>JAABUJ010000121.1_pt1 | contig 173254 bp, 166 predicted proteins | sample 5559131 | NCBI WGS metagenome assembly JAABUJ01 (sample SAMN10711875, study PRJNA513366) | rock metagenome | isolation source: Antarctica rocks | place: Antarctica: Victoria Land, Mt New Zealand nord | collected 2016-01-07
CATTAGATTCCTTGCAGGAGCAGCTTTGTCTTGGACTCAATGATGTAGCGGCCAACCCCGATCTCATCCGTTCTATAACCCTGTTCCCCCACTTTTGTATTTCAAATAAGAACGCAGTTTAGTATTAACCCTCAGCCACTTCCACCAAAAGGGAAATAGCGAAAAGGAACAGCCACCGTTTCATCGACTAAGCCTGGAGGACTATATGGAACAAGAACAGAATTTTGCTCACACCCCCTGTTATCGTTGCATCATTTTAGGGACGATTACATTCTCGCTTTTAAGCGCATTCGTCGCATACCTTGTTGGTAAAGGTATTACTCTGGTGAGAAACGGAGGGAAACTCGCATGAAACTTCGTCTTCCCACGTTACTTGCTACCTCTGTTGGAATAGCCGTTGGCGGTATCATGCTGTTAAGAGCGCGATTTAACACGCGCGATACAACTCAACCTACAAATGGAGGAGGTTCATCTGCTGGCGGTCCAGAAATCGGGCCACTCCTCCACAATTTCTTTGTTTCGATGAACCAGATAGGGGAAAATGCACAGGCGGATTATGAGGAAGCACTTGAGCAGTTACGCGCACGGCCAGACGAGACAATTGCAGAGATTGCACGCGTTGAACGCTTGATTGCGGAGGAGAACTATCCAGTACGTGGGGCACTGATTTTTACAGCTTCGGAGTTACGGCATCCGGCGGCCCTCCCTTTCTTGACAAACTTTGTGCAGACGCGCATTCCTCGTGAGCGTTCACAACATGTGCATACGTTTTCGACGGTGACAGAAGAGACGATTTTACGCACAACTGCCGTCATGGGAGTAGAGCAACTGGCAATGGCAGATAATAGGAATGCGTTAGAGGCACTCTTTACCTTCCTCGAAGTACCTTCGCTATCGATTCGCCGTGCCGCAGTGCAAGCGATTCTGGCGACGAAAGAAGGGCAAGGTCTGCGTACACGAGTAGCGGCATTGTTGCCAGCAGATCAGCAATTCTTACTTGATATCAAACGCGTCGGTGTACATGATGTTCCTCAGATTACTAATCCGCAACGCCATCTCGTATCTACTACAGCGAGAACTGCTCCTCCGCCGGCACTGGATAGTAGGCGTGGAGCGATTGCAGCAAGCGACAATGACACACCACAAATTCGGAGATGAAGAGGAGATAGCTACTCATGGGTAACTGCACCTATACGGTTCCAGATAAAGACGCCAGCGGCGATAATCTCTATGGCTCGCGTATCTGCTGGCAACCATTTATCGACTTTGCATGGAAGGCACACGGCTTTAATAAAAGCTACTGGAGCGACGGTTGGGGATTTGACGATCCCTGCAATACAGATAAACCGCTAGCGCGTATCTTCAACGCCCTCTGGCTGCTCAACTATTCGGCGGAGGATTATCAGAACGAGGATTGGAACACCGACATTCTCCACTGGGGGCGTCGCTTTGTGCGCGAACAGTTGCACTCGGTGAATGACTTGCGTGCAACCTGTGGCGATGGCTCCACTGATGCAGACTCCTACACCGGGAGTGCCTGTAGTGAGTATGAGGATCAGGGCTACAACTCATGTGACCGCTGGCAGGCAAACTGCTGCGATTGGTGGCCCTGCTCCTGGGTTTGTAGATTAGTCACGTGGCTGTGTGTCGCGTGGTACTGGATATCGCACTGGGTATGTAAAGCATGGTACGTCTTCTTCGACAAGGTAGAGGTCCATCTATCATTCTTTTACCAGCGAGACGTGCCCTCACGTGCCGGTACTCTGGTTCACGAGAGTCGCCACCTCAGCGGCAAGGCGCACAATACATACTTTCCGCGTGGTTCAAGCTTTGGTACGGGCAAGTGGGGAGCCGACTCCAACTGGGAGTACGAGGGTGCATGGATGTATGACGCGCTCTACCTGTGGTGGTTCTATGCCGCCGGACAACGTACAACGCCAGCGATCCGTCAGCTAGCAAGGCAACGCGGCAACGTCATCATCGACAACGCCTTCGCCACCCATCCCGGCTTCAATATCAGCTAAACACGAAAGCTCTTTTGCCGGAAGCGCAAACGTTCGCAGTAGCGTAAAGGGATGAGATACAAATATGTGTGATGAGCGGCATCGGCTAGTCTCGATGCCGCTCATTCACACATATCACCTATCCTGCGTTTGACAAACCGCTACCTTCCGTTTTAGAAGCAATAGGGCGTAGCACGGCGCGGGCAGGTGCGCCTTCCCTACCATGCAGTCTGAGTGGTAGGCAAATGAGGTCGTAATTTCCGGGTTGTATCTGCGAGAGGTTCAAGCCCTCGATAATCCAGATGCCTGCACCGAGCAGGGCGTGATGCGTCTCTGGTCCGTCCTTGAAGAAACCACCAACGGAGAGATAATCGACGCCGACGGTCTGTATCTGGATTTTCGCGAGATACGCCGCCGCCTCTTTTGAGATGTACACAAAATCCTTAACGAATGTATCGCTATCCCAGTTGTGTGCTGAGTTGTGCGTCTTGAAGAGGATGCGCTCTCCCAACTGAATATTGTGCGTCTCTAATTCGGCGGGCTTGATCGATTCGGGGTCGCTAATCTCGATCATACGCGCATGACCCATTGTGGCGGTTAGAGGCATCTGATCAATGCTGATGCCATCCTTGATAAAGTGCAGCGGCGCATCCATGTGGGTACCAGTATGCGCTCCCAGCGAGATTTTTGATACATTGGCAGTATCGCCGCGCTCAATACTCATCGCCCAGTCGATCTCCACAGGTGGGTTATCGGGCCAGTGAACCATGCCCGTATAGAGCGGCACCGAGACATCAATCCAGTTCGCCGTTGTCTGCGGCATATCTTCCGTCATTGCATATCCTCCTCTTACAAAATATACTACTACTTGTGGTACGGGATAGGTACCTAGAAGGTGGCATATTTTAATATGAGCGAAGAGATGAAAGAGGTTTGCAATGACACAAGGAAACGAAGCACCGCCACCTACATTTTACGTTGCGGTTGTCGTCATAGAGTCGAACATAGACAATCCTACCTATCAGCCGTTGTATGAAGAGAGATTTCTACTCATCAAAGCAACATCCGAAGAGGATGCAAGTGAGAAGGCGATACAACAAAGCAATGAACCGGAAAGCTGTCAAAATCAGTATGGCGAAACAGTCACATGGACCTTCAAAGAAGTGGTCGAGGTAAAAGCAGTGGACTACGATAAGATAGCCGACGGAACAGAAATCTTTGCCCGTTTCTTTCGCAATTATGAAGCCTATAGCGTAGCCCTTCAACAAAAATTTGAAGACTAGGAGAGAAGAATATGCTCAAAATTTTCTATTCTCCACACATGACCAGCGTCGATAACGAGGCAAAACGCGCCTCTGGACACGCTGATGTACCACTTTCTCCCACTGGTCGAGAAAGGGCGCGAGAACTTGGGCAACATTACGCAACAGAAGCACTGGATGCAATCTTTCACTCTGACTTACAACGGGCTGCTACCACTGCACAGGTTGCCTTCGCGGAACGTGGCATACCGCTTATCCCTGATGCTCGGCTCCGCGAATATGATTATGGTGATTCCGCGCAATATCCAATCGAACAGGTGGAGGCGGAATTTTCACATCGCGTCACGGAGCCATTCCCACACGGCGAAAGCCTGCTCATGGTAGTTCAGCGCGTGGGTGATTTTTTACATGATATATTACAAAAATACGATGGCAAAACGGTTGTCGCCATCGGGCATCGTGCGACAAAATATGGACTCGAATATTGGCATAGCAATGCCTCCCTAGAAGAAATCGTCAACACGCCCTGGGAATGGCGCGATATTCCTATATGGTGTTACCAGTTTGATGCACACAATCTTGAAAAAGGGATGGTGGTTGGTGGTATTCATTTGTAGGGGCCATTATTCATAACGCCCTCGTCCCCAATAAATAATGCCGACGATCATTGAAGAAAGGAATCAATAGATGGAAAACGTGGTCAATGGGGACAAGGGCGTTATGAATAATGGCCCCTACAGTATGTACGTTCACTTTCACAATCAGACCCGTACAATTGCACAAAGAGCCTGCACAGCACTCACAAACTCCTCTGTACTCGCACGCCCACCTTGATCTACAGGCAACACTTTCCCTTCTTGATACACCTGAGCAATCGCCTCCCTCAAATTTTGGGCATGCTCATTGTAACCAAGATAGTCGAGCAGCATGGCACCAGACAGAAGCATGGCAGTTGGATTGATGATGCCCTTGCCAACGAGGTCGGGCGCGGAACCGTGTACTGGCTCGAAGTAGGCGTAGTTCTCGCCATAGCAGGCACTTGGTGAGAGGCCAAGACCGCCGATACTGCCACTGGCAACATCGGCGAGAATATCCCCGTGTTCGTTCGAGAGTACCACTACATCGAGTGTCTCAGGTGCGGCAATTATGCGGCGTCCGAGATCGTCGATCAGGTATTCCTGATAGCTCAATGTTGGATATTCGCGTACTGTATCGCGTACAATGCTTCGCAAACGTCCGTCAGTACGCGGCAGAATGGAGTATTTCGCGCCAAGCGTGACACGACCAGGATAGCCTCCTGCCTGCCGTTGTAGTGCAAGTTCGCAGGCGGCTATGGCGACACGTTGCATCTGCTCATCCGTGCTGACACGCACCGCATACGCACCCATAGTATCAACAGGTGGTGTCTGCCACCATGTGCTACTACTCGCTAATGTGTGTAACTCTGCAATATCCCCCTCGCGTGGTGGATACAGCCCTTCAAGATTGTCACGCACAATCACGTAATCAATGCGTTCAGAGTGCAGCATGGGACTCTGATAACCGGGATACCAGCGCACAGGACGAATGTTGGAGTATGTCATTTTGCCCCAACGCAGATACCACAGGATAGGACGGCTTGGCCCACCACTTGCACCAAACAGTGTGCAATCTGCGTTGTCGATGGCTGCGCGTGTCTCTTCTGGAAAGGTTGTGCTGTAGCGTGCTTCAGCTTCACGTCCGCAGAGAGCCTCGACAAAGCGAATGTCGGGTGCCAGCGCACGAAGTATCGCAACGGTTGGGCGCATTACTTCGGGCGCGGCATCATCTCCTGATACAACACATACTGTTGGCGGCGATGCTGAGGAGCGGCGTGTAAAATGCTCAAAGCTCATCTCAGTGTTCCCTCTTGACGGATGTACTCGATAATTCCACCTGCCGCAACGATACGAGCAATAAACGGTGTCAACGGCTCTGCCTGAAAAGTCTGCTCCAGGTCGATATTGTGTATGACTCCTGTGTTCAGGTCAACCTCTATGCGCTGCCCGTCGCTGCTGGCAAGGACCGCCTCTTCGCAGACGAGTACAGGTAAGCCAATATTGACGGAGTTACGATAGAAGATGCGTGCAAAGCTACGCGCAATCACGACACGCACGCCGCATGCGAGAATAGATGCAGGCGCGTGTTCGCGTGACGAGCCACAACCGAAGTTGTGACCGCCCATGATTACATCGCCCGCCTGCACCTGCTGTGGAAACTCTGGTAGAATTTCGCACAGACAATATTTCGCCAGTTGTGTACGGTCGGTCGTCACATTGTAGCGACCAGGGATAATAACGTCGGTATTGATGTTGTCGCCAAGCATCCAGATTCGGCCCATGATTGTATGTTCCTTTCAAGTACAACGGGCGACCACAAGGGATCGCCCCTACTGTATGTGATAGTGCATCAATGGTGTATGGTAGGGGTGATCCCTTGTGGTCGCCCGTCCCTCTACACACATTAATTGGCTCAGATGCACTGTTAGCCTTTACAAAAATTCGCGTGGGTCCATGATGTGACCACATAGTGCGGTAGCAGCAACGGTAGCGGGACTACCAAGATAGATCTCAGCAGTCGGGTCGCCCATGCGTCCTGTGAAATTGCGGTTCATCGTCGTAAGGGCACGTTCGCCAGGGGCAAGCACACCCTGATGTCGTCCAATGCAGGGACCGCAGCCGGGATTTTCTACGGTAGCACCCGCCTGTATGAATGTTTCGAGGTAGCCGAGGCGCATTGCCTCAAGATAGACCTCACGTGACGCAGGTACAACAACCATCCGTGTGTGTGGATGTAGCTGCTTGCCCTGCATAATGCCAGCAGCGATGGCGAGATCATCGAGGCGTCCATTGGTACAGGTGCCTAAAAACACCTGGTCAATCTGCACATCTGATACGTTCGACACAGGTACGACGTTGTTTACGTCAGGTGGACATGCAATCATTGGTTGCAAGCGTGAGGCGTCAATCTCGAAGATGCGCTCATACTGTGGGTTACGTGGTGCGAGCATAGGGTATTCCACATCGGTTCTGCCCCGTAACCATTCTTGTGTGATAGCGTCTGGTGCGACGAGTCCAGCCTTGCCCCCCATCTCGATAGCCATGTTACAGAAGGTGAAACGTTCGCTCACGGAAAGCCGCTCGACGAGATCGCCTGTATACTCGATGGCTCGGTAATTGGCACCATCGACTCCTACCTGTCGCACCATCTCGAAGGTAATATCTTTGGCATAGACGCCGAAGGGCAATGTTCCCGTTATCTGAATATTGAGAGTGGTGGGAACACGAAACCACGTTCGTCCGGTGGCATAAGCAACACCGATATCGGTTGATCCCATACCAGTTGCGAAGGCTCCAAGTGCCCCATAGGTACAGGTGTGGCTATCAGCACCTACGATGATGCTCCCAGGCACGACATAGCCGCGCTCTGGCATAACCTGATGACAGATGCCTTCTTGCAGAATGGTGATATCCTGCTCACGCGCGAATGTGCGAATGTCGCGTTGCAGCGTGGCGGCAGCAATAGTCGCGGCAGGGATAATATGGTCGAACACGATATGCGCCCGACGTGAATTGAAGACGCGGCCACCACTCTCCTGTGATAGCTTACGAAACGCCTGAATCGCCAGCGGGCTCGTTGTATCATGACTCATCACACGGTCAACCTCTGCAATGACGGTCTCTCCCTGCTCAACAGGTCGTCCCAGTTTGTAGCTAAAAATCTCTTCAGTTAAAGTGCCCATTTGTTGGAATCCTTTCGTATGGTTGTGTATATCAAAAAAACACCCAACGGGTGACCACAAGGGATCGCCCCTACTATATGCGATAGTGCATCACGTCAACGGTATATGGTAGGGGCGATCCCTTGTGGTCGCCCGTCTACATACAGAGCATATCGTGTCATTTGTCAAACATTACGCCCCTACGGTGGCGCACCAGGATTGGATGAATGCATCAACCTCGTCTTGATTGAGTGTGCCAGTTTCAGTGCGTGCTTTAAGGGCGTGCGTGAGATTGGCAATCTCGTCGGTACTTAGCTGTAGGCCAAGTGCAGTAACACGATGCCCAACGGCGTAGCGGCCTGTGACACGTGAGCCGATATCGACGTGACGTACAAGGCCGAAGTCTGCTGGGTCGAGTACTTCGTAGGCGCGTGGGTTGCGTAGGACCGCCTTTGTATGCACACCTGCTTTGTGCGTAAATGCGCTTGGTGCCGTGATAGGTGTATTGAACGGGATGGTCAGGCCGAGGCAGGAGGCAACGAACTGGTCGAGTGGCGCAACCTGCGTCAGGTCATAGTCGGACAATAGTTCAGGATGATGAATGTAGAATTGCGCGATGAGGCCGCTCAACGCGGTGATACCGTTCCGCTCACCAATACCCAATGCGGTTACGTCGAGACAATCAGCACCTGCTTCAAGGGCTGCGACGGTATTGGCAATCGCGCATCCGGTGTCATTGTGACCATGGAACTCGATGCCGACATGAGGATAGCGTTCGTGACAAAGCCGTACAAGTTGCTCGACCTGTCTTGGAGTGGCGATGCCAACGGTGTCGGGCAAGCCGATACGCTGGACGCCTGCATCGACAACGGCATCGAAGACATGCAGCAGATCGACGAGATCGCTACGGAATGCATCCTCAGCCGAGAAACGCACGTAGCGACCAGAGTTCCGCACACGCCGCACAAGTGGTACAGCGTCCGCAATCATCTGCTCGATACGGCGGCCATGACTGAACGTGCGTAGTTGCGTCGAGGTACCATAGAACAGGTTGAGACCATAGACAGGTGTATCAAGAGCGGCCTGCACATCGGCCTCGACACAGCGCACATGCGCGACAATGTGCGCGTGCAAATCGAGATTGCAGATAGCCTGCACCGCCTCTTGCGTCTCTGGCGAGACAATGGGTGATGGCACTTCGATGAAGGCTACACCAATCGCATCGAGCAAACGTGCTATCGTCAGGCGTTGTGCAAGCGTAAAGCAGGCACCAGTAAATTGTTCACCCTCGCGCAGAGTCGAGTCCAGTATTGCCAGGAGTCTCATTGTGTCACCTCTCGTTGCTGCGTAAGGTCTTGCAGCACGGTTTCAAGTACATCTATAGCATGGGTATATTCGGCGATGCGAATGTGTTCGTTTGGAGTATGATCGAGGCTTGAGTCGCCCGGACCATACGCAACGATGTTCTGGCCCCACACAGGACCGACAACGTTCATATCTGATGTTCCCGTTTTATGCTTAAAGGTAGGGTTGCCCCCTGTAGCGCGGATTGCCGAGAGAAAGGCGCGGGCCACAGAAGTTGTGCGCGTCGTTTGAAACGCGGCCTCCTTGCCCGAAAACTGTAGCTGTATCTCGCTTTCATACGCCCACTGTTCTAGTTGTGAACACAGGGCGGCAGTATCGTAATCAGGTGGCAGACGATAACCAAGCAACATATGTGTCTGTTCCTCTAAACCATCCTGTGTACTCGTGATGCTACGTAACGAAGGCATAAGCGCGGCAAAGGATGAGTTAGAGGCATGTTGCACGTTCCATTCAGACGCATGAGTACGCACACGTTCCCAGAACGCTGTCGTAACCTCGCTACTATTTTGGTGCGGTCCCGCGCTATGATGAGCGGCACGTGACACACAACATTCGACCAACAAGCGACCTTTATAGCCGATTGTTACGGCACGGCTACCACTCGGTTCACCAATAATACAGGCTGAAGGGCGATACTGCTCAACAACAGCATGTGCGCCACGTGAGGTTGCACTTTCTTCCTCCACCGCACCTATCACGAGAATCGGTTGTTGCGCCGCACCTGCTTGAGCGATACGCGCTGTAGCCGCGAGAAAGGCAGCGAGCGGTCCCTTCGCATCTACTGCACCCCGTCCATACAGTAGCCCGTTCTCGATACGTACCGGAATGTTGCCTGTTACCGTATCCATGTGACCAAGCAGAATAACGGGCTGTTGCCCATCGTAGTTCGTATCCTCATGTGTGCTTGCAATAACATTGCCTACCTCGTCGAGATGTGCATATAGACCCATGTACTGCGCTTGCTCGACAAGATGGTGTGCGAATTGCTGCTCTCGTCCTGAATAACTGGGAATGGTCAGCATAGATTGGAGGAGGGCGACAGGGTTGAGGGTTGTTGAGGTGTGGGATGAGGATATGCCAGGGCGCCCGCAAGGGGACGCCCCTCCCATAGACGAATCAACCTCCAACACATCGTCATATGGGAGGGGCGTCCCCTTGCGGGCGCCCTGGTCCAACGTAGACAAATCATTTCCGCTGTTATATTGAGGCATGTTATCACCACCCATCAACACCTCCTCTATAACATTCAACACACGCTCAAGTTGCACCTCGGTAATCACCAGAGGAGGGAGTAGGCGGACCACGTTTGGACCTGCTTGTAGAGCGAGTACACCGTGTGTGGCAAGTGCTTCGAGCATCGGTTGAGCGCGACGTATAAGTTCGATGCCAAGCAAGAGGCCAAGCCCACGTACCTCACGAATGAGCGGTGATTGAATGGCGTGTAGACGTTCAAGCGCGTATGCCCCAAGTGTGGCGGCGCGCTGTGGCAAAGCTTCGCGTTCGAGAATATCGAGGGTCGTGAGGGCGGCGGCACAGGCTAATGGATTGCCGCCAAAGGTGCTACCATGCACTCCCTTCGCGATACGTCCACTCTCCATGACGCGTGGACCGAGGCAGATAGCTCCCATTGGTACACCCCCTGCAATAGATTTCGCGAGACATAGGATATCGGGTTGCAGGTCGTAATGCTCACACGCGAAAAGCCTTCCAGTACGCCCAAAGCCCGTTTGCACCTCATCGACAATCAATAAAGCACCACGTTCATGACAGAGAGCTGCCAGGTTGCGTACATATTCTTGTTCGGCTATATGAACACCGCCCTCGCCCTGTACCAGTTCGATAATCACGGCGGCAGTCTCTTCGGTTATCGCAGCTTCGGCGGCGGCGAGATTGTTATAGCGGATGTGCGTTACGCCAGGGAGCAGAGGGGCAAAGGGTTCGCGATAGTGCGGCTCCCACGTTGCGGAAAGTGCGCCCATCGTGCGACCATGAAAGCTGCGTAGGGTCGCGACAATACCAGTACGTCCCGTTGCCAGCCGTGCGAATTTGAAGGCACCCTCGACAGCTTCGGTACCACTGTTGCATAGAAAGATAGAGTCAAGCCCTACTGGTGTATGCTGTGCAAGTCGCTCAAGTAGACGCGAACGTACATCGTTGTAAAAGATTTCGGGACAGGTGATGAGGCGTTGTGCCTGCTCCGCAAGCGTTACGGCAATCTCTATCCGTCCATGTCCAATGTTCGCCACACCATAGCCAGCCGTGCAGTCGATATATTCGCTTCCCTCGGCGTCCCACAGCAATGCACCACTGCCGCGCACGATAGCGATGGCACGTTTTCCGTAGACACCACTCGTATAGGTATTTTCTCGCTCGATAGTTGTATTCATGGATAGCTCCTTTCGTGAAGTTTATTGAAGGGTGTGATAACGCTCTTTAACTTTTTTGGGAACGGGCGACCACAAGGGTCGCCCCTACGATACCTTTCGCAGAGCGTGTCAACGTATATAGTAGGGGGCGACTCTTGTAGTCGCCCGTTCGTTGACACACATTTATGGATTCTTTTGTTAAATTGCATAATCAGACCCATACAGAGATGCGCGAAACGGTGTTTGTAATCGTGGTTCCTGACTCGTTCAGTACATCTAGCAGGGATTCGCTACCGATGCACACACGCAAGACGCCGCCGTTCAGAGCCTCTTGCGCTCCGAGTAGTTTCTTTCGCATGCGTCCCTGCGCGTATGACATGTATTCTGACAATTGATCAGATGGAATAGTTCGTACAAGCGTCGTTGGATCCTCTACGTTAGTGAGCAGTCCAGGGACGTTGGTCATGAGTACCAGCGTTTCTGCACGCAATGCTGTGGCAACTGCCGCCGCAGCCCGGTCGCCATCGACGTTCAGGCGTTCACTCTCATGGCTCAAGGCAAGTGGCGCGATAACGGGTGTGTAGCCCGCGTCGAGCAAGAGGTTCAGCAAGTCACCATTGACCTGTTCAATCTGGCCCGTATAGTCGTCTCGTAGTATCTGGATGTGACCCTCTGGTGTTTGCGAACGCACAATAGCTTTGCGCCGCGCAACCAGGAGTCTTCCATCGACACCTGCAAGGCCAAGTGCGTTGACGCCGTGCTGTTGTAAAGAGGCCACCAATTCGGTATTGAGCTGTCCGGCAACAGCCATTGCGTAGAGGCGTAGCGTCTCAGCGTCGGTATAGCGACTGACCATACCACTCGGCGATGTGAGCATGCGTATCTCGTGCCCTACCTGTTGTGAGAGCGTATTGGTGAGATCAGAGCCGCCGTGCAACAGGACAACACGTTGCCCATTTGTAACAAGCTGAGCGATATTTTGCATTATTGGTGCTGTCGCGACACCTGCGCCGCCACCGATTTTCACTACAAGCATTTCCTACTCCTCTATGCTGGATGTAGTCCAGGAAATGTCAAACCCGTCGTCTCATCCCAACCATACATACAGTTGAGGGCCTGCACTGCGTTGCCTGCCGCCCCCTTCATCAGGTTGTCAAGCGCAGCGATAACCACGACGCGTTGCTGTTCAGGATCGTACTCGAAGCCGATATCACAATAGTTGCTACCCGCGAGTATCTTTGGTTCGGGATAGCGATAGACACCACTCCGCTCCTTGACGATGCGAATAAATGGCTCGTGCTGGTAGGCTTCGCGATAGAGCCGCCACAATGCTCGCTCATCGACACGCTCACGCAAGAACACATGAGCGGTGACAAGCACGCCACGCACCAGTTCAATAGCGGTTGCCGAAAATGCAATATGTTGTGCTAGTTCATATTCATGCGAAAGTTCCTGTAGCAATTCGGCGGTGTGGCGATGGCGCGTTGGTTGGAATGAGCGTACTGCACCACTACGATCAGGATGATGGCTACCGGCACCAGGAACTGCGCCAGCAGCAGACGAGCCAACCTTTGCATCGACAACCAGAGGGATATTTTCATCGACCAGCCGCGCTCGATAAAGCGGAGCAAGCCCCAGAATAGCCGCCGTTGCCATACATCCCGTTCCACTGACCAGCGTCGCCTCCTGTAACTCTGCCCTGTGCAATTCGGGTAAACCATATACCGCATGTTCTAACAGATATGATGCAGCATGTATCTCGCCATACCATTGCTGATAGAGTTCCGACGAACGCAAACGGAAATCGGCGGACAGGTCGATTACCCGCGGTGCAAGTTCTCGGTAGCGACTAATTTCTCGCGACGATGCCCCATGTGGCAAACAAAGCAGTAACAAGTCATATGACGTCAGGTCATCGGGATGACAGAAGCGCAAGGTGCAAAGCTTGCGGAGATTTGGATGTGTGTTATGCACATACTGTCCCGCGTGACTACTCGATGCGATTTGTGTTAGCTCTACATGTGGATGAAAGAGCAACAGGCGTATCAGCTCGCCGCCAGTATAGCCGGAGCCGCCAACAATGGCGACGCGAATAGTGTTCATCGCAAAACCCTTTCACGTATATGGCTCAGCACATAGTCAAGCATCAAGGCCGGGATATCGACTCCGGTGGGTACGATACTATTGCGAAACTCCATTGTCGCGTTAATCTCGTTGACCAATAGACCGTGTTCCGCGTCCTCCAATACGTCGATTGCCAGGATACCACCGCCAACGGCTTGCGAGGCACGAACACAGAGGCTAGCAAGTTCTGGCGTTACAGGACAATTGCTTGTAACGGCTCCGCGTGCGGTATTCGTCACCCAGTGTTCGCTGGTGCGGTAGATGGCACACACGGTTTGCTCGCCAATCACAAAGGCGCGAATATCGCGGTGCGGCTTGTCGATGTACTGCTGAATATAATGCGTCTGGTGCTGATAGCCGCCAAGTGTCTCCTGATGCTCTAGCACAGCTTCGGCGGCATCGCGGTCGTTGATACGAGCGAGCAAACGCCCCCATGAGCCTGTAACAGGCTTGAGAACAGCGGGATAACCGAGCGTCTCGATACCACGCACGGCAGTCTGGGCGTCAAAGGCGAGCAGTGTACGTGGTGTAGGCACATTTTCCTGCAATAATGCTAGCGTCGTTAACAGCTTGTCGTTGCAAGTTGCTGTGACCGCCGCCGAGTTGAAGACGGGAACGCCCCAATGCTCTAGCACATGAAGGAAGGCAAGACCGCGCGACTGGCTCATACTGCGACATAGTACAGCATCGTAATTGCGCCATCGTGCATCAGGTTGTGCCAGGTCGAGTAGTAATTCGCCATCGTCGATAATATCGAACGTGACATTCTGCCGCTGCAGTGCCTCGATCAGCAACTTTTCTTCGACACGTATACGCGATGTGAGGATAGCGATATGCGTCATCTTACTCTCCCCAATCCTCTTCGACCTGTGGTGCAAGCGCAACAGCGGGCTGTTCCAGGCTCAACACCTCTAACTCGGCACTACACTCTGGACAATACATAATCTCGTTCACCATCAGCCCTTGCAGGTTAATTGTTGCATCACATTCAGGGCAATTGGCGGTGAGATTTGTTGTGTTCGTTGTCGTATCCATGTTCTGTATCCCTTTCTCGTACAATTTCAAGCAATTGTAGGGACCGATTTATCGCGTCCTCAGCACGAGCGAAGCAATGTGCTAGTCCCCTTTTAATGTAAGCATTCCATCATAAAAAACAAAAAACGCTCTTTGTCCTCCCTATTGGAGAAGGACAAAGAGCGTTGTATACGTCTCTTGTGGTGCCACCTTCGTTCGCCGATGCCTCACGACATCAACCTCGTTCTGATGCATGTTGATTGTCAACATACATTAGCATGCCTGATAACGGGGGCATCCGACCGAGGTCTAGTCTCGCTGGGTAGCGATTTCTTCTCGTGGCGCGGAGTCTTTTTCACGGTTGGTCAACATATGGGCGTTCCACCATTGGCCCACTCTCTGGCTGTGCCACAATCCGTTACTCGTCTCCGCATAGCTGTTTGCTATTACATTGTTTGCTATTCTTGCTTACCTGTGAGAGAGAAAGGAAACGAGGGCAATAAAAAACGCCCATCCTCCTTCTCTCTGGGAAGGACGAAGAGCGACTTCGTGGTACCACCTTCATGCGTTGCAACCTCACGATTGCAACCTCATTGTGTAAATGGGTGTGATAAATCAGACCCTTACATGTACCTGATAACGGAGGTATCCGACAAAGGTCTAGTCTCGCTGTGCAGCGATTTCTTCTTGTAGCTTCGGAGTTTTATTCACAGGGGCTGTCCGTATGGGCTTTTCACCTGCCGCCCACTCTCTGGCCGTCATGCCAACCTGTTACTCGTCTCGTCTAAGCGTTCGCTATGCTGTTGTTATTGTGTTGTTAGAGGTATACCATGCACACATGATATTGTCAATACTTTTTCCGTTTCTTCCTCCAAGCAGCCCTCTTTGTAGATATTTTGCCCATGCGCTATGGTAAAATAGAACAGCGTAGCGAAAGAGTTGATAATTGACAGACTGCAGAGGAGTTTCCGTCATGCACACCTTCTCAGTAGCTTTACGCTCCTGCGTAACCGCTCACAGCAGAGCCACCTTGCGTACCGTTTGTACCTGTATTCCAGTACATTGGTCGCTCGCTGACGAAGGGGGAACCAAAGGTGGATTGCGCGGTCATCGAGATGGAGCAGGAGTAGCGTGGGTCTTTGCCCATTGTGAGTAGGTACTGGCGTACCAGTGCTGCTATATCGACGGTTGAGCGTGTATGCGCCTTGACGAGAATTTTGCTTGTTGTGTAGCTATAACCATAGCCATTGATGAGTGTAACGATGATTGTCTCATCTTTGTTAGTGGGGTTTTGCAACGTGAGCCATTCGTTATAGCCAACGTTGGCATAACCTTCCGCATAAGTGTACGAGTTGACATTGACAGGACCAATCTGACCAATGCTATCGGAGCCACCACTCGCCGCCATACTAAAACCATTGCTAGTGTAGATCGTGTGGCTATAGCGGAAGAACATTTCGCGCTGCACCACGATTGCCGCGTGAGTCGATGTGATTTCAGCAGAAACAGTAGTGGCAGGAATGTTTGCGTTTACATCCCAGATTGTCTGACTCAGCGCATTGACAACGAGGGCAAAAACTTTTGTAGAACCATCCCCTAATTGCAGTGTAATCGTGACGTTGGCGGGCGCATTCGCGGTACTATCCAGATTCGCGATTGCCAGGTACTCTTGAAATCCCTTACCCGTGTAGCCCTCGGCAAACAGCCAATCGTGTGATAGTGCCTGCGTACCTACAACCGATGTGCTGCCAGATACGGTGCCAGCGTTGCCAGCGGCGACATTATTGAAGTAGTCTGGTCGCTCCACGACAATCGGTTGCGTCGAGGTAATCACGGCGGCAACGTGTGCTGGCAGTCCCACGTTATTAGGAAGCAGGGTACCACGCTGCCCCGCGTTTAAGTTTATACTTTGAGATGCTCCGACTTCCTGCCCATTCGCATAATAGGTTGCGGTAACGGTTGCGCTCCCGTTGGTGGGTGGATTAAGTGCCGTCAGGTATGACAGGTAGCCATTATTCGTTGCAACATCGGCAAAGTAGAAGGTCTGGCCTAGATGTGTCGCCCCAACGACATCGCTCCCACTATTGATGCCATGCCACGAAAAGTATTGTGGACGCTCTACCACCACTCCGCTACATGCAGATGGATTAACGGAAACAATTGCGGCAAATGCGACAGACGTAGCGTTGGTAGCAGGAACACCAACATCGTTATTGACGGACTCAGTAAGGCGCGACGAGTGCAGGACAATAGCCGACTTTGTGATGATGCTTCCTGTCTCAGGAATGTATTGAATGGTTACGGGACAATTGTTGTTCGGGTCGGGATTATCAATACTCAAGAACTCGGTAAATGAGGCACCGACGCGGCCCTCCGCGAAGTACCAGACACCACTTACAGGTGCCACGGTTGGCGCATACCTGTGGAGATGTTGGTAGATAAATAGCCCATAACCAGCCGTCGGTGTACCGTTATAATTAGTGATAAGCAACGGATAGGTGCAGGTGTCACCAGTTGTCGCCCATGAGAAGGCTACCCACCCAATCTGGTGAGCATCGAAGTAGGTGAGCAATTGAGCCATATAGGTGCTATCGCAATCATACTCGCCACTCTCGGCGGAGATGACGGGGTAGGTCTGGCTGGGTATCCCGAAGGCGTTGTCCCATGTATTTGGCAGTTTATCGGTATAAGGATAGGGATGCGTATCATAGACAATATTACTCCCCGTAAGCTGATAGGTCGCGAGTTGGCTCAGATCGTACCCCCAATTCATGCCGCCAGTTAGAATGAGATTGTTCGCACCTGTAGCGCGTATGGTATTCACTAATTGCTGCATGCCAACGCTCGCATAGGTGAAGGTGTTAGTGCAGTGACAATCATCCGAGTAGCCGCTATCGTTCGTCATCGTACATGCACTCGTCCAGCATGCCCATGTCGCCGGATGTGGTTCGTTGTATGCCTCAAACAGCACGTTTGGGTAGCCTTTGTAGATAGGCGCAACCTGCTGCCAGAAGGTGACGCTATCGGCATCAGGCATAGCCCACGGACCTCCGCCTTGCCCGGATTGCCCACCAGCATCGGTCCATTGCAGATCAAGCACAACATTGAGCTTCAACGATGTGAGTATATCGACAACACCACGCACCGTATTCTGGTATTGTGCCGCGCTACAGGGATAGCCGGGGGCACCATTGAGCCAGAAACCCTCTGAAAGGGGCAAGCGCACAGTGTTCGCACTCCAGTAGGTACCCGTTGTGGTATTAACGCCAGAACCTAAATAGGCCAGATGTTGTTGATCGAGGGAGCCTTCACCAGAGCAATTATACTCCAGACCATCGCGTGCAATGCCGTGTATAAGGTACGGTTGCCCATTGGCATCCACGATAGTATTTCCTTTCACACTATACGGCCCATTCGCAACAGCACTATAGGGAAGTTTCTTCGATGCAGCAGCATGAGCAGTACTGGTGTGAGGATGCACTACAGGATTGCTCCACACAACTACAACAGCAAGCAGGATGACTACAATAATACCTGAAAGAACAACTTTCCGTGCGGATGCCATAACTTCTGTTCCTTACTTGCGTATTTATAATGACAAAGGTATGCTCTGGTACAAACATAAATATTGTTGCCTTATACATATCGGCAGCTATATAATTCTTGCGTAGTTTTTGCATATAAGGTAGGAAGAGTGGCAGGGCGACCCTCGCGGTCGCCCTGTCACATCATACGCGGGGGAGTTCTATTATGAGAATGAGATTTTTTCGTAGACAGAGGAAGATTTTTTTACTAGCAATTTGTCTCAGTGCGCTGGTATGTCTGTCAGCATGTGGCGGCACGATCACGACACCTGTTACAAATGGAGTACAACATAAAGCCACGCAAGGAGCGACTTCGACTCAAAAACCAACCACTGGCTCGACACCATTGCAATTAACCTCGCAACCGAAAACAGGTTCAACTCCTGCTACAACTCCAACGCAAGGATCGAATCAACCAAATACGCTACCTGCACTCGTCGTCAACACCAATCGCCCTCTGCTTGCCTTCTACTATGCATGGTACACTCCCTCGTCATGGTGTAGTTGTCGCATGTCGGACCTACCCTCAACTCAATACAATTCTAATAATGACGCAACAATTACGCGACAGGTGACTGAGGCGGCGAATGCTGGTATCACAGGCTTCATCAATTCCTGGTGGGGTCCTGGCGATGTCACGGATACTAATTTTGCGAAACTACTGGAGCGCTCCGCTACCCTTGAAAGCCAGACAAAGTTTCATTTCGCGTCAACAATCTACTTCGAGAGTGATGCGCCCGCGCTGAAGGGCACAGCAAACATGGTCAATGCACTGCGCTATATGGTGACACACTATAGCAACGACCCACACTTTCTACATTGGCAAGGAAAACCTGTTCTCTTCTTCTGGAATCCATTGGGAAACGGTCGAACGTTGGCGCAATGGGTTGCCATCCGCAGTCAGGTGGACCCTAATAATCAGATGATCTGGTCGGCTGAAGGCACCAACATGACGTTGTTGAGCGTCTTCGATGGTATTCACCTGTTCAGTGCTGGCTACTGGGGTATTCAACGTAACGATATGCCGACGGTCGATCAAGGCTTTCGCAACCAGATCAATGCCTATAACGCCGCGCACGGTACACATAAAATATGGGCGGCAGGCGTACTCTCTGGTTATGATGATACACGCGTCCCAGGACGTAGCGGAACCTACATTGTGCCACGCAACAACGGTGCAACCTACCAGCAGAGCTGGGCAGGTGCGCTCTCAAGCCAGCCTGATTGGATTACTATCACCAGTTTTAATGAGTGGTACGAGGGTGCGATGATCGAGCCAAGCGTGACATATGGAAACCAGTATCTGACGCTCACTCAGCAATATAGCAAAGAATGGCATGGCTAGCATAAGCAGAGTTTATAATTAAGGTAGAGTTTTTCAAAAAATACAGCATTTCCCATTTTCAAACTATTAGAAGTTTATAAGCTTTCTTTATAGTTGTGAAAACATGTCTCCTTTTATAAGACTCATACGTGATACTCTTAGATGAGGCAAAAACATGTTCGTTGAACATTGCCTTTTACAGTGTGATTTCTATTGAAAAGAAAAGGAGAACTATCTTGGCGGTTCAAACTTCTATTATAGCTGGCGTTTTTGAGAATGAGCGAGACGCGAGACGTGCCCTCGATGCTCTCAGGCAGGCAGGGTTTGGTTATGATCAGGTTGGCGTCGCGACTCAGGGACAGAAAAATGTCAATCTTCTCGATGATCTGACAAATCTCGGTGTGCCACAAAATACGGCATCGTATTACGCCCAGGAATACAAAAACGGTCGCACCGTTGTATCAGTTCGCCCCGATGGACGTGATCAGGAAGCTCACGACCTCCTACATCAATATAGTGGGTATGATTTCGAGCATCAGACAGGATATGCACAAACAGGCCGTACCGATGCTCGAACACTTACGAATGACCAGACAAATGTTGGCACCACTCAGTCAGCAGGGACATTTGATCGCACAAATGCCGCCACAAATCAGGGTCAGGTAGTTGACCGTACAGATACTGACTATGCCCAGGACGAGTATCACCAGCCACGTTCCCTACGCTTACGCGAGGAACAATTGAATGTGTCGAAGGATCGTGTGCAGTCGGGAGAAGTTGGTTTACATAAAGAAGTCGTTTCGGAACAGAAGACGGTCAATGTTCCTGTAACACACGAAGAAGTGGTCATCGAGCGTCGCCCCGTCACCGACGGTCGTGTTGACGATACGCCAATCGGCGAAGGTGAAACCATTCGCGTTCCAGTAAATGAAGAACAGGTCAACGTGTCAAAAGATACTGTTGTAACAGGCGAAGTTGCTATTGGCAAACGTGCTGTTCAAGAGACACAGCAGGTCACGGATACCGTCAGACGCGAAGAGGCCCGCATTGACCAGCAGGGCAATCCCATCGTTCGCGGTTCACAAAACGACATTTCCAACACTACAACAAATACCGATGGTACGACTACCACCGATAGCACAACAAACCGGGACAATCTCTAGTTTATAGCCGGGGCGTCTGTGGCAAGGGTATATACACGTAGAATGGTTTTTACGATAAGGATGGCACCTGATACTTTCGTAGTATCAGGTGCCATCCTCATATTTGCACTGTGCCATCCGTTTTGCGCTACATTATCGAAACACTCGGCCTTCTAAAAGCGTAATAGAGATGTACTATCTATATGAGGAGGAATAAAATGGCACAGAATATTTCTGCCAGTAATGTGATCTATCCCACCAATGTCCCAGGATTGAGGCAAGAGTGGCTCTTCACTGCCGGAGATGCGATTACGAGTACACCGGGTATTGCAAATGGTATGATATACATTAGCTCACACGACCACAACGTGTATGCTCTCAATGCCCGAACGGGTAGGCAGATGTGGAGCTATACAACAGGCAATATCATCTCCTCTTCACCTGCAATAGGGGATGGAACCGTGTATGTCGGCTCGTTTGATAAAAAACTCCATGCACTTGATGCTCATACGGGGACGTTGCTATGGAGTTTTGCGACCGAGGGTGCCATCGACGCTTCGCCGACATATGCCGAGATGATGGTTTATCTTGGCTCTACCGATTCCAAACTGTACGCCATAGATACCAATACGGGCGATGAAGTATGGTCTTACAAGACCGGAGCCGGCATTCAATCTTCGCCTGCCGTTGTAGATGGCATTGTTTACTTCGGCTCCTGGGATTCCAAGCTATACGCCCTCGACACTATGACGGGGGCAGTGCAATGGAGTTTCGCCACAGAAGGTAGGATTAGCTCATCACCTGCTGTCGCGAATGGCATCGTATATATCGCTTCACAAGATTCCACGCTGTACGCTATAGATATCGGCACAGGCGAGCCACTATGGAGTTATCGCACAGGAGACATCATTCTCTCTTCGCCAGCAGTTGCCAATAACGTTGTCTATGTCGGCTCACAGGATAATCGGTTGTACGCCCTCGATGCCGCGACTGGTGCGGAACAGTGGCAATACGTGACAGAGGCGGCCATCCAGTCTTCACCGATAGTCGCTGATGAAGTGGTGTATGTTGGTTCTCAAGACCACTCGGTCTATGCTTTTGCGGCTAGCACAGGTTCTCGCTTATGGAACTATGCCACGAAGGGTGCTATTGACGCTTCTGTCGCTATCGCCAATGGCAAACTCTATGTTGGCTCGCACGACCATACATTATACGCATTCGGTAGCGATAATTTGTGGCGTTATACTGTGGAGGGCGGCATTCTCTCCTCACCTGCTATAGCTGACGGAACGGTATACATCGGTACACAAAATCATAGATTGTATGCGCTTGATGCCACGACTGGTGATGAGCAATGGAACTATGTTACCGGAGGGCCGATCTACTCTTCTCCACTTGTGGTTGATGAAAACGTTTTTGTCACTTCGACTGATGCAAAGGTTTATGCTCTTGCAACCAGTACAGGAGCAAATTTATGGGATTTCACTACAGGCGGCAGCATTCGCTCTACACCAACCTTCGGCAACGGCATGCTCTTCGTTGGATCGCATGACACCATACTTTATGCATTGGATGTCACTACAGGCGAAAGATTGTGGAGCTATTCTACAGGGGACAAAATCGACGCGTCACCCGCCGTTGCCCATGGACTCGTCTATATCGGTTCACATGATTCTACCATCTATGCATTGAGCATCATGACTGGTAAGGAGCGATGGCACTACAAGACGGGTGGCAAGGTCAATTCCTCACCTACAATTGACAGTAATGTTCTCTATGTAGGTTCGCACGACTCTATGCTATATGCTCTTGAGGCTACCACCGGCGAGAAACTATGGAGCTATACCAGTGGAGATGCGATTGACTCGTCACCTGCCGTTGCCCATGGACTCGTCTATGTCGGTTCGCGCGATCATAGGCTATACGCTCTCGACGCGGCAACGGGGAAGGAACGCTGGCAACACGCTACTGGCGGAGCAGTGAATTCTTCACCCGCGATTGCTAACGGCGTCGTCTACGTTGGCTCACACGACTCCAGCGTCTATGCCTTTAATGCATTGACAGGGAAAAAGCTGTGGAGTTATACGACAGAAGCACCCGTTGAGTCCTCACCTCGGATTGTAGACGGCTCCTTCTATATCGGCTCCAATGACGGCACGCTGTACGCCTTCGATCTCGTATCGTTAGGCTAACGATATAACCCTGTAGGGGCAATAATTCATTACGCCCTCGTCGTCGCGTACATGTAGGACGAGGGCGTAATGAATTATGGCCCCTACTTGACACACATACAATAGGATGGTACGATTCAACTGGAATAATAGTATCGAAAAGCAGGGATAAGACAAAAATGAAACGGGCTTTACCGTTAACAGTCTACGCAGCCGCATGAGCGACTCCGCCGGAGTTTGTGCGGCGGGAAGTGGCACCATACGATGCAGAGACCTTACCCGTTGTTCGGGTGAGGTCCATCCAATGTTGGTTATAGCATCTTCTGTGTTCCCTCTCCTCCTTTGTTTGGCTCTCCTTCCCATGGCGTGTGTCGCCACACTCAAACACTCTCTCGTGTGAGTTGTGCTTTTATGCGACACCGTGTGCTTTCCATCACATCCATGCGCGAGAGTTATGCTAACAATCACGCACTTTTTTTCTGCTGTTTATTACTAACTATAACTTGATTTGAAAAGCACACGTAAAAGGATTTATCATACATGTTACAGGTTAATCGCATACGCCTTTCGTATGGACCACGCCTCATACTCGACAACGTTTCGTTTACCGTTGCCCCCGGTGAAAAGGCGGGACTTATCGGCGTGAACGGCGCGGGCAAAAGTTCGCTGCTCAAAATCGTGGCAGGCGTTCAGGAGTCCGACGGTGGCAATGTATCACAGCCCAATACCTATGGCTACCTCTCGCAGGATATCGCGCATGAGACACCCGTTTCTGAAGGTAGCACGGTACGGGACTTCATCTTCACCAGTACGGGACTCGACAAAGCGGTAGCAGACTACGAAGCCCTCTCCTTAAAGATTGCTGAGACACAAAACGGCAACTTGCCGATATTGCTAGAACGCTTCGCGGAGGCACAGGACGCCCTCGACACGCTGGGCTACTACGATGCCGATGCGCGTATCGAGCAACTTATCGCGGGTCTCAACATCGGCGGTGTCGCGCTTGACCGCCATGTCTCGACGCTCAGTGGTGGGCAAAAAACGAAGCTCGCACTTGTGCGCCTGTTGTTCCAGGCCCCTGAACTATTGCTGCTCGACGAGCCAACAAACTTCCTGGACGTTGAGGCTACCGCATGGCTCATGGACTTTCTCGATACCTACAGTGGTGCCCTGCTCATCATCTCGCACGACCTGGACCTGCTCGACCGTAGCATTAACAAGGTCTTGCGCTTGAATGAGTTCACGCACAAACTAGAGGAGTATCGCGGCACCTACTCGAACTACCTGACTGCGACAGGTGACGCACTGGCACTGATGGAACGCACGAAGGCACAGCAGGACCGCGAAATTGCACGTCTCCGTAAGACATCGGAGAAGTTACGCGGCTTTGGCGCCACTCGTGTAAGCCAGCGTATCGCGATGGACAAGCGTGTCGCCGTCCTTGAGGCAAGCCAGCCACAATTGCCACAGACGAGCCGCAAGATCAAGATTGATTTTCCAGTACGTCTACCAAGCGGCCAACTTGTTGTGCGTACCGACCATCTACACAAACGCTACGACAAAAAAGTCATCCTGGAAGATATCAGCTTTCAGATCGAGCGTGGGCAACGTCTCGTTATTGTCGGCCTCAATGGTGCTGGCAAAACTACCCTGTTGCGAACAATGCTCGGCTACACAGTACTCAACTCTGGCAAAGTCACGATGGGCGACCGTGTACGCGTCGGCTACTACGCACAGGAGAACGAGGGGCTAGATTACGACAATATGCTACTCGACGAGGCAACCGAGGTGCTACCGGAAAACAGCAAGCGTGTACGTAGCGTCCTGGGACGTTTCCTTTTCAACGGCGACCGTGTATATCAGAGAATCAGCACGCTCAGTGGTGGTGAAAAGACGCGCCTCGCACTTGCAAAAATGGTCCTCGATGGTCCTAATCTACTGGTCCTCGACGAGCCAACGACCAACCTCGATGCTACATCACGTACCATTATTGGTGAAGCATTAGGCGGTTACAACGGCACCATCATCGCCGTCACGCACGATATCGAGTTTGTACGCCACCTCAAACCAAATACGTTGCTCATGATGCCCGAAGGCAAGATGATGCCCTACGACGAGAAATACGACTTAATGCTGGAACGCGCGTAATACGTCGTGTACTTATTACACCAACTATGAAACAGAATGAAGAAACAAACGAATTTTGACCAATTTTTTATAACATCGGAAAATTGACCCTGGAAACAGGTACTTTTTGCCAAAAGCATGTTATAATGTAGAGACGTTGTAGAGTGCAAAGATGCTATGAGTAGACTGTCTATTACAAGCCGCGCGATACACACGAAAGTAAGTTTTGTTGAGGGCGTATGCCCAGGAATCGAGAAAGAAAAACATGGCAACTGACCAGACATTGTATTGTCGCGATTGTAACCAGGAATTTGCATTCACCGTTGGCGAGCAGGAGTTTTATGCCAGCCGTGGGCTAACAAATGCTCCAAGCCGCTGTCCTTCGTGCCGCTCCGCACGTAAGGCTCAGATGGGAGACCGACAGGGTGGCGGAAGTTACGGCGGAGGCCGCAGCGGTGGCTCCCGCGAGGCACGTCAGATGTACACCGCGACATGCGCGAGCTGTGGCAACGAGGCTCAGGTACCTTTCCAGCCCCGTGGTGACAAGCCCGTCTACTGCCGTGACTGCTACCAAGCTCAGTCCTCCGGGGGCAACAGCTACGGCGGTGGTCGCTCAAGTGATCGTGGTGAGCGTCGCTCACGCTGGTAATCTTTTGTAGCATCAAGATTACAAAAGAACGCGCTTGCAGCCTTGCTGCAAGCGCGTTCTTTTTGCCTTTCTCTACGTTTATGCCATTGACATTTATGCCTATTTCGTGTATAATTTATGCATACACTACATAGAGGAGATTCCGCGAGTGATAGTTTTCAATTAACTTGTACCGACCGCTAGGATACACTGCTACACACCACCAACCTATTTTTCATGAATTGGAAGATAGCGCGGACGAGTGTCTAGCAATGGATGTTACTCTACAGTACAAGGTGAAAGAAAGCTGTTGCTTATACTCTACCCCCATCAAGTCTATCGCGACATTTATTGCAACATTGCCCCTTCTTACTGAATAGAAGTATTTCACCTGCATTCGCTCAGAGCATCATTCATCCGTAACAACAACGGTCTGCTCTCCACCATTTCTTTTTTCGTAGCAGCAATGCAGATACACAACACTATTAACATGAACTTCATGTAAGGAGCGTCTTTTGGCAGAACATTATATCCCCAACGTAGCAGAAGAGAGGCCAATGAGTGGCCTGCTTGCCGAAGCCCCTGCACGCGCTCTCCTGGTAGGCGTCGAGTTACCCGAAAACACCTGGCCCGTCGAGGACTCACTCGATGAACTGGCACAGTTGGCGACAACGGGTGGCGTGACATGCGTTGACCGCGTTATTCAGCGCATGGAGCATCCACACCCAGGCACGGTCATCGGATCAGGCAAGGTACAAGAGGTTGCGGACCTTGTACGCTTTCATAACTGCGATGCGGTCATCTTTGACCTGGAACTGACGCCACGTCAACACCGCAACCTTGAGAAAGAGCTAGATACACAAGTGCTGGACCGCACAGCACTGATTCTTATCATTTTCGGACAACGCGCCCGTACCCGTGAGGGGCGTCTACAGGTTGAGCTAGCACAAGTCGAGTATGATCTCCCACGTCTCGCACGTCAATGGTCGCACCTATCACGTCAGCGTGGTGGTACGCAGCAACGCGGTGAAGGTGAGAAACAGATCGAGGTTGACCGCCGTATGCTCCGCCGTCAGAAGGAAGACCTTTTGGAAGACCTGGAGCAGGTCCGTAACCAGCGTCAGCGACACCGTGACCGTCGTAAGAGTGTTGGTGCGCCCGTTGTGGCCCTTGTTGGCTACACCAACGCGGGCAAGTCTACCCTGCTCAATCGTCTCTCTGTGACTACGGTGGACACACTTGCAGAGGACAAGTTGTTCGCGACACTTGACCCAACGACGCGACGCGTGCGTCTCGCTGGTGGACAGGAGTTTCTCTTAACCGACACAGTAGGTTTTGTGCAACGCTTGCCTACAACGCTGGTCGCGGCCTTCCGCGCCACATTGGAAGAGGTCAAAGAGGCGGACCTGCTGATACACGTCGTCGATGCATCGCATCCATCGGTTCATCGCCAGATTGCGGCAGTGGAAGAGGTACTGGAAGAGATCGAGGCGGCAGGTCGTCCGATGATTGTCGCGCTGAACAAGCTCGACCTGCTACCATCCGATATGCCATTGCAACTGCAAGGCATGGCGGCAGGTGTGCCAACAGTTGCCGTGTCCGCGAAGGATGGCACAGGCATTGATGCGTTGCTCAAGTGTATCAGCGAAACTCTGATGCAGCAATTTACACCACTCGATGTCGTCATCCCCTACCAACGCGGCGATTTAGTGGCACAGTTTCATCAATTCGGCACCATCGAACACGAAAGCTTTGAGGAAGCAGGCACGCACATACGCGGTCATATGCCTCAAAATCATAGTGGTCCATTCCTGGCCTATCAGCAAACGCTCTCCGCGAAGCGCGTGCGAGCGTAGTTCATCTGTATACGGTACAGGGAGCCATATGCACCATTACGCGATGGTGGCATATGGCTCCCTGTACCATATAATGCCCTATAAAAAGGGAGCAGCAATGGCACCACGAACTGTCAAAATTTATTCAGAGAACAACGAATTTCAATATATCGAGACGTTGCGACGCCGACGCGAAAAGCGGCAAAAGCATAAAGAGTTTTTTATCGAAGGTGTGCGGCCAATCAATCAAGCACTATCGTACAACTGGCACATACGCGCATTTATTTATTCACGTGAAAAACACTTATCGGATTGGGCAGAGGGTATTCTTGCACATTCACAGGCCAGCGAACATTACGAACTACGTCTGCCTCTTCTCGAAAAATTGAGCAACAAATCGGAGCCATCGGAGCTACTGGCACTCGTTACGATGCCTGCAGATGATCTGTCACACATTCCTGTTTCCGAAAAACTTCTTGTCGTTATTTTTGACCGTCCAGCTAGTCCTGGCAATCTGGGAACTCTTATTCGCTCCTGTGATGCTCTCCGCGTCGATAGTCTCATCATCACGGGTCACGCCGTAGACCTGTATGATCCCGAAACCATTAGTGCCTCCACTGGCTCTTTTTTTGCGCTCCCGACTATACGCCTTCCCTCGCAAAAGGAATTATTGCCCTGGCTAGAAAAAACGCGACAACAACTACAACATGTTCAGATCGTCGGTAGTAGTGAGGATGCGGAGATAGCTATCGATCAACATGACTTTACGCAACCGACGTTGCTTGTTGTGGGCAACGAGACATGGGGCATGAGTGCCAGCTATAAAGAACTATGTGATAGTATCGTTAAAATCCCCATGTATGGCTCCGCCTCATCACTCAATGTAGCCAGTGCAACGTCGATCATACTCTATGAGATAGACAGGCAAAGAAGACTTTTGAAGTAATTGAGAAAAATATTATAGAATTTAATTTTTCCTTGACTTTTCTCAATAAATCAGTATACTTTTATATGAGGTATCGTCAATTTCCACCTCTTACGGAATGAGATACATAAGCTGATGCTCACGCAATATTTGAGTGCAAACATCTGCTGTTGCTCATGCAGTGTACTTGTAAATGTTCTACTCAATACAGTAGCGTTGAAGCAGTCATCATTACTATAAGGAGGAGACTAGATTGAAAAAGTTTGCCCTTTTACTCGTGTCCGCCCTCGTCTTATCGGTGCTAGCAGTAAGCGGTACCTTCACAAGTGCCTCGGCTCATCCTGCAACATACACATCTTCCCATCATAGTCATGCACAACGCGTGTGTAGTGCTACCTCCGCAGGCATTGCTCATTGTAACGCACTCTTGCTTGTCAACGATGGAGTCAAGCCAAACGCCAGCAGCCCATCCGGCTATAATCCATCCGACTTGCAGGGAGCATACAACTTACCTAGCGCAACAGCAGGATCGGGACAGACGGTTGCTATCGTTGATGCCTACAACGATCCCAAAGCTGAATCTGATCTTTCCTTCTACCGTTCCTATTTCCATCTTCCTGCCTGTACGACCGCGAATGGTTGCTTCAAAAAGGTCGGACAGAGCGGTACGACAAATTACCCTAGTAACAATGCGAGTTGGTCACAGGAGATTTCGCTCGACCTGGATATGGTCAGTGCGGTCTGCCCCAACTGCCACATTTTGTTGGTAGAAGCGACCAGTCCTACATCGGCCAATCTTGGCATCTCGGTGAACACTGCTGTCAAACTTGGTGCAAATGCTGTGAGCAACAGCTACGGTAGTAGCGAGTCCAGCAACGAGAGTAGCTATGCATCCTACTACAATCACCCAGGCGTCGCCATTACCGCAAGTGCTGGTGATAGTGGCTACGGTGCCCAGGTGCCCGCCGCCTACAATACAGTAACAGCAGTTGGTGGTACATCCCTGAACTATAGCGGTGGCACACGTTCTGAAACCGCATGGAATGGCACAGGTAGTGGCTGCTCTGCCTATATTGCGAAACCCAGTTGGCAGCACGATAGCGGCTGTGGTAACAGAACAGTAGGCGACGTTTCAGCGGTTGCTGACCCCAATACTGGTGTCTCTGTGTATGACAGCTACGCCTATCAGGGACAAAGCGGCTGGCTCGTCTTTGGTGGCACCAGCGTCTCCTCACCGATCATCGCCAGCGTCTATGCGCTTGCAGGCAATGCATCGGGCATCACCTACGGCTCGTATCCCTACAGCCACACAGGAAGTTTGAACGATGTCACCTCCGGCTCAAATGGTAGCTGTGGTGGCTCGTACCTATGTACAGCAAAACCCGGTTATGATGGTCCTACAGGGCTTGGTACCCCAAATGGTACTGGTGCCTTCTAACATTTTGTGAAGGATACAAATGGGGGAAGAGGCAACGAATAAAGCTTTATTCGTTACCTCTTCCCCCATTTGTATCCTTCACTCACCTACTCTTTTCTCTTTCGGTATTCGCGCTCAAGCGTTTCGCCTAACGCAGCAATATCTGGTATATTAGCCCCAAATCTGAGCGGTTTCCCATGAGTACGTTCCACAATGACCGTGGATTGGAAATTCCTTGCAGTCTTTTGATAGAAAGAACAACGCACATTGGCTATCTCATCCCAACGTACCACCTCTGGCCGTGTTGAACGTAGACGAATGAAACCATCTTCATAAACATATACACGCGAATTACGCGCAAACGGATCATACAACGAATGGTTTTTTCTCCGCGTTGCGCGAAACATATTTGTGAAGTTTAACGCTAAAAATACTACAAGCACTGGAAAGAACAATTTGGCAACAGATGCGTGGAAATGTTCAAAGGCAAGAATGAAGGTAAGAGCGACGGCTATCGTTAGCAATGATAGTGCTAGCTGCGACCAGAAAAAAAGCAAATCGTTACGAGTATATCGAGTGCGATATACTGCGGTAGGTGTTCCCAACTGATAGGTCTTGCCAAGTTGATATGCCTCTTCCGGTAATTGCTGTGCCATCGCTACAAATATCTCCCCATTGTGTTGCTCAATATACCAGTATACAACGCATGCAGACTTCAAAACCCTACTAGACAAGTCCGTGCAAGCCTTCTATACTAACAAATAGTTTTGCAAACAATCTCTATGTAACAGTACGAAAGAATAACCATAGTATGCAGACTTCATTTGATACCGTTGTTGCCACCGCTACTGGCTATTTAAGTGATATTGACCCGATCATGCGAGCGACCATTGAACGCATTGGTCCATGCACCTTACGACCTGACCCCGACGTTTTCAGTGCCCTCGTTGATGCGATTATCTCACAACAAATTTCTGTAAAGGCCGCCGATGCAATTATGGCACGCGTGCGTGCAGCACTGCCGCAGGAGAAGGTCACACCGGAAAACCTTTTGCCGCTTGATTTCGACGCCTTGCGTCTGTTAGGACTTTCTACCCCCAAAGCTCACTACATTCGCAACCTGTTAGAACATATCAGCAGTGGACAGATACAACTGGAACATCTCTCGGAATTAGGTGATGAGGAGATCATTAGCCAACTGACGGCGGTCAAAGGGATTGGACGCTGGACCGCCGAGATGTGCCTCATCTTCACCCTGGGGCGTCCTGACGTGCTACCTGTCGATGATCTGGGCTTTGTCGAGGGTGTGCGTGTGGCATATGCATTGCCAGCACGTCCGACACCAAAAGAGATGCGCGAACGTGGTGAACTGTGGCGACCTTTTCGTACCTTCGCAACGTGGTATATGTGGGCCGTGCGCCGCGCCGAGCTACAGCAAAGTGCGCGTAAACGTACACGAATCGTTTCTTTGTAGGGCCTGAACGCCCAATAAATTGTGATAACATAAAAATGATGATGGATACACCAGAAAACTATTACGCAATACTCGGCGTACCTGTAGATGCTAGTAATGATACATTGAAACGTGCGTACCGCCAATTAGCACGACGCTACCATCCTGATCTCGCGGGAGCGAATGCTCCTGCTGCAACAGAGATGAAGCGCATCAATCGCGCTTATGCAGTGTTGAGTGACCCCGGAAAGCGACAGAGTTATGACACGGTGATTGGCGGCGTGATCGACTTTCGTAGAGGAACACGACCACGGGCACAACCACGGCGATTTGATTCATCAGCAGACGGAGAGTTCGATGGCTTGAGCATCTTTAGCACCAAAGGGCCACTACATGCGGGTCGGATGATTCATTCGACACTGGGTGTGATATCCGCGCTTGGTAGTGTCCCATCGGTCAACAGCTTCTTAATCGCTGCTGGCTCACTCGATGGCAAGGGACAACTCTGGCAATTGACACCCACATCGCTTGGGTCGGCTGTAAATATTGCCGCGGATGCCTCGTCTACAGTTGAGTCACTACGCGAACTGCGTTTCTCTTCGGCAGGAACATTGGTAGCTGGTTGGGGGCGCCTCGGCCTGCATGTATGGGATGCCGTGAGTGGTGTACGTGTATGGAGCTATTCGCTTATGCAACGTGCAGTCTCGGCGCATTATTCGCTTGACGTGACACTACAAATTGAGGCAAATGGTGTGCGTAAGGTACGTATGGCTCTTCCACTACTGGCCGATGATCTACGCTTGCCACGCTCGCGCGGTGTACGCGGGACCGATGTTGTAACGCACGTTATCGGGGCACCTGATACAAGCCTTGTTGACCTTGCAGTTTGTGCGGAAGAAAATATCGAGCGACGACAATTCTGGGCTATCCGTCACCGCGCCATAGCATGCAATGCACAGACTCTCATCACTCTCTCATGCGCTCGCGTCCCTCAGGAAGAGCATGAAATGGCGATATTGCGACGCTGGGACCTGAGTGTACGCACACGGCAAGGCACTCTCCATCCACGCATTGCCTCCTCGGTTCTCGTCGGTCGCTGCGCCGATTGTACCGCGCCTTATGTAACAACACCAGATGCTAGTATAGCCGCATTTGTCTACGAAGGGCAAAAACTGCGCGTCTGTGATACAGCAGCGGGCACCTATAGCGAACTATTAAGCGGCACAATGGGCAGTAGTTCAAAACTGGCACTGTCACCGGACGCACAATTTGCTGCGATTGCACGTGAGGATAGCGAAGTGAACGAAGGCGTAGTCGATCTCTGGTCAATTACAACGGGTCAGCTTATACAAAAATTTTACCATCCCTGGCAAATTAGCGCATTGCATTTTGCTGATAAACAGTTGCTCGTCGCACTCACAGATGGCACAATCCAAATTTGGCAATAGAGCAAAAGTAATAGCACCAGTTGTGATTCTTCTCACCGCTCGTTAGTTATCACGATAGGAATTATTTTGCTTTTGTGGTATACATACAATGTGAGATTTTACGGTAGAGGCAGGAAGGCAAGGGAGAATTGCATGCTTATTTCGGTGGTCGTTCCAGTTTATAATGAAGAAAAGACGGTTGAGCAAGTCCTGACGCTGCTCTCGCAGGTTCCCCTTGCGATGGAAGTAGTGGTTATCGATGACGCATCCACAGACCGCACATGGCAAATTTTGCAGGAACTGCGGCAAAAAGAGCCATTCAGCGCATATCGCTTTATTCGACATGAATATAATCAAGGAAAAGGTGCTGGTCTGCGAACTGGCTTCGCGCAGGTCAGTGGTGATCTGGTGACAGTGCAAGACGCGGATATGGAGTATGACCCACAAGAACTCCCCCTGTTAGTTCGCAAATGGCAAGAAGGGCGTGTCGCCGGACATGATAAGGTGGCGGTATATGGCTATCGTAACCTCAAGCAGCAAAAGTTCACAACGCGCTGGGGCAATCGTTTCTTAACGGCTGTAACTAATCTGCTTTTCGGCTGCAACATTCACGATATGGAAACTTGCTATAAATTATTTCCTGGCGAGGTTGCGCGTGCATTACCGATGACTGGACGACGTTTCGAGATTGAGCCAGAAATCACTTCGTGCATTCTACAGGCAGGCTATACCATTCTCGAAGTACCTATCAGCTATACACCTCGTATAGAGAAGAAACTGGCACCCTGGAAGGATGGCTGGCCTGCACTGGCGATGTTGTTGCGCCGACGCTTCGGCAAACCTTTCCAGATCGAGGAACGAGCCGAGGAACCATTGGGTACAAGCTCAGTTGTATCACGTAATGCAGGTGCGTGATACGGAGGGCACCATGCCTCTTAATATTCTCGTAACACAAAAAATACCAGACCCAGCATATCCTCTTCTGGAAAAGGTAGGAACAGTCGATGCCAACATGGAAGAGGGACGCATCTGGTCTGCTGATGAATTGCTGCAAAAAGCACCTGGGCATGAGTATATCCTTAGCCTTGTGACAGATACCATTGACGCACGATTATTAGAGGCATGTATGCCGCATCTGAAATTGGTGGCGAACATGGCAGTGGGCTATAACAACATTGACGTAGCGACTGCCGAACGGCTCGGTATTGTCGTGACAAACACTCCTGGCGTACTGACCGAGACAACGGCAGACCTGGCGTTCGGTTTGTTACTGGCAACGGCGCGGCGTATCAGTGAAGCTGAACGATATCTGCGTGCAGGCGAGTTTACCGCCTGGGGTCCGTTATTGCTCTGTGGAACCGATGTCTATGGTGCCACACTTGGTATTCTTGGTGCAGGCCGTATCGGAAAAGCGATGGCACGGCGTGCGCGTGGCTTCGACATGAAGCTTTTGTACTACAACAGGCATCGCTTGCCACTTGAAGAAGAGCAGCAGTATGCTCTCACCTACGCTCCTCTGCCCGAATTACTGCAACAAGCTGATTTTGTGAGTATACATGCCCCCTATACACAAGAGACCTATCACCTTATTGGTTCGCGTGAACTTGCCTTGATGAAACCAGAAGCCATGCTGATAAACACAGCGCGTGGTCCCCTTGTCGATGAGAAAGCACTGGTGCTAGCCTTGCAACAGGGTACCATTGCAGCGGCTGGACTGGATGTGTTCGAGCGCGAACCTGTCGTCGAACCTGCATTATTGACAATGGAGAATGTTGTACTGCTGCCACACATTGCCAGTGCCTCTGTTAAAACACGTACACGTATGGCGACAATGGCAAGCGAGAATATCGTTGCTCATAGCAATGGACAGCCACCACCTAATAGTGTCACAGGTTGATGCATATGAACAATAATACACCACTTCTCTGGCAACGACCAGGGTTACAATTTCCAGTGCCATTCGACACTCTCTTCTTCGATGTCGATGGCGTTCTCATCGACACTATCGCCTCGTTTCATGCCACCGATATCGCCGTTGCTGAATATGTTGCAGGCACCCTGCACTCCCTCGACTGGGGTCAGAGCGAGGGAAAGCGACTCATGACTATCGACGACGTTGATGCCTTCAAACGTGCCGGAGGCTACAACAACGATTGGGATATGTGCTATCTGCTCGCAGCACTTGCTACCGCTCGCCTCCGCGAATGGCGCGGCACACTCCTCGCCACACGTACAAGTCAGGAATGGGCCGATCTCTCACGAGCCGCGAACCTGCAAGGACACGGTGGTCGCGCATGGGTAGATGCAACCTTTCCAGCAACCACACTGCTTGACTATAACATCATAGGCGGCATCTACCACGAATACTACTGGGGCGCGGCAAATATTCGTACATACTTCGGACGCGAACCGCGCTATCTCCCGACCTTCGAGGGCTTTGTGCAGCACGAAAAAATGCTCTATGCTCCTGACTTCTTCGCTCGCTTACGTAAGACAGGTATACAGCATTTCGGCTTGATTACCGGACGTGTAGGAGCCGAAGTCGATAGTGCATTAGAGCGTATGCAGACGTATAGCGGCGAGCAGTGGTGGGAGGTCGTCATCTCCGCCGACATCTGCCCCAAGCCCGATCCGCGTGCGCTCCGACTGGCGATAGAGGCAACAGGTGCGAAAGGTGGCCTCTACATCGGTGACACCGCCGACGACTACGACCTCATCAAGAATTACCGTATAGGAAAGACTACGACAGAGCCAGATTTTCTCGCGGCAGTGCTTGTGGCACATCCGTCAGAGGTAGAACTGTACAGGCAGCGTGGCACAGACTTCATTGTCAGGTCAGTAGAAGACCTGTTGTGGTGTTTGCCAGAGCAGGCAAAAACGCACTGAAATCGTGCATTGACAAGAGATGCACGGGGTAGTACACTTACTATAACCTAGAGGTTATGAGAGGAGCCACAGCGATGAGAACACAATCAAGTGATACCAGTCCTGAAGCTGAACAAATGCTGATTAGTCTCATTCGCAAGGCTCCCATCACCAAACGCTTTGAACTAGTGAACTCGTGGACAAAAAGCTTTGTACAGTTAAGTCAGCATAATATTCTTGAGAGCTACCCTGATGCAAACGAGCAAGAACTTGCGTTCCTCTTTTTATCTCAAGACTATGGGGAAGCTATAGCAGAGCTGGCCAAAAAGAAATTAACGGATATCCATACACTACCTGTACCAGATTTACTCACTACCCTTGATTCAATTGCAGAAGTTTTCGAGTACATGAAAATTCCTTACTACATTGGTGGCTCTATCGCAAGCTCGACACATGGTATGAGGCAAGCCGCGAAAGATATAGACATTGTTGCTAACATACATCATGCTCACATGCTGTCATTCATAGCTATGATACAAGCAGATTACTATGCAGATGAAAAGGCGATTGGTAAGGCTGTTCAAGAACATACCTTTTTTAGTATCATCCACCTGGATACGCTGTTTAAGGTCGATGTGTTTGTTCCTGAATTAGACGACTTTAACCAACAAATATTCAAGAGGACCAAACGCCATTTGTTGGAAAAAGATAAGCATATCTTCTATCTTGAGTCACCCGAAGATATCATCCTCATGAAACTAAAACAGTACAAACATACTGAAAAAAATACCGACGACCAATGGAATGATATTCTCGGCGTGTTCAAAGTGCAGGGACCATCGCTTGATTTTGCTTACCTTGATAAATGGGCATCTCTATTCAAGGTTAAAGATTTACTTGAAAATGCAAGCATTGATGCGGGACTTGATGGAGAGAAAAATGAAGCAAAATGCAGATGAGTCAGAGATCGTAGAGGTACTATCACCACTCATAGAAATTTTTGATGACTTTGGTATAGCGTATTATGTTGGTGGCTCAGTGGCAAGTTCTGCATATGGACAGAGACGTGGTACGGCAGATGTGGATGTAGTCGCAGACATACAGTTATCTCAAGCACAACGGTTGGCAAAACTATTGGAACAAGAGTATTACATTAGCGTCGATATGATAAAAGATGCTATTCGTTACCGCTCATCCTTCAATATAATTTATCTCAGCACTATGACAAAGGTCGATATCTTTATCCCCAAACCACGAAACTTCTCACAACAAGAACGCATGAGAGCAAGACCGATGATACTGATAGCTGGTACCCGACCTTTTTTGCTCTCCTCGCCAGAAGACATTATCCTCAACAAGCTAGAATGATACAAATGGGTGGCGAGATTTCTACTCGCCAGTGGAACGATGTTCTTGGTGTTTTGAATAGACAAAAAGCTACGCTCGATCTCTCATACCTTCGTCAGTGGGCACAAGATTTACAGGTCTCAGACTTGCTTGAACGCGCATTGGCAGAAGCAGGAATATAAACGGTACAATATTTCTTATGTCCGGCATTCCCTTTTTGCAAAATTTATATCACCTTATGTAAGTGGATATATGAGGTTAGAGAAAGAGAAATCTATCCATGTCAGAACAAATACTTTCTATTGCAGAAGCTCAAGAGGTGTTTATGAGCTTGCCCGATCAATTCGAGCAAGGATTAGAGATTTCACTTCTACCCTTGTTCTTTCTCGCGTTTTTGTGCGTCCTCAATCAATCCCACGAGCAATTGTAGTTTCTTGATGGTGTGTTCGGCGTTGCGCTTGTTGCGTTCGTAGCCGTCGGGGGCGAGCAGTTGCGCCCAGGTGTGGATATCTTCTTCGGATACGTCGTACCACTTGGCGTCGGCCTGTAAGCGCAGATAGACGCGCATCTGTGGGTCTTGCTTTTTCCTTACGGGAGTAGTTGCCTTACTTTCGCCAGCACTCTCCTCCTCGTCGGCTGCTACAGCTTCGGCGAGTTCGCTGGCCGGGTGTAGCTCGTTGTATAGTGCCTCTACGTCGCCTGCACGGAAGAAGGCATCGCGCCCTACACCTCTATGCGTCTTAATGCGCCCCTCTTTAACCCACTGATCCAGCGTCACACGATCTATACCGAGGCGTCGCGCCGCTTCGCCCGCATCTACAAAGGCGAAACGATTGCCTCCTGGTTTACTCACCATCTGTTATTCCCTCTTCTGGCACTCTATAGAACATCAAGAGCGTACTACCATAACGTCGTTCGTCGGTTAGCATCAGCCTTGTACACGGAACGGCTGCGACATTGGTACGTTCTTTAGGATGAATTTGGATAATAACAAGACCACCGTTGGGCACAAGCGGCGACGTATTGAGCAGCGTCAGCGCATGTGCCGCCATCTCTTGATACTGTGGTGGCGCAACATAAATGATGTCATAGAGGCGCTTTTGTGTGGTAAGAGACGCCTGATTGTCGAGAAACTTGAATACATCAGCCTGAATCGTCTCCGCGCGGTCCGCAAGTTTTGTAATTTGTAGGTTCTCACGTACAAGCTTGAGAATTTTGTAGTCCATCTCGATAAAGGTAACATGGGCTGCGCCACGACTCAACGCCTCGATGCCAACGCTCCCTGTACCCGCGAAAAGATCGAGAAAACGCGCACCGTCCACCTCATCCGAGAGGATATCGAAGAGGGCGGTTTTGACACGATCCATGATTGGACGTGTCCCCGTCATTGTCTTGAGCGTTTTGAGCTTGCGCCCCTTCGCCTCACCTGTTACCACGCGCAAGAGCTTCCTCCTCCAATAATAGCAGAACAATCTCTACATCGGTCATAAAATCGTCTTCTTTGGCCCATGAAATGAGCGACTCGACCTGATCAACCTTTAACTTCTTGACTGAAGACATACCCCAGATGCCCTGGATTAAATCCTGTATTTCTTCCTCGCTCACTTGCCCATCGGTGACATTGCTTAACACACGTAGACGTGCAGGATTGGCAAGGGCGGCACCCTGTGACTCACGGAATTTGCTCACTAAGTCTTTCGCATGGAGCCGCTCCTGTGGCGTCAGTTCGCGCGGCTGCTCCATTGCCTCAAGTTCGTTGTCTTCCTCAAGTTCGGCCAGAATATCCTCGAACTCTTCTTCCTCATCAAAGTACGTCGCACGTCCATCACGAACATTACCTGCTGTGGGAGGTCGTGATGCTTGTGAGCGTGCTGCACCACTTGTATCTGGCGTATTTGGGCGCGTAGGGGAGAGAGGGTTCGATGGCGTTTTCACAGTGGGAAGCTTACTAGAAGGGGTCTCACTTTGTCGCTCTGGCTTCAATGGTTTCTCATCTACAACCACGTTCGTAGCATCATCTTCATTGTTTTCATCAAGCTGTCCATTGCCATTGGCCTCTTGCCCTTGCATATGTTGGAGTACTTCTAGCTTGTCACGCAGGTTTACCCCACTCAAAGACTTGAGTTTGAGCATCTCCATCGCTTGCGTAGGATTCAGATCAAAGCGGTCTTTTACCACCCGGATAAATTGTGGTATTGACAGGTTACCGCTACTATCGCCTGTTGTTGGCATACTCACGCCCATCGTTGTACGCGTTGGTGGCTGTGTCTGCGGTGCTACCTCTTCGGGTGGAGCTACCGATGTTGCCTCTACCTTTGCCTCGCGTACCTCGCGCTGCTGTTCCTGTTGAGATGCTGCTTGAGCAACGGCACGTTGATTGGTGTTGTTCGTAACGGGAGCAGGTTGTTGTGACACGGGTGCGGAGGCTGGTCGAGATACCGCACGCGGAGGTGGGTTGACAGAAGGTTTGGCGGTTGGTATAGGTGCTGGAATGTTGCCCTGTGTTGGCTGAACACGCTGCAACATCTGCGCGATACGATTTTCGACATGGCCTGTAAGCTGGTTCATCCCTGCATCGGCCTCACGAAGCAACTGCTCACGCTCCTCTTCGTCGGCACCTATTGGCATGGGAAGACCTATCTCAATCGTGCGCGGCCTACCTGCAATGGTAATGCTTGTCGAGTAGCGCAACCAGATGTAGTCTCCTGCTCCTTCCTGCGTATTCTTTCTTCCATCCATAACGTGTCGTCCTACCTTCCTGCATAGAGATAATCAACATAACGTATCTATTATATCAAATAGGGTAAAGTCATTTACATTTTTCGCAAATTGACGAATTTTATTTGCGCTTTTTACCGAAGAGCATAAGAATCACTATTATCACGGCGATACCTACCAAGTAAGGTATCTGAATACTCATGGTAAGAGCATTGTTCACTACCGCAATTTCCATACAGTCCTCCTTGTTTCTCGTTATTCTTTCCTACACACCTGCTAGTATAACACGCGTTCTGTTTCTCTAAGAATCGAAATCACGTATGCGAATTATCGCGAAAGGTAACAACGTCCGAAAATTAGAAAATAGTCGATGCAACTGTTTTATGCTCTAAAGTGAGACCGTTTGTCATATTCCTCCGTGTCAAGGGAAGAACATAAAAACTTATTCCTTCGCAGTATTCTTCCCTGCATACACAATAATAAACAGGACGGAACAACAATGGCAACAAACGCTCGACAACGAGGAAAAACACACAAAACCGGGGCTGCAAGCCCTATGGAAAGGTTTAGTAACGATGTAAAGCCCGTGCAGGGCTTCATTGTGAAGCTAAATAATGACTGGGTACTCAACCTTGCCTGTATTATCGCATATAATTTGCTTATGGCAATGTTGCCAATCGCGCTTGCACTCGTCGCTATTCTCAGTACGTTTTTAGGCAATAACAGTATACGTACTAAAGTTATTCAACAAGTCACATCTCTCTTCCCAGGATTGGCGGGTCAACAAAACGCGCTTGATCTTGCATCTCAACAATTGAATCATGCAGCAGGAGTTTTTGGTATTGCGGCCATCGTGCTCGGTATTTTCTTTGGCTCGTTCCTCTTCGTTGTCACAGAAGGCTGTCTCGATATCATATATCGTGTACGTCAACGTCCGCCTGTACGTCAGTTCGCGGTCGCTATCGCCATGTTGGTCGTATTCGTTATCCTTATCCCGATTATGGTTTTCGCGTCAGCCGCACCAACGATTTTCTTCTCTAGCCTGGCAAAGCTTCCCATTCTGAGCAGCATTCCGGGGAATGGTTTTATCTTTATCAGTATTGGCGGTATTCTCAGCGGCTTTCTTACATCCTTCATTTTGATCGAAATCATCTATATTGTCGTCCCTAATCAACGTATCAGTTGGCGCAATAGCTGGCGTGGGGCGGCACTCGCAGCACTTGCAACAGAAATATTCCTCGCAGTGTTTCCATTTATCATCACACACTTTTTCAGTGGTTACGCGGGTTCGCTTGGCTTTGCCGTCATACTACTCCTTTTCTTTTACTATTTTGCCATCATCCTTTTAGGAGGTGCCGAGATAAATGCTTTCTTCTTTGAAGGGGTACGTCCAATACCGAACGACATCGTGACATTCGTCAGCACAATGGCGGGTAAGCTCAATAAAGACATGTCGCCAGCGGAGTCGTCCGCACATGTGGATACAAAGCCAACAGAAGATGCCGACCAGATACACGTCAAAGAGGCTCACGAGCAGCAAAAGTAGTAGTTGGTCGAACAAACGCTATGGCGGGAAGGCTAGCCTTCCCGCCATAGCGTTTGTTCGACCGCCACATGATTATTCCTCTTGTCAACTTCAACAAATTAGTGTATGTTACCCAGTAACATAACTGCCGCACACATAAGTTTCCTATGTAATTGCAACAATTATAACCTATATAAAGAGACAAATTTCATGGCAATAAGTACAACTGATAATAAAGCAACTGATAAAACTATAAAGAAACGCACTAATACATTACTACCGAACATCTTGACAACACTTATTGCCTTGCTCATATTTGGCATTGGGGTATGGATGCGCTTACGTGATCTTGGCCTACCCATTGATCGTGATGGCTACGACGAAGGCGTCTACTGGCAATCATTGCGTGCGATGGGCAGCGGCTATCATCTCTATCAACAAGTCTTTTACTCACAGCCGCCTTTCTTTCTGCTGTCTATCTTCCCCACCTATATGCTCTTTGGGCAAACGCTCTGGGCGGCTCGTCTGGGCATTGCGCTGGTTTCACTTCTTGGTTTGCTCGGCGCATTCCTGCTGGGTTATGCATTGAGTGGACGTATTGGTGCGCTCGTTGCCCTGCTCTTGCTCGTTATAGACCCACTTTATTTACAGCAATCACAAACGCTCCAGGCCGAGGCACCATTTGTCGCCTTCTCGCTGCTAGCGGTTGGTACTGCATATCTCTGGTGGCGGCATCCCTCTGGCGTTCGAGGGATATGTTACGCTGCGCTCGCGGGTACGACACTCTCGCTCAGTATTTTCTGTAAGCTTTTCGGCTTAGCAGCATTTGCGCCGATTGGCTTACTTTTTCTTGCACATATCTGGCGCATCTTTCAACAAGAGCCGAAAATGCGATTGAGTGCCTTACGTTCTCTTCTGGTTGGAGTCACCTCTTTTGTGCTTATCAGTATCGTACTGATTGTGCCCTTTACCTCTTCGTTCCATCAATTGGTACAGGGGGTCATCTCCTTTCATACACAAGCAGGAAAGATATACTACTATACACAAGCGAGTAATCTCTCACAAATAAAGCATGCGTTGACCTCTTTACTGGCACTGGCAGCACTCTACGGAACGATTGTAGCACTGGTACGACGTGACTGGCGTGTTCTTCCTCTGCTCACATGGTTTGGAGCAACAGCAGCACTACTCTGGCAACAGGCACCCCTTTTTCCACACCATGAGGTTGCCTTTGTCGCACCCCTGCTTGCACTTGCCGTTATGGGTATTAGTCCTTATAGCATTGATACACAAAAAATAAGGACATTGCTTTATACAGGTGCGACGGTCGTTACACTCCTTACTGTCCTTTTACTCTCCATCGTTAACTTGACAGCAATACAGCACTACTATCGCAATGAGCGAAACATCAGCACGAATATTTCTTTCGCTAAATGGGATGTAAACGTCGAACGAGATGTACAGAGTGTCACGCCATCTCATCAACTTGTGATTACCGATGCACAATTTTTAGTCGCTCTGGCTAACCGCAACACCGACCCGCTACTGGTCGATACATCAACAGTACGTGTCACTACAGGCTACCTTACGCCGCAGCAACTTGTTACAGAAGCACAAAAACCATCTGTACATACAGTTCTCTTTTACACTGGTCGCTTGCTACACATGAAAAACATTGGGCTTTTTTACTCATGGCTCAAACAGCATTTTCGCCTTGTCCATAACTATGCCCCTGGTAAAGAGTTGTGGGTTAAGGTATGATAGCATTGGCTATATAGATAACAACGATACACTTCATAAGGAGAATAAATATGGAAAAGAAAAAGAAAACATTTAGTACAATGGAAATTGTGTTGCTCGGCACACTTGTCGGTTCGCTGATTCTTTCGTTCATTCAAGCGCGTCAAGCAGAAAAGAAATAAGGTATGATTGTAGATGGTAGCGATGCTGCCATCTACAATCATACCTTATTGAAGAGCTATATTATGCAGCTACTAGCGGAGTAGTTGACTCCGCAACCTCTTTGTAGCCACGTACAAGACTCTCCATCGCCTCGAACCATGAGCGGCGTTGCGCCTCTAGCAGGGCGGCACTGCTCATCTCATGGCGTTTTTGTGTGCTCTGCACGAGACGCTCTAAGCACACACGATAGTCGATAATCTGCTCGTCTTCCTGGATATGACTATCGTTGACGAGAAGTCCTGTTCGTTCGCTCTCGATGAGATCACATACACCTTCCGCAACTAACCCCACGACAGGAAGACCAGATGCCATCGCTTCTAGCACCACCTGTCCAAATGTTTCGGTACGTGACGGAAAGGCAAACACGTCTGATGAAGCATAGGCAGTAGCGAGAGCCTCGCCCGTTAGATAGCCAGTGAAGGTAACGGGCAAGTCAGCTAGCTCCTGCTGCATCTCAACGGATGCTGGTCCTTCTCCAACGATAACGAGGTGACAATTACTGTGATTCATACCACGATATGCCTGTACGAGTAAGCGTAGGTTTTTCTCCCATGACACGCGTCCTACGTAGAGCAGCACGGTTTTGTTCTCTGTCTCTCGCCCCAGCCAGGAGGCACGGAGTTCTACACTACGACGCTCTGGCTTGAAAATGCTCGTATCAACGCCACGAGGCCAGATACGTAGATGCTCAAAACCCTCCAGTCGCAGCATCGCCGCAGTAGAAGGCGAAGGACAAAAGGTCATCGCACATTGATTATGCACGAAGCGGTTATAGGACCACATAGGGCGCGTCAGTAACGGAAATCCGAAGTGTTCACAATAAGCGGCAAGGTTTGTATGATACGATGAAACGAGAGGAACATTAAAGAAACGGGCGGCGGCAAGCCCTGTCGCGCCCAGAATGACTGGATCAACGAGGTGAATGATATCAGGGCGAAATTCGCCGAGCCGTCGCATAAACAATGGTCGAAAGAAATTAAATTTGAGTTCAGGATAAAATGGGAAAGGAAGTCCAGCAGTACCTACAATTTCTGCTCCGGCATACTCTTCCATCCCACTATCAGGGCCAAGCAGCATGGTCGAATGTCCAGTCTGCTGTAAGTGTTCTAACAGTTTTGCCAGTGTACGTGTGACGCCATCCATCTTGGGCAGGAAGTTTTCAGTAATGATTGCTATACGCATAACAGTAGTACCTTTATTTCGCTCATCCATATGGGATATTCCAGGTTTGATGCCTCATTAAGAGGGTAGCACACCATGATTATTTACGGATTAAGCGAAACCTAGCGTTATGTAAAGCACTTGCTAAGCGAGAGTTAAATATTTTGAGATGAAACTCCTTTTGTTGTCCCATAAAAAGCTGATAGCTTCGATTGAGAGAGGACAGGATGGTTTATTTGCCCGAGTGACGTTTGATGAACTTTAGCGAAAACTCCCGATGGCAGTAACTTCGCTCACTGGGTCAGCAGCTTGTACCTGTCCTTCGTCAGTCAGCCGCGCTTGCCAGAAGAAATCTCGGTTACGATACCGTGCCCATAGCGCAATGACGACAATGCCCAGAACCAAAACGAGCAATGCAACTAGTCCACTTTCAGTTGGAAAGGGTGCTGCTCCCACCATAATGGCAGGACCCGTTGTCTTAATGTGAAGCAAGGCATGACTAGGCGAATCAGCGACACCCAGACCCAGCACGTCATTGAGAAACCAATCCCAGCCTGTATGTAAACCGATTGCGAGCCACAAACTCTGTGTACTCAGACGACACATGACCATTAAGAGGGTGAAGAGGATAGCAAGGCCAACAAACGAGAGGATAGCGAAGACGGACCCTTCTCCGAAGTGCGTAATGTGAAAGAGTCCAAAGAGAACTCCAGTTATCAAGACAGCCAGCCAGAGCGGAAATCTTTCTCCTAGGTTTTGGAACGTATAGCCACGAAAAGCGAGTTCCTCTGTGAAGCCTGGAATGATAGAGCCACCGAGAAGATTCGCTATCACAAAACCAATACCAACTGTTATTCCACTGATGCTGAACTCAGTGCCCACAATGTGTATCCAACCTAAGGCATAGTCGATGACGAATACCAATCCCATTAGGAATCCTCCTAGCACAAACCCCAGGAGTGCGAGAGGTAATCCTCGTCTGAGAGGCGTCAAGGCGATACCTCTCCACGGACGTTTATCAACGTAACGACGAAAGAGGTACGTCCACCCCAGGACTCCTAAGACGTTTAACAGCATATACAGACCATTCAAGAACAGGTCTTGCACAACAGACGGAAGACTGCTTAACAGGCCGAACAGGATTAGTTTTGCTAGTACCGGGCTGACTAGAAGAAGCACAAAAACACCACACAGGTAGAGCAGGATGCGCCAGAACAGGTTGGGCCGCTTATCGAGCGCAAGAAATATGCTTTGTATACCATTACGTTTTTGTACAGCCATGAACAGTTTCCTTTCAACTATGCTCTTGTACTCAAGAAATTACTTACTTTTCGTGTTTTTCTGGTAGACCAAAAAGCCCTAAAATCATCCTTGGCTAGCGTTGCACTCTCATGAACCTCATTACCCAGAAGAGGGCAACAGCTAACACCGACAAGCTTACCAAAACAAGCCCGATGATAAAAAAAGGTATGTTTGTAGGAGCGGTAGTGTGTCCTCCTAAAGCATTGGTGACGCGGATACTGCCAATGGAACTGAGATATAACAAAACACATCCAACGAGCAAAGCGACGAGAGCGAGTACATGGAAAATACTACCGAATGATTTAGACATATGACCTCCTACTTACTATTGGGTCTCAAAGTACAAACGGCTTCTGGGGAAAGCATAACAAGAAAAGAGGAAGAAGTATGTCCTCCAAAAGAGGACAAAAGGGTGTAAATACAAATTGCGATGCAAAGGATAAAGGGCTTCTGCGGCTATAGGAGGTGTAAAGCGTTGGCACGCATCACGGCTTGTGTGCGGTTTTTCACGTCAAGTTTTGCATACACACGCTTTGCATAAGTCTTAACAGAGCTTTCTGAGAGTATTAGTTGTTGTGCAATCTTCCGGTCTGAGTACCCTTGTGCCATAAGGCGAACGATTTCACGTTCTCTTTCACTCAGTTTCGGTGTGAGAGCTTGCCGTTTCACCCCAAGTGCCTTTGTTGGTTCTACTTGTTCCAGTGCAGGTACTTGCAAAGAGACATGTATTCCAAATGCTGCTAAGAGGGTCTGTATGTAGTTGGGAGACACGTTGTATGGTGAAAGAGTTTCTCCCACTTGCAATGCCTCAAGTAATTGCACGATCAGTGCCGCCATCGATGCGCCTTCATTGACAAAGGTGCGGATATAGTTGCCAGGTTCAGCGAGCGATAATGCTCGCGCCAAGGTTTTGATCGCCTGCATCTTGTTCCCCTGTGTTGCAAATGCCAGGGCTTGCAGCGATACGAGTTGAATAACACTACCAATGTGCTGCATTTCCTCTGCTTTCTGGAGGAGCCGCACTATGAGATGCAATGCCACCTTGACCTCGTTATTCGCCAAGTGGATACGCGCTAGAATGGTCAGCTCCACGCTGCGAGAGATGGTAAGTTGTTCCTCATCGGACGGTATACATATAGCTGCTGCCCACTGATAGGCAGATCGCAAATTCCCTCGCATGAAGGAGAACCAGGCACGATACGCCGCTAAAATGCTGTAGAACATAGACATCTCAAGCTGCTGGACATGCTGTATAGCCTGTTCTTCCTCGTCAATAACGGCCAGCGCACCTTCGTAATCATCTTGAGCTTGGCGCAACAATGCCAAGCACTGGTAAGCTGCCATCAGCACACCGGGGTCTCCTCTCTTCTTCAGGTTCTCAATCCCTTGCAGAAGATAATGCTCTGCGCCTGTCAAATCATTCCATTCCAACAATATATCGCTCAGTCCAATGCTATGCGAGGAAGCAAATGCAACCGACTGCAACTGCTGTTGGGTCCATTGTAGTGCCCGGCGATGGGAAGCTGCCGCTTGGTGCAGTTTTCCTTGCATGGCTTGGAAGTAAGCGACAGTCAGGAGGGCATTAGCCGCGCCAAGCACATCATGTGCTTTCCGGCTAATAATCGTCAATTCCTGCACCGCACGATCTACCATGGTTCTATCACCATAAATGTTGTAGAGATTGTATAGCATGCGAGCAGCGAGAGTGCGTAACATGATGTTCTCTTTGGGAAGTAGATCAAGAGCCAGACAGGCAGGCTCTTTCACACGCGGAACTTCATTTCTAGTAAAAAAGAGTACCGAGAAGAGAGCGGCTATTTCACCGCGCATTGCCTGTGTTGTAGAACTTTCATCTTCTGCTACAAGCTGCTGTTGTGCATCGTGTAAGAGTGCTTCAGCTTTATCCAGAGTAACGCGAGCAGTTTCATGTTCTACTGCACCGTACCAGAGAGAATATTGGAGCATCCATGCCTGCAGAATACAGAGTTGGGGTCGAGAACGCACTACCCACTCCGGTAGTGAGGCAAGCCAACGCTGAAGTGTCGCCATCTCACCGTATGTCCAGATGCTTGCATCGACACGCTGCTCGATCAATGCGGCAACTCGCTCCACATCGGCAGCAACGATGGCATATTCTATCGCTTCGCGCAGCGATCCATTCGCCTCGTACCAGTAGCTTGCTCGTTGATGTAGAGTTGAAAGATGTTCGGAGAATGTTTGGCGGGCAAACTTCCGTAATGCCTCGGCGAAAAGGTGGTGATAACGATACCATTCCCCTGAATTGTCAAGTGGTACAACAAACAAGTTTTTTTGCTCTAGCACTCTGAGCATCGCTTGACCATTAGATTGTTGAGTAAGAGCATTGCAAAGCGAAGCGTTCATACGCTCAAGTATACAGGTATGTAATAAAAATGCTTGCACAGTATCAGGTTGATAAGTAAAGACCTCTGCGGCGAGATACTCAAAAATATGACGATGCTCTCCAGTGAAAGCTGTAATGGCCTCTGGAATATTTCCCTGTTCTTGTAGAGAAAGGGCAGCAAGCTGTAATGCAGCAATCCACCCTTCCGTTTTCGTAGATAACACAGCAATAGCATCATCTGTAAGTATCAGCCCCATCGTCTGTTGAAGAAATTCTGTTGCCTCTTTAGTGGTAAAGCGTAAGTCTGTCGCACGTATTTCGAGCAGTTCATGGCGTACACGTAAGCGATCAAGAGGAAGGTCTGGGTCTGTACGCGCCGTAAGCAAAAGATGCATCTGTGGTGGTAAGTGATCGAAGAGAAAGGTCATGGCCTCGTGAATAGCTGGTGTTTTGATAAAATGATAATCATCCAAGACGAGAACAAAATGGTCGGATAATGTGCTAAGAGCGTTCATGAGTATGGTTAGAACGGTATAGATTGATACAGGTTGCGTGGACGAAAGCAGTTCTAGCGCACTATTCCCAATTCCCTGCTGTATCGTGTTCAAAGCAGCGATACAATAGGTCCAAAATAACGTAGAGTCGTCGTCTCCTTCATCCAAGGAAAGCCACGCAACAGGAGTAGCAAAAGTACACGGAAATGTTTTTTGAGCGGTAGCCAACCATGTACTTAATAAGGTGGTTTTACCGAAGCCTGCTGAAGCTGAAACGAGCAACAACTTATACTTTACTACCTGCTGTAATTGCTGGTAAAGACGTGGACGCGCTATCACATGAGAACGTACAACAAGAGGCATAGAAAGTTTCGTTTTTAGTAGTATAGGGTGAATACGACGTGGAGATGCATGTTTTTTCTCTTGTGGTTCAGTATGAATAGCATATTGAGGAGATTGTGCAATATGATGAGGCGTTTGTGAACGAGATGCAGTCGGGATGTCAAGAGATACAGGCTCACTACTAGCCTGACTTCTCCCGATGAGAAGCCTCATTGTCTCATAAAGACGTTCCAGCGTAATCTCTTCCGTTTTTCCAATATACATGCGATGAAGAGTACCATGACATCTATAATAGGCTCGCCAATACTCCCTTCCACGCCGATTGCCTGCACGTTCTTTGCGTACAGTAAGGGTGCCCAACTCATGCTCTACAACGAACGCTTTGGCACCGCGAAGCCAGGACTCCCATAGCGGTGTCCCAACAACGATGGTATGAGTAGCATTTTGCTGTTGATAAGTAAGTATGCCATCACGAAGAACTGGAGTAGATTGTGTCATTATCTCATCCTGATACGCATACAACATCCCGAACAAAGTATAACATATGTTCGGGATGACTGATTTAAAAGACTAGGAGATTTTAAAACGCTGGTAACATATAGGTAGTATTGATAAAGATTTGTAGCTATTCTGGACGCCATAACGTATTGATGATATACTAACGTCTGATATCAAATATCTTTTTGCTAAGGCACACTACCCAGGTTATTTGAGGTGGAACGTTGAATCAATTCGGAGATAAACCTATTGCTGGTAGGTATGAGATACGCGAACATATCGCGACAGGTGGAATGGCAAGCGTCTTCAAAACCTGGGATAACCGCGTAGAGCGGATTGTAGCGATCAAAGTATTGCGATCTCTGGACAAAAATGATACACGAGCGGTAGAACGGTTTCGTCGTGAGGCACGCGCGGCTGCCGCCCTTGCCCATCCTAACGCTGTTACTATCTACGACTTTGTGGAAGAAGCCGGGCAGTATTTTCTTGTCATGGAGTATATTCCTGGCCCAACGCTGAAGCAACTTGTTGGACAACGACGACAGCTTCAGGCGCGTGAGGCGATAGAGATTGCAGCTCAGGTCTGCTCTGTTTTACAGGTTGCTCATGCACAACGCTTTATTCATCGTGACATCAAACCCCAGAATATCATGCTTGTGCTGAATGGTGGACCGTCCAGTGGCATCATTGATCGCGGCGTGTTGGTAAAACTCACGGATTTTGGCATCGTGCGTGTTGCAGAAGAATCTGGCCTCACGAACAGTGGTATCGTGCTAGGCACCGCCGATTATCTCTCGCCCGAACAAGCGCGTGGAGAAACACTCACTGCATCCTCTGACCTGTACTCACTTGGTGTTGTCATGTTTGAAATGCTCACAGGCCAGCCACCCTTTGTCGGACCGACCGCCGTTTCTATCGCAATGCAGCACGCATCAACCAACCCGCCACTTTTACGAAAGTACAATCCTGCTATTCCGCCCATTGTTGAACAACTCGTGCTTCGCGCGTTAGAAAAAGAGCCGGAAGATCGCTTCAGCTCAGCCGCCGAGATGCAACAAGCATTGCGTAATTGTGAACGCGAACTTGCACGCGGGAACTCGATAGCTCAAACAGCACAACCCTATGGGAGAAGTTATACAGTTGATGGCAAGGGACAGATTCCGCAATTAGGACGCCGCTCATACTAAACCTTTTATTGCCACTCAGGCTTTTGCCTCATCTCAGACACTACGGGAATACTTTATGAAAAATAATGAATCAATAATCACAGCGGTAAATACAACCCAGGCTCCCGCCGCGATTGGTCCCTATAACCAGGCCATTCGCTATGGCAACGTTGTCTATACTTCTGGTCAAGTCGCACTCGATCCGGCCAGTGGGCAACTTGTTGGTGCTACGGTGCAGGAACAAACGCATCGTGTCTTCCAGAATCTCCAGGCTATACTGGACAGTGCCGGTACTTCACTCAAGAATGTGGTAAAAACAACTGTTTTTCTCGCAACGATGAACGATTTTCAGGCAATGAACGCGATTTACGCAGAGTATTTTCAGGATACAAAGCCCGCTCGCTCAACTATTGCGGTGGCCGAATTGCCGAAAAAAGCACTCGTTGAAATTGAGTGTGTTGCCGTTGTCGCTCTCGACGAAGTTTAACTGCGGGAGAAATGCTGGTGAATACTGCTACCATTTGGCGTGATACGCTCGAACGCCTGGAAAAAACGTCCGTTGATGCAACCTCAAAAGCATGGCTACAAGATGCTCACCTCTCTTCAATGCCAGGCGTGACAACAGATGATATCGACGCCGACTCGCAAGAACGCGGTGTCTACTTTGAGCTTCAGGTGCCCAGTGATTTCGCTCGTGATGTCATTAACACTCGCTGGCGACGCTCCATTGAGGATATCTTAATGGATGTCACAGGTCAACTCGTCACCATTATGACGGTAACGGTGGCACCAAACGACCAGATACGTCTCGATGAGCAGGATTTCAACACGGACACCTTTGAAAGCAGCCTACCATCACCAGAGTACCAGCAGAGCAACTACGCCTACTACGACGCCAAACCAGGTGCAACTACACCCCGTCAACCTGAGTTGCAGTATATGCACACAAACACAAACGACTCATTAGAAGAGTGGGATAATGAGCAACGTGCCAATATCTTGATGCATAACCGTCTGAACCCACGCTATACCTTCGATGCGTTTATCGTCGGCGGTAGTAACCGTCTAGCGCATGCAGCATCACTTGCAGTAGCTGAAGCCCCTGGCGAATCTTACAACCCACTCTTCCTCTATGGTGGAGTGGGATTAGGCAAGACGCACCTGTTACATGCGATTGGACATCAAGGCGTTCACACTGGATTGGCGGTACTCTATGTCTCATCCGAACAGTTTACAAACGAAATCGTCAACGCCATTCGCTATCGCACCACTGAGGAGTTTCGCGCGAAGTATCGCTCCGTCGATATCTTGCTGGTAGACGATATTCAATTTATCGCGGGCAAAGAATCGACTGAAGAAGAGTTTTTCCACACCTTCAATAGTCTGCACGAAATGAGCAAGCAGATTGTCATCTGTAGTGACCGACCGCCAAAGGCAATTGTGAGCCTGGAAGAGCGACTTCGTTCACGTTTCGAGTGGGGGCTAATAGCGGACATTCAGCCGCCGGATCTGGAAACACGTATGGCGATTCTGCGCGTCAAGGCTGACCTGTTGCGCTATCGCGTACCTGATGACATCATTGCATATATTGCGGGTCGTGTGCAAACCAACATTCGCGAACTCGAAGGCTGCCTCAACCGCTTGATGGCCTATCAGCAGCTTCATCGTACCGAACTCACAATGGATGTTGCTCGCGCCGCCATGTCTTCACTCGGCAACGATGCTCGCGAGTCGCGCTTGACAAGCAAACAAATTGCGGAATCGGTCGCGGAATACTATCATATCTCGCTCGATGCCATGTGTGGGAAACAACGTGATAAACATATTGTGACACCACGCCAGATCGCCATGTATCTTATTCGCCAGGAAACGCAAGCATCGCTGCTCGAAATTGGTCAACTTTTTGGTGGGCGCGATCACAGTACGGTACTACATTCCTGTGAGAAGATAGAGCGTGATGTGAATATCAATCCGGCTTTGCGGCGCGAGATTATCGCTATTCGTGAACAACTGTTAAGAGAGTAAACGGGAAGTTCCACCCGCTCGAATGGAGTGGGATGAAAGTGACTCATCTGTAGCTGTACTCCTTGCCCTGACTTGTAAGGATGCCCTGTTTGACGGTTTCAGACACATCACACTTGCCAGATTATTCTCCTCTCTCTTGGATCAATAAGTGTGTATATCTGGAATTGTTTATCAGTCCATCCTAAACGTCTAGGTGACTTACGCATGTGTGGGTTTCCCGTTAGTGCTAATAGGTTTAGTCAGATAAGTTCAATCCTTCAACATCATCTATCTCGATTCTACGCTCCAGCTTTTGACCTAAGACAGCAAGTACCTTCCTCACAGATAGACGAGATGTAAGATGACCGTTAACCATACGTGAAACGGTGCCAGGTGAGAGCTTTGCTTCTTGAGCAACTTCGGTATTAGTCATTAATGCTTCTTCAATGAGTTCTGCTAACTTCATAAATAGATACCTCGAAGACGATTTTAGACGATATTAGCACTCTATACCATGTCTTGTCAAATTGGATTATTCACTAACAATAAAATGCATATTTTCGCATGCGAAAGCATTGAAAAGCCAAACTTTATATGTTATACTTGATCTTAGCACCTAGAACTAAAGTTTAAGGTACTTGTAACCCGTTTAATAGTTGCTTACTTAGCATACCTGTATGAAATGAGGTGAAAAGAGCAAAAACTAAAAATCAAAAAAGCTGACCCTGTGTTCCAAACAAGGCCAGCCGAAACAGAACCGATGCCGACCCTTTTAGTCAAGTCTACACGGCCTACCATGTCATTCTAACATGGTAAGCCAACATCGCACACACGAAAGGCGAGAACCATGAGCGAATCGCTTCCCATCGGCAACACCACGATTATCGTTGCCGATGATGCATTTGCTAACGCATTTCAAACTGGCTACCTTCGCTACAAAGTGGACTATCTGAACAAGCCGTTAACCGACATGGACTTCTACGCGTTCTATGTCGGCACTATGATCGACGTTCAGCACGCTGGACGCTATAACGCAGGGTATCTTACTGGATGGGTAGCTGGCCTTCTCGAACGCAAACACCCGACGACCGCCGATGTCCCTGTAGTTTCTGCATCCTCACTGCCTACCCTTATAGACGTGGAGGTGACGGTATGAGTAGCAGCACTCAACGCTGGGCTACAACCCATAAAAAGCAAACGACCGCTGCTGAACGCAGAGCCGCCGCTCGTGAGCAAGCGTTGCTCGATTGTCAGCAAGGCATGCACAGCACGACTCCAACGTTTCGACCAGGAGAGACGGTGTGTATGACCTGTGGGCTAGTGGTCTACTGTCCCGTCTGTCTGGACGTACAGCACCTCTCGTATCCCTCGGCGCATGCTCACCCACTCACCTGTTCTATGCATCGGCAAGCAGGGGTGCAGATATCATGAGTAATCACCTTACCGGAAAGGAAGGAGCAATCACCTTGCTGGAAGAAAGTACGACTCACGGGGTTACAGACCATGAGCCGCAATACAAAAACCTACACCAACGTTCAATTCGTTTTCAGTTTTCACTCCAAATTCTACCACGCGAAGGGTTCAGCGTGAAAGGAGAAGCATCTATGGACAAGACCTCGACCAGTGTGCCATCGCGTGCCTCACGACAACCTGTCCCCGATATCGAGCAGGAGTACGATGACAATAGCGTTGCACAAATGCCACGGAGCGCACTCCGGCACCGCTCGATACAACCACACCAACAACAACCAGTCTCACCGCAGACACCCAATACTGGACCGATTGTCCCCCTCGTTGTTCCCACGCGTCGCGTGACTGGGTGGACACGCTTCTGGCTCTGGGTTCTGCTTGTCCTCGGCATCGCGTTCCTCGTCGATGGCATTGTCTGGCCCGCGCTCATTGACTTGGACAATCACTTCACGTATGGCAATGATCGCATCGCATCGTTCGACCTGGACAATCATCACTTCCTCACGCAAGAGACTCACAACACCGTGCGTATCGTTGTCACCAGTGCAGACGGTCAACACACCAAGGTCTTGACCACCGTCATCAGTGGCGCGGGGAATTATGCGTTGGTCACACTCTCAGAGGACGGAGGCAACATTGATGTCACGGTCAATGGAGCCTATGTGACCGCACTTGTGCCTGATACTCAAGGAATGTATCGGTGGAAAGAGGTGCAGTGATGGATATGAGTCTGATTGGAAACATCGTCACGATCCATATTCAGGTGATATGGGTGGTTACGCTGTTGATACTTGTCGGCTTACTGCTTCTGTACGCGAAGCAAGCGAGAAGAAACTAATGCTGCTGCAAGCACTAAGCATGTTTCATTAAGTTTGTGTCGTAGTTACCACCACGAAGAGAAGGAGGAGCGTTTGCTCCGGGGACGCTCTCTTCTTCTCTCTCGGCACACAAAGGAGAAGTCTGTTATGGAACAGGTTCAACAACCACATAGCGTTTCGATTGGCAAGAGGGCTGTTCTGGTGGAAGATGAGGAGTTTGTGCGTGGCTATGACGCAGGGTACGAGACCTATCGTCGTTACCATCGTGACGACGACGTGATCGACTCGGCTATCCTGTTATTTCAGTTGCGAAACGGATGGAACAGTGAATGTTCAGAGATGGAGACGACAGGTTTCATTATGGGCTGGCTTGCCGCGTTCTATGAGCAAGAGGACGGACAACTGGCTCTCCGTGTGCTTGTGACACACCAACGAGAGGGGGTGGCATGAACACCGTTCACATCTACCCATTAAAGAACCTCTCACAGACGCAATCTCGACGCTTGCGCGATGCTCAGATGGAAGCGGCGCAGGTGTGGAACCTGTGTACGCAAATGCATAAAGCCGCTCGTGAGCAACACAAATCATGGCCCGAACGAAATACACTTCAAAAGGCAACCAAAGGCCGTTTTGCATTGCACAGCCAATCGGTACAGATGGTGGTGCATGTCTTTCTTGCTAATATCAACACTACACAGCAACTTCGGCACACCCACCCACAGATGCGGATGCGCTATCCCTACAAGGACAAACGGTTCTATCCTATCTCGTGGCCTGCACAAGCGGTCTCACGAGAACAGGGGCGCGTGGTGTTGCCAATGGGCGGAGGACGCAAATCGCTGGTGTTGCCTTTGGACTTGCCAGCAACCAGTGGAGCATGTACAATAGTATGGAATAATGGCTTTGAGTTGCATGTGTGTATTGAGATAGCACAAGCTGAGAATGCCCCTGGAGACAATCACGCGACCGTCGATTTAGGCGAAATCCATTTAGCGGCGGTCACGACCCATACGGGCAAAGCCATGATTGTGACTGGACGTGGCATTCGGTCGCTCAAACGCCAACGCACGATGCAGATACGCACCGTCACCAAGAAGCAAAGTAAGTGTACCAAGTATTCGCGACGATGGAAGAAGCTACAACGGGCGAAGAACAAGCAGTGCCGCCGTGCCGAACGGCGCATTCGCAACCAACGCCATCAAGCGACACGCAAGGTCATCAACTTTTGTGTTGAACGGAAAGTAGGAACGCTCTTTATTGGCAATCCGCATGGCGTCCGCAATCAAAACAGAGGGCGTCACCAGAACCAGCGTATGAGTTTGTGGGAATACGGGAAGGACATTGACTACCTAACCCACAAAAGCAAGCAAGTCCACATGGTGTGCTTTACTGGCTCGGAACGAGGAACAAGTAGCCAGTGTCCTACATGTGGGCATAGACATAAGCCGCGCAATCGGCGATGGACCTGCAAACAGTGTGGGTTCAAAGGGCATCGAGACCTCGTGGGCTCGGTGAACATGCATCGTCTCACCTTTGGTGAGCGGGTGACGTTTCCTCGTTCCTTCACGTATCTACGTCCTAGTTCGCTGGGGAAAGTAGTAGCAGGGCAGACACGCCCCAATGTTGTTTAAGTTCGTGTGCAGGTCAACCACATCTTCTGAGAGATGGTTCCTACGGGAACAGGCCACACTGTACATAGGCTTAGAAACTTATCCCTTCATAGGGGATGAGAGTGTCACGAGAGTAAGTAAGCCATGTTACCAGCATATACGACCTACTTGATCGACCTCGACGGTGTTATCTATCGTGGTGAGGAACTTCTGCCGGGTGCAAAAGAATTTGTAGCATGGCTCGATGCCACACACAAGAAATATCTCTTTCTCACGAATAATTCGTTCGCTAGTGAGACACAGGTTATTGCTAAACTGGCGCATCTGGGCATTACGACCGACGCCTCACACGTTCTTGGTGCAGGTCAGGCAGCCGTCAAAAATATCGCACGTCGCTTCCCCAATGCGACGGTGTATGTTGTCGGTGAGCAACCCTTGCTTGATATGGTCAGGTCGTATGACCTGCACGTCTTTGAACAGCAAGAGCAACCAGCAAAAATACCAGCCGACCCTCACGCAGCCACAAGCCGCCTTGCCGAAGCAGTGCTGGTTGGCCTTGATCGCACATTCGACTATAAGAAACTCACAGGAGCGGTTACAGCGATACGCGGCGGTGCAGCATTTATTGCAATCAATCGCGACCCTCTTCTTCCCATCGAAGGTGACATCATTCCTGGTTGTGGTGCAATGGTTGCCGCCATCGAAGCATCTAGCAGCACCAAACCCGAGGTAGTTGGCAAGCCTGAACCCACCCTCTTACAAGAAGCCATGCATACTCTCGGTAGCCAGCCAGACGAAACCGTCATGATCGGTGACGGTCTCGACACCGATATCGCTGGTGGTCTGGCCGCACAGACCCACACGCTGCTCGTCCTCTCTGGCAAAGATAGCCGTGCAGATTTGGCAAAATCACCGTTCAAGCCTGAGTATGTCTATGACGATATAGCGGCAGTGATGCCTGACTTGCAATAAGATTGCACCTCCTGCCCTATGCTACTAAGTTCTACAATTCCCTTGAATATCAGATATAGATATGGTAATATTGCGTTAAAAGATGATAGTAGGGCTTTGTTAATGGCAGATGAAAAAGCGCAGCAAGCACAAATATATAACTCGACACTAAAAGAGTGGATACAACAACAACCAGGAGCCATTATTGCGGTGTTGTTACCAGGGGCTATCTATCAAGAGACGCTCGACATCGAAGTAATTCGACCAACCTTTAGAGCCGACAAAGTGTTCAGAGTCCTGTACGAAGACGAGGAGTACATTCTTCACATCGAGTTCGAGTCAGGCTCCGATAAGTCGATGTCATCTCGCTTATTGGTCTACAATGCCGTCCTGTATAACGAGCATGAACTACCTGTCATTTCTATCATCGTCTACCCATTTCGTACCAGATTAGCTCAATCGCCTTTACATATTAGAACAAAACGTGATGAAATTCTCACGTTCCACTTTAAGACATTACCATTGTTTACTTTGGAAGCAGAGCAATTCATACAAGAGCATATTTCGTGCATGTATCCATTGTTACCAACTACGCACGGAGCAAATACTGCTTTGATACAGCAAGCAATGGATGAGTTAGCAGCGTTGTATCGAGAAGACGAGATAACCTTATCGCAACAATTGATATGGATGGAAATATTCTTAGAGCGAACTGATACCATATCAAAGTCAGAGAAGTATGATATACAGGAGAAACTAGATATGTACGACAAACTGTGGGATGAGAATCCAAAGGTGCAAAGGATTCGTGCAGAGAGTGAAGCCAAAGGGAAAGTTGAAACGCTGCAAAATATGTTAGTTACAACAATAGAGTTGCGTTTTCCTGCCCTTTCTGATTTGGCGAAGAGGCAGGTGCTACGAATTCAGAAACCGGACGCGCTTGATCTACTGTTTCGACAGATTACCGTCGCGTCAGACGAAAACTTTGTACGCTCCATTCTTACTTCATCAGTCGCCGCTTAAAAGCGCAGAACTTCAGCACAATCTAATAAAGGAAACAAGTTGTTCTCTCTTGTTAGGTTGTGTTGAAGTTTTACTACTCTATGCTCTACATCGGTTTCACGAGTGGGTTGCCGTTATCGGGCGGACGGTCTACGATGGCAACGGTGCAGCGTGAGATACAAATGAGCTTATCGTTTTCGTCGGTGATCTTGATATCCCATACATGAGTTGTACGCCCGCGCGTGATCGGCACAGCGACGCCCGTGAGCATACCGTCGCGTTTTGGTCTTAGATGGTTGGCGTTGATTTCTAAGCCAAACGCCATTTGCTTATCCGCGTCGATGTTCAGTACACTACCAAGCGAGGCCAGCGACTCCGCCAGCACAACAGAAATACCCCCATGCAGGTAGCCCACCGGTTGCCGATGGTTAGGGCCAATCGGCATTGTTGCCACAACTCTATCTTTCTTGGCTTCCACCAGCTTGATATCCAGCACATTCAACACAGAACCTTCACGGGTATTGTTGAAATTCGCGATTAACTCTTCTTTTGAATATTGCACAGCCTCTGTCTCCTCTTTTTACATTGCATCGCTATGTGTGCTTCTAGTCTATCAGACAAAGGCATCTCTTCACAAACGTCTCTTTTTTGCTACACCTCTACCCTACGGTGATTGTGCCATCACCATTCACACGAATAGGCACAGTTTGCAACGGAGTGGTAGCGGGTCCATGCACAGGATTAGCTCCATTCGCTGGATCAAAAATGGAGCCATGAGCAGGACACATGAGCCTCTGAGTCATCGCATCATAATACACCGTGACACCTTGATGAGTACAGGCTTTGTTATAGGCGACGAAGTTACCATTTGGTAGATGCACAAGGATACTGCCCGTACCGTCTTTAGGATTGGTAAATGTTTGCGACGAGTTTACACCTAGACTGGTATACCCGACCACCGTCCCCGTATGTTTTGGTGGTGCTGGCTGTGTGGTAGAACCTTTAGGTGGATTGGTTTGTGTGGCTTTTGTTGGCTGTGTCTTTGTCGCCTTTGTTGATTTTGTCGGTGCCGCTTTCGTTGGTTGCGTCTTCGCTTGTTGTGTACTACCAGTCGTTGCCGTTGGCTTGTTTTGTAGCACATGGGCAAGAGTAACACCGCCAAAGCCGAGTGCGCCGAGTGCAACGATACCTCCCCCCGCAAGCATGGCGACTACACGTCTGCGACCTGGCTTTGGCACAGGAGCGCGTTTCTTTGTAGCAGGCAGACGTGGTGCCGTTTTAGGGGACGTGCCAGGAGTTTGCTGTGCCGCGACCTGTGATGCCGACATGTTCGACCACCAGATAAAGGGATCGTTGTCTTGCGTTGTATCATAGTTACTCTTAGCAACTGGCTTCTCGACGCGAGGTCTTTTTTGCGTACCAGATGCAGATGTTTCTTCAGGACGCACGTTCACAGGTGAGATTCCTTGCCACTTACCAGTTGTAAATATGTCCTCTTCTTTGGCCCAGTTCACCGTACTAGGGAGAGTTGTGTCCCGGTCATGCAGAGTCTTTTGCATACTCACCGCCGCTTTTGCAGTCATCTCGCCACAGGCTTTTTCAAATAATATTGCCAACTCACTCACCGACTGAATGCGCTTTGCAGGATCGGGATTGACAGCCTTCTGTATCACTGCATCTAAACTTGGAGGTAGATCGGGACAGAGTGTGGCAAGGCGTGGTGCCTGTACATACATCGTAGTAGAAAGAGTCGATTCGTTGAAAGGGATGGAGCCGCTCAACAATTCCAGCAATAAGACACCGAGAGCGTAGACATCTGTTCTCGCGTCAATGGGCTGCCCCTGTATAACCTCTGGTGCGATATAGCCAGGAGTACCAAGAGGAGTTCCCGCGACACTTAGCAAAAAGGTTGGCATAGGTGAACGTGCTTCGATACCATGCAGGGTCAGGATACGCATGAGTCCGAAACCTGCTATCTGCATCGAGTTTCCGAACAAAATATTGGCCGGGTTCAATGTACCATGCACAACACCATGTTGATGTGCATAACCAAAGCCATCTGCAATCCGCTTGAGCAACTCGAACACCTGCTGTGGTGTAAAGCGTCCCTTGCGCCTGAGCAATTTTTTGAGTGAACTACCCTTTACAGAAGGAGTGACAAGATAAGGTAGATCCGCATATTCGCCGAAGTCTTGTACGGGAAGAATAGAAGGATGATGAAGTGTCGTTAATAGAGTACATTCCCGCTCAAAACGTGTCTGGAAGCGTGTACGCGCCTGCCTTGAAAGCGTGTCTGGAAGGAGAAATGTTGTAACAATGAAAGCAACATTGCCTTTACGCGCTTCATAGACCGCGCTCAATGCACCATGTCCGAGAGACCGTACTATCTCATAGTCGCCAATGTTCTTGCCGACAGGTTGATCTATCACTGTTGACTGCATATATACTTCCTATCTGTGCCTCAAGGTGTTCATCATCTATCGCTTCAAGGTTAAGAAAAATACACCTTATGACGCCGCTCTTTTGCTGTAGAGTGTATCGAATGTGTTCATACTGCGTCAATACTGGTAGGAAAAAGTAGGACTTGTGGGAGATTTCGCTTGCAATTTCTTAACCAGACTCATTATTCCATAGCACGATAGTCTTACTTTCGTGCGTTTCTCACGAAAAATAGCTACACTTGTCTCAGTATCTATAACTACATAGACATGTACTTATATTTTGGAGCAGACGGCGGCGTCTAGCATGTTTATCTTATCAACAGGGGTGTCTGATTGAGCAAACAGGTAGATTATCTCATTATTGGAAATGGCATCGTCGGTGTGACCGCCGCCGAAATTTTGCGTGATGAAGACACGAACTGTACGATTGCCATGATTGCTGATGAACCATTTCCTGCCTATTATCGTCCCGCGCTGAAAGATTATCTGGGTGGACGGGTGGGAGAAGAGAAGTTGTGGGCACGTCCCTCCACATTCTATAAGCAGCAGCGCGTCAGTTTCATAGGGGGACGTGTCGTCGCGGTACAGCACGTACAGCACATAGTTCAGCTACGTGATGGTCAACAGATTGGCTATCGCAAGTTACTCCTTGCAAATGGTGCCCGGCCACGTCAACTCTCCTGTCCAGGGCTATCACTCGCTGGCGTCACTACGCTTCGTACTGTAGTTGATTACCAACAAGTTATACGAGGCTTAGCGAGTACCAAACGCATCGTTGTATGTGGCAGTGGTACGCTCGCGCTGGAGAGTGCGGAGACGCTCGTACATCAAGGTTATGAGGTCACACACCTTTTACGGCACTCAACACTATGGTCCGAGGTGTTAGACGCTACCGCATCTGATATGGTGTTACAGGAAGAACGCCGTCTTGGTATTGATGTGCAAATCAACGAAGAGATTGCAGAGATTACAGGCAATAATGGGCGGGTGGGTGCGGTTGTCACTACAAGTGGGAAGCATATTCCATGCGAGATGGTACTCATCGCTATCGGTATTGAAGCAAACACGGAATTTGTTCGCCAAAATGGTATTGCCTGCGGACTCGGCGTGAAGGTTGATGCAGCCATGCGTACAAGTGTACGCAACATTTTCGCGGCTGGCGATGTCACCGAAACCGTCAATATGCTCACAGGGAAGCCACGTGTGCTAGGTCAGTGGTATCCTGCAATTCAACAGGCACAGACTGCCGCTTATAACATGCTCAATGAAGGTGAAACGCGACAAATAGCCTTTGTCGATAAATTCTACAATGCAACCTTTCTCTGTGGTCTGGATTTTGTCGCGGTTGGTGCAACCACACAATCCACGCGTATTCCGCTCTTCCAGGAAATTATTGCACCGCCCAAACCGCGCAGCTATCGCAAGGTGCTGCTACGTAACGGTATACCTGTAGGCATTCTTTTTCTTGGTGAGCGTGAGCATGCACTGGCCTTTAAGCGTGCTATTGAGCAGCAAGCTAATCTTTTGCCTGTTGTGCATCGCCTCTTCTCCGACGATTTTTCACTTGACGAATACCTCGACAAGCAGCAAGAAGCTAACATGGTGCTTGTTCCTATGCCACATCCGACAGTACAAGTCGCCACCCCAGACATACATCTCAGTCATTTACGTGGGCAGGATACTGTCACAATAGGACGTGACTCCTCTATGACCGTGAGCATCGAGCATCGTTCTATATCGCGCCGCCATGTTGAAATCAAGCGGCAACGTAAACAGTATGAACTACGCGACATTGGCAGTTCTAATGGCACATTTATCAATGCAGTTCGACTTGGGCGTGATAGCGTGTATACCCTTCAACCACAGGATGTATTGCGTATCGGCGATATCCAGTTTCGCGTGCAAGCAGGCAATTCTAACACTACAGAACATAGTACCGAAACATCACGCGTAGCTGGCTTGACACATCGTGCTGAAGCACAAAGGCTTAACAGGGGGCAGATTCAATTTGAGCTTGACATGTGCATCGGCTGTGATCGCTGTATGGCTGCCTGTCCGATACCACTCTCCTCACAGGTAAGCATTGCCGACCTTAATCGTGCGACAGGTACCTCCGACGTTGCACTCCACTTCGCACGTTTTACGCATGAGTGCGTCATGTGTGGTTCGTGTGTACCCATATGTCCCGTCGATAACCACCGTGACCTGTTGATGCTCTCGCTTAAACAACGCCTCGGTCCATCGTGGGAGGAGCGTATCGACCTGCAACACCTTGCCCACTCCATCCCTTCAGGATGGACACTCCTCAAGCTGATCACACGGCTTCGTGAGCAACGTGTGCTATGCGATGAACAGGTGGTGCCGGAACAGTATCTGCAACACATGCTGGCCTCCTCACAATTGCTTAGTCTATCAAAAGGAGAGTATGTCTTTCATGAAGGTGAGTATGGGCGCGACCTCTATTTCATTCTCGATGGTCTACTCTCCCTCTCGATGACCGATGAAGCAACACGCAAACTACCCGTTGCCATTCATAGACAGGGCGAGTGCATTGGCGAATATGGCATGCTCACGGGTCAGCAATATACGACTACGGCCAAAGCACAAACTGATACGCTGCTGTTACGCGTACCAGAGCAGGGAATGCAACGCTTGATGGAGTTAGTTCCTATCGTGCGTACACGTTTTGAATCCATCAATCACGCTCATTCCACACTCTCCATTTTGAAACAAATGACACTGTTCCAGGGTGTCTCCGCCTCGGATGTGCAGTATCTCGTCACACAAACAGAAATACAGCATTATGAACGCAATGCACAGCTTTTCACAGAAGATCGCAGTGGGCGACCAGCACGCGAGACGTTACACATCTTGCTCGAAGGCTTTGTTAAAGTCGCTCGTTCAGTTCAAATAGGACGCGGTATAGCCCAGATAGACGAACGCATCATTGCCTATCGACAAGGGGGCGACTATTTCGCAGGTGGCCTGGACCTTCTGGGAGATGGTCGTGCCGTCACAGTAACATCGATCAATCGCACACGGGTAGCAGAGATACCTCACGGTGCGGTACAGGCATTGTTCAAACGTTACCCCGAAGTTCAACAACGTTTCGCCCTACGGTTGCGTGAATACCTTGTCAGCACTGTCTCGTTGCAAATGGACGTGCCCGTAAAGAGTTCGCTCAAACAACTTGTCTTAACCTCTGCCCCACCTGATACTGCGCGTGCTAACGGATTACATGCTCTTATAAGCGATGGCGTGGTTGAAGGGACCGAAGTGCTGCTGATAGACCTGGATAAATGCATTCATTGTAGCGAATGCGAAGAGGCATGTGAGCGACGACATGGACATTCGCGCATGAACCGTAAAGGTATGGTTATTGGCAATATCAGTGTCGCCACTGCCTGCCGACAATGCCAGGACCCCGTCTGTCTGCTCTGTAGCCGTGCTGGTATCGCACGTTTGCCTGATGGCGAAGTTTACATCACGGAAAGTTGTATTGGCTGTGGCATCTGCGCGGAACGCTGTCCTTATGGAGCTATCTCAATCGTAGATGCCGACGAAGGCGAGCCTCAAGAAGCTCGCTCTTCCTGGCAACGCTTTAGTGCTATCTTTAAGCAAGGAATCGTCAAAGAGCGTAAACGCCCTATTTTGCCCGTTTTGCAAGGTGTTTCTGCCCCCGCGACAGGAGTACGCGTTACCTCTGGTCCACTCAATAGACCAGTTGATGCCTATGAAGAGCTACGTAAAAAGATAGCCATCAAATGTGACCTGTGCGCGGGCTACAAGGATCAAGCGTGCGTGGAGGCATGCCCAACAGGAGCGGCGATTCGCGTTCAACCAGGTGCATTCTTCGGCTCAACGGAAGAAATTCTACAGCGAGAACGGCTATAGGGAGAAAAACAGCATGGCCTTAGCAACGAAACCACCGCTACCACAGCAACGGTTAATAACAAAACCGCTCTGGAAAACGCCTCTGACGCGCTCAGCATGGGTCTGGCTTGTACTGTCAATCCTCCTTTATGGCGGCGTTTATCTCTGGTATTTCATCTCGTCGAAGACAACGGTGCCCGATCCTGCGAGCGATCCCTATCGCATATTTGGCATCATCGCCTTTGCATTGGTATTGATTGTCACAACCTATTCGCTACGCCGACGTTTTATACGTACCTTGCCGGGGAGAGTCGAAAATTGGCTATGGCTACACACATGGCTGGGCATCATCAGCATTCTGATCGCATTTTTGCATGAGAACTATCAGAACGTCCTGAGCAACTATGCATTCGACATTCCTACGTTCACGACATCGGCGGGGGGCATGTCTGCCCTCTATGCATTGATATTGCTTGTTCTCAGTGGTATCGTAGGTCGTCTCCTCGATGTCGGGTTCGCGCGTGTCATCGCAAAAGAGGCGAGCAGCAATGGGGCAGGCATTATGCAGGCGGTTGAGGTACGACTACACGAATTGGATTTGCTGCTCGAACGACTTTGCGCGGGCAAATCCGCCCCATTCAAGCAGTATTGTATAGATATCCAGCATGGACGGGCATCTATAACGAAGGCGCAACCCAACGTTCTTGATAAAGAGCTAGGCGACTTACAACAGGTAGTGGAAGCACTGACAAGAAGAGCAGCGTTGCAACGTTCGCTTCATCGCCAAAGATTTGCACGTCGCATCATTCAGGGCTGGCGCTACGCGCATATTTCGCTGGCCTGTCTTGCACTTGTTGTGATTTGCATTCATAGCACGATAGAGTTAAGGCAGATGGTGCTGGATTTTTGGGGTAGAGGTTAGCTTCTCTTCACATCGCACGCCACACCTGTACAAGATTGTGCGCGTCACCAGAGGCGATATATTTGCCCGCTTTTGACCATGCTAACCCATAAACAGTACCGAAATGACCGTTGCAGATAAAAATCAGTTTGCCATTTTGGGGGTCCCATACTTGCACGGTGGTATCAACACCGGCAGACGCAATATACTTCCCATCAGGCGACCATGCAACCGCTTTTACCGCATCGGTATGTCCTCTGTAGGTGAGCAGTGTTTGTCCTGTTTGTGGGTCCCAGAGCTTTACGGTCTTGTCGTTGCTTGCCGAAGCGATACGTATACCATCGGGCGACCACGCCAGAGATTGCACAAAATCGCTATGTTCGCGATACGTGATAGCACTTTGTGTAGTTTTTCTGAGAGAGCAATCATGCACATAGACGGTATCGTTCCACCCACCAATCGCTAGAAACTTGCTATCAGGCGACCATGCCACTGCCTGCACTGGACGTGTAAAACCGCCGAAATTGAACAGCGTTTTTTGTGTATCAGCATCCCAGACAAAGGTAGTGATGCCACTCGCCGAAGCGATATATTTCCCGTCAGGCGACCATGCAACGGCAAGTACACTATCATGATGGTCATAATACGTAGCAAGTGGCTCTTCCACACCGATTTTCCAGATTCGCACAGTTTTGTCATCCCCTCCTGACGCGATACAGGAGCTATCGGGCGACCAAGCGAGGGAATGAACACGACTTCCTGTCCAAAAGCTCGTATGATGCGTATACAAGTTCTTCAACTTGCCAGTGGATGGCTCCCAAACCTGTACCGTTTTGTCATAACTGGCTGAGGCGATGTACTTTTCGTCAGGCGACCAGGCGAGGGCTGCAATCCAATCCGAATGCTGTGTATAGGTCGTCATCACCTCGCCGATAGGTGAACGCTGTACAGGTGGTGTAGGCACCACGTGAAGTGTTTGTGTGGAGTGTACAGATAATACAGGTGACGTGGGTTGTACGATTTGTGCTGGTGTTTGAGAAACATTGTTATACCAGGATAGGTCTTGCTGCGCGATAGATTGAAGTTTTTGTTTCACCAGAGCAATATCTTCTGGGCGTTTGCTTGCATCCATATCAAGCATCTGGTTCAGCAACGATTGTAGCCGTGTTGGTCCTTTCGTATAAAGCGGCGCAAAGAAAAACGGTTTTAGCGTGGGGTCTTCACCTGTAATCATCTGATGCAGCATAACGCCAAGACTATAAATATCAGCACTGGGAGCGGTTTGTGCCTTGCCATATTGTTCTGGTGCGGCATAACCTGGGGAGCCAAACGCAATAGTATCTCTGGCCTGTCCTGGCTTGAAGTGACGCGCAATACCAAAATCAATGAGATAGAGATGACCGTCGCTAGTACGAAGTACATTGTCGGGCTTGAGGTCGCGAAAAATAATAGGAGGTTGGCGCGTGTGCAGGTAGTGAAGCACATTACAAAGCTGTGTGCCATACTCAAGCACCTCTTCGAGCGGCAGCATACCACCTTTCTGGGTCAGGTAGTCTTCAAGCGTCTGCCCCTCGATGAAGTCCATGATAAGGTACCAGCGTCCCTGCTCAGAAAAGTGGTCGTAGATGCGAGGCAGGTTGGGATGCATCAAACCAGCAAGCAGCAAAGCTTCACGCTTGAATGCATTCGTTGCCTCGTCCGCCTCCTGCTGGTTTAGCCCTTTCTGGCTCATCTCTTTGATGGCAACGAGCCGATTACCTAGCTCAGTATCCTCCGCTTGATAGACGGACCCCATTCCGCCCTGTCCTAAGCGATTGAGAAGGTGATAGCGTTGTTTAAGTAAAGTCTCTTCATTTTGAGTAGGGAGAACTGAAGTTTGTAATGTTTGACCGCAAGCGAAACAGTGGGTTGCCTGTGCTATGTTTGCTGCTCCGCAGATAGGACAGAAGAGTGGGGAAGGCACCATCTGAACAAGCCTCTTTTCTCAGTATACGGTGGTAGTGGTGGTCGTCTATAAACAATAATACAGACGGTAGGTGGTGTCAAGAACAAAATACACTGCCTAATAGTCCTATACACCTCCTATATTTCGTGCAGGGTGGTGTTATAATGAGAGTGCATTTCTCTGGGTGCTGTGTGAACTGTACGAGAGCGTTTCCGCACCTCTCCGAACTATGATGATGGGGGCCATATGGCAAAAAAGATATTGATTATGGACGATGATCCAACAATTGCCGATCTCCTCAAAGAGGCACTGGGCGATGAGGGTTATGAAACATATATGACGACACAGAGTTTACGCTTCTATGATAATGTGCGTGAACACGATCCCGACCTCATTTTGCTTGATATCATGATGCCATATCTGGATGGGCGTGATGAACTAAAACTGATGGGCATGGATATGGCCGCTGGTCGGCTCCGCCGTATTCCTGTCATTCTTGTTACGGCGTACCTCGATGCCTATAAAGAAGAGAATGAGTTTCGCGAGTCAGGCGTTGTCAAGATTGTCTACAAGCCCTTCGATCTCGATCAACTCGTCACACTGGTACATGATACGATTGGTGAGCCGGAGGGGAACGCATGAGCGTGACCAGCGGTGCCAGTAATGAGACGCCACATGTACGTGTTGCCCTCGATGCTATGGGAGGCGACAATGCTCCTGGCGAAATTGTACTTGGCGCGGTTCAGGCCGCGCGCGAGTATGGAATAGGCGTCTACCTTGTCGGACGCGAAGAGGCAATACAGGCGGAACTTGCCAAGCACGATACAAAGGGTCTCGATCTGCCCATACTGCATACCGACGAGGTGATCGAGATGGACGAGCATCCAGCAAACGCTGTACGACGTAAGAAAAACGCCTCGATGACACTTGCACTGCAACTGGTACGAGATGGCGAGGCGGTTGGTGCCGTCTCCGCTGGCAATAGCGGTGCAATGCTAGCGGCCTCGCTCTTCACGCTCAAACGCATTGCTGGAGTTGAACGACCCGCACTGGGTGGCGTTCTGCCTACAAAAAGCGGCGCCTGTCTCGTCCTTGACATGGGTGCTAACACAGACTGTAAGCCAGAGTATCTACAACAATTCGCCTTGATGGGATCGCTCTATATGGAGCGCGTCTTTCAGATGAAGGCACCCCGCGTCGGTCTGCTCGCCAATGGTGAAGAGGAGAGCAAAGGCAATCAGCAAGTCATCGAAACCCATCAACTGCTCAAGAAAAACGCGGAGACGCTGGGTATCAACTTTATTGGCAATATCGAGGGTCGCGATATTCCAGCGAACGGAGCCGATGTGGTGGTCTGTGATGGCTTTGTCGGCAATGTAGTCCTCAAATTGAGCGAGGGACTCGCCGAAACACTGCTCGGGCTGATTCGTACACAGATGACCAGTTCACTGCCGAATAAGCTTGCGGCGGCGGTGTTGCTCCCCGGTTTACGTAAGGTGTTCAGGCGGCTCGACTATGCCGAGTATGGAGGTGTACCTCTACTAGGCGTCAATGGTGCGGCCATTGTTTCACATGGTCGCTCGAACGCAAAGGCCATCAAAAATGCTCTACGTGTAGCACGCCAGACCGAGGAAACGGGTGTTGTAGCAGCAATTGCAGAAGGTTTAGCAAAACTACATACAGAAGTATGAACATGGTAGTTGGTGTGCGACATGCTGTCGCACACCAACTACCATGTTCATACTTCGCTTTTCTTGCGCTTGACGGAGCCACCAATTTTCCCGATACGACTGTAGAAATCTGGGTCTTGCCGCTTCTTGGTGCTATTGCCACCCTTCTTGCCCATCTCGGAAAAATGGTCAGGTCCATACTTGTCCACGTTGGCCTGACCCCCCTTTTGGGCTATAGTGCGATAGTATTCGTTGCCGCGTTTTTCCTTGAGTATGGTACCACCCTTTTTGCCAATTCGTTGATAGTAGTCCTTACCATACCTATCACGTATAAGTGCGCTCCCAACTTTGCGCTCCATGCCCTCATTTGATGCTGATAGTGGCGTAAGTTTCTCCTCGCCTTCCAGTTGCATGAATATCCCCCTTTTCCCTGCTTTCAGACATTTTCGTTCGCTGATACAGGATACAAATATATAGTGTAGTTCTACAAGTATAGTGTTTCAGCACTACTATACATACTACGCAAAAAGTATACTGTAAAAGCTCTTCTCCTGTCAACAAATCTTTTCGTTAAGAGGTAAGGCAAACAGTTATAGAGCGAGGTCTCCAGTACGTCTAATGCGCGGACGATCTGATTGCTTGGGGACATAACTGGGGTATTTGCGTTCAATACGCCACTGCATACGGCGCATTTTTGCTTCGATAAATTCTAATGATAGGCGGTGATAAATCTCTTCCCATTGGTCAAGAACTTGCACACGATCATGTTTCGCGATAATCTTCAGGCTCTCGGCACCCATACGTGCGCGTAGGTCAGCATCGCCAATGAGTATATCCATGTAATGAGCGAATTCTTCGCTGTCACCCCGTCTGAAAAGAAAGCCATTTTGCTCGTGATGCACGAGTTCAGGGAGTGCATAGGCGTTAGCGGCAATAATAGGTAGCCCGCAGGCCATCGCCTCCATTGTGGCGAGGCTCTGTAGGTCTGCCTCGGAGGGGATCACGAATATGTCCGACGAACGACGTAGTGCAAGCAGGTCAGCATCACGTACATAGCCCAGGAAGCTGATGCGATCCTCAAGGCCAAGTTGTGCAACCTGTGCGCGTAACTCTTGCTCTGCTGGTCCCGTGCTGACAAGAGCAACATGGCCGTTATTTTGCATTCTTGCTACGGCGTCGATCAGCACATTGACACGCTTCTCCTCACTCAAACGGTTGACATGCAGGATAAGTGGTTTGTCTTCCGGCAAATGAAAACGCTGTCGTATGTACGGGTCTCGCTCCCCTGGTGTAAATTTGGTGAGGTCGATACCGTTAGAAATTGCTTTTGCGGGGGCGCGTAGTCCGTGATCATAGAGCAATTGTAGAGCAGTCATCGTTGGAGCGGTCACGTATTCGCAACGGTTGCAAAAATTGACGAGATAAGAATAGGTTACATTGCTAAAATGCTTGCCGATCAACGGGTCCGCAGTAAGCGAGCGGCTCATGTTAATGGGGAGATAATGATTTGTCGCAATGACAGGTTTACGTAGACCGCCAGCGAGAATTTGAGCAATGTTGCCCAGAACAACAGGTGAGTGAATGTGAATGATATCCGGTTCACTCTTTTTAATGAGGTTTCGCATGGGCATAAACGGAAGAAATGGGATACGCAGTTCTTTGTAAGCAGGCCACTCGAATGAAGAGAAGCGATAGACACGCACACCTTGCTCAAGCCGTCGTGCATCACGCATACCATAACTGGGTGCCACAACCCATACTTGATGCCCACGCTCTACAAAATCAATGGCGAGGTTGTGCGTCACGGTCGGCACGCCCCCAACCATTGGTGGGTATTGGTCTGTCACAATCATAATATGCATAACTATCGCTCACTTCTCGAAGAACGTTTTTTGTAGGGACGGATGTCTCGCGTCCTTTCGGCAATTATATGCCACGAGGACGCGAGACATCCGTCCCTACAATACCCCTACGTTTTTATTCGGTAGGAGTCTCGGCCTCTGGAGTTGCAGGGGCCTCGGCCTGCGTCTCTACAGCCGCATTAGCCTCAGCAACCTCGGCACGTGTGGAAGCAACCTTCGCAATAGACTCAGTCGGGTCTGTTAACAGTGTAAACCCTTGTGGCAATTTCACGTCGCCAGCATGGATGGTGCCATCGATCTCTGTAATCACCGAGATATCAACGTCTACGCTATCCACGATATCAGACGCACGGTACTCGACCTCAATTGCCTCTACAAGGTGAAGCAACACACCACCATCGTTCTTTATGGCAAGCGATTCGCCGACAAAGTTCAAAGGAATCTTCCCGGTGAGGCGCTCGTTCAAGCTGACACGCCCGAAATCCACATGGATAATTTTGCCCGATTTTGGCGCATGTTCAACGTGGCGAATGAGTGCCGTTTGCGATGTTGCATCAGGCATCTTGAGGGTCAGTATACTGCTCGAATGGTGCGCGCGCCGTAAGCTGTCGAACAGGACCGCGTCGATCTGTACTGCTTGTGGCGGCTCATTGTGTCCCGTGATATTCGCAGGGATGAAACCTTCTCTACGCAGTCTCTTGTTTGCCTTGCCCAGCACCTCTCGTGGGGCTATTTCTAATTCTACTCTATCTGCCATGTAGTATTCCTCTTTCTAACAACTAACAACTAACGAATAAGAATTGAGTAAAGTATACACCTTTACCGTGTTCGTGCAAAGGGGCACTACCTATATCTCTATCTTGCATACGATTTTTAGCGGCTATGAGCTTCTCTTTTCGCCCTTCTAGTACGAAAGAAGGTCTGTAGTGCGTCGATGTCTAATGCGTTCGGCACATCGCTTGCCCGTAGCCACCCCTTGCGTGCAATTCCTATACCATAACGCATTACGTCCAACCCATCAGGCGAGTGTGCATCAGGATTCACGGGAATCCTGATGCCTTTGTCGCGTGCCTTATGTACTAGCCGCCAGTCCAGATCAAGGCGCGAGGGATGTGCATTGATTTCTATACAGACATCGTGCTTAGCAGCCGCGTCAAGGACCGCATCCATATCCAGGTCATACCCTGCTCGCTCAAGCAAAACACGCCCCGTTGGATGCCCAATAATATCGACATAGGGATTGGCAATAGCATGCAGCATGCGTTGCGTCTGCTCCTCTAACGAAAGCGTGAAATTGCTATGAATTGAGGCAACGACGAAATCAAGACTGGCAAGTGTTTTGTCGTCAAAATCTAGCGAGCCATCGCGCAGGATATCGCACTCGGTCCCTTTGAGAATCACAAAACGGCCCGCAAACTCTTCGTTGAGGCGGTCAACCTCTTCGCCTTGTTCACGCAAGCGTTCCTCATTTAAGCCATTCGCATAAGCGGCAACCTTGCTGTGGTCGGTCAAGCCAAGATAGCTATAACCACGCTCCATACACGCCTCAGCCATTTCGCGAATGCTGTTTTTTCCATCGCTCCATGTCGAGTGTGCATGCAGAATACCACGAATGTCGCTTGCTTGTACCAGTACAGGAAGTTTGTGCTGCGCCGCCGCCTCGATCTCGCCCATATCTTCGCGCAGTTCTGGCTCGACGTACTCCATGCCAAGTGTAGCGTAAATATCGGTCTCATCTTTACAAGGAATAAGCTCTCCCTGTGAGTCTTTCCCTTTGAACAGACCATAGTCGTTAATGGTCATATTCATACTCAAAGCACGACGCCGTAGCGCAATATGATGTTCGCGCGAACCAGTGAAATGATGCAGCGTATACGGGAACTGGCTATCATTGACAACACGTAGGTCCATTGCAATACCGGTGCTTAGCACAACGCTCGACTTCGTATCACCCTTCCCTGTAATTGCCTGCACGGAGGGCTGTTGCGTGAAAAAATCCATGATTGCGGTACGCGCATCCTCATCAGCATTGTCCGCAACGCTTAACACCATGTCGATATCCTTGACGGTTTCGCGCCGGCGGCGCAGACTCCCTGCGACTTGTAAACGCACAATACCCGGACGCGTTGCTAGTGCGGTTCGTATTTGTTCCGCCTCGTCCTCCGCCACTGGATACAAAAAACGGCCCGCGTGTTGTGTCAAAAAAGCGATGCCTTGCAGTATCTTGTCCTGTGTCTTCTTGCCGAAGCTCGGCAGATGCGCCACTCTGTCGTCTTTACATGCTTGCTCTAGCTCGGCAATGCTGGTAACGTGCAGTTGTTCGTAGATCGCATTGATCTTCTTGGGTCCCATTCCTGCAATACGCGTCATCTCTAACTTGACGGGCGGCGTGTTGGCACGCAATTCATCGTAGAAGGCGATATGACCTGTCTCTGCTGCTTCCTCGATACGCTTGATCGTCCCTGGCCCCAGTCCTGGTGTACCTTTGAGCTTATTGTCGCGTATCAGGGAGGCGATGTCGCCATCGAGAGAGCCGAGAGCGCGAGCAGCGTTTTCATAGGCTCGCACCTCGAAAACACTACTCTTCTCTTTGAGCGCAAGTAACGTCGCGATCTCTTCAAGCAGGTTGACGATCTGATTTTTATCCATGTAAACCTCACAGGTTATGTCAAACGCATAGCGAAAAATTCGGGTGGCTGCGTAGTAACTTCAAACGGATTGCGCCCTTTCAGGTCACGGTTGAGATAGCGTTTACAGTCGAAGTGAACGACAAGCCAGCAGTATATTTCTGTCTTCACAAACACGGCGTCCCAGGGCTTCTCGTTACTCATGGTCAGTATCTGGTTACACACAAAACAACGTGCCTTCCCTGCTGCTACCGCGTGTTCAAACCATTGATAGACAAACTGGTGCATATCGTCTAGCAGCATCATATCCAGGCATGAGTCAGGATAGCCGAACAACACAGGGTCGGGACATTCGCGAATGTCATGACTGGCACGACTCAACGCCACAATAGGAGCCTTGACCGTTACTTTGATTTCGTCCTCTTCCCCATCAGAAGATGCAAGCACCGCATCAGTAAGGAGTAAGCCTTCACGCTCAAACCAGGAGAGCAATTCGTTTCGCATATAGCTATTTTACCATGCTATTCAATGTATGTTTATTTTTGCCTGTTTCCATAACGTGATCCACTCTGGTTTGCTAAACGAAGATAATGTTCGGCCTTGCTCACGGGCCACCCGCTCCATTGCTTGAAAGCGATGCAGGAACTTGCGGTTTGACTTTCGCAGAGCTTCTTCCGCATCTATCTTATAAGCGCGAGCAAGACGAGCAACCATGTAGAGTACATCACCCATTTCTTCTAGCTGATGTTCAGGGGTGCTGGCCTCGTGTAACTCTTGGAGTTCCTCTTCCAGTTTTGTATACACATCTTCGCTTGTATCATAGTCGAAGCCAACTTTTCCTGCGCGTTTCTGGTATTCTTGCGCGATAATGAGTGCGGGCGAGGCTTGCGTCACACCGTCAAGGATACTTTCGTTCTGCACATCCTTACCCACCTTGATGCGTTCCTCGCGTTTGATGGCCTCCCAGTTTTGCACAACCTGATTGGTACTGCTGACCTCAACATCACCAAAGATATGCGGATGACGACGAATCATCTTCGCATTGATGTGTTCGTAGACATCACCAAGCGCGAACTCCTCGGATTGACGCGCAATCTCGGCATGCAGATACACTTGTAGCAGCAGGTCGCCAAGTTCTTCGGCCAGCTTATCCATATTATTCTCTTCAAGTGCCTCGACGACCTCATAGGCCTCTTCGATGACGTAGGGCGTCAATGTCTGATGCGTCTGGGCGCGGTCCCACGGACAACCATCGGGGTCGCGTCGTAAGCGCATGATAAGGTAGCGTAACGTTTCGGGGAGGCGTAATGGCTGCATGGCGTCAACAGGTGGCACATAGAGCGTGCTGAGGTGATTGGCATAGGTGTTACGATCAAGTTCATAGAGCGGCATCTCGATAACGGTTTCATCGGTAGTATGTTCAGTAGAGGTAACGCTTGCGGCTCGAACCAGTTTTACAGGCCACTCGTCGGGGTAACATTCGCTCAGTGCTAGCTTGACACCACTGGCAAGGCGACGATTGTACACCTGCGTCACAAGCAGGGGTATCGTTGGAATGACTTTGCCAGCGATCTCGTCGGATCGCAATGCAGCAAGCATTGTCGCATCGAGGAGTTGAGTGCCAGCATCGAAAGGGTCGAGTCCAACGGCGGTGCAAACAGGTTCGATAAAGGAGAGTCCAGCGACAATCGTGGTACTCAAGGAACGCTCTTTAGCGAGGCGTAACACAAGCTGCACCGAGGACTCGCCGATAAGCGGATGTCCAGGCACAGCATAGATAATAGGTTGCTGTGCCGCAAGCGTACATATCTCTTCCGCAATGCGTTGATAAAGCGTCCCCCAATCAACTGATTCCTCATAGAGAGAATCGAACGACGCTATCTGTAACGTGGGGAGGTCTGCTTTGAGCGGTTCGACGGTTGGATGAATGGTAGTACGAAAGTAGACAGTTTGTTGTTGTTCGGCTGACTGTGCCAATACTGTACGAGCCTGTAGCGTAAGATCATGTATATTACCTGGTCCGAGTCCTAGTATTGTGATTGAAGGATTATGCATTAAACGTTTTGCCTGTTCTCTTCAAGATAGAAGATGCCTCTTCTATAGTCTGTGCAACACTCATTTCACTGAGACTCCCCGTCATAAATGTACGGGGGTTCTGATCTGCTCTCCCTCAATTCTTTTCAGCTTCAGGGTCATCGCTTCACAGTTCAGGGGCGGTCTCAGGCCGCCCGTCTACGAGCCGAGCTATTTGCTCTCGTAGCACCTTGTCTTTGACCAACAAGGCCAGTCCTTCGACTAATGTTGACGCTCCCTACCATGTCTCTATGTCCATACCATCCACACGCAACGCACACATAGGTTCGATCATCGGCCTTATTTCTCTGTGTACACGCAGGACATTCTTGCGAGGTGTAGGCAGGGTCTACTTTCTCTACCCGTATGCCAGCACGCGTCGCTTTATATGCTATAAACATCGTTAACTGGTAGAAGCTCCACGTATTTTTCATACGGTTGTTTTTGCGGGCTTTGGCCCCACGACTTGTACGTGTCGTGCCCTGTCTAACACCTGACAATTCCTCACCCTTAATCGTTCCCACGCCACTTGCAATCGCATGATTGACAATCTGACGTGATAGTGTATGGTTGATAGCCTTCATCCATCGGCTTTCTTTGTGCTCTCGCTCTTTGAGGGCGCGTGTCTTCTTGGCTTTCTGTAGTTCTTTCCTTTGTGAGTAGAACATCCGGCGTTTCGCACGTTGAGAGCGTCCATTGCCAAAGAATTTCGCGCCATAGCCAAGTACATATACAACGGCAGGAACCTTGATTCCCAAATCTATACCCATGACATTTTGTCCATCGGTTTGTGCTGGTTTCGCTTGCGTCATGGTGATATCTACAATCCACTTGCCCCGTTTCTTTTTGATACGAAGCATTCCAGGTAGCCCTACCAGTTCCAGAGTAGCACACGCAATCTCAATTTGCTGTATCTTGCCCTCTTGACAGACAGGAAGCAGAAGAACACCATTCTTGATTGACCAGTTTTGATTGTTCCACTGGCATATCGGCTTTTTGAGAACAGGCAACGTTCCTAAGTCAAGCGAACGGCTAAAGACGCTTTTTGCATCGCGCAAGGCTTGATTTTTGACCGCACTAGGCAAGGACGCCCGAAAGTCTTTGGTGCTAAAGGCATCATCATGTGGAATAGTATCAGCATCAAGAGCATGAACAAGCACATTCACGGTGTCGATATATTCCTGACAATGTGCCATGAGCATGCGGCTTTGTTCATGTGTTGGATACAAACGTACTTGATAGGTATGCTCCAAGCCCTTTGCTTTCTTGCTCACGCGTTCCTCTATTCTTGTGATTGCAGTCGTACTAACTCTTGTTGCACTAAGCGAGCGAGCACAGCTTGCATCGTCTCACCTGTCATAGCGGCAATCATTTTGAGGCATCTTTGTGTTGTTGCTGTTGCCCGAATAACGGGCTTTGCTTTCTCTTCCATGTCTACATTGTAGCACTAAGTAGACATGTTGTGAAGAGGCAATTCCCCTACCCACATCTCGCCTCATAAGGAACGCCCTTGTATCCCTTGCTTGAAAGACAAGCACTTTACGGGCCTCACTGTAAGTGTAACATGGAAGGCTTTGTATTGTCGAGCTGTATGTTTCGCCATGTAAAGCTGCTTACGGGCTATGTTATAATGTTTCTCAGATTAGACGAGTCCACGTAGCTCGTACAATGGAGAGGACAAGTAGAAAATGCCAACGTATGAAGATGCTTATAAACTAATGACAAGCCATGTGAAGAACGAAAGCTTGCAAAAACATATGCTGTCGGTAGCAGTGGCAATGCGTTTTTATGCACGTAAATATCATGAGGACGAAGAGCTGTGGGCGATGACTGGCTTGCTCCATGATAGCGATTATGAGGAGTATCCCGATCTGCACGAGCATACGCATGTCGCGGCTCAGTGGCTACGTGAACAGGGTTATGACGAACGAATTATTTATGCTATTCTCGCGCACAACGACCTCAACCTTGACCAGAATCCGCGTACCACGCTGCTTGCCAAAGGGTTGTACGCCTGCGACGAGGTGACGGGTATGATTACGGCCACAGCCCTTGTGCGCCCCACAAAAAGCATGATTGGACTTGAAGTTTCTTCAGTTCGTAAAAAAATGAAGACGAAGGGCTTCGCGGCTGGCGTCAATCGTGATGATCTGGTGCAGGGCGCGGCTGAACTCGGCGTCGATCTGGATGAACATATCGCATTTGTGATTCAAGCGATGTCGAGCATCGCAGATCAACTTGGTCTGGCTGGTGTTCAGTCGTCTTCTAACGTGGGATAATATTTTCGTAGGGACCAGATGATGCTGTTTAAGAAATTACTGTGGCAACGGAAAGAAACCAACGGGCGACCACAAGGGTCGCACCCTACTATATACGTAGTATAGCCTCCACACATATAGTAGGGTGCGACCCTTGTGGTCGCCCGTTCTCAAATAAAAAAGTTAAAGTGCATTATCGCGTCCCTACCAAGTGGGACCGTATAAACAGAAGCCATAGACTCAACAACAATGCAACAAAAACAAACCCAACAACAACAAGTACAGCGCATGTTTACCGCGACTGAGGTCGCGGAATTTGAATATTGCCCGCTTGTGTGGTGGCATGAACAATTCGAGCCAGCATCACAGGCTGATAGCGAAGAACTCTTCGCGCGACTCGTAGAATTGGAACACGAAAATGATACACAGGCTCCTGCTCTACCTGAATATCAGATGATCGAGCAACTGCTTGTAAAACGTGGTGCCTTTGAAGTGGGGCGGCAACAGCATCTCGATCATGCCGAAGAGGTTGCCGAGATCGAAGAAGAGCGGGCAAGTATTCCCATGATGAGTACATTAATGCGTCCTCTCATACTGGCGGCGGTGGTGTTGCTCGTGGTTGCGGCACTACTCATTCTCGTTGCAGTGGTATTACGATAGGGGGAGGAAGCGATGCCAGGAAGTGTGCTTTTGCCCATTGGGTTATGCCTGTTTGTACTTGCACTTGCCCTGCTCATTCTGCTGCTCAATGATCGACGTTATCAGAGGCGACGCCTCATCGAAGAACGGCATCGTGCGCTGGGACTACCTGCTGGCGAACTAGTATATGAAGATGCCGATGGGCAAGGCGAACCCCTTACTTCTAACCATTATCCGCTTGTAGGTAAGCCGGACTACGTTGTGCAGTTGCCGGATGGTCGTCCTGTGCCGATAGAGCTAAAACTCAACGTGCAGGATGCTACAATACCATATAGCAACCACGAGGTACAGCTTGCAGCCTATTGCCTTATTTTGGAAGAATATTTTCCCGAAGTTCCGCCAACACATGGTATCTTACGTTATGCGGATTGCGAATTTACCGTTGATTACACGCCCGCACTCAAAAGAAAAGTTATTCGACATTTAGAGCAAATGGCAAAATGTACGGAGCAGCAACCGCCACCTCTGGCACGACAGCGCGTTGCCAAGTGCCGCGCCTGTGCCTTTCAACCTATGTGTGCGGTTGGAAGAGGAAAATAATAAGCAGTTTATATTCCAGATAGCTGCCCTGTGAAGCAGGAGAGAAAGAGGTGTAGATATGCCGAATGAAGTCATTGAATTAAGTGGACACATTATCGACTCGTGGACGCTTCCCCGTTCATGGGACGTTATTATGGACCGGGGCGGTAACTTCGCAGTCGAAGAGATGCGCGTAGGCATTAGCAAGAATGAGACCAGCTATGCACGCATTAAGGTCGAGGCACCAGACGATGAAACGCTTGAACGTATCCTCACGGAACTACAACAGTTCGGGGCAGTGCTATTGCATAAGGAAGACGCCGCCACTGCCACCGTTGAGCAAGACGGAGTGCTGCCTACGAAGTTTTACTCGACCACCAATCTGCATACACAGGTACGGGTTGGGAGCCAATGGATCACGGTCGAAGGTATCGAAATGGATGTCGCTGTTATCGTCGATAAAGACAAGAAACATGCCTATTGTTGCCCTATGCACGATGTCAAAGTTGGCGATCAGGTTGTTATAGGCTATGGTGGTATTCGGGTGCAGGCGTTCGAGCGTGGACGTGAGCGCGAAGCCTTTGCCTTCATGCAAAGTGACGTTTCCTCGGAGCGCGTCAAGGTATTAGCAATTCACCAGATCGCGCAACAGATGAAAGATGTACGCGCCCATAATGGAAAGATTCTCTTTGTGCTAGGGCCAGCAGTTATTCATACAGGGGCAGGTCGCTATGTTGCTGAATTGTTGCGTCGTGGCTATGTGCAAGTTATATTCGGCGGCAACGCGATAGTGACCCATGATGTCGAGTCCGCTCTATTTGGTACCTCGCTCGGCGTCGATCTCAAGACGGGTGAACAGGTCGAGGGCGGGCATCGTAACCACCTGCGAGCAATCAATGCGATACGCGGTATTGGCTCATTGGAGAAGGCGATAGAGGTGGGTCTATTGAAAGAGGGCATCACCTACGAGGCCATCAAACGTGGTGTGCCGATGGTACTTGCGGGTTCCATTCGTGACGATGGTCCCATGCCCGGCGTCATCGTCGATATGCAAGAGGCGCAGAGGTGTATGCGGCACGAGGTACAACAGGGAGTCGAGATGACCATTATGGTTGCCTCAATGCTCCATGCCATCGCTACTGGCAACCTCTTGCCAGCGACAGTTCGCACGGTCGTCGTCGATATGAATCCTTCCGTCGTGACGAAACTTGCCGACCGGGGAACGTTCCAGGCGGCAGGACTCGTTACCGATGCCGAGTTGTTCTTGCGCGAACTATTGGAAGAGTTATCGTAGGGCCATTATTCATAACGCCCTCGTCCCAATTGTCAATTGGGACGAGGGCGTTATGAATAATGGCCCTACATTTTCAACGTCCACTCGTCGTCTACACGTTGCACCCTGCCCTCGCGCTCTAATTTGAGCAGGTGTGCCTCAACAGACATAGCCGCAACAGGATGAAGCTGTGGGTCCACATCCGCGTAGATAACCTGCACCATCTGAGGAATTGTCGCACCAGTAGGGAACTGTTGCAACACCTCAATCAACTGCTGCTCACGCAGTAAACGATGCGTGATGTACTCGGTAAGCTTTGCCTGTGGATTATTGATAACGGGGCCGTGTGCAGGCACCATCTCGCTGATATCCATGCCCTGTAGACGTTTCAACGAAGCAAGATAGTCAAGCAAATCGCCTTCGGGTGGTGCGATAACCACTGTGCTAGTACCAGCCAACAGATCACCCGCAAAGAGCGTGCGTTGCCCCTCTAAATAGTAGCAAAGATGATCGAAACGATGACCAGGAGTATGCACCGCTCGTAATGTGTCGTTGCCCGCCGGAAATGTCATACCATCGGGAACCTCTTCATCGGCATCAGGTGTGCCAGCGCGACTGAAGGCATAGATGGAAACGCGTAACTCTTGCCGCAACGTCGTTGCACCGCCGATGTGGTCGGGATGCCCATGCGTAATGAGAATGCGACGAATGCCGCCGCGCTCTGCCCCCTCTTGAATGATTGCCTCTAAATGCGCTCTGTTATCGTCTGCCGGGTCGATCACAGTGGCACCTTCAATACCGCCTCCCAGGACAATCGTGTTCGTGCCAGAACCAGTCATTATAGATGGGTTGGGAGCGAGAATAATTGTATATGGTGTCATAGGATATATTTTCCTCTTCTCTTATTGCTTCCAGAATGTGTCGGGTGCTTCGGGCAGTGAAATGTGTATTGCCCCCTCTTGCGTCGTCAACGTTGGCGTGTGTGTTGGCACATAGCGCGTTTCGGTCGCCTGTATTGCCTCTTGTGCGGTATGAAAAGCACTGAGATCGCGTAACTGTTGAAACGTGGGAAAGGCTATGGGAAATTTTTCTTGCTCAAATTGTGCAATCGCATCTTGTGGATTGATCCATACGCCAGCACTTGTCTCAAGTTTATCATAGAGAGCCTCTTGCTCCGCAGGGGCTATGGCGAGAAAAAAATGAGTGTCGAAGCGTTTGGGCATACCTTCGGGCGTAATCCAGTGTGCAAAATAGGCGAGGCTATTTGTTGCCAGCACCAGATGTTCCGCGCGCGCCATCTCGATTAGCGACCCTTTACGCTCATTGAATGCCTGGCGATAGTTGGCGAAACGTGTCACGCTCTCCTCGTCGATGGCAAGGACCGTTCCTTCGCGATGCGCCAGTAAGACGTTCGCCTCTTCAAATAATTCGCGGATCGCTGCTGCGCGCACACCATTTCCTAGAGCGGTACGTCCTTCCGGGTCGGCCATTGCAGGCGTCACCAATTCATAGATGCCCTCGATCCTTTCGGCGATACAGTCATCGGCAGAGACCGAACCACCGGGGAAAACGTAAACGTCGGGCATGAACTCGCTCTGCACAACACGCCGTACCATAAATACCTCTATCTCGCTTGTGCCATCCACTCTTACACTATCGCGTAACAACATCACTGTTGAAGCCATACGTGGCTGCACTATCATTTCGTTTTCTCCGTTTCCATCAGGTAATATAGACCGTATTTCGTAGGGACCACATTTATGGCGTAATTCATATGAACATTGTCCCTGTAATAGTATCATATGCACATGAATGGTAGACACTACCAGATTTTGTAGTATGCTATATACAGAGCGATTTACACATATCGAGATAATATGATACATGGTGGCACCAATGATGATGGATAAAAATTCAACAATACAAACAATGGTCACGATATCGCCCTTGCAGGTAGGATTGATTGGCGACCCTGTAGCGCATTCGTTCTCTCCAGGTATGCAACAGGCGGCGTTCGATGCTCTCGGCATTGCGGCACATTACGAACTCTGGCACACACCTGCACATGCTCTGCTTGAGCGTGTTCGTGCATTATGTGACGAAAGGTATCTGGGGGCTAATGTGACCATTCCACATAAGGAAGCAGTGTTAGCACTCATGGATAAGGTTGACCCGCTGGCAACACGCATTGGTGCCGTGAATACAATTGTGCATCATGATGGCTACCTGCACGGCTACAATACGGATGCGCCAGGATTGCTCTATGCGCTTCATGAACAAGGTTTCGGAATGAAGCAACATGATGGCACTATTTCGCTCAAAGGGCTTAGTGCCGTTCTTCTGGGGGCGGGGGGAGCGGCTCGCGGGGCGGCATTCGCGCTTGCTGGCGCACATGTTGCACAGCTTATTATTGTGAATCGTAGCCTGAAACGCGCCCAACACTTGGCTGCAAAGGTGCAACAAACGTATAGCGGTCCAATATTCAGTTTGAACGATCCACAGTTTCTCCTGCCTCGTCCAGCATCATTGATAATCAACGCGACCTCAGTCGGTATGCATGACGAGCAGATGCCACTCCCTGTAGAGATACTGGCACGTTTCGGCTCCGATACCTTTGTATATGACATGATTTACAATCCCATACAAACACAGTTGCTCTGTCAAGCGCGTATTATGGGCATGCATGGTGAGAATGGCCTTTCTATGCTCCTCCATCAAGGTGCTCTCGCTTTTACACTCTGGACAGGAGAGCTTGCACCACTGGACGTAATGCGCTCAAAACTACCGTAAGATATTGTAGAATGGAGTTCAAACCATACGTCTATAACAAAGGAGCCTTTGGAAATGAAACTTGTTACCTTCTCTACCACCAACATTCCCAAACCACACCTTGGTCTTGTACAAAACGACGAAGTGCTCGATGTCGATTTGGCTGGACGTGCATTGCAGCAGCAGGTGCCTGACCAGATGCTTGCCCTTATCGAACAATCGGGGCAAGGGCAGAACGCATTACAACCATTGCTGGCAAAGGCGAACGGGCGACCATTTAGCCAGGTCAAAACATTTACCGATGTAGGTGCCGTTCACACGCTGCAAGAGGTCAAACTGCATGCACCTATTCCGCAACCACGCAAGAATGTGATGTGCATGGCGGTGAACTATGCCGAACATGCTAAAGAGAGCGCTGGTATGGGCGGCCAGACGGCTCCGCCAGAGATACCTATTTTGTTTACGAAGGCAACGACCACCATTAACGCTCCTGATGCGCCGTTCGTTATCGATCCCAATGTTTCTACAAAGATCGACTGGGAGGTTGAGTTGGGTGTGGTCATTGGCAAGAGTGGGAAGAATATTCGTGCGGAGGATGCGCTTTCTCATGTCTTTGGCTACACAGTAATCAATGATATTACCGCCCGTGACCTGCAATCACGGCACAAGCAATTCTTCAAAGGCAAGAGCCTCGATGGTTCGTGCCCCATCGGTCCCGTTGTCGTCACCGCCGACGAGATTGCGGACCCACAGAAGCTTGCGCTTCATTTGCGTGTGAATGGTGAAACGAAGCAGGACTCGAACACAAGTGAAATGGTTTTCGGGATTCCTACGATTATTGCCACTTTATCGGCTGGAATGACGATTGAAGCTGGTGACATTATCGCTACTGGTACGCCGAGCGGTGTTGGCTTTTCACGTACTCCACCTGAATTTCTCAAAGCAGGAGATATGGTCGAGGCCGAAGTCGAAGGTATCGGGATACTCAGAACTCCTATTCAATAATCTATAAAAAATATGCAGGCCGATTGCATGCAATCGACCTGCATATTTTTTATAGATTTACACTCTTACTTCTTCACGCATCCATGCTGGCAGATTGCCCCAGAGGTTGTGCGCCATCACGCGTGTATGCCAGAGACGTGGCGGTGTTGTAACATCAGAATCATAGTATTGTTGCAGTTCGGCTGACAGCTCCACATGAATCCCTTCGGCATCGGAGAAACATACAAACAAATCGTTGCCAGCACCATGCCTCCCCGGTCCCCACAGGATAGAGGTCTGGTTACGACTGAGGTAATCAGACCAACGCAACAATTCTGGACCATCAGCTATAGTGAAGGCAACGTGGTCGATGCCCTGTCGTCCCTGCGTAAACATCAGCGTATGATGGTTGTTCGCACAACGTAACCAGGCAGTCTCACGTAAAAGCCAATCAGAAATATCGAAACCAAGTGCCTCAGTGTAAAAATCAACCATCTCTTCAAGACGCATAGTCTGCAAACCGACATGTTGCAGAGCGTAGGGTCGTAGGAGAGGGCGACGACTGCGTGTAAGAGAAGAATGGACGGTTGTATCTTCAGGCGTTACTGAGATTTCTATGCGATTGCCGTCGGGATCGCTGAACCAGAGGGTATCACCCATTTCAGGGTCGCCATCACGCGTCTCTAAACGCAGATCAACACCCGACATTTTCAGGAGTGCCGCGAGTGCCGCGAGTTCGGCATCGGTATCGACCTCAAAGGAAAGATGATGCAGTTTTGACCGCTGGGCAGGTCTACGCCCATTGGTCGCGGTAGGCCGTACATCGTTAAACAGAGCCAGACAGTGATGCTCGTCGCCGAGGGCAAGAAAGCTTGCAGCATCATCGCTCTCTATACTGTGCATGGTCTCTGTTGGAACGCGCTGGTCGAGGCCAATAACCTGACGGTAGAACCGCGTTTGCGCCACAATATCATTGACCCATAACCCGACATGTGCCAATTTGTTGACTTTCACCTTTTGAAGTTGCTGATCGCTCACGCAGTTCTCCTTGCGTCTCCGCGCTTATTCAGACGATACTTACATATTTATCAGCAATCATACACATGTTATAAGAAAGGGTCAATAAAATAACCAGAAGGTAATAGTATAGAGTCAAATTTCGCTTGTGCACTTGCTGCCTTCGGCGACAAGTGTACAAGCGAAATTTGACTCTGTAGTACCGTGCAAGTCTACATATTTACGAGACATGCTCGCGCATAGTACCAGCAACAGAGTTAGGAACACATGCTTTCAGGTTTGTTTTGGAGTCGATAAAATGCTCTATATTGCTTGAAGAAAGATCGAATGTCTCTAAGACTCGAATAAGCGGAGCTTCTGGCATTGGAGTTTCAGGTGCTGGCCGCTCCTGCCACACCTGAAACACCTGTGGCTGTACAAGCATTTGCTTTTTTTGTCTTGCCCATATCGTATGCCACAGCGCATGTATAAATAAATGAAACGCGCGACGTAGTTGAGCAGCACGACTCACCGCCACGCAACATTCTGTCCTTGAGGGATACCATGCACGACTCACCACATGTCTAAATATAGCCACCTCACAATTCCTCCTCTACATATCAGTATACACCCACCTCTCATATCAACAATATGAATAGTATTTGTTTCCCTGAAGCGACACTGAAGTGCCGGTACTAGACCGGCTATCCTCCAGTGCTGAACGCGGAACACATTATGGACATCCTCATCTCCACACTCCCCTACCTACACACGCGTCCACCCCAAGCTGCATATGTTGACTCCACAACCGCCTTGCGACACTACAACGCCACCTCGCACAACTCCCACCGTAAATACCGAAACAGGAGGTTTCCTTTTCCACACAACAGTATAGCATTTCCATCGTTCCACACTCCTCCACACCCTGCCATACTGAACACATCACCCATTACACCCCAAAAGAAAACACTATTCCGCCATTTTTGTTGCCTTGTCGCCCCGATCCCCTTGCAACACACTGCAGCTACCTACCGCCACCACCGCATCCCTACGATCACAACCACCACAACCTTCGCGCACCCATTCTGTCCATAATCCACTTCCACTACACATCCACAAGGCGCATCACGTATACAGGGTATACATGATGCATCTCACCAATGTTCGCACGTCGGCACTTCACTATCGCTCCAAGGGATTCTATTTGCTCTGGTTAGAAGAGATTTCTTTGTATTGTAAATACCTCCGTAAGTAATCCTCCACCACATATCCTTCACCTCGTTGGCTTGACTCTTTGTATTTAGTCATGTCTGCATTTTACACCCATCTCATCCACTTTCGGTTATGAAGTAATGGAGAAGCTGTTAAGAAAACATTAAAATTTCATGAGTTTCTTAACCTTTTTATCTATTTATTTGTACTTTTCTATCGAAATAGGTTATACAAATGCTACAGCCGAGACGAATATATCGTCTCGGCTGTAGCATTTGTATTCTGTTGATTTGTTATTTGCGCTTAGTCTTTGTCTTCGATGTGAACCTTGCCATGTATCACATTTGCATTAGCAGTCGTGTGCGCTGGTGGGTCCCACTCGAACGAAACTTTCTGACGCTTGATGGGCACATTGGCCTGAATGGTATCCCAGCCGCTCTCACGTGCGAGGCTGACCTGCATGTTCTGCTCATCTACTTCAAGGCGGCGTGAAATGACCGAGAGTAGCTCGTTCTTAATCATTTCTAGCACCTCTGGATTTACTTTGAGGCGGTCATGCACCAGCACAACCTTTAAGCGTTCTTTTGCCAGTTCCCCTGGTGTCTGCTTTTTGCGTCCAACGATAAACTCGAAAACACCCATACCTGCCCCCTTATGATGACTGCGAACGTAGCCGTTTCTCGCCGGTCAAGGCCGGGCCGAAACCAAGCATACGGCGGAAGCGTTCTAAAAGCGACGGAGAGTCTACCACGTCATCGAGCGGAACCTCTTCGCCCATAATGCGCTGGGCGGCGTTGAGGTAGGCGCGTCCTGCGCGTGAATGCTTGTCGTAGACAGCAGGCTCACCTCTGTTTGTCGCAACGATAATCATCTCATCTTCTGGCACAATCCCTAGCAGGTCGATGCCCAGCACCTCTAGCACATCCGCGACATCCATCATATCGCCGCGTTTCACCATTTCGGGTCGCAGTCGATTGAGGATCAAGCGCGGTTCAGGCTTACCCGCTGCTTCGACAAGTCCAATAATACGGTCGGCGTCACGTACCGAGGCCATTTCAGGGTTCGCCACAATCACAATTTCGTCGGCACCAACAATGGCGTTGCGAAATCCTTGCTCGATACCTGCCGGCGAGTCAATAAGAACGAAATCGAACTCCTGGCGTAGCTGCTGACAAAGCTGTTCCATCTGCACACTATTCACGGCGTTCTTATCACGTGTCTGTGCAGCGGGCAATAGAAATAGATCAGGGACGCGCCTGTCTTTAATGAGTGCCTGCCGTAAACGACATTGACCCTCTACCACGTCAATAAGGTCATAGACGATACGATTTTCCAGACCCAACACGGCGTCCAGGTTACGCAAACCAATATCTGAGTCCACCACAGCGACCTTTTTTCCCTGCATCGCGAGGGCGGTGCCGAGGTTTGCGGTTGTTGTTGTCTTGCCGACACCACCCTTTCCAGATGTGACGGTAATTATCCGGCTATCCATACAAGCTCCAGTATCAAACTGTTCGGACTGCGGTAGAAGAACATGTGCTGTTCTTAATATAGGATACGCTATATAGGATACGTTGTTAGAGAGTATACCACGAACTTTATAAAAAAAGTAGACACTGTGTCATGCGATTATTTTCGTGGTACACGTCCGTTGGTCCAGGTTTCGACGACAATCTGCCCGTTCTTAATGGAGGCGATTTCTGGACGCGGTTGCGCCTCGAAGCCCTCCGGTGGTCGCGACAACAGGTGCGCGATGCGAAGTTGCACGGGCGATAAGAGTAGCGAACAGACAAGGGCATTGGCGTTATCGGGGTAGCCCGCGTGTACCATGCCGCGCAGCGCACCCCATACAATAATATCGCCACCCGCAACGATCTCTGCACCGGGGTTCACGTCGCCTAGTACGACAACGTTGCTAGCATGGTGAATGGCCTGTCCTGAACGCACGGTGCGATGTAAAAAAAGAGTATCACTCGACTCACGTGGATCGCGTGCCTCTGGTATCTCGTTTGGAACGAGAATTTCTACGGGGGGAGTCTCTTCAGATGGCAATGGAATCGTCCTTGGTATCTCTTTGTGCTTTGTTTTGCTTTGCTCGATTGGCGCAACCGACATATAGTAGTGCGCGAGCAGGTCTTCAAGTTGCAGACGTTCGCTCACTAGGAGCTTGCGTCGGGTGGTATCGACGGAAAGGGAGGCACCTTGAAAAAAGGCAGGAGCCTCCGCGAGCCGACTCGCTAATGCACCAATCAGATCGCTAAACGGCGTTCCTGGCTCCATCGTCAAAAGTAAGCCGTTACGTGTTCCTTTGATAGCAATATTTCCTTGCACAGACTGCTGCTCCTCTCTGTCCAGCCTGCCCGATGGCGTTGGTGAAGTCAACGATATATGTGGCATATCACTTGCCGGGTTGTCCTCCATGCGCGTAACATCCCCGTATCTGTGTGAAATAGGGTCGTCATTCGTGTTATCAGCTCTGTTCGCATATACAAATGCAGAAACATAGTGACACATTACAGTATAAGCATCCAGCCCTCAAAACGCAATAGGAATAGCAATTCGGGGTAATTTATACGTCGGGCGTCGGCATGATATATCACTCGAACAGCTTGACGAAGTGAGACGCACAACCGCCGAGACTATTGCTCAAGCTCTTGGCTACCTTCCACTTGCCCTCGATCAAGCCGGAGCCTATATAGAAGAGACTGGAATCCGCCTTCCAGACTATCTTGCCCTATACCAACAGGAACGCAAAATCCTACTTGCGCGTCGTGGCGACTGACGATCACCCCTCGCAACCACATGGTCCCTTGCCTTCGACAAGCTTGCCACGAACAATCCTGCCGCCATTGACCTGATGCGCCTATGCGCCTTTCTCGCCCCTGACGCCATCGCCGAAGAGATGCTCACACAGGGAGCGTATCTTGTGAGTGCCGATTTGCAGCAAGCGGCAAGCTCTCAAATCGGGTGGAACCGCGTGATTGAGGATTTGGGCAAGTATTCGCTTTTGTCTCGGCTTGGCGAGACAAAAGCCCTTTCCCTACATCGACTCGTGCAATCCGTCCTCTATGATGCGATGAATGTAGCTACACAGCAACACTGGATAAATGTTGCTCTACAAGTCGTCTCCGAAGTCTTTCCTTTTGAGGATGTTGCTCCCCTGATACAGAGTCAACGCTACATCAGCGACGCGTTAACATGTCTGGAACACGTAGATCAGTTGCAGATAGAGAACGAGGAAGTAAGATACTTACAGTACAATGTTGCTATCTACTTCTACAATCGAGGCCAATATGACTTCGCCCAAGCCCTCTATGAGCAAGTGTTGCACAGTTTCGAGCAGGTATTAGGTCCACAGCATCCCAACACACCAGGGACACGCCAAAACCTTGCTGGCCTCTACCAGAACCAAGGAAAATACGAGCAAGCGCAAGTCCTCTATGAGCAGGTATTGAGCAGTCGAGAGCAGGTGTTAGGGACGCAACATCCTGATACGCTGGGGACACGCCGCGCTCTTGACAACCTATACAAAGTGCAGGGTAAGGTTGAGTAGAGAGGTCTTATTCCATAACGCCTCGTTGATATCGACCAGGTTTCCCGACGTTGGACACATTCATCAATCCTTGCATACGTTGTGCGTTGCTCACAGGGCGTTATAGAATAAGGCCCCTACAGGGTTCACACACTACACACGTTTCAGGAATTGACGAATTGTAGGGGCCTTATTCTATAACGCCCTCGCCTCCATTGACCACGTTTTAGAGTTGATACCGTCCCTCAATCCCTGCCCACATAGTTGATTGCTCACAGGGCGTTATAAATAATGGCCCCTACATATTGTCCTACCTACACTAAGTTTATTGTAACATTTACACTAAGGTCCTGCTCGATCCGCTCCTGTCCTTGCTTTGCAGTCCAATAATAGGTAATTCTACCCCCAAAAAACGCCCTCTTTTTACGTGAAAGTCCGTATGGTGATTACGCTTTCTTGCACGTATAGTATTCCGCGCCTGTATTGCAGCCATATTAAATAGGGTGAAAGGTGCGGATTAAATCCCGATGTGCTAACGGGGAGATAATGGCATACTATCAATGACACAAAAATATAACACATAAGCATGGCAGGACACATGCGATGAAATGTCCTTTAAGGAGTGCATTCAATGAGTGCAGAAACGTTAGCTCGTCTACAATTTGGCACTACTATTATCTACCACTACCTCTTTGTTCCGTTGACGCTGGGGCTGGTACTGCTGGTGGCGATGATGGAAACCCTCTACGTTCGTAGTGGGAATCCAGTATATAAACGTATGACCCAATTCTGGGGCAAACTCTTTGTTATCAATTTCGCGCTGGGTGTGGTGACTGGTATCGTGCAAGAATTTCAATTCGGCATGAACTGGTCTAGCTACTCACGCTTCATCGGCGATGTCATCGGCGCATCGCTCGCGCTAGAGACGTTGCTGGCGTTCTTCCTGGAATCGACCTTCCTGGGCATCTGGCTCTTCGGTTGGGACCGTCTCTCGAAGAAGCTGCACCTTGCAGCTATCTGGCTGGTCGTGCTTGGCTCGTACCTTTCGACCTTCTGGATACTGGTCGCGAACTCGTTTATGCAACATCCGGTTGGTTACGCCTTGAACAATGGGCATGCCGAGATGACCAACTTCTGGGCACTTCTCACGAACCCGACGCTGGCCTATCAGACGCCACACGTCGTCGCGGGTGCCATCACGACGGGAGCATTCTTCGTTATCGGCATTAGTGCCTATCATCTGCTCAAGCGGACGAAGGATTCGGAGTTTTACCAGCGTTCGATGCGGATGTCGCTCGTCGTTGCTCTACTCTCTAGTATCGTTTCAGTGATTGTCGGGCACATCTACGGACAGTACGATATCCTGGCGCAGCCGATGAAGATGGCGGCTGCCGAGGCCATCTGGAATACGCAGCAACCGGCGGCACTGGCACTGGTCGCCATTCCAGACCAGATGTTGCACACCAACATTTTCTCGATCAGCGTTCCTTACCTGTTGAGCTTTCTATCGGATTGGAGCTTTACTAGCCGCGTCGATGGTATCAACCAGATACAGGCCGCATACGTTCATCTCTACGGCCCTGGCAACTACATCCCGGATGTGACGGTGGCGTTCTACAGTTTCCGCACCATGCTGAGTGTCGGTGCCTTGATGGTGTTGATCGCGGGTGCAGCATTGTTCCTTTTCCTCAAGAGAAGAGACATGTTCAACAATCGCTGGGTGTTGCGTGGCTTGGTAGCTTCGATTGCGCTACCGTATGTTGCGAATACATGTGGTTGGTTGCTTGGTGAGATGGGTCGTCAACCCTGGGCGGTGTTTGGTTTATTAAAGACGGTGAATGCTGTATCGCCATCGGTAACATTTACCGAGGTGATCGCGACTCTGACAGCATTCTTCGTGACATATGGTATTCTCGCCGTCATTGATGGCTACCTGCTGTGTAAGGTTGCGGCAAAGGGTTCCTCGGTCGAGGAAGAGACGGAAGGGACAGTAGAGACACAAGAAGAGCGACAACTGGTCGCGGTATTCTAGGAAGGGAATGCAAGATCATGGACTTACACATACTCTGGTTTATAGTGATTGGTGTGTTGCTGACAGGCTTTTTCTTCCTGGAAGGCTTTGACTATGGTGTTGGTATGCTGCTCCCGTTCCTGGGCAAGAACGATAGCGAGCGGCGTATGATTATGAACTCGATTGGCCCCTTCTGGGATGCCAACGAGGTCTGGCTCATCGCCGCCGGAGGTTGCCTGTTCGCAGCCTTCCCCGTCTGGTATGCCACAATGTTGAGCGGTTTTTACCCTGAGATGTTCTTGATACTCTTTGCACTCATCATACGTGGTGCAGCGTTCGAGTTTCGCAGTCAGCATGATAGTCTCCGCTGGCGCGGCTTCTGGGATTGGATGATTTTCGTGGGCAGTGTTCTCCCTGGCTTCTTCTGGGGCGTCGTGATTGGAAACCTGATGCACGGTGTGCCAATTAACGCGCAAGGAGACTACGCTGGTACTTTCCTGACGCCGTTCAATCCGTTCGCGTTGCTGATAGGGCTGGCCTTCGATGTTTTCTTTGTGCTGCATGGGGCAATCTTCCTGAGCTTACGCGAGACGGGCGTACTCGTAAAGCGTTCACAGCGCGCGGTACCATTCGTATGGATAGTTAATCTGGTGGTAATCGCGCTTATCGTTATCACTGGTTTTAGCGCGACAAACGTATTCAGACAAGCGATCTGGAATCCGAGAATAGTGCCCCTGGATTACGTAGTTCTGGCGTCATTAGTAATGTTGCTGTGGTGTAATGCGCGGGGCCGTAGTGGGTGGGCATTCGCACTGTCGTTCGTTGTGATTGTCGGTTCAGCCTTGATTGCGGTACTGTGTCTCTTCCCGAACGTGATGATTTCGAGCCTTCATCCGGCGTGGAATCTGACCATTCGGAATGCCGCCACAAATCCGTATTCGATGGTCGTGATAAGCTGGATTGGCCTGACCATTATTCCTTTTGTTATGCTCTATCAGTCATGGAATTATTGGGTCTTTAGGAAGAGAATCGAGCCACATGCCATAGGGCATTATTAGCTGTCGGTCATCATCAAGCGTAGAGCCGCACGTCATAAGGTTACGGGCGACCACAAGGGTCGCCCCTACCATACACGATGGCAAGTCGCACCGGGGTAGTATAGTAGGGGCGACCCTTGTGGTCGCCCGTTAAGGATATACGCGGGTCCTGCTCGTCGGAGATGTATAAAATCGCCTATCGAAGATGTAATTACACGAGGTCGTACATATGAATATCAATAAACGACTCATACAATATGTAAAAACGATGTATCTTTATGTGGCAGCGGTGGGGATATTGGGTCTGCTGACGGCGATTTGTATTATCACACAGGCAAGTTTTACCGCGCAGATCGTCAACAATGTGTTTCTGCTCAAACAAGCGTTGCCACAGTTGCAAACGGCCTTATTCATCCTGTTGGCTATTCTTGCGCTACGTGCAGCTTTCGTATGGGGCGGAGAAGTGACCACAAACGCGGTCTCCTGTGCTGTGAAAAGCGACCTGCGCCATCGCCTTTTCTCACATCTCTTCAAGCTGGGACCGCTCTACACGAAGGGTGAGCGTAGCGGCGAGATTGTCAATACAACCGCCGATGGCATAGAGTCGCTCGACGCTTACTTTATTCAGTTCTTTCCACAGGCGGCGGCCACGCTGATTATTCCAACAGTTGTACTAATTACCGTTTTTAGAATCGACCTGATTTCGGGTATTGTATTGCTGGTGACGTGGCCTATCCTGCCTTTCTTTATGATTCTAATCGGGATACAGGCCAACGCCATGACGAAGAAACGCTTTCAAGTGTTGAGCCTGCTGAGTGCCCATTTTTTAGATGTGTTGCAGGGCCTGACGACGCTCAAGTTGTTTGGTCGTGCTAAGATACAGGAAGAGACGATCCAGCGCGTCAGTGAACGCTATGGTGACGTGACGATGAAGGTGCTACGCGTAGCCTTCCTCTCGTCGTTCGTGATGGAGATGGGTTCCACGCTGAGTACAGGCGTCGTTGCGGTAGAAATCGGTCTACGCCTGCTCTATGGCGGTATTCCTTTCGAGCCTGCCTTCTTTGTGCTGCTACTGGCACCAGAGTTTTATCTACCACTGCGTTCGCTTGGCACACAGTTTCACGCGAGTATGGAGAGCGCGGCAAGTGCCGAACGTATCTTCGATATCTTAGAGACGCCGACACAAACAGTGCCGGGAAATAGCCCAACATCGTCAGCCGCTATGACACCGCACCGCTCGCTGGCCTTTGAAGATGTACATTACAGTTACCCCTCCTCTGAGGATACAGATACGAATAGCGAGGCGTTGAAGAGTATTACGTTCGAGGTATCGCCTGGGCAAAAGGTGGCGTTTGTTGGAGCGAGCGGCGCGGGTAAGACGACGATTGCAAGCCTACTCTTGCGCTTCATGGAGCCGACACAGGGAAGGATTACGGTTGATGGACGCTCCATTCAGAATGTCACGGCACAGGCATGGCGCACACAGGTCGCATGGCAGCCACAGAATCCTTATATGTTCAATACGACGGTTGCGGAAAATATCCGTATGGGACGTGCTGATGCAGCGATGGAAGAGGTCATCCAGGCGGCACGGGCGGCGGATATTCACGATTTTATTCAGACGCTACCACAGGGCTACGAGACAATCATCGGTGAGCGTGGGGCACGTTTGAGTGGTGGACAGGTGCAACGCCTGAGCCTTGCACGCGCATTTTTGAAGGATGCACCCATTCTGCTACTGGATGAAGCAACCTCGACGCTGGATGTCGAGAGCGAGGAGCAAGTGTTTCGCACGATTGATGCCGTGATGAAGGACCGTTTTGTACTTGTGATTGCTCACCGTCTGAATACAATTAGAAATGCCGACCAGATTATCGTGATACAGGACGGACGCGTGGTGGCTCAGGGCACCCATGCGAGTTTGCTACAAAGCTCGTCGGTGTATCAAAACCTTGTACAAGCTTACGAGGGAAAAGAGGTGTTGTTATGAGAAGTACGTTCGGTCGCCTCCTTTCGTTAGCATGGCCTGTCCACAAGGAGATGGCACTTTCGGCATTGATTGGTACGGCGACGGTGCTGAGTGGCATTGGTCTAGCCGCGACCTCCGCTTATCTCATCTCACAGGCGGCACTCCACCCATCGGAGGCTGCGCTGTCTATCGCGATTGTAGGTGTGCGCTTCTTCGGTATCGCACGCGGAGCCTTCCGCTATCTGGAACGCTTAGTATCGCATCGTGCCGCATTCCGCTTGCTCGCAGATATGCGCGTCTGGTTTTACAAAGCACTGGTTCCGCTGGTTCCTGCACGTTTGCTGACGCTTAAAAATGGTTCACAGCAGGAGTTGCGAAGCGGCGATATACTGCGTCGTGCGGTATCGGATATCGACATCCTACAAAATTTTTATATCCGCGTGCTAGCTCCCCCAGTTGTTGCCGCCCTTGTCGCGCTCCTGATGTGGATATTCTTAGGAGCATTTGGCGGTCTCTTTGGCCTGGTTTATCTAGGTCTCTTCCTGCTATCCAGCGTTGGAATACCCTCGCTCTCCTATCTAGCAAGCAGAAGGTTAGGGCAACGGATTGTCACAACGCGCTCGGACTTGCAGGTACAGCTTGTCGATAGTGTGCAGGGTATCGCGGACCTCGTAGCATTTGGGCAGGAACAGCGGCAGGTGGCGCATATCCAGGCATTGACAAAGAAGCTCAATGGCATGCAAATGGCGATGGCATATATTGGCGGTACGCAGAACGCCCTCATCAATTTCTTGATGAATATGACGGCGTGGGTCATGCTTGTGATTGCTATTCCACTTGTCTACAGTGGGCAGTTGAACGGTCTCTTTCTGGCATTGCTCGTTCTCTCCGCACTTGCCAGCTTTGAGATTGTGGTGCCACTCCCTACAGCATTTCAGCAACTTGGCGGCAACTTGAAGGCTGCTAGCAGATTGTTCGAGATTGTCGATGCGCCTCCCGCAGTCACGGAGCCAGTACAACCTGCATCGCTACCACAAGACACAACGATTAAGGTTGAACACCTGAATTTCCGTTATGAAGCCGATGAGCCGGATGTGTTGCAAGATATTCACTTCACGCTGCAACCGGATCAGTGCGTGATGCTAGTTGGGCCGAGCGGCTCAGGGAAATCTACGTTGGCGCGTCTGCTGTTGCGTTTCTTTGAGTATTCCGAAGGGAATATTACGTTGGGTGGGCGTAATCTGCGCGACTATCGACAGAATGATCTCTACAGATTGATGAGTGTGGTCGAACAGGACACGCACCTCTTCAACACGACGATTCGCGCCAATTTGCTGCTTGCGCGACCGGAGGCAAGCGAGGAAGAGATGATCGCGGCGGCAAAGCAAGCGCAGTTGCATGATTTTGTGCAGACGCTTCCCCATAGCTACGATACAGAGGTGGGCGAACAGGGATTGCGTCTCAGTGGGGGTGAACGGCAACGAGTTGCCATTGCACGTGCCTTCCTCAAGGACACGCCGATTGTTATTCTCGACGAGCCAACCGTCAATCTGGATGCCATCGCTGAACAAAGCGTCCTACAAGCGATACGCTTCCTACGACAGGGAAGGGCAACTCTGATGATAACGCACCGCTTGACGGCGATGGACATGGCCGACGAAATCCTTGTCTTTCAGCAAGGCCATATCATCGAGCGAGGCACGCACCAGCACCTTTTATAGAATGAGGCGACCTACTGGCGCACGTGGAAGCAACAGCAATACGAAACAGTGCTGGGAAATCCTCTATTCCCTTGACACCTATATTCTGTACTGATAGTATAAACAAAATCTCTCATTGAGAGGCTATTCTCAACGGCAAAGAACACCGATATCCACTGTAACAGAGCGGTAAGTTGCGATATAGACACAAATTGTCTGTGAGCTAGTCCATTTACAAAAGAGGAACTAGTTCACAGACAATTTGTGTAAGATATTTTATTCTTAGCGTAGCGATGCCCTGAAGACACTCACATTACATCGTGTACGCTATAGAGAGGGAGAACAATTTGTATGGAAGCCTTACTGAACGGGCCTTTTGGTGCAACTCAACTCGGCCCAGACATCACCATGCTTGGACGCACACCAGATAATCAAGTCGTGGTCAATGACAACAAAGCGTCATCGCGCCATGCTGAGATTCGGCTCCAGGGACAGGAGTATAGCATTACTGACCTCGGCAGTACGAATGGCACGTTTGTCAATGAGCAACAGCTAAGCCCAAATATGCCACGCCCACTCCGGCCTAGTGATAGAGTGCGTATTGGTGACACCACCTACACATTTGAAATCCGCAATACTCAACCGCCAGTGCCGGGTATGTATAGCAATCAGGGGCCGAGCAGTAATCCTAATTTTGCGCCAACACAGATAGCACAACCACAATACCCAGGTACCGCCTATGGTGGTAGTCCCTCAGCACCAAACTACCCGCCGATGCAACAGGGTACAAACTATCAGCAATATCCTGGACAGCAACCCCATGGCTTTCCCCCTCCCCCTCAAGGTGGCTCTGCGTTCAATCAATACAATCAACCAACACAGGAGGCGTCATACACACCGCCACCACCACCGTACAATGCTGGACAACCATACAATCCAACGCCTGTACCGGGAGCGTATGCGGCTCCAGGGGGAAGTATTCCACCTTATGTGCCACAGGCACCACTTCCCAGAAGAGGCGGCGGTCTACGCACAATTATTCTCGCGGCTCTTGCACTTATCGTCATTATAGGTGCAGCCACTACCTTCTTTGTGGTTCACAATAATCAGGTCGCCACCGATAACATGCACGCAACCGCAACGGCACAAACAGCAAAGGTACATTCGACCGCGACTGGTGTGGCAATTACGCAGGCTACGGGAACGGCGGTAGTAAACGCGACTGCGACCGCAAACACACAAAGTGGAGACGGCGCATACGCAACTGGCAAGGTTGTGCTGCAAGACGCGTTAAAAGACAATTCAGGCGGTAACAAGTGGCAGGAGAACAGCAATTGTAGTTTCTCACAGGGCATCTACGAGTTAAAAGAAACGAGTCAAAACACCTTTGCTACATGCTTCGCCACAAACACAAACTTCAATAATTTCTCTTATCGTGTGGCATTAAGAATTCTCAGTGGCGATTGTGCCGGTGCAGCCTTTCGTGGTGATTCCACTAGCAACAAGCAATACTACTTTGAGATATGCCAGACGGGAACGTATGCCCTTGTGGTCTATGATGGTAGTAGTAGTAATGGCAAATATCTCATTAAGCCTACAGCTAGTTCCGCGATTAAAACTGGGACAGGTTCTGATGCCATCAACGTTATCGCGGTTACGGCAGACAACGATACCATGACATTGTATGCGAACACGACCATGCTCTCTTCAGTGCAAGACGCCACGCTGACGAGCGGAAGTATTGGTGTTGTTGGCATCAATGATAAAAGCAGTGGTACAGATGTTGGTTTTGCCGACGCGAAGGTGTGGTCGATATAATAGCACAAACAAAGGCATAGACAGCAGACACGTTGTGTCTGCTGTCTATGCCTTTGTTTGTGCTATTCTTAGTGTATAGTGTATAAGGAGGGATATTATATGGCACAGTTTATGAAGTTTCCAACCGAGCGCGAGCTTGTTATTAGCAGTGGTAATACGGCTATTGGTGTTATCCCTGAGTTAAGTCTCGTTACGCAATTTCAAGTGGATTCATGGGAGGTACTCTATCGACCAGCCGAGACAGGGAACGTCAAACGCTGGGGACTACCCTTGATGATTCCAAATTTCTCGCGTTTGAAGAATGGTATTTTCAAGGAAAAAGGCACCACGCTCCCCATTCACGGCTTTGGGCGCAATCTTCCCTGGACACTGGTAACGCACAATGAAGCAAGCATCGTTATTCAGCTCTTGAGCAGCGATGCCACACGCCATGACTACCCCTATGAATTTACTTTCACGGCAACAATTACCGTAGGCGATGGTGAGCTATCCTACGTGCTACAAATGGAGAATCGGGGCGATGAAACGATGCCAATTGCACCAGGATTTCATCCCTACTTCATAGTGGCACAGGCAGAGAAACCCAACATAATCGTCGATACTCTTCCAGGTTTTGCGGTACAGAACTTCCAGTGGGATATGAAGCCGCCCGACAATCCCTATACCTTCCTCCACCATGTTACCATTCAGATACCACAGCATGGTGCATTGACTATCGAGGAACTGCCTGATGAGAGTGGCTATAAACTGAAAAACATGCAGGTCTGGTCGGAGCCTGCCGAGAAGCCCGATCACAATTTTGTGTGTTTCGAGCCGATTGTCACACCCGAAGATGGTCTGAATCGACCAGCGGACCGCCTGAATATTGCGCCACACACAACGCAAAGCATCACGCTACGGTTGATCGCAAAGCCGTTGTAGATGAAATCAATGTTCATATGAAAGTTAACAGCATCGCGTTTTACAATCTCGCGAGCTTGTAGCCCACATCGGGAATGGTCAGGATGTATTTAGGATGGCGTGAATCGGTCTCGATCTTACGACGTAAACGACTGATATAGACCCAGATGAAGTCGATGTCGCGGTTGTATTCGGGTCCCCACACCTTTTCTAACAACAGTTCATGCGTCACGACGATGCCAACATTTTGTGCCAATGTACTGAGCAACTTGTACTCGGTACGGCTGAGTTGCACAACCTGCCCTTGTACGGTGACAATGTGCTGTGCGTAGTCGATCAAGAGATCGCCGGTGGTAAAAATGGCCTGTGCCTGTGCCTGCTCTGGTAGGACAGCCTGACGCCGTAAGAGGGCGCGTACCCTTGCCAGAAGTTCTTTCATACCGAAAGGCTTGATTACCAGATCATCGCTACCAAAGTCGAAGAGTTGTACCCGCTCATTCTCATCACAGTTGTCGCATAGCATGATAACAGGACGTTGCGAGAACTCACGGAGCCGTTGCAGTAGTTCGATGCCACTCATATCCGCTAAGCGTGTCGCCAGCAGAATAACATCTGGCTCCTCAAGGTCGAGTTGGCGCAGAAATTGTACTCCATGACTCACCGTGTGTACACGATATTGCTGCTCTTCAAGATTGTTACGCAGGTAGCGCGTCATACGTGCATCACTTTCAGCAAGCAAGACGCGTATCCGCTTGTCCTGCTTAAATGCCAGTTGCTTCTGAGGTGTCGTTGCGGTACTTTGCGATACGACACTCCCTTGTATTGCTGTTTGAGTTTGGGCTGTCGCAGGCATACGGGCTGCTAATGGGAGCGTAAAGTAAAACGTTGTTCCCTGTCCAACCCCTGGCGAATCGGCCCAGATTTTACCACCATGTGCCTCTATGGTAGCTCGTGCTGCGGCAAGGCCAAGACCACTACCGTCCGAACGCGGCTGATTGTCTTGTATGCGATAGAAGCGGTCAAAAATGTGGTCAAGGTGTTCCGACGCAATACCCACCCCTTCATCGGTAACGCTGACACGAAACTCAACCTCGTTCACCTCGACACGAAGAGTAATTGCTGAACCCTTTTGAGAATAGGTGACGGCGTTGTTCAAAAGGTGATTGAGGGTTTGTTCGATACGTGGCGCGTCACAAACAATAGGAGGCACGTCTTGTGCGATACGCAAGAGAAAGCGACGCTCTGCTGTACGTTTTTGCCAGCGTTCGACAAGTTGCCGTAGCAATTCTGGTATATGCACCTGTGCGAGGTGAAGATTTTGCGTTCCCGCATCGAGCCGCCACACATCCAGTAGCGTGTTGAGAACATCGTAGAGGCGGTCCGACTGTGTGTCGATCATCTGCAACATCTCGTGCTGCATGGCTGGGTCCCAGCGTGCGGAGCTTCCTAGCAGCGTTGTAGCACAACCCTTAATGATTGCAAGGGGAGTTTTCAGTTCATGTGCGGCAAGGGCAAGCGTCTCACTCCGTCCCTCAAGTGCAGAGTGTTCCAGGGTTACATCATCGAACAGTAAACCATGTCCAAGCAAAGCACCCGTATTACTACGTACAGGAAAACTATGGATACGCAACCAGCGCACGGCAGCGTTCGAGAGTGCGGCAAAAGCGGAGAGTTCGGTAGAATACTCTTCATCAAGATGATGCCATATACGATTCAGTTCGATACGAGCAAGGGCTGGTTCAGACGCAATCGCGAGCAGATGTTTCCGCACGTCAAAGTTCTCCGATGTTGCCAGTTCGCTCTTCGCAATATTAAGCAAGCGTAAAGCACTTGCGTTAGAATAACTGATATGTTCGCGCTGATTGAGCAAGAGTAAGCCACTACTCATATTGGCTGCGACTTCAGATAATACGTGGTATTCCTCGGTGAAACCCACTGGCACATTATTATAAGCTGTAGTAGTGTTTAAAATAGGTTCCATACCATCCCCATCGCCTGAGTTCATAGAAAATAGCCCTTTCCAGTCTCTTCTCTGAGCGTATAGAATCTGGCTCTTTCATATTCTAACGTCAGAGGTCAAGGTTTGATAATAACAGGAGACAACACGCCTTCCAACTGACCCAATTGGGTCAGTTGGAAGGCGTGTTGTCTCCTGTTATTGATTTCTAATGCAGACCAGCAATAGCGACGATGAGGGCAAGGTGGAAGAGCATAGCGGTAATGAAACCAAATGCAATCAAGACCAACAAGCGGCGATCTGCGAGATAGGTACGTACCCGCGTCGAGTAGGCTTGCGGCCAGCGTTCTGAAGCGACAATGCCAACGGCAACACGCAAGCGTAGAGGCGAGCGTACTGGTGAAACACGCATCTCGTTGATTAACGCATGATAACAAGGTTTACAGAGCGTCCAGGTAAGGCGCGGTTCCGGCACCCCTTCCGGCTCAGTGACACGCAAAGAACGGAACCAGATGCGTCCATTGCAAATAGAGCAGTGTGCAATCACCCGCCTTCCCTGGCGATGCGAACCTTCATGACGAATTGCAACTACGGGGCCACTGCCATGTGTCGTCTCTTTTGTCTCCGTAGTTCTCTCGTTTTCATCCATTTTATAGCTCATCCTCTATGACTATATTACTCGCTTCTCAAAATTGTATCACAAATAACACGAAAATGCGCCCTAGCTTCTTTACATTCTTAGTAAGCATGACAGGGGCAAGCCCTGTCACTACTATAGACGCACAAAGTATGTAAATGGTGTATAGTAGTGACAGGGCTTGCCCCTGTCATGCTTACAAAATCTTCATCAAACTGCTACAAACGACAATACTCATTCTAGCCGTGTAGGAGAGGCAAGAGATAAACGGTGCTGAACACAACGACCCATACGAGGTCAACGAAGTGCCAGTACATTTCGCCCGCTTCTACGGCAAAGTGTTTCTTGTCGGTGAAGTCACCACGAATGGCACGAATGAGACAGACTACAAGGAACAGCACGCCGATGGTGACGTGGAGGCCATGAAAACCTGTCAACGTGAAGAAGGCCGAGCCAAAGGTTTTATAACCAATGGTAAACTTCTCTCCGAAGAGGCCAACGTATTCATATACCTGACCACCCAGGAAAATAAGACCCATGATGATGGTCAAGGACAGACCAATTACAAGATTGCGCTTGTTGCCCCTGCCAATGCTCGAACGCGCCCAGATTACGGGGACGCTACTGAGCAGTAGGATAATGGTGTTGAAAAGCGGATACCTCCAATCGAGATGCGCGCCGCTTGGTAACACCCAGAAATTTTTCAAACTCGCGCCACGAATTTCCAGGTAGAGGTACGCAGCGATGAGGTTGGCGAATATCAACGCTTCCGAGGATATAAAGAACATCATACCCCACCAGTTGATACCTCGACCTACCTCACCAACATGCTCCTCAAGTATTCTTACTTGTTCGCCGTGAGCGGTACTCATAACAGACTCCTCTATCTTAATGATACATGTGCGTCTCTAACAACTCCACATATCAAGCCTTTTGACGTTCCAAAACCCAGCCCATGATACAGACGATGACGAGAATAACGCCAGCGACTAAAAAGTATACATTATAGATTAACCCAAAGAGCAACAATGCGACAGAAAAGGCGAGACCGATAGGCCAGGCACTAGGATGAGGGCTAATTTCGGATTCGTAGACCAGTCTCTCACGAAACTTCCTCTTTTTGCGCTTCTTGCCAGACGCAGTGGGAACCTCTACATACACTTCGGTTTCTTTGGCATCCAACTCAGTATCGGTAGCTACTTCGCCATTATCTTGCACACGTTCTTTTTCGTCTATCGGCACCTCTTGCTGCGGTATTACATTTTTTTGCTCTTGGGACACCTTGGACCTTCTTTACTAGTACATGGCGGGGACAAACCCCGCCACTACATATTTATATATTAGTGTGTGACGGTCTTCCAGTCGGCAATCTCTGAATTCTTCTTGTCGTAGAAAGGACGACGGCTACGCACAACAGGGATTTCCAGGAAGTTGTACTTCTTAGGTGGCGATGCTGTATCCCATTCAAGAGTAAAGGCATCCCACGGATCGGTACCAGCCTTCTCGCCACTCTTCAAGCTAACAACAACGTTATACAGGAAAAACAGTATTGACACAGCGATGATGAAAGCACCAATTGTTGCGAGCAAGTTCAACTCGTTCCAGCCCATACCATCAGGATAAGTATAATAACGACGTGGCATACCGAACAGACCCAGGATGTGCATTGGGAAGAAGGTCAGGTTGATACCAATAAGGATCAGCCAGAAATGTATCTGTGCCAGACGCTCGTTGAGAAATCTGCCTGTTATCTTGGGGAACCAGTAGTAGATACCAGCAAAGACGCCGAGTGCCGTACCACCGAAGAGCACATAGTGAATGTGAGCAACCACAAAGTAGCTATCCGTCATCTGATAGTCAAAAGGCACAACTGCGAGAGCAGCACCGTTCAGACCACCAATCAAGAACATGGCGATGAAACCAAGTGCAAAGTACATCGGAGCTTTGAACACAAGCTTACCACCCCAGACCGTACCAATCCAGTTGAAGATTTTTACTGCGGTTGGAATAGCGATCAGAGTTGTGCTGGTTGCAAAGAATGCCTGCGCGATAGGTGGCAGACCAACCGCGAACATGTGGTGTGCCCACACAGTGAAGCTCAAGAAGCCGATAGCCACACCCGACCATGCGATAAAGGTGTAACCAAAAATTGGCTTACGCGAGAAGACTGGCAACACCTCCGAGATGATACCGAAGGCGGGCAAAATCAGAATGTACACCTCTGGGTGTCCGAAAGACCAGAACAGGTGTTGCCACAATAATGGATCTCCACCTGCCTGCGCCACATAGAAGTGTGTACCAGCATGACGGTCAAGCAACAGCAGTGTGCTGGCGGCTGTCAAACTAGGTAGTGCGAAGAGCAGCAAGAATGCCTGCACCAGACTCATCCAGGTGAACAGCGGCATACGGTTGATGCTCATGCCAGGGGCACGCAGCTTGAGGACGGTGACAACAATGTTCACCGACCCTGCAATCGACGAAATACCTAATAGCAATGTACCGAGTAGCCAGAAGTCGGAGTTCATGCCAGGAGTACAGGCAACAGCATGTAAGCCACCACAACCAGACTGTAGCTCACTCAGCGGTGCATACATGAACCAGCCACCGTTAGGAGCGGCATTGAACAAGAAGCTTGATTGCAGGAAGATACCGCCGAAGAACAGCACCCAGTAGCCAAATGCATTCAAGCGCGGAAAGGCCATATCACGGGCACCGATCATAAGCGGCACAAGATAGTTACTGAAGCCAGCCAGCACCGGAATAACGAACAAGAAAATCATAGTGGTACCATGCATGGTGAACACCTGGTTATACTCTTCAGGCGTTAACACGCGTCCATTTGGCACCGCCAACTGTGTGCGGATCAGGAGAGCCTCCATGCCGCCCACCAGGAAGAAGAAAAAGCCTGTGACGAGGTACATGATGCCGAGCTGTTTATGGTCGGTCGATGTAATCCACTCGCCAACATAGGTTTCGCTGAAACTTCTTCGGCGAACACCTGTCGATTGACTCTCAATGATTGTCTGGGTTGCCATTGGCAATTCCTCCAAGGTCTAGTCCGCCCCAGGCATTTGGGGCGGAAATGGGGCACTTAGTTAAGCGACTCCAGATACGCTACTAACGCTTTAATCTGATCAGGTGTCACGTTCACATTCATATCATTTCCTGGCTTAATGCCTTGTGGGTTCGCGAGCCATTTCGCGAGGTTACACTGCGATAAATCATTAGGGTTTAGACACTTATCACGATTATGAATTAGTACGCCACCAGCGATGAGATTACGTTGCGCGAAGTGCGTCAGGTTTGGACCGACAAGACATGCTTTGTTAGGGTCATTACAAGCCAAGCTTGGGTCCTGATAACCTGTGAGATAATTTTTATCACTGCCAGGAACACCATGTCCTACGATACCATGACAGATGGTACACACACCGCCAAAGATTTTCGCGCCTTGCGCTTCCAGGCTCCCTGGTGCTGGGACGACAGCCGCTTGCTGCTGTGTTGTGACCCATGTATTGAAGCTGTCTTTCGTGTCTATGACCGCGTTAAAGGCCATATGTGCATGCTGCGCTCCGCAGAACTCGGCACATTCGCCATAATAGACGCCAGTCTGATTCGCCTCAAACCACTTCGTGTTGTTGTGGCCTGGAATATCATCGGTCTTACCAGTCAGGGCAGGTATCCAGAAACTGTGAATAACGTTGTTCGAGTAGAGCTTGACGTTGACGACCGTATTGACGGGAGCGTGCAGCGAATCAGCCGTTGTGATGTTATATTCAGGGTAGTAGAACTCCCACCACCACTGATGTCCGACCGCCTCAACGGTGATAGATTTGCCCGCCGGAACCGTCGATACCTGGAATAGTCCCTGAATGGTGACACCAAGTATGACAAACAGAATGAGCGCGGGGATAACGGTCCAGAGAACCTCTACGCGCAGATTGCCGTGATTTTGACGTGGGTTGGGCATTCCTGGTTTGCTACGATAGCGAATAATCGAGACAATCAGTATGCCTTCGACGATTACAAAGATTATTGACGCTATGACAAGAATGATGTAGTACAGAAATCGTTCACTATCCGCCACAGGTCCCGAAGTAGTCAATGTGGTATGTGCGCCATACGCAGCAGGTGACTCCTCGCCACAGCCGACTAAGAAGAACGCAAACAAAACGCCTGCGAACAGCATGAGCCAGGGTTTTGGGTTGCGAAATAAAGAATTCCTCACATCCGATCTCCTAACGAGTACAGAAAGTACGTTATTTTGACGATGAACAAAGAAAATAGCTTTAGTTATGTAGGTTGATTATGCATCCTGCAATCAATAGCATTACAAGAAGCGATAATTTTCCATATTGCTAGATAATGTAGCAAGAGAGCCTGAAAAAAAACTTGCAAATTCTTGATGTGACCTTACAATGAACTGAATGAGAGAAGTAGATTATAGAGCAACAGAATCTTCCAAGACTTGTTTTCCAAAATTTCCCCTTAATCCTCCTTCTGATATGACATCAACTTTACGCTGCAATAACTCCTCTAAGTCCATCCACAGCCCTATTAAATCTAACAAACTACGTCCATTCTCTAATGTCACCAGCAGGTCAATATCACTTTCGCTATCGGCTTCGCCACGTGCAACAGAGCCAAAGATACGTACATTAGACGCACCATGCTCTTCCGCTAGTCGTAAAACGTCTTCGCGTTTCTCACGTAATAAATCATTGAGATACATGGCTCTGCTGCTCCTTCCCAAACTATAGTCTCTCTTCGTCCAAGATAATCGCATCAATGCTTACTTTTAAGCCTGGCAGGTCTTGCTCCACTATATCCCATATAGTGTCCTGGTCAACGTTAAAGTACAAATGAATCAGGATATTTCGTACACCATTGGCCTGCTTCCAAGCCACATCTGGATAGCGCCTCCTAAAATCCTGTGGAATAGCACTTACAGCCTCACCAATAATTTCAAGTTGACGAAAAACCCACGTCTGTATTAGTTCATTCTCATCAAACGCTTTTCGTCCTTGAGTAGTGTACTTCTCGACATTAAGAATAGCTTGTTGAATATCACGTAGTCTCTCTAAAACACTTCTCATAGCGGTACTGCATCTTTCAGTACACTGTCTCTGATACGCTCGCGTAGTATTTTTTCGGTTGCAACATCTACCTTACAATTTAGTATTTCTTGAAGGTCCATTAGCAACCCTCCAAGATCAAAGAGAGTACGTCCTTTCTCCATATCTACCAGAAAGTCGATATCGCTATTTTCGTCGGCTTCACCGCGTGCAACCGAGCCAAAGACGCGCACGTTGTACGCACCATATTCTTTCGCTAGCCGTAGAATATCTTCGCGTTTCTCGCGTAACAGATCGTCGAGATACATAGCTCTGATGCTCCTTTTTAGCGTGTTACCGTTGAACATATTGTAACATACGCAAATTTCGTGGTACACCATCAAGCGTTATTGACCATGTTTCAGCGCAGAAACCATGTACGGGCCTGATTCATCACGCCCACGTCCCATCGACCACGTTTTCCAGCCATCGATTCCATCCCTCAATCCTTGTTAACGTTGTGTGTCGACGCGAGGGCGTGATAGATCAGGCCCGTACAACGTTCCACAACGCGAACATTAACCAGGGATTACAAAGCCTGGGCGTGTCCTGTTTCGCGCTCGATCTCAATTTCTTCGTCGTCGTCACCGTAGAGTATAGCATCGTCGGCACGTTGTTTGGCGTCCTGGTCTTGCATCCATTGCAGGAAGAGAATGCTCACAACAACAATGAAGAATATACTACCAGGTATCCACATAAGGAGGCCCGCAAGCTGTTGATCCGTCGCTGCTGTGAGGCCCCAGATATGCGGTGCATATATGTAACGTGCGTAGAGCGGCGGTACAAAGGTGAGACCTGCTCCCAATAGTACCATTGGCATATCGCTAAAGAACAGATAAGCCATCTTTTTGCCAATCGAAAGCGGCGGTAAACCTTCTTTCATTGGGCTGAGGATAGGCCACCAGAATAGTACGCCAGTTATGATGAACAGCAGATGCGAGACAATGTGCAAGGGCAGATTAACGATCATGGCGTTATAAATGGGTGGCGCGTGCCAGAACCAGAGATTGGTGTTGAACAAGACGGCGGTAAGAACGGGCATGGTGACAAATTGACCGATACGTAGTATGACGCAATTACGTAAAAGCGGCGTAATCAGCCATGCTGGAATGCCAAGCACCATCAATGGCGCACCTGCGAAGGATAAGAGCAGGTGTAGCACCATATGGGCACTGAATAGATAGTCGTCGGCAAGTTTGTCCAGAGGCGTGAAGAGTGTCCAAAAGATAATGTTGACACCGAGTAGAAACGAGAAGATCTGACTCCCCTTTACCTCATTGGCAAGAGAATATTTCACACGTAGCGGTCCTACGGCGTAGAGATATAAACCGATAATTGCAATTGTACCGAGAATAATCGACGGTTGCCAGTTCCAGGCGGTCAGCCAGAAATTCAACCCTAGGTTTCCATTGTTCATGATGCATTCGTTGCCTTTCCGCTATCTTCCTCAGATAATACTATAACAGGAGAAGGAAAGGGTTACAAGTTGACATGACAGGGGCAAGCCCTGTCATGCTCTCTTTGACATCTTGCCCAACTTTCGCTATCATCCAAGAGATATGATTTTTGCGGGTACTGTTCCGAGTGCAGGGAGACCGCAAGGGTCTCCCCTACATTTTATTTAGAGAAGCAAGGGAACAAAGCAATGAATATTCGTCGTCTTATGCGGATACTTGGCGTCATCACCACGATCAGCTCATATATTATTCTTTTGATGGGGTCGCTTGTAACGAATACGGATTCGGGGCAGGGTTGTGGCAACTCCTGGCCGTTCTGTCATGGTCAAATCATTCCTGGCACCCTCACCGTTGCAGGTATCATCGAATACAGTCACCGCATTATGTCGAGTGTCGATGGTGTGTTGGTTATCGTTTTGACCGTTGGCACATGGCTCCTATATCGACGTGACTTTCGTGTAAAGCTCTTCGGGGCGATGAGTCTCTTTTTTGTCGTATTACAGGGGGCGTTGGGTGCCCTGACTGTTGTATACGAGGGCACATACGTCAAGATGTGGCTACTCTCCGTCCATTTCGGACTCTCTCTCATTGCCCTTGCCAGTGTTGTCTTACTAACGGCTCGACTTTTCCAACTACATGAAGCAGCGCAACATCCTGATGTACAAACAGATACGGCCGTTGTGCGGCTACAATATCCTCTGTGGGGCTTAGCAGCCTTTACCTATGTCGTCGTCTACACTGGTGCGCTGGTCGAACATGCAGGCGCGATGTTGGGGTGTGGTTATCAAATTCCTGGTTGTGGTTCTACGTATTTTCCCAATCTCACAACACTAGCGGGTATTCAAATGTTGCACCGCTACTTCGCTTCATCGCTCTGGTTGCTGGTCCTTATTGCATTGATCGTGATTGTTCGCAACTATCGGGATCGTCGAGATCTCGTTCGTGGTGCGTGGTGGGCGTTCATCTTAATTTCTTTACAAGCGGTAAGCGGCATGGCAACGATACTCACTACAGGGCAGATGATTGCTGCCCTCCTCCATGTCACGCTCATCTCACTTTTCTTTTCCGTCCTCTGCTACCTCTGTGTACAGGTTGGTTGGCCCTGGCGTAGAAACAGACAGAGGCAAACTGTAGATAACAAACAGATGGAGTTACATCCAGTATCATAACATTGGTCGCGCAATGGAGGTATGTCGTAGGAGGACATGTTCTCCTACGACATACCTCCATTGCACGACTCTATACATTTTTTGTTTAGGGGATTGTAAGGTGACTCTTAACCCTTGCAAGGATGGCAACAGGTGGGGCGACGACAATGGAAAGCGTCGAAATATTTACCGAAGGGGCTAATATGAAGGTTATGCAAGGCACTGAGAGTGCAAGTGAGACGATAGTAGTAGCGAAAAAACAAAAAGAGGTCGGACCAATCCGACAAACGATATTGAGTTATGTCAACCTTATCAAACCACACGTCACTGTATTACTTTTGGGCACTACGGCGGCGGCAATGACCATTGCAAAGGGTGCCTTTCCTGCGCTTGGTCTAGTGCTGGCAACGTTGCTCGGTGGGGCAATGGCGGCGGGCAGCGCGAACTGCATTAACTGCTATATCGACCGCGATATCGACCAGCTTATGGGACGTACACAGCGTCGCTCACTACCTTCTGGCAAGGTGCAGCCAATACAGGCGTTGATTTTTGGTGTTCTGCTGGGCCTCGGCTCTTTTGTTGTACTCTACTTCTTAGTGAATCTGCTGAGCGCGGTCCTCGCATTCGCCGCTATTCTGTTCTACGTATTTGTCTACACACTTGGCTTGAAACGTACAACGGCGCAGAATATTGTAATCGGTGGCGCAGCCGGTGCAGTACCAGTATTAGTTGGCTGGACAGCCGTGACAAATTCGCTCTCGATGCCCGCGCTGTGGCTATTCGCGATTGTCTTCTACTGGACTCCACCCCACTTCTGGGCATTGTCACTGCTCATTCAGAAAGACTATGAAAAAGCAAATGTGCCAATGTTGCCTGTAATGATGGGTGAGCGTGAGACACGTAAGCAAATACTGCTCTACTCCTTTATGTTGTTAGCGGTCACACTGATTTTGTTCTCAACACACACAATGGGCTATATCTACCTCGTATCAGCGATTATACTCGGCGGCGTCTTGCTTTACATGGCGATAAAGCTGGTCATTGATAGAACGAAAGACTGGGCACGTACCATCTTCTGGTATTCCAACTGCTATCTTGCGGCAATCTTCGCAATTATGGTTATTGATAGGGTTATACACTTTTAGGGATAGACATATCCAGGCACTATTAGGAAGTCAGGCACATTATGAATTGGCGTCTTGCCTCACGGCTCTCAGTGATCACATTAGCACTACTCGTTATCGTCATTGTCACTGTGGTACAGAATAATAAAGGGTTGTTTTCTGGCACTCCTGCAGCAGGTTCATCAAGCTTGCAGGGGAGCGACCTCGGGGGTACGACGGCACCAAATTTTACACTGACTGATCAGAATGGCAAGCAAGTTTCACTGTCACAATTCAAGGGAAGACCCGTTGTACTGACATTCGTGTACACACACTGCCCTGATCAATGTCCACTTACTGCTGAACGTCTACACGCATCAATGATCACACTTGGTAGCGATGCTTCTAAGGTGGGCGTTATCGCAGTCAGCACCGACCCCAAGGGCGACACTAAGCAGGCGGCCCAGAAGTTCACCTTGCAGCACAACATGCAGAATTACTGGCACTATCTCATAGGCACACAGGAGACATTAACTCCAGTATGGGATGCATACAATGTATATGCTCAGGGCCAACAGCAGTCAGTTGACCATAGCCTCGCCATTTATATTATCGACAAGCAGGGACGCGAACGCTCCTTCTTCGGCGGCAACAATTTTCAGCCAGACCAGATCACAACCGACCTCAAAATTCTTTTGAAAGAATAAAGATAAACAGGCCAATAAAAAGGACTCGCTGTTAGCGAGTCCTTTTTATTGGCCTGTTGAGAATACTACAACGCGCGGCGGTAGCCACCTCTTCGATAGGTTAGAGCACGCCAGATCAGGACGAGAATGATGGCACCGATCAGGGCGCGTATAAGCGGTACTCCGAGCAGGTAAATGTCACCAAGACCGCCAATCTGGATCACATTTGTCATCAACCAGATGCCGATAAGGGCAGCGATAATAGCCCCAACAACGCCGAAAGGTAGGGTTGATTTGACGATACGTTCCGCAATAATACCTACGATTGCTGCAATAATGAGGTAGAGGATAAAATTGAGGCCGATATTAAAAACGTTATTGCCGATTCTAATGCTGATAGGGTCCGCCAGTAGATGCGATAATACTAACACTGTGTATCTCCTTTACTGAACTACTCATTATATCTCTCTATGAATATGAGTAGCGTTGATGCCTCCCTGTTAAAAAAGTTTGCATCTTACCTGTTATACGTATCAACCCTACAGTACAGTTTCGTTTTTTTGTTATAGGTTGCAGTGGAGACCAACGGACGACCTGAAGAAACCAACGGGCGACCACAAGGGATCGCCCCTACTATACATATCCCGTAAAACGCTTATCGTACTATAGTAGGGGCGATCCCTTGTGGTCGCCCGTCTATATGCCAAAAGGACTTTTGAATAACCAATGAATGACAGGGCATCCTCGCGCAGTTATGGTAAATACGTGGTATTATGTCCTCAATAAAAGCAAAGGAGCTATAGATTTATGGATGCAACTGTCGCACGTAAATTGTATCGCGCATTAGAGCCATATCACGCGATGATTTATTTTATACCAGAGGCAAGTCAAGCATACAAGGCGTTCGGCATTGGTGGACGTATGGGGTATTTCGCCTCGCGTGGTGCCGCGATGGGCGCGGTCTCGGCTGAAATGATTATTTCGGCTTTCTATAATTTCAATCCTGGCCTTGTTCGTAGTGCCATTCCTGCCGCGTGGCAACGGGCCACACCAGCACAGTTGATTGACGCACGTTACGGAGCCGCCGATGCTGCCCTGCGCCGTATTCTAGGTGAGCGTGTCAATAGTCCAGAGGTGGCAGAGGCGGCACAGCTTGCACGTGAGGCAAGTAGCGGATGTACTCTTCAAGGACGTATTACCTATGCTGCACATGCAACACTCGAATGGCCTTCAGAGCCGCACATGGTCCTGTGGCACGCTGTTACCTTGCTACGTGAGTTTCGCTTTGGTGGTCACGTAGCTGCGCTACTTGCCGATGGTGTTGGACCATGTGAAGCCCTTGTTATGCATGCCGCGACAGGAGAGGTATCACGGCAGGCACTACAAACGACTCGAAGCTGGTCTGACGAAGAGTGGGATGCCGCAGCACAGAATGTACGCGAACATGGCTGGCTCACTCCTGAGAACACATTAACGGACGAGGGCAAGACGCATCGTGACAGTGTTGAGCAACTTACCGACCAGCTTGCACTCGCTCCGTGGCAGCATCTCGGTGACGCGAAATGTGATCGTCTACGCGAGCTTGGGCGCCCTTTGAGTCGTGCTATTGTCGATGCGAAGGCCATTCCAAGTGGCCTCTGATATCAAAGAAAGATGAGAAACACCTATGCCAGTTGACCCACAAGCACAAGTTTTCCTCGACATGCTTGCAGCCATGAATGTGCCACCTACTCATATGCAAACAGTGGATGAGGCTCGCGCCATGATAGAGGCGAGTAGACAGCTAGACGGTCCACCGGAACCCATTCATAAGGTCGAGAACCGCACCATTCCCGGACCTGCTGGCGAGCTACCTGTACGCATCTACACGCCGGAGGGGAATGGTCCCTTTCCTGTGCTGGTCTTTTTTCATGGCGGTGGTTGGGTTATTTGTTCCCTCGATACACATGATGGCGTATGTCGCTCACTGGCGAATCAAGCACAGTGCATCGTCGTCTCCGTCGATTATCGACTCGCGCCCGAACATAAGTTTCCAGCCGCCGCCGTTGATTGTTACGCTGCAACGACGTGGGTAGCGGAGAATGCCGCGAGCATTAACGGCAAACCTGATCGTGTCGCGGTCGGGGGTGATAGTGCTGGTGGCAACCTTGCAGCCGTTGTTTCGCTGATGGCAAAAGAGAAGGGTGGACCGCACATCGTCTATCAGTTGCTGATTTATCCTGCAACCGACTATTATATTCCAGGTACAGCCTCTATTCGCGAGAACGCTGATGGCTACTTTCTGACACGTGATGCAATGGTCTGGTTCTGGAATCACTATGCGAATAGCGAAGAGGACGCGAACAATCCCTACATGGCTCCATTGCGTGCAAAAGACCTGCATAATCTACCGCCTGCGCTGGTTATAACCGCCGAATATGACCCGCTACGCGATGAGGGCGAGATGTATGCTACACGCTTACAAGAATCTGGCGTCTCGGTTACGGCGACGCGCTATAACGGTATGATACACGGCTTCTTTAGTCAGGCAAACATGATGGATCAGGGAAAGGTGGCGATAGCGGAGGCAGCGGCTGGACTAAAAACCGCGTTTGCATAACAAGAGAAAGACAACTGCACATGGACGAAATGCAGGCTACTGCTCATCTACAGCAGGATATGCGCTTCGAGATTGCGACCAGTTCTGCACAGAGTGTGACGGTTGATATGTTCGATGAGCCAGCAATCGGTACAACGAGGACAAGTTTTAGCCCGATGGAACTACTGCTCGTTGCCCTTGCTGGCTGCACAGGTATCAGCGTACTCTCTATTCTTCGCAAGCGGCGACAAGAGGTTACGGGCTATGAACTACAGGTAGCTGGCATACGAGCGCAACAGCACCCAAAAGTGTTTACGGACATCACCATTCAACTCACGTTTACAGGAAACGCGCTAGAGGTGAAATGGATAGAGCGAGCGATTGAATTGTCCGAAAAGCAGTATTGCGGAGTAGAGGCAATGTTGAGCAAAACCGCCACGATAAGCCATGCTTATGATATTGTGGAAAACCGTAGGGGCCATTATTCATAACGCCTCTCCTACCATTGACCATATTTCCAATTATTGGATACGTCCATCAATGGTCGCCGACATTGTTTATTGTGACGAGGACGTTATGAATAATGGCCCCTACAGCCATTTTCGAGGTTCCCCAGGCAAGTAAATCGCTAGCGTGTTCTATTACGCTCATTGCGCTGTAATACTTTGTCCATAATTACAGGGCCAATGATAGAGATGGCGGTATAGACGCCGACAACACCATAAATCCATGCGATTGTCTTGATCGTGGAGGGCTGTTTCTTTTCGTTCATAATGGTTGGCTTCTTTCTTACTTTCTTGCGTGTTCAGGTCGCTACTAGACGATACGAACTATGCATGTGAAGGTTGTAGCAGTATGTGCATGAGTAACATAGCTGACCTCGCAATCGTATGTCAAATAAGGACTGAACATGGGTCCTGACAATGAAAAGGATATAAGAAAGGCAATATAAACATGAATCCACCATCGCAGCAAGGGCAGGAAGCGGAGATGCTGCCGCAAGATAAAGCCAACACACGGTTCCGTAGACGCCCCTTCACAATGCCAGAGCAGGCGATGAGCCTAGACCCATTTCCCTGGTATCGTATGATGCGCGAGTCAAATCCTGTGTATTATGACCAGGAAAACGAGTTGTGGAACGTGTTCCGCTACAAGGATACACAGCACATTCTTACTGACCCTGCTACGTTTTCGTCGGAAGTGGCGCAACGTTTGATGACGGATGAAGAGGTAGGTGCCCCACTCTCGCGATTAGAGGCGAAGATTGCGCTTAGTAAGCTGCTCGCGCGTTTCAGGAACATTCGACGCGATCAGTCAGTGGCATTGAAGCGTATCCCTGCTACATCGGCCTTCTTCGGTGTGCAGAAGTTACCTGTGACGTTTACGCTTTCCTAGAAACCAGGGCACCCGTTAACTTCTTTCCTACACCCTTAGTGGCAGAGCGAGAACACAAACGGCTGTGTTTTATCATGCGTCATAGAGTCGCCAATAGGTGGATTTTGTGTAACATTGGTTCCAGAACCAACAGCCCAGACACTTCCATGCTGAATACCAACTATGTTGTACAACTTGAATGAAGCGTTTGAGGGTGCCTGTCCATAGGAGTTAGGCCATTGGTAGAAGTTCCAGCTTTTCCCGTCCCAGTGTTCGGCGTATGACTCTATCAACCGTGTGTTAGGATTCTTCCATTCGCCCACAGTCCAGATGTCATCTGAGGCGACACTAGTAATAGCATTCAGCCAGTTCCCTCTACTCTCAGGAGTGACCACTTGAACACGGCTCCACACATGTCCATTCCAGTGCAGAACGGAGCCTAACTCCTCGCCATCCAGTATCCACTCACCCACTGCCCAAACGTCGGTTGCTGATGACGCTGCGACCGAATGCAATGAAGCGGACTCAATGCGGTACGCCGAACTTTTTTGTTCTGGCGCGGCTATACTTTTCCATGCCAGACCATCCCAATGCTCAATTAGCTCATGTTTAGTAAATGATGCTTTTGTACTTAAACTACCAACAGCCCAAATATCGTTTGCGGAAACAGCAGTAATACCACTCAACGAGCTACTACTAGCTGTATTAGCTCCGCTCACTTCTTTCCATCCTGACCCATTCCAGTGCAGTATAAGTGCATGCTGTTCATCGTTTACATCGGTTGAGCCGACAGCCCACACATTATTGTGTGCGATGGCTACCACACTGGTAAGAACACTTGATTTAGACGATAGTGTGGGAGTGGAGACTACCGCCCAAAGCGTACCATTCCAATGCAGTGTGATAACTGTGCTTTCTTGAACACCAACAGCCCAGATATCATTTGCGGAAACTGCTGCGATTGCCTGTAACGTGTTAGCTTTCGCTGGCACCTTCACAGTTTTCCAAGTCACACCATCTCCGTGTTCAATAAGGCTTCCATCTCCAACTGCCCAAAGGTTGTTAGGTGAAATAGCAATAATACTGTTCAATGCACCTTCAGCACCTTGCTTACCTGCTATACTCACTCTTTGCCAATTGTTACACTTATCTGTACTTACGGATGGCTGAACTATACTGCTAACGGGCTGTCCTCCAGAAATATTGGAGCGTAAATGTGCGCCAAAGAAAACAACAATAACAAGAATAACAGCCAAAGTACACGCACCAATAAGTTGTTTGGACTGTTTCATACTTTATTAGCTTTCTGCGTCTGTCATTAAAATATCAAAATATACAGTGTGAGAATATCTTGCCTATATTGTAACGCAGTATGTGCTGTGCTTGTTGCAGATAGCACAATAAGCCTATCAGTTTCAAGACCGTTTCCTATTGATTGCGGTATGGGCAAAGCCACCGTTCGGGCCACCAGTAATACGACTTACGAGACCCGGACCTGCTAAGAAATCGGGCGAAAATTTGGCATCCTTCCCGATAAAAGCACCATTGAGCCAGCTATAGCTTGCGAGAATACGCAATAAGGCTAATGTTACAGCCGCACGCACTATTCCCACTCCTGATACGCGCGATGGCGTATCTTGTATCGGTATCCCTCGTTTCGTTTCGAGCATAGAGCAATAAACCTCCATCCTGTGGATATGTAACGTGCGGTTGTGGGCGCACATTTTAAAAAGTAAGCTTACAAAAAGCTACTTTTCGCACGGATGGATGAAATGAAACGTTACAATATGTAACCTTAACCTTATTGCGAAGTCAAATCCTCAAGCCACTCATGCTCAGGAGAAAGTTTGTAGAGTGCCTGCGCTAACCATTGACGTTGAGAGGTGTTCAAAGCAGGAAGTGCAGTTTGAAAATCCGCGCGATTTTTCGGACGTGAAGGTGACTTTGATTTATATAACAGGGCTATTTCTGGTGCAAGAATCGGCAAACCTGATTGTGACATCATAAATGCCTGGCTACGTGGACATTGAATCGAGGGATCGCGACGAAAGAGAAATTTGTCCTCTTCCGCCTCATTCAGCAATATCTCTAAGAAATCAGGCGAATAGTTTGTGTTTCGACACCAGACTGTGTGGAAAGGTAGGCTAATATATTCGTCCTCCGGTAATGGGATAAGTTGCCCATCTTCCGCCAGTTCTAGCGTCCAACCTTTTTGGCGAAGAAAATCAAAGACAAGTTTTTGGTCGGTACGCCAGACAGCAATATCAACATCCTTATGTTGACGAGTAATGCAATTTAGAAATAGATCAATCGCCCATCCGCCGCAAAATCCCCATGTCACAGGAAGAGGAGCAAGCAATGTAGCAACGTTTTCAATGGAGGAGTCGAAAGACATAGGACTGTTTTTCTCCTTCGCTGACCTTCACAGAACAATTTATGCTAATCGTGATGACGCTTCTTACGTCGAAATACGCTGTGACCACCAATAGCCAGGATAGTACCTGCACTTCCGATACTTAAAATACTGCCTACGCTCCCAATGCTGAGAATACTACCAGTACTCCCGATACTTAAAATGCTGCCTGCACTGCCAATGCTCAACAGACTACCAGCACTAAAAAGACTCCAAACACTCGCAAAGCTTGCAATACTGTCGATGCTGTCCCATTGACCATGTAAGCAGGCACTAACGAATGTGTAGGGGCCATAATTCATTACGCCCTCGTCCCCATCACCACATTTCCCCATCATCGGATACGTCCCCAATGATCGCCCACATAGTATATTGGCGCGTGGGCGTAATGAATTATGGCCCCTACATATACCCCTACGCAGTATGTCGGAAGCCCATTGAGTACAGTGCGGCATACTCGCCTTCGCGTTGCAGGAGTTCGTTGTGCGTGCCTTGCTCGACGATGTGACCAGCTTGTAAGACGACGATGTTGTCGGCGTTCTTGATGGTCGAGAGCCTGTGAGCGATTACAATGGCGGTACGTCCTTTCAAGAGCGTGTTCAGTCCCTCCTGCACGATAAGTTCGGTGAAGGTGTCGATGTTGGCCGTTGCCTCGTCAAGGATGAGGATACGCGGATCGGCTAAGAGCGCACGTGCAAACGAGATGAGTTGACGCTGACCAACGCTGAGGTTGCGCCCACGCTCGCGAATAAGCGTGTTATAGCCTTCGGGCAAGCGTTCGATCAAGTCGTGCGCTCCAACGATACGTGCCGCCTGCTGAATCTCTTCGTCTGTTGCATCAAGCCGTCCATAGCGGATGTTGTCAAAAATGGTTCCCGTGAACAAGAACGGTTCCTGTAGCACGATGCCGATCTGACTGCGTAGCGATGCCTGCGTCACATCGCGAATATCGTAGCCATCAATCAGGATTGCCCCCTCTTGAATATCGTAGAAACGTGTCAACAGGCCAACGATGGTGCTTTTGCCTGCTCCGGTTGGACCAACGATGGCGACGGTCTGACCAGCTTGAATTGCGAGGTTGAAGTCGCGCAAGACAGGAACATCTTTGAGATAACCGAACGTGACATGATCGAAGGTGACATCGCCGTGTATCTGCGGCAATGTCTTCGCATCAGGCTTATCGGTGATTTCGACAGGCACCTCCATGATCTGGAAGATACGCTCTGCCGCCACACCTGCACGTTGAAGTTGTGTGTATTGCTGGCTCAACTCACGGATGGGATCGAAGAAACGGTTGATGTACAGCGTAAACGCGACCAGCACACCGACCTGTAACTTGCTTTGCGAGACCAAAACACCACCGTAGACAACGGTAATCATAATGGCGAGGGCGGCTACCACCTCGACCAGTGGTAGAATCAGGGCAGCCACACGACTTGCCTCTTGATTGGTGTCGCGGTTATAGGCGTTTAGCTCGTCAAACTCATCGCGGTTGCGGTCCTCGCGTGCAAGACTCTGAATGACGCGCATACCGGAAATGTTCTCTTGTAGCGTCGCGTTTACCATCGAGATGGCGGAGCGTGTCAGACGAAACGAACGCTGAGCGTAACGCTGCCAGAAGGCAGCAATAGCAATCATGATTGGTAAGACCGTAAAGGAGAGCAATGCCAGCGAGACGTTCAGCACAAGCATGATACCAATAATACCGAAGAGCGAGAGCATCGAGCCGAGAATCGAGAGCAGACCCGAACTGAGCATCGACTCCAATACATCAATGTCACTTTGCAAACGTGACATGACGCGCCCGATCTGTGTACGATCATAGAAGCTGAGCGAGAGACGTTGTAGATGCGTGAACATATCCGAGCTAAGTTGGAACAGAATTTGCTGACCGGCCCAGGACATGCTCCAGACCTGCCAATATTGCGCCTGCCACATCAGCACATTGATGACAAGCAGGACAATACCGATGATGGCGAGTCCATGCAGGTCTTTATGCGTGATGAAGGAGTCGATAGCCACACCGATAAAGTACGGGTTTGCCAGGTTGAGCAACGTATAGACGAGCATCAGGGCGAGACTTGCCAGCGTTGCGGCACGATGACGAGCAATATATGGCCCGAACTGTTTGATATAGTGCCAACTAAACTTGCCTGAAATGTTTTCATCCGAACTTTCCAGGCTATTCTCACGCAACCGACTTTTACGACGATGCTCCATAAAATCATCCATTGCGGCTGAACGCGTGGATTTTGGCATTTTCATCGCGTCACCTCACGTTTATCAGGGCGTGATACATCAGGCCCATACTGGAGTTCCTCATCTTCGTTTGGGTATGAATTTTCGACTGAGAGCATGCGCGTCTCGAACTCCTCTTGTTCGCGCAATTGCAGATCGTAGAGGCGTGTATATGCTCCATTCAACGCAAGCAGTGATTCATGGGTGCCGCGCTCGACGATGCTGCCCTTGTCGAGAATAAGTATCTGGTCGGCGTTTTTGATGGTGCGTAGACGTGACGCGACGACAAAGGTGGTACGGCCATGCATTACGGCGTCGAGTGCCTGCTGAATGAGATACTCAGTCTCCATGTCCACACTTGACGTGGAGTCATCGAGGACAAGGATACGTGGGTCAAGCAACAAAGTACGGGCAATGGCGACACGTTGCTTTTGTCCGCCAGAAAGCGTGACGCCACGCTCGCCAACCCATGTATCGTAGCCATCAGGCAGGGTAAGAGCGAAGTCATGGATACGTGCGACCTTCGCGGCGGCGATAATCTGCTCGTCCGTTGCATTAGCGACGCCATAGGCAATATTGTCACGCAAAGTGGCATTGAACAGGAACACATCTTGTAGCACGAGGCCGATATTTTGACGCAGAGAGCGTTGCGTCACCTCGCGAAGATCGTTACCATCGACGGTAATACGTCCCTTCGTGGGGTCATAGAAACGCGGTAACAGGCTCAAAATCGTACTTTTGCCGCTACCAGTCGCACCCAACAAGGCAACAATCTGTCCAGGTTTCGCGTCGATAGTGATATCGTGTAACACCTCTGGTCCTGTAGTATAAGCAAACGATACATGGTCAAATGCAACATTGCCCTGCACATTTTTGAGCGTGCGTGCATTAGGTGCATCTTTGATGGTCGATTGGATATCGAGAACGCTAAAGATGCGCTCACCACCGGAGAGGCCGCGCATGAACCATGTCACCATAAAACCAAAGGCGCGTACAGGTGTGTTAAGAAGCAAAATGTATTGTGAGACAGCCACAAGCACAGCAAGAGTTAAATGTTGCCCAATGACTGCGGCACCCCCAACCCATACTACTAATACTGTGATAATGTTGATAACTAGCAACATCAGTGGCTGATTCCAGGCCGAGAGGCGCATAGCTGACATATTCAAGGTGCGTAGTTCCTGATTTTTCGCGCCGAACTTGGCGATTTCAAATTCTTCGCGTGCAAAGGCTTTGACGACACGCACGCCGCTCAAGCTCTCCTGCATAACCGTGCCCAATTCGCCATTCTCATTCTGCACATTCATCCACATTGGGCGCAGGCGTCGCGCGACCTGAAACGAGAGAAAGAGCAAAATTGGTACGCTTGTCAGCGTGACCAGTGCAAGGTAGACATCAAGGCTGAACAGGATCACGGTGATTGCGACAAAAGTCACAAGGGTCAAGAGCGAGCGCAGTAGGCCCAGCGTCATAAAGTTTCGGACCGCCTCGATATCGACGGTCAGGCGTGACATAAGTTGGCCCGTCTCCGACTCATCGTGAAAAGCAAAGCTAAGTTTTTGCAGATGATCGTAGACCTGATTACGCAGATCATACGCAACAAGGTTAGAGACCGATTGTGAGAGGTAGCCCTGTCCGTAGGCAAAGAGGCCACGAAATGCACTTGATACAAAAATCGCTGCAGCAACGTAAAGCAAATTGCTCAATTGTCCATGTTGCAAGCCAGCTTGAATTACATAGGCGATGAGCCAGGGAATAATCAATGATAGACCCGTTGAGAGTCCTAAACAGGCAACGGCACCAAGAGATTGAAGCCAGTGCGGGCGTAATAATGCAAAGAGACGGCCATAGATACGCAGGTTTTCCTGCCAGGTATCGGCATACAGGGACGTTTTTGATACAATTTTTGATGAGGTTGAGGACACACGCTATTCCTTTCTCGATATACACGCTCCAAAAAAGGAAGTCGCTCACAGCACTTGTTCTTCATAAACAGTGTAGACACTTCTTAGCTGAATTGCCAATGAACGTTGTTCAGATAATACAGCTAAGAAGACAACAAAACAGAAGACGGTGAGCGACATGAGGTTGTCTTGCTGTTGTCTTCTGTCGTGATTTGGTGGAGGAGATCATCGTCGTCGATGATAGAGAATCAGTCGCCCAGTGGGTGGTGGTCTCTGTATCCTTCAGAACTTCTTTCTTTGCTCTTACAAGGATACCATATTTTATGTCATTTCCGCTACCTTTCTGTTGAACGAGAAACGCAGGGAGACCGCAAGGGTCTCCCTGCTACATTTTGTATCTATATGTAGGGGAGACCCTTGCGGTCTCCTGCTATTATTCTCTTAATTTATTCATATGGAAGGAAGCCGAGACCTGATGGGCTACTCAGGCCAATAATAACGGGGGTGATGGTACCTGTTTTCAGATTGAGGGTGCCAACGAAACCTGCAACACCAGAGTCGCTAGGAGCTTCGGTGTAGACAGTGCCAGGAACAAGATCAGTCTTGTTGATGCTGACTGTATAGATGGCGTTTAGTTTGGTATCGACGATCAATAAACGACCTTCGGATTTTGGAATCCAGGTGGTGTCATCTACCTGTGTACCAACGGTGAGACGAGTGACCGTCTGTTGAGCGGTGCCAGGATGGTGGATGGTAATGAGCTGTGCATCACCCTGATCGTCCTGGACGAGATTGCCCTGGTTGTCAATTGACATCGAGTCGGGATCGGTCATGTTGAGCGCGACCTTCTGATTCGTGATAGTGTCAATTGCCGTTGAATTGCCATAAAGAATAGGTGTCAAGACGGCCTTGCCATTGCTCAAGGTGATCTTGTCCACCGATGGGAAGACGTTGACACCAGCACTGTTCAAGGTGGGGTTAGAGGCTGCGATGAAGGCGATGCCATTGATGAAGGCAAGATCGTCATAACCGCCACCATGAGGTGTGGCTGGAACCTGATACTTTGTGATGGCATGGGTCTCAGGATTGATCGTCACAAGTCCTGGGTTGCCATCCTCGTTCGATGTTGCCCAAAGCAAGTGAGTAGAAGGATCGAGACGCAGACCATCGCAGTGACCAGGGACGCTGTAGGTATGGATAACGTGACCATTCAGGTTGTACTGAACAACAGTGCTGAACTTGCCATCGCTACCGTCTTTCGCGGTGATATTCTGGTAGCCGATGAAAACATATTTGCCATCGACCTCTACCGAGTCCGGGTTGAGATACGATGTCGTGCCTCTGGCAAATACCGATACAACATAGCCCGGTAGTGCCACGACCTTTGGCGTTGGATAGGTAGCCGATTGCGCCTGTGCCCCACGTTGACTCGTGCTTAGCCCTATAAGCACAAGAGCCACCACACAGAGCATTGCAAAAAATACAATTGCTCCTCTGCGGAGATTTGTAACCATTGATTTTCCTCTTTTCGCATCCAATAGTATTATCGATACACATAGGGAAACCTTCCCCAAACTGAGAATATACCCCTTGTGTTAACACAAGGTTACTGGATTGTTAAAAGCATCAAGAATAAAACTCTGCAAAGAAATATATCGTGCTGTGTGGTAATATCAAGGGGTAACACGATCATACAAAGATGTAACCGATACGCAGGTATCCGTCAAGAAAGGCAGGAATGTTACTATGTTCCAACTGACCGTCCTCTATGGACACCCGGAAGATGTAGCGGAGTTCGACCGCTATTATACAGAGGTACATACACCGCTCGTGCAGAAGATTCAGGGACTCAAGGGGTTGAGCGTGACAAAGTTTACTCCAGGACCACGCGGCGAACAACCACCATACTATCAGATGGCGGCTATGTACGCCGATACGCGCGAAGAGTTCGACGCGCTGATGGCAACTCCCGAAGGCAAGGCGGTTGGACGCGATGTACGCAATTTTGCAACAGGTGGCGCGACGCTTATTTATGGGGATGAACAGAAATTTATGTAAAAAATGTGCTGGTGAATGATCGGAGATCATTCACCAGCACATTTTTTACAAAAGATTTGATAATTCTTCGGCGGTGTTCACGGGTGCCTGACAGACGAAATTCTGACATACGTAAGCTGTTGCTTTGTCATCTTTCAATGGACGATCAGCTAGCAGAGGTACAGTCTGTACAGCTTGCGTGTCACCTGGAACATAATAGGCGAGAACGCTATTGGGTAAGTATTGTTTGTTGGTCACCTCTAACAGGGCAAGAGTGCCATCGGTAGCCAGTGGGCCGAGAATTGCGATCTCTTTGCTGGGAGAGAGCGCGAAGTCGAGCGCACCAAGAACATACCCGAATGCTTGTGGATGTTGCGCCATAACGTCCGCTAATGGTTGCAGGTAGTCGTCAGCACGTTTGCGATAGGTTTGCTCACCAGTAAAGGCGGCAAGTCGTAACAGGACATCAACGGCCACGCTATTGCCAGCAGGGGTCGCATTGTCCATGATGTCCTTTGGGCGGCTAATCAGAGCTTCGGCATCACTACCTGTATCGAAGAAACCAGCATTTTGCTCATCTATGAACAAAGGAATAGCCGAATCCATCAAGGCGCGGGCCTCTGCGAACCAACGTGGCTCGAATGTAGCCTCATAGAGCGCAAGTAGACCGTCTGCAAGGAAGGCGTAATCTTCCAAAAAGCCGTTCAGATGGGCGCGACCATCTTTGTAGGTTCGCAGCAGTCGCCCATTTTTCCGCAATTCGCGCAGCAAAAACGCAGCGTTTTTCGTGGCAACCTCGATATAATCGAGCCGCTCAAGGTATCGCCCCGCCTCGGCAAAGCTACGTAGCATCAGGCCGTTCCACGAGGTTAATATTTTCTCGTCGCGTGCAGGCTTAACGCGTTTCTCGCGCACCGCGAAAAGCAAGGCGCGGCTCTGCTTGAGCGATTCTTCTAACGCCTCGTCACTTACCAGAGTCTCATCAGTGTTCCGCACTTGCGGTTGTACATGAAGAATGTTCTTGCCCTCAAAGTTACCGCGCCTGGTCACATCGTAGTACGGCATGAAGAGGGTGGCATCCTCTGCTGAAAGAACTTGCTCAATCTCGGCTGGCGTCCATACAAAGAATTTACCCTCGACACCTTCGCTGTCGGCGTCCTGCGTCGAATAAAAACCACCTTCCGGTGAGGTCATTTCGCGCACAACGTAGTCCAGCGTCTCCTCCACGATACGGCGGTAAAACGGGACGCCCGTCACAAGGTAGGTATGCAGATAGACGCGACTGAGCAGAGCATTGTCATACAGCATCTTCTCGAAGTGTGGCACAAGCCATGTCTTGTCGGTAGAGTAGCGATGAAAGCCACCGCCCAACTGGTCGTAGATGCCACCATTCGCCATACCGCGCAGTGATAGCTCGACCATCTCAAGTTCGGGTATCGCTACGGGGGTCGTGACCTCGCCCTTGAGCCGATGCTGGGAAATACGTAGCAGCAACTCAAGTGACATGGTACTGGGAAATTTGGGCGCGGTCCCGAAGCCGCCATAAGTGGTATCAAACTCTTTAGCAAGCGCGTTGCTGGCCTTACTGAACAGGTCGAGTGAGAAAGTGGTGCCAGTGGGCAGCGACGAGCCTGCCCTACGTAGTGGTGCATCGCTGCGCTGTTGCAGGTAGTCGGCAATTTGCGTCGCCTGCTCTTCGATCTCCTGGCGGTTCTGTGAGTAAGCGTGCGCGATACTCGCTAAGATCGTAGGGAAGCCGGGCATAGTTTCTGGCCCGTAGCGGCGGTCGTTGGGCGGAAAGTAGGTACCACCATAAAAGGGACGACCGTCGGGCATCAGAAAGACCGTCATCGGCCAGCCACCCTGTTGCGTCATGGCCTGCACCGCTTGCATGTAGATACTGTCGATATCGGGGCGTTCCTCACGGTCAACCTTGATATTGACAAAGTTCTGGTTCATCAACGCGGCGATCTCTTCGTTCTCGAACGACTCACGTTCCATCACATGACACCAGTGGCATGCGGAATAGCCAACGCTCAACAAAATTGGCTTATCCTCGCGTTTGGCCTTTTGCAGTGCCTCATCATGCCATGCATACCAATCTACTGGATTGTGCGCGTGCTGCAAGAGGTACGGGCTGGTCTCATGAATGAGAGAATTCGTGTGCTTGTGCTGTATATCTGACATGGATGTCCCTCCATTGGTTGGTGTTCGTACACGTTCTTTAGCTTCAAACTATTGTACGACATGGAGGGAAGAAGGAACAGTATACTACTCTTCGCGCCGCTGATAAAACTTATCGTTCAGGTCGTCGGGCAACATATCAATTAGACTTACATCTATATTGTCGCCCTGCTTGTGAGCAGCCAATGCGCCTGTGGTGGAGCGCACACCGGACAAATTCTCCTTGAACGCGGTCACTCTCGGCACGCGCTGAGTGATGTCTGATGGATCGGGCAGATCGTGGGCCAGACGATAAAACATATCCTGGCGCTCATAGAGCCACTGTAACAGGTCTAGTGTTGCTTGCGCGTTCAGCGTTGCAGCTAGCTCTCCAAACTTAAATGTGAGCGAATGTTCCTTATCGACTGGATTAGCGGCGATAGATAAAACCTGTACCTCACCCTCGAAATCAAAAAAATCCGGTCTATTTTCTGACATAGTATAGTCCCCCTTTGCTCACTTGTTGTCGCATCCCCTAGCGATGTACAAGTGAGTAGCTTCCCTGGCTGTGATACTGCTTTCAACGGCGAAAAGCTTTTGCGCCTTTCTAGTATAAACGTTTGCAGTATCCCTTTAGGAACATAGATAGCGGAATGTATGATGCTACTGAACAATAACATCCTCAAAAGAGAACGAGAAAATTAGCGGTATTTTCTGTTCAGTAGCATCTCTTTTGTAGCCCAATAATGTGCTAGCGTAGGACATTGCTCATGACAAACATGAGATTTGCAGGACGTTCGGCCATACGGCGCATCAGGTAGGGGTACCATTGTGAGCCATAGGGGACGTAGACACGCATATCATAGCCTTGTTGTACCAGCTTTTCTTGCAGGTCACGCCGAATTCCGTAGAGCATCTGGAACTCGAAGGCCGTTTTGCTGATGCCGTGATCGCGTACAAATGTGGTTGCAGCGTCGAGAATGCCCTGATCGTGTGAGGCAATAGCGGGATAATTGCCACGGGCAAGCAGCATGAGCATCAGTTGCACATAGTTCTGGTCAACCTCCTCCTTCTGCTGGAAAGCAATGGTGGCGGGTTCCTTGTACGCACCCTTGACGAGACGTACCCGTACCCCTTTCGCGATAAGCTGCTCGATATCGTTTTTGCTACGATGGAGATAGGATTGAATGACGGTCCCGACCTGCTCGAACTGTTCGCGCATACGGAGTGTGATAGCGACGGTGCGCTCTGTATAGTCCGCGCCTTCCATGTCGATACACACAAATGTTCCCTGTGATTGAGCGTGTTCGAGGATGGCACGTACATTCTGCTCGCACAGGTCTTGTGAGATGTCGAGTCCTAGCGCGGTAAGTTTAATGGAGATGTTCGCATCTATGCCCGTTTCTTTGATGTAGTCAAGGGCGGCAATATAGTTACGGGCGGCTACCTGAGCCTCTTTATCGTCGGAGACGTTTTCGCCGAGCAGGTCGAGGGCGACACGTATGCCGCGCTGATTCAACTTTTTTGATGCCTGGGCCGCCTCATCGAGGGCTTCACCTGCAACAAAACGACGTGAGACGCCACGCGTCGCCTTATTGTGTACCACAAAATTTCGTAGATTTTCGTTCTGTGCGAGATACAGCAGTGTATCTTTAAGTACCATTGTTTGGGTTCCTCCGAGTGATGTAACAACGCTGTTAGTGCTGATAGATGGCTGCGTTGCTATCTATCAGCGTAAAGCTATGTAAACAGTTGTAAGATGTCAATGATGTCATAGCCACTGTTCTTGTTTGTGGCTTACAAGGTTATTTCCTTGCCTTGAGTATACCACTTCTTAAGAGTTTATTTCCTTTGTCCTTATTCGCTGTCAATTGTCCGTCACAATCACAAACTTTAAGGGTAGCGGTCGCAATCAATCGCCTATATAATGGTCATTGATACAAATATAAAGAAAAGGATGAGGTATATTTATGGAAGAACGAATTGATTACGAAAATATCTTTACTCCTCAAGGTATGTTGGGAGAGGTCTCGAAGCAACCCAATCTAGATTTCCTTATGAACATTTTCAATATTCCCAGGGCATACAGTGTTTCGGGCTTTGGTTCATGGAATGTTGGTCAACATACTCTAGCTGTTGCTTTCCTTGTACTCTATTGGTCCAAATTTCACTCCTACCCCTCAGAAAAACGTGATCGACTCGTTACTTTAGCATTGATGCACGATATGCATGAAGCGGTGATCGGTGATATCCTGCCCTTCTTCAAAACAAATGCAGTGAGAGAGGCGATTGATTCCATCCAGACGGACATTCTAAATGCTTTCTCGATTGAGGATGATAAAAGTTTGCAGGAGGAACTCAAGCTTTTGGATTTGATAGGATTTCTCTACGAAATTAGCCAATCAACACTTCACGGGATTGATCCTTCAAAAAAGACCTTAGTGGAGCAAATGTATACTCGGCAGAAAGAGACTATTCTCTCCTATGCAGAGAGAGTGAACATAGGCCAGAAAAAAGTTGATGACTTTCTATCGTACATGAAACTGTAAAGAGCTGATCGATGCTATATCGAAGGTTGTGTAGTGGTGCATAGCAGAAAAGCTCGGAATCTATGTCTGGATTGGGTAACACAAACCGTCTTTAAGACGGATGCGAGTTTCTCGAATGTTTTGAGGAGTCGCGCATACTCGCCCTCACGGTGCGGTTCGAGCGTGTCGAGGGAACGTTTCATGCTGGTTTGCCAGATGTTGGTCGGGCTGGAACTTGGTTCGATCATGACAACATGTACTCCGAACGGGGCAAGTTCTAGCCGTAACGCATCGCTGATAGCCTCAAGCGCAAACTTACTGGCGGAATAGGCACCCGTAATCGGCGTTGAGATGCGCCCACTGACACTACTCACGTTGATAATCGTTCCCTTCGCCATCTTTACCAATGGCAACAATGCTTGCGTGACGCTTAGCTGTGCCACGACGTTGACCTCAAGTTGCGCTCTCAGGTCTTCGAGTGGTAGCAGTTCTAGCGAGGCGGCAAAGGCAGTACCAGCATTGTTGAGAAGTGTATCGAGTTGGAGTGTTGAGGCTGCAACCGTCTGTGCCAATGCCGCGACCTGCTCAGGGTTCGTAATATCACAAACAACGGGCGTAAGGTGTTCTTTGTAGACATCTTCAATTGCACTGACAAGCTCGTCGCTATCACTCTCTTTCCGTACCGTAGCAAAGACATGCCAGCTCTGCCGTGCAAGATGCAGTGCAGTAAGCCTGCCGAAACCGCTTGAGCAGCCTGTGATGACGATAGTTTTGGGAGTGTTATTATTGTTCATTTTGCGGTCCAATACGACTCCATAGGCCCAGACGAATCAGTTCTGTACGGGCCTCGAAGCCAAACATATGTGGGTCCATCGTTCGCCCATGACGAATGACTAACCCGCGTAACATCTCTATTTGCTCCGACTTGCTGGCGGTGTCGCGCTCGAAGGGAATGTGTAGCGCAAGTTGTTCCACCGCCTGTCGGTTGTACCATTGCTCTGATGACTCTGACATAATGCTGAAATAAACTCTTTCTTCATTAGCAAAGACGTATGATAGTGAAATGGTAGCACGTCTTTATGTAGCCTGCAAGAGAACAGGTGGCATCCAAGCTATTCAAAAGGTGATAGAAGATGTAGTGGGGACAAACAGGTGGCCCTGTTTTCTCTTTGTTGATACCGTTCCTCAATCCTTGCTGACAGAGTTCATTGCTCACGGGGCGTTCTAAAGAAAGGCCCCTACACGGTTCAACACCGTACATGCTCCAGGAATTGACGAATTGTAGGGGCCTTTCTTTAGAACGCCCTCGTCGCTATTGACCACGTCTGAAAACATTGAAACCTTTCCTCAATCCTTGCTGACAGAGTTCATTGCTCACAAGGCGTTCTAAAGAAAGGCCCCTACGCGTTTGCCCATAGGAATTTGTTGGACTCAATACCCTTGTAGTCGCGCGTCGATACGATCAAACAATCTTCCTACATAGGACGAAGAAACATAGTGATACACGTTTGTTTATAGAGACGGAAGTGGAGTAGTATAGCCCTTTTGCACTATCTAAAGACGCATAACTTGATTCCTTGCTGTGTCGATGCTAGTGTTAAGGGTGTATAAATGAAATGTATACGAAATGGGCGGTTCATAAAAAGCCGTAGTTATGAGGGCTGAAAAATATGATTTGTGCATATTGTAAATTGATGCGTGCTGACAATCCGGCACCCTGTGCCAATTGTGGGGCACCTTCTCCGATACAAGCGATGCCGCAAAACGCGAGCTGGGGTGCTGGCTCACAACGAGACGTTTCTTCTCCTCAACAGCAAAGTGGGTATGGCATGATGTCCAGTTCCTGGCAACATCAGGCACCGTCTATGCCACGATGGTCACAGACGCCACCGCTCCCTCAGATGTCACAAACGCCACAGGTGCAACAGGAAAATTCGCGATTGCCTGTACCCTATCAAGGTGGTATGGGTCTTCAGCAGATGCAGCAGGCTAATGCAATGCAGATCATACCAGCACCTGCACAAGATATCAACATCGCACCACCAGAGCAGGAAGAGGGTCTTGTATACGTCCCACCCATGTATACCAAGCCGCGTCCCATCATTCCACGTTATCGCGTCATCAGTGGTTTGCTCAGTTTTGTGATCGTGACATTAATGCTCTGTGGCGGCGCAGGATATTACGCGAAGGCAAGCGGTAAGCTCGATCTAGTTAGTCGTGTTATAACGGGCAACAACCCTGCACCACCAAATATTGCACCGGGGGGGGCTACGTTGCCAGACCCATCGAGCCAGGTTATCAAGGGTCCCGCGTATGATATTATTCCGTCGGCAACCACAACATCACATTTGATCAACTCGACGATTGCAGCACAGACAGATAGGGTGTTCAAACCTAACCAGACATTTTACCTTACCTATAGCGTCTATCCACAAAAGGCTGGCAAAGTCACCATGAAGTGGTATATGAACAATCTTCCATATCGTATCGTTACCTCAAATGGCAATCTTACCGCTGGACAAGGAGTTACAGGCATGGCACCAATGGTCTACGCCTCACCTGCCGAGGGAAAGGTCGAGATCGATTGGGAGAATCAGGCCGCGCAAACGCTCTTTTTCGTCGTGAGAAATTAGCATACACAAACAAAAATGAGTGTCGCACTAGCGCGACACTCATTTTTGTTTGTGTGCTTTATTTACATTGAGTCTCGACGCTGACATCGCCGAATACCTGCACCTGACAGGCGAGGCGCATATTGGAGTTCTTTTTGAGGTCGCCGCGCAACCAGAATTTCTCCATGAAAGAGAGGGGGTTGGTGTTGACGGATGGTGATACTGCTATACGGTCGGTACCACACAGGCCGTTACCGTGACAATTGCCGAGTTTATAGATGCCACAATAGACGGATACGTCATTCTCTAAGGCGGGATAGCGTACCGTATCACCCTCGTCTACTTTTACCGATTTATTTTCACGCACAAACGTTATCGTTGGCACAATAACTACCTCCATAAAATATTTGTAGTAGAATAATTCTTGCTATTATCGCTTGTCAGAATATAGCACAGAAGCCAAACAGCGTCAATAAATGTCACGGATAGAACGAAACGTATATCATCTGCGGCGTAACGGTTATGCCTGCATCACTACTGCCGATTTGAATTGAACCACCATAGTAGGTGCCCTTTTGTAAACCCGTGCTACTGCATGTCACAGTAACCGTCGTACTTGCGCCGGAGGCAAGCGTGCCACGGGTTGCGCTCATAGCAAGCCATGCACCACCGACAGGCTCGTCTACGTGAATAAAGGAGGCCCAGTTCAAAGGCGCAGAACCAGTATTGGTGATGGTTACCGCTTGCGTATTTGTACCTGGACCGCTAGTATCCAGACTGAAGTTCGAGGGCGATGCTGAAATCGCGGCCTGACTCTGAATTACGACTATGACAGGTACCTTCTGACTCACCACCGTTGTCCCCACATCGCTGTCCGCGAAGGTAATGGTCGTCGCTAGCGTCTCCGCCTTATAGGTAGAGACGCGGGGGTTGACCTCAATATCGACGTGTGTTTGCGGCATCAAGCTCCCACTATACAGCATGAGTGGTGCGAATGTGGCACCAGCGCCGCTCTCACTTGCCGTCCAATTCAATAGCGCATTGCCTGTATTGGTGATGGTCAGGAATTGCCCGATGGGGTCCGTTCCCTGCGTTGTTTGGAAGGTAAGGGTGGTCGCCTGCACCGAGATAACGGGGGCAGGTGGCGTCGTCACCGTTAGTGACACAGGAATTTGCGTTGTCTGGCTGCCTCCGGTAAAGATGAGCGTTGCTGAATAAGAGCCTGCATTAAGAATGGCACTATTGATATTAACTGTAACCGTTGTCGCTTCACCTACTGCCACAGTACCACTTGCTGGTGTAACACTTAGCCAGTTTCCTTGACTGACAGGGGTAATGCCAACGCTCCAATCTCGCGCTTCTCCACCACTATTTTGTACCGTCAGTGTCTTGCTTGTCGTAGCCTGTCCCGTAAGGGAGGTAAAGGAGAGAGCGAGCGGCGACACGAGAATATTGCCGGGAGCGACCACCGTCAGCGATACGGTGATGGTAGCACTGGCACCCCCTGTAAGCGTGATTGCACCTTGATAGGTGCCAACAGCGAGTTGTTGCGCCTGCACGCCCACAACCAGTTGCTGGCTCTGTTTGGCGTCTATGCTTCCGTTCGATGCGCCAACAAGATACAACCAGTTCGTACTGTTGCTGGTCGTCGCTACCGCCTGCCAATTTAATGCGTTGCCACCACTATTCTGCAATGTTACATTCTGATTGGGCACGGTCTGCATGGCGGTGGTAGAAAACGTCAACTCGGATGTTGAGATGTTGAGCGCGGCGGGAGCTGAATCAACCTTCATCGTCACGGTCAGTTTGGCGGTGATGTTGCTGCTCTTCTGTGTAAAGGTAATATGTCCTGTATAGGTTTGTGGCGTAAGTTTACTGCGGTTCACGGTAATCGTGATCGGCGAGCTGCCGGAGAAAACATAGGAGTTGCTGATAGGCGATGCGGTCAGCCATGTGGCATCGCTGCTCGACTGCCATGCAAGTTCACCACCACCAACATTTTTCAGCGTAATTTGCTTACTAGATGTCGTTCCAGCTCGATCACTGCCCATATCAATATGTGTGACAGGCAATTGGAGTTGTGGTGGTGCCGTCGATGGCGGCAACACTGTAATGGTGGCCGAGGCACTGGATTGTTGCGCTTCATCAGTGACATGAATAGCATGTTGACCAGGACTCCAATCGGTGGGCACGATCATATCGACCGCAAACGTGCCATGATGATTAGTCATAGCCTCAAGTTGTTGTTTCATGCTGTCATAAATAGGAGCGCCAGCGTCGTCGTGTGTGAATTTTATCTGAGTCGCTGGTGCCAGCCCTTTACCGCTCAGTGCTACAGTATCGCCGACACGCAGCGTATCGGGGCTGGCACTCATACTCAATGAAGACGATGAGGTTGCCCTACTCACCGTCAAAGCATAGACGAGAATACCGCTCGCCAGCAGAAAGAAAATGCATGACAGCGTAAGCAAGAGAGGAATGACACGTCCTCTCCGCGCTGGTTTTCTTCGTTGCAACGATGGTTGATGGAGAGCTAATAGTGTACCCTCAGTCTCTGTGAGCCGTTGCTCGTATTGCGTCTGGCGAGCAGGCAGAGGCACAGGTTGAACTTGTTGCATACGTGGTGTGAGCGGTGGATTGATGCGGCGCATAGACGCCTCTGTCTGCGGTCTTTCTTGCCGCGCTGTTATCACAGTTGGGATATCATCTTCGTCGTTGTCGTCGAAAAAAGAGTTGTATTGCTCCCGTTCCTGCTCTTCGCCCAGTGACTCGACAAAGGAGGGTATTTCTTCCGGCTCATGGGCGGGTGGTCGTTGTATAGCAACCATGTTTGATTGATAGGGCTGATCTTCGGGATGCAGGCCGGAGTAGTGACCAGCACGATGCGGCGACGCAGGCGGCAACGATGGGCGCGGCAACGATTTCGTTTGCCGTCTGCGTTTCGTCTCTGGGAATGTATAGCCACAGCGACTACATGTCTGTGTTTCAGCGCGTAATAATTTGTGGCATTGGGCGCAGCGTTTCGTCTCCATTACGCATTCTTCGAGGCAAGCATATGCAGCGAGTAGTTCATACAGCTATGCCACCCCATCCTCCTTGACCGCCATGTTCGTGTAGTAGGTAGGTAGTATTTTTTGTGACGACGATAGTATCGTTCTCTTTGTATAAACGTAGCGGCAGTACATTTGACAAACATGTATCACCGTGTACAAGTATGTCTAAATATGTATTCATATAGAGCCATGCTATTGTACCACAAGTATTCATGAGAGGAAATACGTTGCGGCAATCATGCATCCATTGAAGGAGTGCATGATCGCCGCAACGTATTTCCTCTGGATTGCCTATGCTGGAATCATCTCATTAGGGTTGAGAATAAACTTCTTGGCAACGCCCTTGTCAAAGTCCTGATAGCCTTGAGGAGCTTCATTCAGAGTAATGACGGTAGCATTGACGGCTTTCGCAATCTGCACCTTATCGTTCAGAATTGCCATCATTAATTGGCGATGGTAGCGCATCACTGGACACTGCCCTGTAGAAAACGTGAGCGACTTGGCCCAACCAAGACCGATACGCATACCTAGCTGACCGATCTTAGCATTCTCGTCGATGCCACCTGGGTCGCCTGTGACATAGAGACCAGGAATACCAACTTTACCCGCAACCTGTGTGATGGTCATTACATCGTTCAACACGGTTGCTGGAGCCTCTACTGCGCCATGACCATGACCCTTCGCCTCGAAGCCAACACAATCTATAGCGGCATCGACAAGAGGTATGCCAAGAACCTGCTCGATTTTATCGGCCAGATCACCGCTGGTCGAGAGATCAACGGTCTCACAGCCAAAGCTTCTTGCCTGTGCTAAACGATCCTTGTTCATATCACCAACAATCACAACGGCGGCTCCAAGCAGTTGCGCCGAAGCGGCACACGCGAGACCTACAGGTCCGGCCCCTGCAACATAGACAGTTGAGCCAGTTGTCACACCAGCAGTGAACGCGCCATGATAGCCTGTTGGAAAGATATCCGAAAGCATCGTCAGGTCTCTAATCTTCGCCATTGCTTGATCGCGGTCAGGAAATTTCAACAAGTTCCAATCGGCATACGGCACCATCACATACTCGGCCTGTCCACCTATCCAGCCTCCCATATCAACATAGCCATATGCAGCACCCGGTCGTGCAGGATTAACGTTAAGACATACACCAGTATTGCCAGTTTTGCACATCTGACAACGACCACATGCGATATTGAACGGGACAGAGACAAGATCGCCAACCTTGAGGAACTGCACATCGCTGCCAATCTCGACGATCTCACCTGTGATTTCATGGCCTAATGTCTGACCTTTTGGAGCAGTAGTACGTCCGCGTACCATGTGCTGGTCACTACCACAAATGTTTGTTGCTACGGTTTTGAGAATAACGCCATGTTCCGCTTTACGAACGTTTCCAGGTACCCCTGCTGGAATTTCAAGCTTGGGATAGTCAATACTTTGTACGGCGACTTTGCCTGGTTCTACATAGACAACACATCTGTTACTTGCCATGTCGTTTTACTCCTTCTCTACAACGAGAATAGACGTACTTATCTATCTACCTATCAGGTATAACATGTAAAAATGAGTATGTCAATGCAAAAGAATAGCGTGAAATTCTTCGTAAAATGAGACTGTGGGCGGTATGACAGAGCAACCTTGCCATACCGCCCACAGTCTCATTTTACGAAGAAGCTGGTCTCAATGAACCACTCTTGTCGTGTGCTACTGTTTCTCAGTAGCGTCCTCTTCATCCTCTTCGGAGATGTTGTAGGGGGGGACCTCAACGGGGACACGATAACCACCACCATAGGTCGTGTTTGGGGGCTGTGGTTCTCCAGATTGTGTAGGTGTCAATAAATCATTGGAAATGGCCTTGACCAGTCGCTCGATACGGTCCCAACGCGCTGGATAGCGGTCGGCGTAAAACTTCTCGCGTCCCTCAGCATCATAGGCACAGAAGACATATTCTTGATTGCCATAGCGATAGTTGACACGGGTATAGGGGATGCGAACCAGTTCGACCACCTGCAACGTTGCGCGTGACGATGATTGCGTACTATCGTTGGGTGAAAGTGGCTTCGTTGTGCTGCGTTGCTTCTCCTGTCGCTCCGCCTGAACAAGCGTGATGGCAGTATTCCATACATCCATCGGTACATCGTTTGGCGCGACATCGGGCAGAAACGTATCATCGACCTCCGCGTTATAGACTAACTCGCCACCTGCGTTGAGCAGTTGCTGCTGTGGAATAACGCTCTCGCCAACAATACGTGTCTGGACATTAAGGTCGAAACGGCGTGCAATCTCGCGATGTCGCACAACTTTACCCGTACCACCACAATTAGCACAGAGCGACATCTTGGTGCCCTCACAGACTGCACACACACGTTTGCCGTTGCCACAGGTACAATCGACCTCGCCGTTGATGCAATCAGGGCATGGTACTGTTGGTCCCTTGCTTGCCGGGTCTGCATCGACGGGATTGGGAATCGGCACACCCTGTTGACGAATGCTCTCGAACACATCCGAAACACGCTCACCAACCGAACTGGCGACATTCTCGGCCTGTTTGCGTAAGAATGGTTTCTTCTCGCCAACGGTCCAGTCGGCGATATAGCCACGCCCGCGACAGGTGCTGCACTTCTTTTTCGTGCGCCCCTTACATTCAGGGCACACAATCCAACCGCGTCCATTACAGGAGGCACAGAGAGTACGACCTGTGCCATTGCAGGTCATACATGCAGCGATCTCGTCCATTCCCTCAAGCTTTGTACGACTCGTTGGAGCTTTGAGGCTGGTAACTTCCGGTAGCTCATAGTCCCAGACGGGCAAAATCGGCTGTGGCTTGTTGCTAGCGGAGAGACCTGTGTATGGCTCGGTGACGGACTCCATCGCGCGTGTCTCCCAGCGCGTTTGTACCGTGACTTCCCACACTTCGTCATTGTGCCAGGAGACGATATCCATGTAGTTGCCGAGGTCTTTGGCGACGCGCCAGTTCTCGTTACTCCACAGATCGGCAAGTTGGCGAACACGCTGCTCATCGAGGCTCGTTGCCTGACGGGGCGTTGGCTGTGTCTGTGCTCCTTGCCAGTAGTTGCCAGCCTTATCGACGACACGCTTAATACGCTGTTGCGCCTCGTTCGCGCTCTGCGAAAACGCCTTCTTGACCTCTTCCAAACGCTTATCTATCTCTTCTCTGTTCGGTTGCCCCTGCTTGAATAGCGGGTCCTGCGGGTCCCAATTATCGCTCATGATGAATGCGCCTCCCTGATATATAAAGCATATGCGTAAATTTTTGTTGTTACTCTGTATACGAGAGATGGGGAAGCAGGTTGTATTCTATCATTAAAGGACACGCCAACCATGTACCAAGCATTGACGGACGTGTAGGGGCCTTTATTCATAACGCCCTTGTCCCCATCGACCATGTTTTCTTTCGTTGAACATGCTCCTCAATCCCTGTCACCATAGTATATCGCTCACAGGGCGTTATGAATAAAGGCCCCTACAGCCGTTATGGTACAAATTGTCATGATATAAACTGGTTCGTATACATTGCATCGAGGTTCAGACTTTTAACTGTTTTACCCGATACGTCTTGCACACCGCCTGCATTGAGGATAAATTCGGGGTAGCCATGCCATGCCGATGAATCCTGTATACCCCATTTACGTGCGGTGTCGGCGTAGCGCGGACTAAGATATTGCTGGCTAGCAACAACTAAGCCTGTATCGGGAAAGGTGCCTTTAGGTGCTTTATCTATCAGGTCCTGTGCCGACTCCTGTACGTGTGTACGGGCGTACTCGTAGCCCTTTGCGGTAGCCGCCATGAAGCGACGCAACAGGTCTGGCTTCTGCTCCATTTCGGTTGGACTAGTGATAATGTTCGGCGTATAGTAGTCGGCGACCCCGTAGTCTGTGATGGGGAAGACGTTGAGTTGTGTTCCCTGACGCTGCGCTTGAATAACCTCCCAGCCCTCGAAGACCCAGGCGAAATCAACGCGCTTCGACTGTAGAGCCTGCATCGCGTCCACATTCAACGTCACATTCTTAAACGTGCCTTTGCCACCATCATGCTTGATAATCTCCCCCACAACCGCGTTTTCGTAGGGTGCGCCGAAGCCACCATAGGTCTTGCCAGCTAATTGACTGGGACGGGTTATACCCGAACTTTTCAATGTCACCAGAGCCGAGGTGTTGTGCTGCATGATGGCCGCGATAGAGACAACAGGCTCATTGGCAGCGGCATCCGCGACAATGCTCTCCGTCGAACTAATTCCGACATCAGCCTTTCCACTGCTCACCAAGACATCAGGCGTTACGTTGCTAGAATAAGGGAGTAGTTGCAAGTCAATTCCCTGATCTTTATACCAGTCGTTCTTCAAGGCAACATAGATACCTGTATGGTTGGTATTCGGGGTCCAGTCGAGGGCTAGCTGCATTGTAGTAAGCTTTTGCGGACCTTGCGCGGTGGATGTATCACTATGTCGTTGTTGAACAAGAAATGCGCCAACAACGGCAAGAATAAGGAGTATCGGCATGCCAATACTCAAACCTAAACGAGTACGAGAATTCATGAATAAGTTCCTTTCTATCTACTGCTTCACGGTTGCGCCGTGATACCAGGGTAAAGCGATACGTTCGATCAATGAGACAAAGCCGAATAACACCAAGCTCAGCACTGCCGTTACGACAATCGCGGCGAAGACCAGAATCACAGAGTGCGAATTGAACGAGGTCTGCATAAAGATTCCGAGACCTTTATACGCCCCAACGTACTCCCCGAAGATTGCCCCAGTTACGCTATAGGTCGCGGCAATACGCAGACCAGAGAAGAACGAGGGCATGGCTCCGGGCAAGCGCACAAACCAGAGCGTTTGCCAGCGTGATGCCTTCATACTCTTCATTAGCCGCAAAACATCCGGGTCGGCACCCAACAGACCATCGGCACAGGCAACTGCTATAGGAAAAAAACAGTAAAGCATGACAACGATGAGTTTTGGGCCAATATCGAAGCCAAACCAGATGAGGAGCAGGGGCGCAAGAGCAATCATCGGAATAGTTTGTGATGTGACGAGTAGAGGATAGATAGCGCGACGCACGGTTGGAGACACATCCAGCAGCACAGCGATCAGCACGCCTAGCAATGTTGCGAGTGCAAGTCCCAACACTGTTTCCAGGAGCGTTTGCATAGTATGTACAGAGATGATATCCCAATTGTCCACTAATGCCTGCCCAATCGCGGTCGGTGCAGGCAATATCTCCGTACTCACCTGTCCAAAGCGTACAATAAGTTCCCAAAGGGCAAGCAAGGCAAAGGCTAACACAAAGGCGGGACCGTAGCCAGCCACACCGCGTAATCCTGCATTTTTCATAAGGACAGTAGGTCTTCTTGCGATCATAGTTGTTGCTCCTGCAAAAGTTGCGACAATAGCTCTTGCTCTAGTCGTATTGCTGGTTCAAGGGCAAGATGTTCCTGGCGACGAGGGCGCGGCAGATCAACATCGACAACGCGCAACACGCGAGCGGGACGCGCACTTAGGACGTAGATGCGGTCGGACAACAAGAGGGCTTCGCGTACATCGTGTGTGACAAAGAGAACACTGGCATGTAGCGATTGCCAGAGGTCGAGTAGCCACATCTGTAACGAAAGTCGTGTCAAAGCGTCGAGGGCACCAAACGGCTCATCCAACAAGAGAAATGAGGAATCGAAAAGGACGGTACGCAACAGGGCGACACGTTGCCGCATACCACCCGAAAGTGTCGCCGGATAGTTCTGTGCAAAATCAGCTAAACCAAAGCGTTTGAGCAGCTCAAGGGCGTCGTGCTGTGCCTTTTTGCGCGGCACATGTCGCACATCCAGCCCCAACATGACGTTCTCTTCGACGGTGCGCCAGGGCAGAAGCAAGGGTTGTTGCGGCATATAGCCTGATGAGCCAGTACGCTTGCCGCTTGCCTTGCCATCAATAGCGATAGTGCCACTTGTCGGCTCGTCAACGCCTGCAACGATATTGAAGAGCGTACTTTTGCCACAGCCGCTTGGTCCGATCAGCGTCACAAACTCGCCATCGGCAACCGTCAAGTCGATAGGAGCAAGTGCCTCCACCAGTTTGCGTCCATCACTATACGTTTTTGTGACGCCCTGTACAGATAATTTAAGCGATTCCATCCTGTCATACCTCGCGCGGTATGCCTTAAAGCATACAAAAGGCCGCAACCCCGATATGTAGAAGGGTTGCGGCCTGTTCATTCTCGCGAGATGCTGTTGATTGAGACCGTAACCGCTTCCCTACGCTGGTATTATCCAGATCAGGTTCATAGGGACCGTAGCACGTCCAATACGCGCTAGCATCTCAGCCAGAACAGCGCCCCTAGCGGAAAAGAATATTTATTTGTTTAGGTAAAGTGTTCGATGTTTCTTGTGCTATACATAGTATACGGGATAGGTGAGGGAAAATGCAAACAAAATACTCGGTCTCCTAGATGGATGCCGAGTATTTTGTTTGTTCTCTTCTCCTACCTCCCTAGCAAAAACGCGAGCAGGCTGCTCGCGGCAGGGTTGGCGGCGTTGATAACGAACTGCGCGGCCACCGTCAGGATGACGAGGGCGGCGGCGGCAAAGGTGATCGAGGTGCCAAGACCAAGCGGCGTGCGTAGGCGGTCCTGTTTGAGCGGAGCATCGAAGTACATCGACTTGATGATACGCCCATAATAGACCAGCGACACGATGCTGTTGAGCAAGGCGATAATAACCAGCCATTGCAGGCCAAGCCCCCACGCGGTACTGAAGATAATCACTTTACTCCAGAAACCAGCGAGTGGTGGAATACCTGCCAGCGAAGCTAGACATGCAGCGGTGCCAGCCGCCAGGAGTGGCGAACGTCGTGCCAGACCTCGGAAGTCCTCGATTCTGTCGCCACCCGTCAGGTCGGCAAGGGCGATGATGCCGGAGAAGGCTCCCAGGTTCGTTACGACATAGATCAGGATGAAAAACAACACAGCAGCGTTCCCATCGGACCTGTTACTGGCAAAACTGGCAACGAAACCGACGAGAATATAGCCCGCCTGCGCGATACTCGAATAGGCCATCATGCGTTTCGCGTTGGTCTGCACCGCAGCAACAAAGTTACCGAGCGTCATGGTCAACACAGCAACAATCGAGATAAGCACGACCAGCGATGTAAGGTTGACCTGTCCCAGGCCACCGTCGATGAAGACGCGGATAAGTGCCGCAAAGCCAGCCGCCTTTGAGCCAACAGAGAAAAAAGCGGTTGCGGGCGTTGGTGCGCCCTCATAGATATCCGGTGCCCACATATGAAAGGGAACCGCTGAAATCTTGAAGCCGAAGCCTGCCAGGATTAGCACACCCGCGACAAGCTCTATCAGGTTGCCCTGTATCGAGACAATTACGTTACCGCTATGAATACCACTCTTAATCAGCGTAGCGATACCCATCAGATCGGTTGTACCAGTCAACCCGTAGAGCAGCGCGAACCCGTAGAGCAGAATGGCGGAGGACATGGCACCGAGCAATACGTATTTTACCGCCGCCTCTGCCGACTTCTCGCTTGAACGAATCAAGCCAGCCATCACATAGAGCGGAATGCTGGTCAATTCGAGCGAGATATAAATGGTGATAAGCTCGGTCGTGCTTGCCATCAACATCATACCCACAACAGAGAAGAGCATGAGCGTGTAAAACTCGCCATCAGCCTTGACGTATTTGCTGACATACTCATACGACGCCAAAATCATTACAACAGCAATCAGTAAGAAGACAATCTTAAAGAATACCGCGTATGAATCAACTGAGAGCATATTAAAAAAGCCGTGATTGGCGTGCGAGAAATCAAGCACAAAAATTTGCGAGATTGTGAGCGCAATTGGCACAATCAGGCCGATGAGTGCAGTCGCCACCACGGCAACGCGCCGTTTTGTAAACAAGTCTACCGCCATCACCACCAGAGCGACCAACGTAAGGGTCAACTCTGGTGAGAGCAAGTAGAGATCAGACAACTTGAGCATATAGAACTCCCTATAGTAGCATCTCTACTTTATAGCAACCGAGGCCGCGTCCATTAGCTGTCTCAGGCTCGGTGTAATCACATTAATAAGCGGTGTAGGGTAGATACCTACAAACACAATCACCGCAGCTAGCGCGAAGAGTGGCACTAGTTCACGTGCGCTTGCATCGGGCAACCAGTCCCATTTCTTGTTGAACGGACCATAGAAGACGCCTTTCAGCATTAACAGGAGATAGCTAGCGGTCAAAATCATGGTGAAGACGGAGACGATTGTCACCACAGTCCAGACCTGGAAGCTGCCCGTAAACACCATGTATTCCGCCACGAAGCCAGCTAATCCAGGCAGACCGAGCGAGGCCAAACCTGCAAAAGTGAACAGCGTCGCAAGCATCGGCATACGTTTGGCAACGCCACCAAAGACGGCAATTTCGCGCGTATGAGCCTTGTCGTAGATCACGCCGACACAGAAGAACAGCAGACCAGTGATGAGGCCGTGACTGAACATCTGCACCGTCGCACCTGTGAGAGCCGCCATACGGAAGGCCGTGTCACCCGTACCAGTCGCAGCCGCCACACCTAATAGAATGATACCCATGTGGCTTACACTTGAGTACGCAATCAGTCTCTTCATGTCCGTTTGCACCAGACAGATACCCGCACCATAGATGATGTTGATTACCGCAAGTACCGCCAGCACACCGGAAAACTGATGTACGCCCTGTGGGAATAGCAGCAGGCAGAAGCGAATCAAGCCGTAGGCACCCATTTTGAGCAATATACCCGCCAGGATTACGCTTACCTCGGTTGGTGCATCCGTGTGTGCATCCGGCAACCATGTGTGCAATGGGAACATTGGTATTTTGACTGCAAAGGCAGTGAAAACAAGCAAAAATGCGATAAGCTGAAAGCTCATCGTCACACCAAGAAGCGGAATTTGTGTACCACCGACAAGCAGATGCGACGAGAGAGTGTCCAAAGACGCTGAACTCTGACCAGACCTTACATAGACAAAAATGAAGCCCGCCAGCATAAAGACGCTACCGAAGAACGTGTACAGCAGGAACTTCCATGCCGAATAGATGCGTCCCGGTACGCCATGCTTAATGGCCTCGTTGCCCCAGATACCGATGAGCAAGAACATGGGTGCCAGTTCCACTTCCCAGAACAGGAAGAACAGGAACAGGTCGAGCGACACAAAGACGCCCATCACACCAGTCTCAAGCAACAATATCAATGCCAGGTACTCTTTGACACGCGGTTTCTGCCAACCGCCAATTATGGCAAGCATAGTAATGAGTGCGTTCAAAACGACCATCGGCAAGCTCAAACCATCAACGCCGACAAAGTAGCGGATGTTGAAGTGAAACGTCCCTGCGTTAAAGTTGATCCAGGGTACATCCACACGGTCAGGCAAGAGATTATGGATATCGCCAAAACCTTGACCAGCAACGAGTGTACGAAAGAAGATTGCCATTGCAAGAATAAAGACTATTGCAGAAAATGCGAGCGCAACCCAGCGAGCAATTTTTACTGGCGTTGCATAGACTCCTATTGCACCAATTACGGGCAGCAGGAGAATCCAGGTTATATCACTTGCGAATATATTCATAATCCTGTTTTTCCTATCTTGCCACGTAATTGACTACTATAAGCACAACAGCCGCGAGTACCGCGACGCCTCCAAAGAAGCCGATCATGTAGGACTGCACTCTACCTGTCTCGGTATAGCGAATGTCACGTCCAAGGGTTGTGACAAGCCGCGCCACTCCATTGACAATGCCATCGACGACATAGGTATCGAAGGCTTGCTCGATGTGCGAGAGGCCCAGCACACCGTACTTAATCAGTAGACTATAGAGATCGTCAACATAGTAGCGATTATAGAGAATGCGGTGAATAGTACGTAGTGCTGCGTTATTCTCCACAAAATTGTGCAAGCGTTCAGGATTCAAACGTGCATACATAACATATGCGACTCCAAGACCAGCCAATGAAACTACGATACCAATATAGGTCAATGGATCGGTGAACAATCCTGCAAAGTCAAGTGCCGCCGCCTGTGGATGTATAGTAGTTGCTGGTTGTACATAAGGGAAGAAGCCGAACCAGTAACCAGCGATGATCGCAGGGATAGCCAATAACACAAGCGGTATCGTCATCGTGTGGGGTGACTCATGTGGGTCGCCAACCCCGCGGTAGGTACCACCCCAGAGGCCACCATACCTACCATCAGTTCCACCAAAGGCCAGAATGAAAGCACGTAGCATGTAGAACGCAGTCAGTCCTGCCGTACCAAGAGTGATAATATATAAGGCCCACTGCCCACGTTGAGCAGCAAGACCAATGATAGTATCCTTACTATAGAAACCTGACAGGAATGGAAAACCAGAGATTGCTAGCGTAGCAATCAGCCAGGTGATGGCTGTATACGGCATCTTAGGTCCGAGGCCACCCATCAGGCGCATATCCTGTACCTCTTTATGTGTCGCATGATGCAGAGAGTGCAGCACACTACCAGCACCCAGGAAGAGCAGTGCTTTGAAGAAGGCGTGTGTGAAGAGGTGGAACATACCAGGACCATTACCGTAGAGATAAGGATCGTTACCGAGACCAGAGATACCGAGGCCGACAAACATATAGCCAAGCTGACTGATCGTCGAGAAGGCTAGCACACGTTTGAAGTCCGATTGTACCAGCGCGATTGTCGCCGCAAAGAGAGCGGTAATGCCACCAACCCATGCCACTGTCAATAGAGCGGCTGGACCAGCAGCGACAAAGAGCGGAAAGACACGCGCGACCATGTAGACACCAGCAGCAACCATTGTCGCCGCGTGAATCAGTGCGCTGACCGGGGTCGGGCCTTCCATAGCGGATGGCAACCACACATGCAATGGCACCTGCGCTGACTTACCAATAGCACCACAGAAGACCAGGATCATTGCCGTTGCCAGCAGGCCCTGACTCATGACGTGAGGTGCGCGGGCGAAGAGCGTGGGGAAATCGAAGGTACCTGTGTTGGTAAAGAGAATCATGATACCGATGATAAAACCAACGTCACCGACACGGTTTGCCACGAACGCCTGCACCGCCGCATTCGCAGGTGAAGGACGCTGCTCATCAGGCTTGGCACGTTTGTTAATCCAGAAGCCGATCAGCAGGTATGAACTTAAACCAACCAGTTCCCACCCAACAAAGATGACCAGGAAGTTTTCAGCAAAGACAATCACAAGCATCGAAAAGGTAAAGAGCGCAAGATAGGCATAGAAGCGTGCATAACCCGCCGAGTCTTCCATATAGCCCTGCGAATAGAAATGGACCAGTAGTGAGACGGTTGTCACCACTACCAGCATTGCAAGGCCAAGTGTGTCTATATGAAAGACGATACTATAGTTACCAATGTTACCAGCACCCTTTTGTACTAACCAGTCATATGACCAGACGTAGGCACCAGTACTTTGGAATGCTTTATCAGAGAGAGAAGAGAGCAGTAAAAACCATGAGTAGATTGCGGCAAGGAAGATAATACCGATACCGACATAGCCGCTAACAACGGCTCCCGTCGAGAGATGTGTGACCTTGGGGTCTTCATCGTCGTCCTCACCGTGATCGTCGAGATTCGCGCCGTGTTCGCTGGCAGCCCGATCTTCAGCATGTGCGGTAGCATCCTTTGACCCAGCGTCTGCCGCCATACTAGCGATACCAGGAACGGTGGCATAGGCCAGTTCTGCTCCCGCATGCACCCCTTCGTGACCTTCATCTTCGTGCGAACCGTGTTCGTCATGAGTTGTTAAACGTACTTTTTGAGGGCGGCTTAACATATCCCAGACGCGAGTTCCAAACACAATGACAACAAAGGCCAGGAGCGGCGCAAATAGAATCAACCCAGAATATTGATACATTGCGTTCACCACTTCATCATGTCAATTTCGCTAACATCCACTGTCTCGCGTTTGCGGTAAATCGAGATAACCATAGCCAGCGCAACCGCCGCTTCAGCAGCCGCAACAGTGATAATGAAGATAGCGAAGATTTGTCCAGTCAAGAGAGTCGAATAACTCTTGACATGATTAAAAAAAGAGAAACCGACAAGCGTAATATTGACCGCGTTCAGCATAATCTCGATGCCCATAAGTACCGCGATAGCATTACGTTTGGCAATGGCACCATACAGTCCGATGCAGAAGAGGATGGCACCCAGAACAAGAAAATGATTGAGTGTAATTCCCATAACAATTAGTCCTCTCGCCCAATGACAATTGCGCCGATGATAGCCACGAGTAGTACCAGCGATGCAACCTCAAACGGTAGTACATAACTGTACGCAGTAGGGCTATATAGGAGTTCTCCGATGCGTACCACGTTATTGACATTTCCCGGCAAGGCACTTGCCGTGCCAACGGTATCAACGGCATGTGGACTGCTCATCTCTGCATAGATGATACCAGCACCGATGAGAATACTGACGATGGCTCCCAGCCACCATTGTTTGCTCACGAGATTGGTATTCTGTACGCCTGTGATACGTGTCAACATAATAGCGAACAAAAGAAGAATGGTGATCGCGCCAACATAGATAAGGATTTGCACAATAGCAATAAATTCCGCATTGAGCAAAATATAAATACCAGCCGCCATCGCAAACACGACCACCAACGCGAATGCGCTATGTACGATGTTGCGAAGAGTGACCACCGAGAGCGCAGCACCCACCAGGATCACAGCGATGATCCAGAAGACAAGGGTGGCGAAGTCCATAAAAAGTACCTCCAGGTGACATTGGATCGTAATTTCACATCTCAGAGAGTGTAGAAGAATACTACATCCTTGTTGAATAGTTTCTTTATATATTGTATCATCCATAGCATGACCCAAAGAAAATCGAGTCATGGAGCGAAACACGATATATTCCCACTTGCGATTCTAGCAAAACAAACGAGTTGTGACAAGAGTAAAAGGGATGTATTCTATCAGCTTCTTCACAAATGAACAAGAAGTGGGTATGACAGGGGCTACCCTGATTTATACCTTTGTCTATATCACGTTTTGCAGCAGGCATGTGCTACATTCGTTCCCTTCAAGTACGCGAAAGTACTTGCCGATACGTATATGAAATAGGAATACTACGCATCTGCTTCCTATTATGATATAATTTATAGGTGACACCTCATCCATTGTCAAGAAAAAAAAGGTATAAGTTAGAATAATGAGTGTAACACAAAGAACAGCGACACAGGACGCTTCACAAGAAATGAGATGCACACGCTGCAATAGTGTTCTCCCCCCACACGCCATTTTCTGTGGCACGTGCGGTGAACGTGTCAATAAAGACTCTCTCAAAGCACCAGTTACGCAACCAAATACAGATGATATCTCCGAACGTTACCGAATCACATCCTTGATCCGACGATGTGGTTATACACAGCTATTGCTGGCAATGGATACACTACATCAACGTCCGGTTGTCATTCGCGATATAAATATCAGTAGTCTCGACGATAATGGAAAACAGCGTGCGGTAGAAGCGATACAACGTGAATACGACATGCTACGCCGCCTGCGTATCCCGGATGTTATGCCACTGATCGACCTGCGCTACTCCCATGAACATCTCTTTGTTGCAGGCGGTTGGCCTTTTCCGCTACCCGATGATGCAAAAAACGGCAATAGCAAGGCATACACACCCACACTACAAGACGTGCTGCAAAGTGGTATTGGTCTTCCGTCAGAACAGGTCGCTCTTTCCTGGCTTCATCGTTTAAGTGTAGTGATTGGACGCTTGCATACCATCTATATCTTCCTGGGTGATCTTGATCCCTCAGCAATTGTCGTAAGTGAAGGTAGTTACGATGGTCTCCCTGCCCTGGCGGTCTCGTGGCTCCCTATGCCTATGCACTCACTACTCGAACCAGCGGTGAACAACAACTCACAGGGCAGCATGTTCATGGCACCAGAGGCTGCTGCGGGAGCAGTGGAACCCCGCTCAGACATCTATAGTCTTGGTGCCTTGCTCTATCTTTTATTAACGGGTAGCAGTCCTGATGAACAATTACCCAGGTTGCAGCGTTCTGGGAACCGTTTGCGCGAATTGAATCCACGTATTTCTAGTGCCACCGAAGCAATTGTGATGCGTGCGTTAGCTGTTGACCCTGGCGACCGCTATAAACGCGTTGAAGAGATGGAAGAGGCTCTGTTGCTCGCGCTGGAAACTGCCCCTAAAGCACGGAAAGGCCGCTCTATAGCCCAGAAAAAAGGGAAGTATGATACTGAAGTGCAAGGGCAAGAGACGAACACGTTACATGACGAAGCAGAAGAGGTAACGGTCTCTATTGTCTCGCTACAATCGCAACTGGCACGCTGGCAACTTGAGAAGATACAGACAGATACACAGGACGGACACACCGTCATCCGTGAGGCGATTGCAGATACACCAACAATTTCAACGGCACATATTCGCGATACACTGCTGAATGGGGCACCTCCTGTAACACCGCCATCTGAAGCACCGCAGCGAATGGAAGACGATGCATCCAGTACCAATAATGATGAACCATTAGATAACGAGTCGCTGCCAGAGCCGATGCCACGTTCGACGCCAGTACCAATTGCGGAAACGACGGGCGAGATACCGATGATGCAACGTTTCAAAGAGCGTATTAGCGGTATTCTTCCGGCATTATCACGGCCATCAAAGGAAGTTGACGAAGTAACGTCGGCACAGCCACAAGATACAGACGAGTCGTTCCTCAAACGGCTACAACGCTTCTTGCTTGGTGAGCAGCAACGCAGTACAACAGCGGCGGCATTGATCGAGACACCATTGCGTATACAGCCAAATCAGGGTTACACTATTCGTATCCACCTGATGGGACGGAATGTAGCAACACCACCTCCTGGCACCAAAAAGGGCGCACAACCCGTGGGGTTAAGCGCAATTATCCATGATGAGATTGTGCATGTCGAGGTACGGTCCTCGATTTTCCAGAACTACGCCTATGTCGTGCAGCGAGCCGACGTACACATTCCGGGCGAGGGTTTTGCCGCCGAGGTATCAATACCCATGCAGCCGCTTTCAGGTGGTCAGAATGGACGCCGCGAACGCCTCCATATCTTCTTCATGGATGAGGCACGTCGCCCACTCTACGAGAAGCCGTTCGCCGTCGAAGTAACTGTCTCACAGCTTGTCCAATCGGGACGCGAAGGCCATACGGTGCTGACTATTCCAATTTGATTGCTGCGACTAACCGAATATGAAAACGGTCGCATCCATCATTACATAGAGCAGGATTAACAATAACCCTTCGAGCCAGACGAGTTCGCCATCTTTCGTGATCTCGCTGAAAAGAAATGTTGTGATACCTAGCACAGCTAGTTCAACAATGCTGAACACAAGGTCCAGGCGTTTCGGTGCGAACAGACTCACCAGCACCAGAACAGGAGCCATCAAGAGTGCAATCTGAATTGAGGAGCCTGCTGAAGCCGCCAGGACCATGCCGACACGCTTATCCAATGCCATAGAGATTGTATTGAAATACTCTGGTAAACCGCCAATAAGCGGTATAAAGACAAGGCCAACAAAAGCGGGATTCCAATGTAATACCGCCGTTACAGGCTCAATCGCACCAACTAATATTTCTGAAAGAATGGCGACCCCAACAGTCGCGATAGTTAGTAATAGCAAGCCGCGCCACAAAGAAGCCTTCTTCTCTTCTTTTTGTTGTGAGGGTGGCTCTGCTTCAGGTATGTCTGTACTTTTGATCGTCTCTACCGTACCATCAATTTGTTTAAGAACACCACTTTTGTTGGCGACTGCGCTTGTGGCAATAGCATGTCGAAACGCGAGAAGACGCGAGATTGCAACCTCTGAACGCGCCCCGATGACAGGATCAATCTCCTCTTCATCACCATTATCGCCGACATGGAAAACACTAAAAAGAATGGATGCGACATAACCCAACAATAAGCATACTGCAATCACGTCGGAGAGCAATTCGCCACGCTCTACAATCAGAGTCTGACGCGAACGTGACGCTAGAAGTTCTGCAACAGTAGGTAGCAACAGCCCACCGACACAGAGAGCTAACAATGATGCATACTGACTTGCGGGTCGTATCTCAAAGTTTAGGCGTCCATGCTTGACGCCCCCAACACAAACTGAGACACCAAGTACCAGCAATGCATTACCCAGGATAGTGCCAATAATGGATGCTCGTACCACATCCGTTAGTCCCTGGCTGAGGGCCAGGATGCCGATGATAAGTTCGGTTGCATTCCCAAAGGTTGCAAAAAGTAGCCCTCCTATGCGTTCGCCTGTATGCTCCGCAACCTGCTCAATTGACTCACCAATAAGTGCGGCTAGTGGAACAATACCGAGAGCAGCTATAATAAACAGGACAAGTGGAGGCACATGCAAAAAATCGAGAATGGGTGCCAAGATAGCAAAAATAAGGAAAAAATATAACCAGCGTGGCATAAAGGTTTCTCCCATCATACGATATTCTTGCCCTATTGTATCTGATAGGAAAGTAAAAAGACAGCAGTACTTCTGGAATCTATTGGCTTATTCATTCGTTATTAAAGGAAACAGGTACCTTAAAGGAGTTATATAGATGGCAGACTACCGGGTTGGTGTTGAAGAAGATGAAAATATGCCTTCAAAACACAAGGTTCTTGATACCAATCATCAGCCTCATAAAAACAAACAGCAAGAGCCAGAGGACCGTATTGCAACCTTCTCAGGAAATTTATTGGATAAAGCTGATGCTATTATTTATGCCATTGTTGGCATTTCGTTCCTGATCGGCGCACTCTTTGCGCTTGGCTACAGTTTTTGGAGCTTCGCGGCGAATGCAACGGCAGCTATTGCTGGCGGACAGCCAACAGGTTTGGCAACAGCGGTCATCGAATTTGTCTCTGGTCTCCTGCTCGTTCTCATCATTATGGAGGTGCTGGGCACCGTCACCCACTATCTCAAGTCGCACGAAACGTCGTTGCGCCCCTTTCTCTTCATCGGCATCGTTTCTGCTACCCGTAGTATCCTTTCAATAGGTGCCAAACTCTCTGTAGGGCAAGAGTCTACAAACACGTTAACGCCGGGGTTCGAGAGTGCTATGATCGAGCTTGGTGTCAGTGCTTTGGTCATCCTCGCACTGGGTATCACGCTCAAGCTGCTTGGACGTTTGGTGGAAGACGATTCAGACGACTAGCAGTTTCGCCTCCAGATTAGCCTTAATCGTCGCCCACTCAGTATCGAGAATACTATAGTATACCGAGTGGCGATAGTAGCCATCGGGCAGAATCATGTGGTTACGCAGTACACCCTCTTTGACCGCTCCTAGACGCTCGATGGCACGTTGCGACGTGAGATTGCGACTATCCGTCTTGAACTGCACACGGATCGCACTCAGTGTCTCAAAAGCATGGCGCAACAACAGATATTTGCATTCCGTATTTACAGGCGTGCGACGTACCTCACGAGCTAGCCATGTACCACCGATCTCTAGCCCCCGGTCTTTTGGCACAATCGTCAGGTAGCGCGTCGAACCAACAATCTCACCACTCGCGAGATTGACAATCACAAACACTCCATCTTTGCCATGTATCTGCGCCTCCAACGCATCAGTAATCCAGAATTGCATCGCCTCTAACGAAATCGATGGGTCATATGGCATAAAGGACCAGATAGCATGGTCTTGTGCCGCGCGAAACAGGCTCTCCACATGCGTAGCTTGTAGTGGTTCTAAGCGTACAACGTTTCCAGTTAGTGTTACAGGTTCTACATTCATATTTCTACATCCTCAATTAAGCTTTCTTACGTAGTTTACCATGCGAACAATGCGCTATAATTTATAGCAGCAAGGTTAGAGAAGGGAATATATATTCACTCGATGAAACGCAGTTTTTTATCCAAACTCCGCAGCAATGGAACATCATATCTTTTTGGCGCACTGCTCCTCCTGGCAGGAATACCAGCATACCAGACCTTTGTGCTGACTCCGACAGGCTATGCGAACGCGCTGACGGCTACCAGTGCTGGTAATCTTGCGGCGTACCTTGCCTGGATTGGCGAGCACAACCTGCCATTTCTCATCTATCGCGTCCTGCTCATCCTGGCCTTTGTGCTGCTCCTGAGCTTTCCCTTTTCGCTCTTCCGCATCATTATTGCACAGGAATTGATGGGACAGCAGGAACGCGAAGACGAGGAGGCATTGGCCGAAGAGGACGAGGAGGATGTTGAGAACGAGGATAGCGATACCATAGAGGACAACGAAGACGAGGAGGAGGAGGTACAGGAGGAGACGGACGGAATGCCTCCTTACGCATGGCGTGGCAAGGGTTTCGCGGTCATCGCGGCATGGTCCGGAGCCATTGGCTTAGTCGTTTACATCGTAGGTACAGTCGCAAGTACGCTCTATCTTGTGACCATCAGCAATGGCATCACACCGAACGCCACGCTTTCTGGCACAACCATTCTTTTCATCAGTATTTTCGCAATTCTCACCAATACGGTTGGTATCGGCTTTCTTACCCTCTCGACACTTTTCTTTGGCGCGATCATCGCACGTGCTGGTGGTAAGCTCTGGCCTCCTGCATGGGTATCTTTTGGCTATGCCGCCCTTGCGGTTGCAGCACTCTTTAGCGGGAGTGCCGTGAGTGTCGCCAGTGCGCCAACATCAGGGCAGGCACCCCTAATGGCACCTGCTACCCTACTCTTTGCAGTCTGGCTTCTCTGGCTCGGTGTCATGCTGGTACGCTTGAAACCCGAACCAGTTGCCGAATTTGACGAGCGAAGAGAACAATGATATCTGTAGGGGCCATAATTTATTACGCCCTCGTCCACTGTATGGTGAGACGAGGGCGTAATAAATTATGGCCCCTACAAGAAACGATGATTGTTTACAGCCAGGGTTGGGCAGCAAACGCAATGCTTTGCTGCTCTTCACGGGTGAGCCGCCAGCCAATTGCACCAGCATTGTCTGTTGCCTGACGCGCATTTTTCGCGCCGGGGATAGGAACGATGCGGCCATCTTTTGTCAGGAGCCAGTTGAGGGCAACCTGGGCGATGGTCTTCTCATGCGCCTTAGCGATAGGCTCCATGACTTGCAGCAACGGCTCTGTCCTGGCTCGTTGCCGAGAGCTAAAGGCGGGAATGAAGCGACGTGCTCCTGTAAGATGTGGAGCCTGTGCGTCGCTCACACGATACTTGCCTGTGAGCAAGCCCTGCTCTAACGGGCTATAGGCAATGAGCGCAACATTCAAGGCGCGACAGGCAGCGAGTACGCCGTTCGATTCTGGCTTGCGATGCAACAGGCTATAATGTACCTGGTTCGATGCCAGAGGAATACCGTGACGCGCGAGGCGTGCATGTGCCTGACGCATCTGCTTAGCACTATAGTTACTCACACCAATAGCACGAATTTTGCCCGCACGGTACGCCTGTGCGAGGGCATCCATCAAGGCATCGATGCCGAGCAAGGTATACGGCCAGTGAACTTGATACAAATCAATCTGGCTTCTACCGAGACGTTCCAGGCTCTTATCCAGGGCACCGAGCAATGTCTTTGCTGAAAGTCGATAAGGAAGCGGCGCGAATTTGCTGGCGATAATCGCAGGCCGTCCATCCTGACGAACACACTCACCAAGAATGCGCTCAGACTCGCCACCGCCATAGATTTCTGCCGTATCGAAGAAATTCAAGCCAGCATCCAGACATGCCTTGTATGCCTGATTGATGTCTTCGCGGGTATGGCTTTGTCCATAGTTCCAAAATCTGGTATCACCCCAACTCCACACGCCGACTCCGAGAGGGGGTACGGTGACAGGGGATGCACCAAGTTGACGTTGATCTATTTGAATCATAACAACCTTCTATATGCACGTTGAGCTTATATACTATACTGAAATGTTCTATCTATTTTAACATAGCAAAGAGCGTCAAACGCTGGCACACGGTACAAATTTTGCATTTTCCCGCTCCATGTATGCAAGTTTCCAATACGCAACAGCCTCTTTTGCATAGCCTAATTCCTCGGACACTTCAGCGAGCCTGCTATACACTTCGACGAGATGCACATATGCCTGCGTTAACTGGAACTGGTCAATAGATTTCTGCAACCACGCTATACCCTCGTCAAACAGGTTCTGTGGCTGAGCGGCGAGTCGAGCCACGGCGAGCGTTACCTTGCCAATTGCATTATAGACAACCCCACGCAAAAATGCATCCTCGACCTGTTCAATAGCGTCTATAGCGCGCTTGGCGTACTCTTTAGCAGTATCCACATCTGCCTTTTCAAGAAATAATTCAGCAAGATCGGTGCAGTCGAGCAGGAGCATTTCAGGTCTATTATTGCTTATCGCCAATGAAAGTGATTTCGCATAATACATTTCTGATGCGTCATAATTCCCCAGTTTAAGAGAAATACGTCCAAGCACATTATACATACGAGACAGCAATGGTTCATTCCCATTTTCCTGATACAAGCGTAGTGCCTCGTGTGCCGCTTCGTGTGCCTTCGCAAAGTCGCCCAGACAACGATACGTTTCGCTTAACCCATATTGAATATTTGGAATCTCTTCATAAAGCTGATGATGATTGCAAAGACGTAGAGCGTCTTCATAATTACGAACAGCGACTGTATACGAGCCTCTCATCATATACGTCATAGCAAGATTATATTGCGCCTCGATACGTAGGGCGGGGAGTTGAATACGACGGTCATGAAGCATTTTGAGACAGTATAAGAAATGTCTTGAAGCATCTTCATAATGAGCAAGCCCTACGGCGGTTTGACCAAGGCGTAGGAGATAAATGGCAAAACGTTCACGTTCTACCAACGTTTCTTGTTGTATATTCTGATTTTCAGCATGTATTGGATTGAGCAAGGGGATTAATATTTGTGATGCATCGTGCCATTGTTTATTTAAAACATAATACCATCCCAGTAAGTAGGTGACATCACGCTGTTGCTCTTCGTTATCTACCTGGATTGCCTCTAGCACCACGCGTGCATCCTCATTTTTGCCCTCTTCCAGGAGCAAGCGAGCGCGATTAAGGGAGGTTTGTATTGTTTTTAGCTCCATAAATGTCGTCTCCTTTCTAAAATATCGGCCTATTATAACACATCAACATAAGATACAATAGCCTTTTTGGGCCATTCCTGTGAGAGAATAAGAGGAGAGGTAACATGAGTGGGAAAAATACAACGGAAATCTTGTGTCTCCACCACCGCGCCCACAGAGTGGTAGAGAGATCCCCGTTGCATACAGTATAGCGCAATTAGTACCTTTACACAAGAATAAGTCATAGAAAAGGAGTTTTGGGGGTAAAGTATTATTGCACGGAGCAGATAGTCATGATAGACTGGACAGGATAGTGAGATACTCCTATCCTACAAATTACAATAACATATGTGTATTCATAAGAGGAATATATTTGTGAACGACGAACCTGAGATCAACAGCGAGAGATACATAGTGCAGGAAAACAATCGCCCAGGAGACCGATTTGCAGGTCGCCGTATTGTCACCATTGGTGGAGGCACTGGCACTTTTTCCGTCCTTTCACATTTGAAGAAGTATCCGTTCAACATCAGTGCTGTGGTTACGATGTCTGATAGCGGTGGGAGTTCAAGGCGGCTCATGGATGAATTCCGGCGACAATTGCCATTGGGTGATTTACGTATGTCTCTGGTCGCATTAGCACGTAACGGGGCGTTATGGCGTGAAATCTTCATGCATCGTTTCGAGCAGTCGAGCGAACACGAGAGTTCAAATGGTGTAACGGGACAAACAGGTGGTGTTGGTGGGCATAGCTTGGGAAACTTGATTCTGAAAGGGCTACAAGATATCAACGCTGATGACCTACTCCTCGCGATTGAAGATGCCCAGGAATTGCTTAACACTGCGGGCAACGTCCTACCTGTCACGCTGGCACAAACGACTATCTGCGCTGACTTAGAGAATGGCACAACTATTTGTGGTGAAACCGATATTGACACACGCGGCAAAAACCATCCCGAGTCTCTCTCGCCAATTCAGCAACTTCGTTTGCAACCGGAGGACGCACCTGCCTGCCTGCCTGCAATCAGGGCTATTCGTCGTGCCGATACCATCATTATTGGTCCGGGCGACCTCTATACGAGTTTGCTGCCCAACCTGCTCGTCAAAGACATTGCACGTGCAGTTCGTGAGTCTGATGCGGAAAAGGTCTACGTCTGTAACTTGATGACCAAGCATGGTGAGACCGATAACTATAAAGCCTCTGACTTTGTGAATACGATTCATCGTTATCTCGGAGGACGCGTTGACCGTGTGATTGTGAATGATGGTCCTTTCAATGAAGATGTGCTGCAAAAATATTATGCAGAAGACGGGCGTGTGCCTGTACGCATTGACCGTGCCGAGCTATTGCGGCTCGTCCCACACGTAACAATTGAGCATCTCAATCTGGAGAACGATCAACTGGCACGTCACGACCCCGAACGCCTTGTACGCGCCATCTTCCATACCCACAACCTGTAATTCCATTAGGATGTTGTACAAAAAGAATGCTTGCGGCTGGTGCCGCAAGCATTCTTTTTGTACAACATCCTAATGTAACCCTTTGGCGATGTTTTCAAACTCTTCGCGTGGGAAGGCGCGCATCGTCTGGGTACGCATGCTTCCCTGTGCAATGGTACCCAGAATGAGGCGAGCCGCCGTTTGATCGTCGGGCGCTTCCGTAATTACAATATAATCGAACTGACCCATCACCAGGTAGAAGCCGATAAGTCTTCCGCCTGCCTCTCTCAATGCTGCATCAAATGTCTTCAAGCGTTCCGGTGCGTTCTTGGACTCCCGTATGCCTTGCTCCGTGAGGTTAACCAAGCTGATATACGTTGCCATGCTGTTCCTCCACGTCATTGCTCAAGCTTTGTACTACAGGTAACAATTTAGGGTCCTCTCCATCCATTGTACCCATAAGCTACAAGAGATACAAGTATGCTACAAGTGGTCGCCGTTTTTAGCGTTTACGCAAGAAAAGCCAGCCTTCGCACATACCTGCCAACGCTCCGACCAACAAAAACAGCGATTCAGGACGTGCTGTACTACTACTTACCGCAGAAAAGAGACCGCTACTCAGCAATAGATACGCAAAGAGCGCAAGCACGGCTCCCACAAAGGGGCGAGTAAACCAGGTGACGACAACAAAAATCGGTGCTTCATTTGGTGCTGATGTGCGTCCCAGCGTTATGATACTGCTGACACAACCACCCAGGAGACCGTACAGTAGCACCAACCAGGGCACATGAAGCAACAAAAAATTGTCGTTCAGCACATCATTTGCAATACCCATACCTTGCACAACGGCGAGCGCAAGTACCGCCAGTAACAGGCAAAACAGATAGATTGCGAAAGCCACAAACCAACGATTAGGATGACTTTTTCTCGCTTGTAACGGTGATGTGGATGTATGGGCCTTTGGCAACTTCTCGACCGACATCATGAGCGGCTCTGTATGTTGCTCTGTTCTCACGGCTGTTGCAACAAGAGGTGCTGTTTCGATCTGCTCATGCCGGGTCGAAGGGGTTATCGGCATAGATGTAGAGATACGTGTGTTGCGGAGCTGCTTGATATACGCATCTGGTAGCTTTTGCTTAGTAGCAATCGAGGTAAGACGACGAATATACATAGCCAATCCATCCTGCGTTTCTGCGGTAGCAAGATGTTGTGCAGCAGTACTGGCGTCTTCATAGCCATAGGTGATGCAGGAGAGAGTACGATTGCGATAGGTTTCAAGTACTTCCACACGCATCTCCCTCATACCGCTCTGTGGGAATGCATGCACCGTTTCCAGCAGTGCAGGCTCATCGCTTCGTTCCTGTGTCACATAGCGCGGCACACGATATAGCACGCCCCATACCTCCGCATCAACCCGTGTATCTGGCACAATAGCAGTAAGGGTTCGTGTTCGCGCATCCTCATCTTCGTAACTGCCCAGGAACAGACGATAGCCTTTTAGCACGGCGTTTCCATAAAGTAGTGCAAGACCATCGAGCCGTTCAGGAGTATTCAAATGGAAGTTATCCATTTCTAGTCCATACTCGAATAGCCATTCAAACTCTTGCATATCACGCGTAGGTGTTGCCAGCTTGTTTGTTACTGAAGGCGTGTACATGTGGGCTTCTACGTCGTCGTACTCGTCTGGCTCCTCTGGGAGTGGGGGTGCCGAGGGTGGTTTTGTAGGGAATGCAGATATTGGCGAAAATGCTGCATTTTTACCCTTTTTCTCTTCTGGTAGCGGCTCTGGTAGCTTACTGGGGGGTACGGCTGTCATCGTGCTATACATGAAGGGGCGCGGGGTGTTGCCGCGTACAATGGGAGCACCGGGAGCGGCCTCCTTTGCTTGCAATGACTGGACATCCTGTTCTTCACGTTCATAATTGGCTTCGTTCTCTTGTTTACCCTGCTCATACTGTTCGTCACTCATCGTATCCACGATCTCTCCTTCCATATCAACGTGCCCTTTTTTCCTCGTTTTCTGATCTACGTCAAAAAACTCTCTGCAGTCAGGATACTGATATTTCCCTATTTTACCAAATGGATAGGACAGGAGTAATTACAAAGCGAATTTAACATGACGGGGCAAAGCTTTGTCATGTTCGCTATGCTACTTTGTTGACCTTGACATAGCCACTCTTTGTACCATATCGTGATAGAACAAGATTTTACAATGCACAAGGAGCAACCAAAAATGCAATATAGACATCTGGGAAGTGCGGGCGTGCGTATTAGCTCGATTGGTTTGGGAAGCTGGCTTACCTATAGCGATTCGGTCGAAGAGAAGACAGCGACCGAGTGTATTCACGAAGCATACAATCTTGGCGTCAACTTCTTTGATACCGCCAATGCCTACAATCGTGGTAAGACGGAAGAGGTGGTCGGACGCGCTCTCAAGGATTTTTCGCGCGATTCATTTGTCCTTGCAACAAAGGTATATTTTCCAATGGGTGATGGTCCTAATGATCGTGGCCTTTCGCGCAAGCATATCATGGAGCAGTGCCACGCAAGCCTGCGCCGCCTGGGAACCGACTACATCGACCTGTACCAGTGTCACCGCTATGACACAGAAACTCCGCTCGAAGAGACGCTACGTGCCCTTGACGACCTCGTGTCGCAGGGCAAAATTCTCTACGCGGGTGTCTCGGAATGGTCGGCGGCACAAATCGCTGATGCGGTCGGTATCGCACGCGAGCAACATCTACATAAGATCGTCTCGAATCAGCCAGTGTATAATATGCTTACACGCTATATCGAGCGTGAAATTGTGCCGTTGAGTGAGCGCGAAGGTATCGGCCAGGTTGTCTTCTCACCATTAGCGCAAGGCATTCTGACAGGGAAGTACAAACCGGGGCAGCAACCAGAGCAGGGTACGCGTGCCGCCAACGAAAAGCAGAACATGTTCATGAAAGACCTCATGAGCGATAAGACGCTCACCGCTGTACAGCATCTGCAAGAACTCGCGCAACAGCAGGGACATACACTCTCACAACTTGCACTCGCCTGGATATTGCGTCTGAACAATATTAGCTCCGCCATTATTGGAGCGACCAATGTGAAGCAGGTCGAAGAGAACGTGAAGGCAAGCGATATCACGCTATCTGAAGACGTGTTGAAACAAATCGACAGTATTCTTGGAGATTCAGTTACCTACGAAAGCGCGTAGGAGAAAAAGAGAACAAAATCATGGAATTTAGCGCACGTAACCAGTTAAAGGGAACAGTAAAATCAGTCAAGACGGCTGGAGTGATGGCCGAGGTGGTTATCGAGTTACCCGACGGGCAGCAGGTCGTTTCCGCAATCACGCGCGGCTCCGTCGAGTCGATGAACATCAAAGAGGGCGATTCGGTGTTCGCAGTGATTAAATCCACCGAAGTTATGATTGGCAAAGAAAGTTAATGTATATACAAAAGCTAGTGTGTGCTGCTTCACAGCACACACTAGCTTTTGTATATTAAGAAAAAGACTTAGGCGATGGTTACAAGGTGCTTGTTAAACCATTTGCTGGCAAGTTGTGCGACACGATTCACGTTATCTTTTCGCGCGAAAAGAGACTCTCCCCCTTCTATCTGCTCAAACTGCTTGTCTTGGTTCGCAAGGCTCGCCAACGCGCTCTGGTCTTGAGTGACAGCTTGCGTGTCTTGGTTCGCCGCAATAAGCAGTGTCGGTGTTACAACGCGCTGCAGATAGTCCTGTGCCTGCTCAATGTAGCCACCAGCAGAGACCACCGCCGCTACCACGTCGGGTCGCTCCGCGGCAGCTATCAGCACAGCGGCCCCTGTTGCGCCTGCGCCAAAGTAGCCAATGGAGAGATGTTGTGTCTCGTCGTTTTCAAGCAGCCATTGTGCGAGACCCACAATACGCTGTTGCATCACAGAGACGTTACGACGAAAATAGTCTGTGCCCTCATCAAGCTGCTGCTCTTCCGCTGTGAAAAGGTCTACCAATAGCGTTGCTAGCTTATCTTGAAAAAGGACCTGTGCCATTGTAAGCGCAGTTTGATGTGAGCCATCCGCGCTCCCCTCGATACCATGTGTGAGAATCACCATGCCGTGTGCATCCGCCGGTAGATGTAAAAGGCCAGCTAGCGTTACCGCCCCTGCTCCTACTTGCACTAAACGACCATTATTTGCGCTCTCTGTCATAATGAGCAATCCTTCCTCGCTATATCAAATACTTACCTCTAATAGTACGAATATTACCCCGTAATCATATTCACTTATCCTATTCTAATCTTACAAGCGTAATTTTCCTGTTTTTCGTGTATCCTTCTTTCGCTATCATACGTGAACAGTAAAGATGGTGATTTAAAAATTTCACCAATAACAAAAACACAATACCAGCAGTTACCGAATAAAAAACGTATTATATGTAAACGCACACGATGTATAGCAAACTATGCCGAGTGTAGCATTAGGAGGAAAAACATGGCAATGACTGGACGTACAGTAATAGGTGTTTTCGATGAGTCAGCCAACGCAGACCGTGCGATTGATGCATTGCAAAATGCAGGCTTTAGCAGCAGCCAGATTCATCACTCTGGACGTGGTGCTACTGCTACGACAGGTGGCTTCTTTGAAGGTGTAAAGAACTTCTTCACAGGAGGAGACGACACAGCAGGAAGTGGTCACGTCGCCAGCGATTTGACAGGTATGGGTGTTTCCAACGACGAAGCGCGATATTACGAAAACGAATATAACAATGGTCGTACAGTCGTCTCTGTCAACGCTGGCGATCGCGCAGCAGAAGCAAAAACTATCCTTGATACAAATGGCGCGTACAACTATAGCAATCAGCGTGGTAATACAGCTCGCAGCACTTCAACAGCAACCACAACAGGCACCACTGGCTATGATCGCACTCGTGACGCCAATTATACCGATGCAGCCACGACAACAGGCACTACTGGTTATGATCGCACCCGTGACGCGAATTATGCGAACGAGACCGACGATCAGCGTGCGCTACGCCTACGCGCAGAGCAGTTGAACGTCAACAAGCAGCAGGTGCAGTCCGGCGAAGTAACTCTCGGCAAGAATGTTGTCGAAGAGCAGAAGACGGTCAACGTTCCCGTAACACGTGAAGAGGTATACATTGAGAACCGTCCTGTGAGCGGCAACGTAACTGATGATGGCACACCAATCGGCGAGGGCGAGAACATTCGCGTTCCCGTCAGCGAGGAGCGTGTCAACGTTAGCAAGGATACCGTCACCACTGGCGAAGTCTCGATTGGCAAACGTGCCGTTCAAGAGAACCAGCAGGTAACAGACACTGTGCGTCGTGAAGAGGCCCGCCTGGATCAGAGCGGCAACGCAAGAGTACAGGGAAACGACCTCAATACAACTAATACAAACGATACCGACCTCAATACACGCACAGACAATACAAACGATACCCGCAACTCATACTAGTTTTGATTTGTGGATCGAGTAGACAAAGAGGGTGGCTTGCCGTTTGGTAAGCCACCCTCTTTATCTGTTTCGTTGTACTTACGATAAAAATTCAGTTTTATAATGGTAGGGAGACACTTGTGGTCTCCCTACCATTATTTGTATTAGACGGAGTATACCATGCCTCTCCACTACCAAAAAGGCAATATCTTCGACTCGAATGCTCAAGTTATCACTAATCCAGTGAATTGTGAAGGGTTTATGGGTAAGGGATTAGCATTTGCCTTCAAACAAAAATATCCTGCTATGTTTGCTGCCTACCAACAGGATTGCAAGAAGGGAAGGCTTCGTATAGGAAGACCAACGCTTTATAAAGAAAGTACGCCTTGGGTTCTTAATTTTCCGACAAAAAACACCTGGCGTGCTGATTCCAGATTAGAATATATTGAGCTAGGGTTGGAATACTTTGTTGCGAATTACAAGAGAGCGGATATAGAAAGTATTGCCTTTCCCAAGCTTGGTACCCAAAACGGTAAGCTATCATGGGATAACGTTGGACCTTTGATGGCAAGGTATCTCGGTCAACTCGATATTGATGTTTATATTTATATCACTGAAGGGGAGCAAGAATACTATCAAGACATTTATAAATAAGGTCTGTGATTGTAGGCCCCCTCTGTAAATGTCATGATAGCAATTCGGTTGCAACGTGAATGGGACTCTCGCCTTCTTTTGCTTGCCGCAGGGTGATATCCGCAGTTATATTCAAAGCAGAAAAGAGTTCTATTAGAGTTTCAAGTGTAGGATTACTCTCGTCGGAAGAAAGAATGCGCGAAACAGACTCTCGCTTCTTCCCCATTCGCTCAGCAAGTATTTCTTGGCTCAAATGCTGATGCTTACGAATTGTCTCTATAGCATGCATGAGTTGCATCTCTGCTTCCATTTCTTGGTACCCAGCGGCAATTTCTGGATTCTGTAATCTTTTTAGTCGTCGCTGCTCATATCTATTCATTAGTCTTCCTCCTGTGTAGGGCTGATACGGCGAGTCTGTATATATTCGGTCCAATAAGTGAATGCCTTTTTCAGATCACGTCCTGATGTCGGTTGACCAACACGTTTAACATAACCATGTAGCAACGTTGTGTCTTCCTGTTCAAAATATTCAATCGTCCATTTCATATAAGTAAAGTAACATACATGTTACATATAAAGCAAGGGTTTACATACCTTTTCTAGTACCGTAACCCATACCTACCTCATACGTATCTACTCATAGAGAACATCAACACATCAAGAAGGGGTAGGGACGAATTACTTGGCTCACTGTCTCAATCCGCGCTCTGCTGGGGGTCATGATAACCCCGATGGCGCGGTATGCTGCCAGCGTTGCGATTTTCTGGTACAGGGGGCGCATATTGGCATGTATGAGGTGGTCGCGTTTATCGGTGCTGGCACCTATGGACATGTCTACAAAGTGCGCGAACCGATGCCTCTGAGCCGTTTGCTTGCCCTCAAGGTGTTGCGCCTCGACCAGTTCAACGACAAGGCGCAGGCTAGCTTTATGCAAGAGGCGCGTCGTATCGCCACCATGCAGCATCCCAACATTCTACCTATCTACAACTTCGGGCGTTTGGAGAACGATCAGCCATATTTTGTGATGGAGTATGCGCCGCAGACGATTACTGATATCTTCCGCACGTCCAATGGTAGCAGGCGGCTGGCCTTCGCGGAAGAACTCGTCTCCTATGTGCGGCAGGCGGCGGATGCCTTACAATATGTCCACGATATGAAGATGGTGCATCAGGATGTGAAACCTGGTAATTTGCTTATCGGACGCAACGGCCAGATACTGTTATCCGATTTCGGTACGACGCTCTATCTTGGCACCTATACGCACGCCTCACTTGGTGAGGTGACAGGCACAGCCGCGTATATGCCGCTTGAGCAGTGGCAAGGCAATCCACGCCGCGACTCCGATCAGTACGCTCTCGCAATCTGTTGCTACGAGTTGCTCACAGGGCGCACACCCTTTGTATACAAGCGTATCGAGGAGATGTGGAATGCCCAGATTAACGAGCTACCAGCATCACCGCAACGATGGAATTCGCGAGTCCCCGTAGAGGTTGCAGCGGTGTTGCTACGCGCTTTAGCAAAGGACTATCACCGCCGTTATAGTAGCATAACAGAATTCGCCGATAGGTACACGGACGCAGTGCAAACAGCATTGCAACGCTATGTCTGTCACCATTGCGGACAACAAAACCGTACAGGTGCCCAACGTTGTACATTTTGCGGGGCTGAACAGGACAATCGGCTCTGTCCCTATTGTGATGCGCCACTGCGTTTTGGGCAACGTTGTTGCTCGTCTTGTGGTCGCCTCACCCTGCCACAAAGGCAGGTTGCGCGTAGCCCCCTTGTTGGCGTCAGTGTACGACAGGGATGCTACACGATTAAACGTGTTCTCAAGCAGTCGGACGATACACACGTTACAATGGCGGTGGCATATGACACTCGGATGAACGAACGCCAGGTTGTCTTGAAACGCTGGGAATGCGCCGATGCTCTGCCGCGTCGTGCGAAGGATGTAGCCCACTATGAGCAAGCCACTGCATTACTCGCAAAGCTACATCATCCTTTTGTGCCAGCCGTGCTTGACCGTTTCGCCGAGGGCAAGCACTACTACATGGCCCTGGCTTACATTGATGGCGAAAGCATCGAGGATCGTCTACAAAAACTGCTACGTCCGCTATCCGAGCGCGACGTGCTCGGCTATATGAATACACTGTTGAATGTTTTGATTGCGATTGAGCAGCAACATGTGTATCATTATGACATCTCGCCTGCGAACATTCTCATCGAGCAGAAGCGTGGCCGTGCTATCCTTACGGGCTTTCAAGTACAACCACCGCCGCGCGACCCCAGCATCCGTATTCCAGTTACGCGTAATCGAACCACGCGCAAACTGGTCATCTCGCCCTACCTGCCCATTCAGGATAAGCCCTACGACTCTCGTACCAGCATCTATATGTTAGCCGCAACGATGCATCATGCCCTCACGAACATCGCGCCTCCGCACTATCCAGCGTATCCGCCTGTGCGTATGCTCAACCTGGACGTGTCGCCCGCACTCGAAGCCATTTTGAACCGCGCGCTGTCGGAAGAACGTGCGTTGCGTTACCAGAGCTACGAGACAATGCGGAATGATGTGCAAAAGCTGCTGTAATAAAGAGAATTGGCCTGTTGGTGTGATTTCGACGGAAAGATACGATTTCTCGTGTCACCCAGAAGTGATCGTGATCGTGCTAACAGAACTGGCAACTTCGATGTCGTAGCATGGGACAGTTGGATCAAAGTCAGGGCTTTGCAGCCGCACGTCGCTCCCCACATCGCTAAAAGTTTGATCATCGAAGACAAATTCGGAGGCCCACCCTTTGAGGTGGGCTTGGGCGGCGACACCTGCTGGGCGCCGAACCGTGACCTCTGATGCTCCACCGCTGATTCGTATGGGAACCATGCCCTCTGGCGTGGGCAGTTCCAGGTGGACTGAGCTGAGTCCCCCCTTGATCTCCAGTCCGGCGAGATTGAGTGTACCCAGTTTGGCGGTGACCTCCGATGCTCCTCCCTGAATCACAATGTGCCACGGAATGGCAGTGCTGAGCATGACCTCCGCCGCTCGTTTCTCCCCACTCAGAACCCAGAGACGGCGTGGATAGCGGAGCGTGACCACTCCCTCTTTGACCGCAACGCTTGGCACGGGTCCCTCGAATCGGGCCTGGTAAAGGTCGGTCATTCCCTCGTCCGTGTGCAACGTCAGTCGGGAGACCCCAGAGGAGACGACGAGCCGCGCACTCGAAAGCTGTCCTAGCGGCGCGGAGAAGATTCCTCCCTCACCCTCTGGCATCTCTTGCAACTGGACAATTTCTCTTCTGAACAGTGCATTGCTGCGTTTGAGAAACTCTAGGAGCAAAGAGATCTGCTCCTCGTCGTAATCCGACGCTAGTTCATCCCACGCCTTCCCAAGGGATGCGAAAATGGGGCTGATCTTCTGTATATTGTCCTTGCCTCTTTCGAGCTGGACGATGACCCTACGCCCATCGTTGGGGTCGCGCTCCCGGCGTACAAGCCCGGCCTCCTCCAACCGATTCAGCATCCCGGTGATCGCCCCAGTGGTGAGTCCGGTGAGATCGGCGAGCTGACCAGCGGTCGAGGGGCCAATGCTTTCCAGGATATTCATAACCTGCATGTCTGTGACCGTCATCCCGATCCGAGCCGCCGCAGCCCGGAAGAAGGATGCGCCGAGTTCATTGAACTGCCGAATCTCCCGCGCAAGCTCCCTTCGTCCCTCTGTGTTTTTTTCCTGCGAACCACTTGACAATTTTTATTCCTCCGGCTAAGATATATTTATCTTACTCTCTAAGATAATTTTATGAAGCTTCATTTAACTAGCTCAGTGAATCGTATTGTAGCATAGTCTCTGTGAGCAAGAAAGGGTGAGCGAATGCTTACAGATAGAACGAAAGGAGCAAATACTTCACATGTCAACTTCTTTTCATCCAGATGAAGTTCCCCTGGCTAGGAACGAGGCCCTCGCACAGGACAGTTCAACGGAACGAAGCATAGCCAAAGCGGTTGCGGGAGGGATGCTGCACCCTTTCAAGGTGCGGAACTTCAATTTGCTTTTTAGCGGACGAACCATTTCAATCATTGGTGATGCGCTCTACATGGTGGCACTACCATGGCTGATCCTGACGACGGGAGGCAACGCGCAGGAGCTGGGTATTGTCCTGGCAGCCTATGGCATTCCTAGCGTGGGGAGCATGCTGGTGGGGGGCTGGCTGAGTGATCGCCTGCGCCCAAGACGACTCATGCTGATCGCCGATACTGTGCGTATGCTGCTGGTGGGTATCCTGGGGGTGCTGGCCCTGCTGGGACACCCCACCGTCTTGCAACTCTGTGCGATTGCCGTACCGCTGGGAGCCTTGGGGGGCGCATTCATGCCCGCCTCCATGTCCATCTTGCCCGATACGCTGAGCAACGAGGACCTGCAAGCTGGCAACGGGCTGATGATGTCCTCGATGCAGGGTGCGAGCCTAGTGGGGTCGGCCTTCGCAGGCGTCATCGTTGCCACATTCCCCGCAAGTGTGGCTCTGATCATCGATGCGGCGACCTTCCTCGTTTCGGCGGGTTCGCTCGCCCTAATGCATGCGACCAACCGTACTACACCAAGCAAACAAGAGGCAGGAGAAAACCAGGAGAATCCAGTAGTCGGCACCCAGGAACAAGGTGAGCAGGTCAGCTTCTGGCACTTTCTACGCACCTCGCGGTTGATTCAGGTCGTCCTGCTCATGTTCATCGTGATAAGTCTCGTTTCGGGCGGACTGATAGAGGTTGCGCTGCCCACGCTGGTACACGGCCCCATGCACGGGGGCGCGAACGGCTATGGTTTCATCCTGGCTGCCTGGGGAGGGGGCGCACTCGTTGGGAGCATCTTCGCCGGGACGTTGGGCAAACACAAACACAAAGGATTGGGTGTCCTCCTGGCTGGACTGATCGTCGCCGCCGCAATCGCTCTTCTCCCCACATGGGGTGTCATTGGAGCCATGATCTGTATGTTGATTGGCGGCATCGCCAACAGCGGTATCACTGTCCTGCTTTTTACCGCGATCCAGTTGGTCATTCCGCGCCATCTGATGGGGCGTATCATGGGTCTGCTGATGTTCAGCGCATCCGGGCTATATCCTCTCTCGGTGGCACTGGCTGGTGTACTTGCGAACCAGTTTGGCCCAGCGATCCTCTTTCCGTTCGGTGGACTCTTGCTGGGTTTGGTGATGCTGTTTGGAATGACCCAAAAAGCTCTGAGAGAGATCTAACAACGAGAGAACTTATGTGCTATTAGGCCAATTGAGGGTGACAATCGCGTGCGATTGTCACCCTCAATTCTCTTTATTACCCTCTCTTATCGAGTGGAACATATTCCGTTACTTTTTGCCCAACATATTCGGCGCGTGGACGAATGAGGCGGTTGTTGGCGTATTGCTCAAGGATGTGCGCGGTCCAGCCTGCTGTACGGCTACTCGCGAAGATAGGGGTGTCCAGGTCTATCGGAACACCGAGCGAGTAGTAGACGGAGGCCGAGTAGAAATCGACGTTCGCGTAGAGACCTTTATGCTCCATGACGTACTTTTCAACGATACGCGATATCTCAAACCAGCGCGTGTCATTGTTGCGTTTCCCTAGCTCTTCGGACATGGCTCTCAGGTGGGTTGCGCGTGGGTCGTCGGTGCGATAAACACGATGCCCGAAGCCCATAATGCGTTCTTTACGCTCCAATGCATCATGGATGTATGCCTCGGCATGTGTTGGCTCACCGATACGCAATAGCATACGAATAACCTGCTCGTTTGCGCCACCATGCAGAGGGCCGGAGAGTGCGCTAATAGCTGCTGTAACGGAGGCATACATATCGGCCTTTGTACCAGCACTCACGCGTGCGGCGAAGGTTGAAGCATTTAGTTCATGGTCAGCATGCAAGATGAGCGCGACATCCAGCACATGCGCGGCATACTCGTCGGGCATCTTGCCTGTCAGCATATACAGAAAGTTCGTGGCATGATTGGAATCATTCAGGGGAATTACAGGGTCTTTGCCATTGCGAATATTCTCCCAACTCGCCACGATGGTAGGTAGCACAGCGGTCAGACGCAATGCCCGTTGCTGATTCGCAACTTCGGATTTGTCGTTCAGGTCGGCGTCGAAAGCAGCAAGAGCCGAGACAGAGGTACGCAACACATCCATAGGCGTAGTCGTTGTAGGCAGAAGACGCATGATATCGACAAGACGCCCCGGTAGAGGACGTTGTGAGATAAATTGATTCTGTACTTCTTCAAGCTGCACTCGCGTCGGCAACTTCCCATGCCATAACAAATATGCAGTCTCTTCAAAAGAAGAATGCTGTGCCAGATCATGAATATCAACACCGAAGTAGGTAAGCTTGCCTAGTTTGCCATCGAGATCACAAATACTAGACGTTGTTGCGACAACATCTTCCAGTCCTGCGCCAGTGGTGGTGGACATAAACGCTCCTCTGTGAGAATAGATGCTTCTTCGTAGAAGGCAGTAGCCCTTGTATGGGGCAACCTCTGCTTCCCCGGCGAAGCAGAAACGCATTGCGGCATAACGCTTTTACCCGTCACACAACAAGGTATTGTGCCTATTGGAGATATTATAGTCCTCTGTCTCAAATAGTGTCAACGCTACCGTCTAGTCGCACCATACAAAGTATGTTACACTGGCGCAAATAGCGAGAGAAGCGAGGGGTGCAATGAGTAAGGCCATGCGCGATGATGAAGAACAACTCATCGCCCGTAGCCAGCGCGGAGACGTAAACGCATTCAACCAGTTGGTGCTACACTATCAGCAGACGCTGTATAGTGTTGTCTTCCGCATGCTCGGCGACCCTGATACAGCTGCAGATGTGACGCAAGACGCTTTTGTCGCGGCCTTCAAGGGCATTGCATCATATCGTGGTGGCTCCTCGTTTCGCGCGTGGTTGTTGCGCGTCGGCTCAAACATGGCTTGCGACCATTGGCGACGTACACAACGCCGACCAGCAGAGTCGCTCGAAGCACTCACCGGGGAGGACGAGACACACACTCCTGCCATGCTAAGTGCGTTAGCAACCACAGGACTAGAAGGCAATCCCGAAGAGACATTGCTCAATCAAGAGCTACAGGACCTTATTCAGCACGGATTAGAGGATATTCCACTCGAACAGCGCGTCGCGGTAGTGTTGTGTGATATCGAGGGTCTTTCATACGAAGAGATTGCCGTCGCAACACAGGCATCAGTTGGCACTGTGCGCTCGCGTATCTCGCGTGGACGTATACGCCTACGTCTGTATCTACAGCAGCACGGGGAACTTTTACCCAGCCGTTATCGTCTTACTAAAGAATAATCATAATTGTAGTCAACACGTTTTTACGGAGCATATGCGTGGCAAAACAAGATCGGCATCTTACAACAGCACGGCTTTCGGCCTTTATTGATGGGCAACTCTCAGCGGAAGAACAGGTGCAGAGCGAAGAACACCTACGCACCTGTGAGGTATGTCAACAGCAACTCGCAGAGTTACGTCAAACAATTGCGCTCTTACACGCCCTGCCACAGTCTAAACTGCCACGCTCATTTACACTACCTATTGCCGACCCTACCATTGCAAGAGCTAACCCCACGCCACGCCCAGTGACGCCAGTGACGCAGCTACGACAAAGAGGTGGTTGGCCTGTCTATGCGAACCAGGCCATCAGGATTGTAAGCACGCTTGCCGCTGTTATCGGCATTGTCTTCTTGCTCTCTGGACTTTTCGGGACCGTTATAGGCATACATGGTGGTGCTGGTTCCAGTGCCGGTGTCGCGAATTCAGGCTCACAAAACAAACCATCAATACCACACGTTGTCACGCCACACGAGACCATAACAGCCGTAAAGAAGGTGACGCCCACGCCTACAAACGCACCATCGGTCACAAGTCCTAGCACAAGCAACCATCAGGCAGCACAGCAAAATCAACAGCAACCACTGCTTAGTATCCTTAATCTGAGCATGCCTGGGAGTCGCGCACTAATTGGGCTAGTGCTGGTGGTACTGGGGATTATTGGGTTTGTGGTGCTGGGGCGACGGGTGTAAATGTTCAGAGAACTCAATTTAATCTTATATATAGAGCTATCCCCTGTTTTGTTGGAGTCTCTTGAGAGGTTTTTTGATTGACAAACTATTTTAATAGCAGCAATCTAGTTGGTAAGCCTAACTCACTTATGAAAGAAGGGAGACCTTTAATTGTCTAAGAAACAGTGGCTCATCCTTTTTACTACTCTGGTAGTGCTGCTAAGCGGCTGTGTTAGGAATCTCTGAAACTGAGTTGTTTCCTAGACCCTTATTTTCCTGTACCCCTCCCTCTCCTTGTTATAAGGATAGCTAAAACAGCTAAGCACGGCATATACATATTGCAATATTGCGTAGTTTTTTGTATCCTCTGTAGGAAACCAATATATCTTTTTAAACAAAACCTATAGAAACCAGGATACATGTATGGATACACCTTTCGCACTTATTTCGTCCGCGATCAATGTGGTGGTCACAGGAATTTTCGCGGCGGTCGTCTTGCGGCAATATTTGCGTCGCCATCGCTCGTACCAGATGTACTGGTTTGTTGGGCTATTGATGGCCTTTATTGCTACTCTGGCCTACGTCTTCATGTTACGCGTAGGACCGACGAGCTACAATGGGGTCATTCTCTTTCGCGCCTACTACATTCTCGGTGTGCTGACTCCGGCATGGCTAGGTCTAGGTAGTGTGGCGCTGATAAGTAGTCCGCGTGCCACGACGCTCTGGCTGACCTTTCTCTATCTGCTCAGTGGATTGACAACCGCACTGGTACTATTGGCGCAAATACATATGCAGATGCTTAGCCAGATTGTCGGCCCCGGTACAGGCATTCTGCAACCGGGGCCCTGGCTTGTTGCGGTCATTATCATTAACACGCTAGGCGTCGTCGCGGTTGTGGGAGTCGCCATCTATTCAGGACTAAAACTGTATCGTCGGCAGCAGAGTATAGCAGGTCTTCGCACCAGCAATATTCTCTGGGCAAATGTACTCATTCTCGTCGGGGATTTACTGAACGCGGGTGCAGGCAGTGTAGCACGCATTCTCGGTTTTGAGAGCGGCTTCTGGGTCCTTATGGCACTCGGTTGGGTCGTTTTTTTCGTGGGCGTGGTACTCGCCAGTCGTCGCTCAGCACCTTCAAATACCGGGCCAGCAAAGGATTTCGAGGATGCCAAGCGCATGACAGGGGCAAGCCCTGTCACTACTATACCAACCGATTTGATGTAACAGAAACATATATAGTAGTGACAGGGCTTGCCCCTGTCATGGCAACTTTTCCTACCTAGGAAGCCTGGAGTTCACCCAGGGTGACGTTGATGGTTTGTTGCTGTCCGCTTCGGTAGATTGTGACGGCGACGCGATCACCAGGGTTCTTCGTGATGAGGGCGTTCCCTAGCATTGATGCATCGTTCACCGCTGTATTATCTATCTTCACAATCACATCACCAGATTTCATGCCCGCGCCAGCGGCTGCCCCACCACTGGTAAGACTGGTGATCAGCGCACCATGATCGATACCCAGATTATATTGTGATGCGAGAGCCGAATCGACGCTTGCCACACTCACACCCAATACGGCACGACCAGTATGCGTCACCTTGCCGGTCTGGATGATCTGCGGCACAACGAGCTTGACACGATTGGACGGAATGGCAAAGCCAACACCATTCGCTGGCGTGTTGAACTCAGGGTCTATCGCGGTCAAGGTTGGGACGCCAATCAGATTACCGTTCATATCGACGAGCGCACCACCGCTATTACCAGGATTGATCGGCGCATCGGTCTGGATAGCATCGGGAATGGTTGCTCCGCCCTGACCTTCGGAAACGCTACGGTTCAATGCACTGATGATACCATTTGTCACGGTCTGAGTATTGCCAAGCGGATTACCGATTGCCAGTACCTCTTGTCCAACCTTGAGCTGTGACGAATCTCCGAGTGTGATAACCGCTAAATTCGCTGTTGGGTTAATCTTAATTACCGCGAGATCATCGGCGGCATCATTACCTACAAGTTGAGCGGCTGCCCGTGTGCCATCGGAAAGCACCACCTGTATCGTGTTCGCTCCGGAAACAACGTGATTATTGGTCACGATGTAACCCTGCTTATTGACGATTTCGCCTGAGCCGAGGGCACTACCACTGGCGGTTGTCACGTTGACCAGCACAATCGCGGGCCGTACCTTCGCAATCACCGCCTCGCGTTGCGCCTCGGTCGTACTTGCAACCGTCGTCGTTGAGGAAGAATTAGACGACTGCGTTGTTGTCGTCAGTGCAGGAGCGGTACTACCACGCCCAAACTCCCAGCCAGCGAACAGGCCAGTACCAAAGACAACCGCGAGGAGCAGTGTCAGCAGCAAGATGGCTCCTGCACGTAGGCCACGCGACTGTCTGCGTACAGGCTGCTGCACCTGCTGGGGTTGTATTGGCACACGAGGGTCGGTATTGGTATTGTATGTATAAGGCATCTGCTGCGCTGGTGGTTGGGCAGGAGCGTTCTGCCAGCGTGTCTGCGAATAAGTGGGCGCAGGACTATTATATACATCATACTGCTGTTGCGGATTCGTGGGACGACCACTTGGCTCCCCCTGGCGCACCGGGTTGGTACGCTCTGTTGTGTCATCGTGCATATCCACGGCAGAAGTTCCCTCTGGTGTGTCTCGGTCTGTCGCATCTTCATGCATATCAGGATTGAACATATTATTGCACCTCGTATACTAATCACTTACGCATACTCTGTAGTATGAACACGGATTTCTTTTCGTTATGGATACTATAGACCAATATATTCAAAAGAGTCTGAGGGATTTGTAAAGAGTTTGTATAATTCGATAGATAGCAGGAAGGCCGCAAGACCAACGGACGCCCACAAGGGGCTACCCTACTATATACAAGATGCGCGAAGCGCAAAAAAGTATAGTAGGGTAGCCCCTTGTGGGCGTCCGTTTGCGTATAAATGGCTAGTGCATAGCGGCTGAAATAGATCTGGAGTATACTGAGACCTCAAGCCAGAATGAATGAAAGAGGACTCAGCTCATGCGAGGCCCGAATCCAGAAGCACTGAAGTTGACCGATGCCGAAAGAGCG
>JAABUJ010000123.1_pt1 | contig 172477 bp, 168 predicted proteins | sample 5559131 | NCBI WGS metagenome assembly JAABUJ01 (sample SAMN10711875, study PRJNA513366) | rock metagenome | isolation source: Antarctica rocks | place: Antarctica: Victoria Land, Mt New Zealand nord | collected 2016-01-07
ACACCTACCAGCGCGGCATCAAGATCACCGCCCAGCAACTCGCCGAGGTCAACCTCACAACCGATCAGTTCCACGGAGAATGGAACTACATCATCTCCCCACACCTAATTCCCTGACGCTTCCTTAGGACGACGTCATCCCGGGCACCAACGAGGCATGAGCAGCCTGGAGCACCCAACCGAGCGGGGTGGTGGCGAGCGAGCTGGTGGCGTGTTCGAGCGCTTCTCCGAGGCGGCTTCGAACTTCACAAGCTCGCCACTGTTCTACGGCTTCTGCGTGGCACTCGTGTGCGCATTCATCGCCGTACACGTGGCCGGGCTCGGCGTCGACTGGGAGCTCGCCCTCGGTGGCGGCCTGTCCGCCGTCACCCTGCTGCTGCTCGCGCTGCTCACGAACTCAGAGGGTCAGGCCGAGCACGCGGTACAGACCAAGCTCGACGCGATCGGGAGGGTCCTGCTCGAGCAAGACGACGCCGACCGGCGGCGCGCGCAGGACGAGCTGGCGCAGGCCATCGGGCACGGCGAGGGGTCTGAAGGCCTACGGCAGCGCGCCGGCCCGGGCTCGCCCCAAACCCAGCTCGATCCGCCCCGGGATGCCGCGGGCTGAGGATGGAGAAGGTGTCGGCCACGCTGGTCGAGGGAACCTCACGGCATCGCTGCCCGCGCGCATGATCGGTGGCATCGGCCCCTGAGCCGATCAGCACCTCCGTGATCCGGATAGACGCGGTCCGCGGCCTAGCTGCGCGATTCAGGCCGGGACAGCGCTGTCGGGCCGCGCGACCGGCTGCCCACCTACCCGTCGTCGCCGAACAGGTCCATCCCGCGCTCGGCTCGGATGATCAGGCGCAGGGTGACGATCACGGCCAGGTGCAAGAGCAGGCCGAAGGCGGCGGCGAACTGCGACTCCAGGAAGGCGAACAGGTCGGCCCCGGCGTTCGTGCGCTGGACGCATCTGCTGACCTTCTTCTTGGTCATCATCGTGCGCTCGGGGTTGCAGATGCTCTCTGATCACCCGCGGCTGTACGCGAAGGTTCACTGCGCCCCGGGCAGGAGTGGCTGCGTTTTCGCGGTCCGGTTCCGACCGATCGGGTGTGGACGGCCCAGCAGGACGCGATCATGCTCAGCCAACGGCTTTGGCATCTGGCTGCTGGTGATCATCTTGGTGGTCGGGTTCAACGTCTGGGCCGTCCGGCTGTCCTGGACGCACACGCGCCTACTCCAGCGCTTCTCCAACGCCCGGTGGGCAAAGCAATGACCCTGCTCTTCGACCACTTCCGCACTTCCGCCCCAAGGTCCAATACCAGCGCAAGGACAAGCCCGCACTTCTGGCCCAACCACATTCGCCTGCCCGACGGCCCCGAATGGGACAAGCTGCGCGACGACGACCTCCGCGACTACCGCCTCAAGGTCCACGGCATGGTCGAGCCCCCGTCGAGCTGTCCATGACCGACCTGGCGCAAATGGCCAAGCAAGACCAGATCACCATGCACAACTGCATCCAGGGCTGGTCAGGCATCGCCGAATGGGGCGGCGTGCCCGTCTCCGCCCTGATCGACCTGGTCCAGCCCGACCCCGAAGCGCAGTGGGTGATGTTCTGCTCCTTCGTCTACTCCTTCGCAAAGGGCGCAGACGGCGGCGTCTACTACGACTCCCACAGCATCCACGACCTGCGCCACCCCCAGAGCCTGCTCACCTACGGAATGAACGGCCAACGCCTACCCATCCTTCACGGCCGCCCCCTACGCGACCAGATCTAACCCGCCAAAACGGGCCCGAATATGAGCTATCTTGCATACAACATGAGCTAAACTTCATGCCATGGGCCCGGGAACCCTCCTTCGTGATGCTCGCCACGCTGCCGGCCTTACGCAGGCCGACCTGGCGCGACGTCTGGGCACGAGCCAGCCGGCCGTAGCCAAGCTGGAGGCGTCATCCGCCAACCCGTCCATCGCGACCCTCGATGGCGCGCTACGGGCGACCGGACATCGCCTCCAGCTTTTCGCGCCTTCGTCGGGGCCGTCGATCGACGAAAGCCTCCTCCGCCGCCAGCTCGAGCTCACGCCGGGCCAGCGGATCGCCAGCAGCGAAGCGCTCTACGCCGCCGCGCGCGAAGTGGCGCTCGCCGGGGAGCGCGGGCGTGGCGAGCTGGCCTGAGTTTCTTCCCACCAGCCTGCTGAGGCGGCTGGCCGAGTCGGGCGTCGACTTCGTGCTCGTCGGCGGTCTCGCCGTCGTCGCCCAGGGCTATCCACGCCTGACCCGTGACGTGGACATCTGTCACTCGACCGACGCCGACAACCTCAACGCCCTCGGCGAGGTGCTCGTCGCGTTGGAGGCCCGCCTGCGGGGACTCGAGGAGGACGTGCCCTTCGTCCCCGACGCTGAGGCGCTGCGCCGAGTCGAGATGCTCACGCTGAGCACGACCCAGGGCGAGCTCGACCTCCTCGTCGCACCCCCAGGCGCGGCGGATTACGCGGGGCTGCGTCGGCGGGCGGATCGGATCGAACTGGCCGGCGTCCGCGTGCTCGTCGCCTCGGTCGACGACCTGCTGGCCATGAAGCGCGCCGCCGGCAGGCCGCAGGACCTGCTCGACGTCGAAGCGCTCGAAGCCGTACGACGGCGCCGCAGGCGCTGATTCTGTGGCCAGGTCAGTGTCTGACGCGCCCCGGCCTAAGCTCTGCCGGTGCCCGCCGCGCCGCACCCCGAATGAGCCAGCCCGTCGGCGAGGTACGCCGCAATTCCCTGTTCCAGGGGCGGGTGCCCGGCTCGAGGCCGCGGCGGCGGTGGCCGATGTCTCCGCGGAGGCGCTCGAGCGGCTGCGCCTGCCCCGCTCGGTCCTCAAGGTCTCGATCCCCGTGCGTTGTGGACGCGCCGTTGCGGGCGGGCCGGGATTGCAGGGAGCCAGGGGCGCCGGTCGAACGGTGCTGGCGATGCCCGAGACCTCCGCCCGTCGCACCCTCATGAAGTCGGCCCCCGAGCTCTGGGCCCAGGTGGCCGACCCCGAGGGCCTGGCGCGCCGGTTGCCCGGCGTCGAGGGCATCCGCATCGTGCGCACCGAACGGCAGCGTCACATCGCCTGGGAGGGCGAGCAGGCCAGCGGCGAGGTCATCCTCGAGCCCGCTGGCTTCGGGACGAAGGTGACGCTGACCGTCGCGCGTGGGGCGTCCGCGGAGGTCGCGGGAGGTGAATCGGGCAGCGACGTCGCGCCGGCCAGGGCCGCACAGGTCATGACCATGGACGCGCCGGCCGCCACCCCTGTTGCCATGGCGACCGCAACCCCCGCGGCGGCGGCGCCTTCACCCGAGGCTCAGTCCGACCGCGAGCCCGATCCCGCCCAGCTGCGAGCCGACGGGCCGGTCGGCCCCGACGCCCCGGCAGAACCGCCCACCGTCTCCGCCCCGAAGCGCATGGGGTTCTTCGCCAGGCTCTTTCGCCGCGCGGCGCCCGCAGCCGAGGCGCCCGCCATCGATGACGCGGTCGAACCGGCCCTGGACGCGATGCCCGAGCAGCCAACCGAGCTCTTCGATGCCCTCGGGCCGGAGGAGGCGGACGTGCTCGCGGAGCAGGCCTACGTACTCGCAGAGGATCCGGTCCGGGAGGCTCCTACCCCCAGCGCGGGCGCGCCGGCTGAGGCGGACCACGGGGCGGTGCCCGAACCGCCTGTCGCTCCAGTCGCACCGGCGGACGTCCTGCCGCCGGCCGCCAGCATCCGCGCGGGGTCCACGACCGCGTCGCCAACGCCCAGCCACGAAGGGTCGGTCGCCAGCCCCGCGCCCGCCCGGGCCCCGAACGTCGACACCGAATTGCTCGAAGCGGCGCTCGACAGCCTCGGGACCAATCACCACCGCCCGTTCTCGCGCGGCTGAGCGCCGACCGAAGTCCCCGCGGCCCGTTCTCGCGCGGCTCAGAGCCGACGGAAGTCCCCGGCGCGGCCCAGTCTTGACGCTGGCACGCGCAGGCGGTCCGCTGGGGCCGCCAACTTCCCACCGCCCCAGTCGATGGCGAACCGTGGGATGCTGTCGGCTCTATACGCGGAGTAGCTCCCACAGTTAGGTCCAACCCGGGACTGTGGGAAGTTATGGGCCCCGGGAAGCGCCGATCCTGCACACCCTCGCCTCGAAGGTGTCGGACATCGTCACGAAGGCGTGTCGCGCAGGTCGCGGGCGGCGCAGTCGTTGCCCACCCGCACCGCACGCCCACCCGCACCGCACGCCCACCCGCACCGCACGCCCACCCGCCGCGCCGCACGCTCACCCACCCCCTACCCCGCCACCGCCAGCCCCGCCCGCCCGGTCGCCCAGCGCGCTCCCACGCCCCCGAGCACCTCGAGCATGGCCACGGCGGCGGGCGCGCGGTAGCCCGTGCGCAGGGCCACGGCGAAGATCCGCCGGGCTGGAGCCCGCCCCACCACCGGCCGCACGACGATGTCCTCGCGCACCGTGGTCAGCGCCAGGTCGGGGATCAGCGCCACCCCGACCCCGGCGGCGATGAACCCTTGGATTGCCCCGTAGTCGTCCGACTCGAAGGCGATACGGGGCTCGAACCCAGCGGTCAGGCAGGCGCGCAGGAGGATCCGCGCGTCGGGGCAGGCGCTCGAGCTCGCACTCAGCAGCCACGGATCCTCGGCCAGATCGCCCAGCCGCACCCGGCTCCGCGAGGCAAGCGCATGGCCCATGGGTAGGGCCACGTACATGGGGTCGTCCAGCAGCGCCACCCGCTCGAGGTCCTCGCCGGCCAGCGGACAGAACTCGGCGTCGATCCCCAGCGCCACGTCGTAATCGCCCGCCCGTACTCCGGCCACGCCGTCCTCGGGCTCAGCCTGGGCCAGGGTCAGCTCGACGCCCGGATGCAGGCGCCGGAACTCGGCCACGGCCAGCGGCATGAGCGTGGCGCCCGCGCTGGGGAAGCTGGCCAGCCGGAGCCGGCCCGCGCGCAGACCGGCGATGGCCTCCAGCTCGGCCTCGGCCTCGGCCATCCGGCCCAGGATCGCCTCGGCGTGGGCGACCAGCGCCCGCCCACCCTCGGTGAGCTGGATGCCGCGGGCGTGGCGATCGACGAGCACCACTCCGGTCTCGCGCTCCAGGGCGGCGATCTGCTGGGAGACCGCCGACTGCGTGTAGGAGAGCGACGCGGCGGCGCCCGAGAACGACCCTCTCGCCGCAACCTCACGCAGGACCCGGAGACGCCGGACGTTGAGCATGAGCAATACTTATACCTCATCCGGCAAAGCTTCACTTGCGCTGATCGCTGCCGGCTGCCAACCTCACATCGGGTCGCGCCGGCGCGTCTCACCCTCAGAGTCCCCGCGAGCAGGAGCGAAGCCATGTCGCCGATCACCTCCACCGTGTCACTGCGCCCCGCCTTCCCCGACGACGAGCACGCCCTGGCGCGCCTGGCGGCGCTCGACTCCACCACCGCCCCGACGCGTCCGGCGCTGGTGGCCGAGCAGGACGGGGAGCTGCGGGCCGCCATCGGCCTGCGCGACGGCCGGGTGATCGCCGACCCGTTCAGCCCCACGGCCGGGCTGGTCGAGCTGCTGTGCCTCCATGCCCGGCAGGTCGGGGACGGTCCGGCGGTTCCCCGCGCCGCCTGAGCTGGCGCGTGGCCTCGGCCCCCACGGCGCCCGCCGTCCCCTCTCCAGCGCCAGCGCCGCCCTGGCTGGCCTGGCTGTGCCTGGGCACCGTATACGTGGTCTGGGGGTCGACCTACCTGGCCATCCGGGTGATGGTCCGGACCGTCCCCCCGCTGCTGGGAGCCGGCCTGCGCTACCTCGTGGCCGGCGCCCTGCTCGCGCTGGCTCTGCGGCTGCGCCGGGGCCGGGGCTCGCTGGGGGTCGACCGACGCCAGGTGCTCTCGGCGGTGGGCGTCGGGTCCTTCCTGCTGTTCGGCGGCAATGGACTGGTCACCGTCGCCGAGCGTCATGTCCCCTCGGGCCTGGCCGCCCTGCTGGTCGCCTCCGTGCCGCTGTGGGTCGTCGCGCTGCGCCCCGTGCTGGGCGAGCGCACCGGCCGCCTCGCGCTGGTCGGGACGGCGCTGGGCTTCGTCGGGGTGGGGCTGCTCGTCCTGCCCGGCAACCGGCCCGGCGGGGCACCGCTCGGCGCCATGCTGCTCGTGGTGCTCGCCGCGCTGTCGTGGGCCAGCGGCTCCCTGCTGTCGCGCCGCGTCGCGCTGCCCCGCGAGCCCTTCCTGTCCACCGCGGTCCAGATGTTGGGCGGCGGCGCGGTCATGACCGTGGTCGGGGCAGCGTCGGGCGAACTGGGCTCGGCCCATCCCGGCTCGCTGTCGGGCGAGTCGATCGCCGCCTTTGCCTACCTCGTCCTGGCCGGGTCGCTGGCCGCGTTCACGGCCTACGCCTGGCTGCTCCAGCACGTTCCCATCGGACGGGTGGCGACCTACGCCTACGTCAACCCCGTGGTCGCCGTGGCCCTGGGCTGGCTGGTCCTGGGCGAGCCCATCGGCACCCTGACGGCGGTGGCCGCCGCCCTGGTGGTGGGATCGGTGGCCATCACCGTCCGGGGTGATCAGGGCGGTGCCGGCGCCCCGAGTCGCGGGTGATTGGGTAGAACAACGGGGGTGACCCCGAGCCCCGCCCCCGGTCCTGCGCCTGCGGCCTTCCGCTGGGGGGAGTGCTCCCGTCCGCCCGGGGCCTTCCGCTGGTCGGACGGGGACCGGGTGATCCTCTTCGGAGCCGACGCCGTGCCGCGGCTCCTTGCCGAGCTGGCCGGCGCGCCCTACGCGCTCATCACCACGCCTCGGGCGGCCGAGGGGCCCGAGGGCGCTGGCCTGCTCGCCGGCGCCGCCGCGCGCCACGACGTCGCGGCCGGGCGCGTCGACGCGGTGGCCGGCGCCATGCGGGCAGGGGTGGGGTCCGAGCTGCTCGTCGCCCTGGGCGGCGGGTCATCGACGTGGCCAAGGCCCTGGCCGCCGCCGACCCGCCGCGACGGGTGGCCGCCGTGCCCACCACGCTGTCGGCGGCCGAGATGACCCGGGTGCATCGCCACGCCGCCGGCGTCGACGGGGCAACGCCACGGGTCAGACCCGCCTTCGTGGCCTGCGACCCGGCCCTGAGCACCTCCCAGCCAGCGGCGGAGCGGGCCGGGTCGGCGGCCAATGCCCTGGCCCACGCCGCCGAGGCGCCGCTGACCGTGCTCGCCAGCCCGGTACCGACGCTGGCTGCGCTGGAGGCCGCCCGCCTGCTGGCCCGGGCCTCGAGCGGTCCCGACGAGCTCGACCCCGACCGTCGCGCCGCGCTGGCGCTCGGCGCGCTACTCTCGGGCTACGCCATCGACGGGGCGGGGTACGGGTTGCACCACGTCCTGGCCCAGACCCTCGTGCGCTGCGCCGGACTGGGCCACGGCCAGGCCAACGCGGCGATGCTCCCCCACACGTTGGACGCGCTGCGGGCGCGGGACAGCAAGGGCGTGGCGCGTCTCGACGATGCCGTCGGCGGGAATGCGCGGCGGTTGGCCGTCAGCCTGGCCGAGCGGGCGGGCGCCCGCTCCCTCGGCGAGCTGGGCGTGGATGACGCCACCCTCGACGCTTGCGCCGATCAGGCGGCGGGCCGGCCCGAGCTCGGGCTGACCCCGCCCGCCGCGGCGCGCGACGAGTTGCGCCGCGTCTACGCCGCGGCCTGCTGACCTCGGCCTGCCCGAGCGGAGGCGAGGCCGGACGGCCAGACGAGGGACGCGCGGACGGCAGACGAGGGGACGCGCGGACGGGCGGACGGGCGGACGAGGGGACGGGCTGACGGGCGGACGGCTACCCTGGCTCGCGCCATGGCTCGCCTGCCCCGCTTCCTCGGTCCCATCAGCGTCGCCGCCGCCCTGATCCAGAGCGCGATGGCCCTGCGCGACCACTGGGGGCTGCTCTCCCCCGCCCAGCGCCAGCATCTCGGCGAGCTCCTGCGCGCCTCGGGCGGGCGCCCAGGCCGGCTCTCCGAGCGCGAGCGCCGCGAGCTGCGCGAGCTCATCCGCCAGCTCGAGCTGGCGCGGCTGGGCCGACGGGTGGTCCAGAACGCCGCCCCCGTGGGCCGCCGGCGCCGCGGCTGAGCGGCGCGCTGCGGCGGGTGCTCGACGAACTCGTCAGCCTCATGTCCGGCGCCGCCGGAGCGGTCGACTACGCCGACTGCCGGTGGGTGGCCACCGAGCGCGAGCTCCTGACCCTGCGCAACGGTCGGGTGGCCCGCATCGACTCAGACACGGAGGAGGGGGTAGGCGTCCGTGTGCGCCACGGCGGCGCCTGGGGATTTGCCGCCACGGCCCACGCGACCGGCGACGGCCTGCGCCGCGCCCTTCAGCGCGCCCTGGCCGTGGCCCGCGCCCAGCCGCCCGTGGCGGCCAGCCCGCTGGCCCCGGTGTCCGTGGCGCGCGGGCACTGGGCCGGCCCGTGTGACCGCGATCCCTTGGCGGTTGGGCTCGAGGCCAAGCTGGATCTCCTCGGCCAGGCCGAGGCCGGCCTGCGATCCGATCCCCGGATCGTGCGCAGCGAGGCCCACGCGCTGGCCATCCGGACGCGCAAGGCGTTCGCCTCGACCGAGGGTGGCGCCTGCACCCAGGAGCTCACCGAGTGCGGCGGGAGCCTCGCCGCCTATGCCCTCCAGGACGACGAGCTCCAGACCCGCTCCTATCCCGCCGCCCACGGCGGCAGCACCGCGGCCGGCGGCTGGGAGCTGGTCGAGGCGCTGGACCTGACGGCCGCCGCCCCCCGGGTGGCCGACGACGCGCTGGCCCTGCTCTCGGCGCCACCGTGCCCGGCCGGGCCGACAACGGTCATCCTCGCCGCCGAGCAGCTCGCCCTCCAGCTGCATGAGTCCGTCGGCCACGCCCTCGAGCTCGATCGGATGCTCGGAGGCGAGGCGTCCTACGCCGGCACGAGCTGGGTGGGCCCGCGGGACGTAGGCTCCCTGCGCTACGGGTCGCCAGCCATGACGGTGGTGGCCGACGCCACCCTGCCGGGCGCGCTGGGGAGCTTTGGCTGGGACGACGAGGGGGTGCCGGCGCGGGTGCTGACCCTGGTCGAGGAGGGCATCCTGCGCTCGGCGCTCTCCTCACGCGAGAGTGCCACGGCCATCGGCGAGCCGGCATCCGGCGGCTGCATGCGTGCCGACGGCTGGGCGCGCCAGCCCATCGTGCGCATGACCAACGTCTCGCTGGCCCCGGGCCAGGCCGGGAGCCTGGAGGAGCTGGTGGCCGACACGGGCGATGGGCTCCTCTTGTCGACCAACCGCTCGTGGTCGATCGACCACCGGCGCCTGCACTTCCAGTTCGGCTGCGAGCTCGCGCGAGAGATTCGCGACGGCCGGCTGGGGCGGCTCTACCGCAACCCGGTCTACGCCGGGGTGACCCCCCGGTTCTGGGCCGGCCTGGATGCCGTCTGCTCGGCCTCGGAGTGGCGCGTGCACGGGCTGCTGAACTGCGGAAAGGGCGAGCCCGCCCAGGTCGCCCACGTCTCCCACGGCACCGCGCCCGCCCGCTTCCGCGACGTGGACGTCCGCGCAGCGTGACGGCGATCGAGCTGGCCGAACTGGCCGAGCGCGCCCTGGAGACTTGCTCCGGAGAGGCACAGGCGACGGTCACCCACGAGCGCTCGCTGCTCTCGCGCTTCGCGCACTCGGCACCAACCCAGGCCACCGAGCTCGATGTGCTGCGCGTCGAGGTGCTGTGCCTGTGCGACGGTCACGCTGGGTCGTCGTCCACGACCCGGACCGACGCCGAGGCCCTGGACGGCGCCGCGCGGCGGGCGCGGGCCGCGGCCGAGGCCGGGGCCCGCGCCGGCGCTGGGGACTACCCCGGGCTGCCGGCGGCGGGCGATCCGCCCCGGACCCACGACGGGTTCGACGCCGCCAGCGCCCAGCCCGACCCGGCGGCCGCCGGGCGTGCCCTGGCTGCCGCGTTCGCCGCCTGCGCTGCGTCGGGCACCGAGGCGTACGGCATCTGGAGCGCGGGGGCCGTGCGCTCGGCGCTGGCCTCGTCGACCGGACTGCGGGCCACCGACGCGGTGACCGATGCCACCATGCGGGTGACGGCGATCGCGCCCGGCGGACGCAGCGGCTTCGCCGCCCGGGCCGGCGTCGCCGCGCGAGACCTCGACGCTGGCGCGCTGGCCGCCGACGCCGCCGAACGAGCCACCCGTCCCGGTGCGCTCGCGGAGCTCGGTCCGGGCGAGTACCCGGTGGTGCTCGAGGCCGCGGCGGTCGGAGAGCTGCTCGAGTTCCTGGGCTGGCTGGGGTTCAACGGGCTGGCCCACGCCGAGGGCCGCGGAGCCCTCTCGGACCGGCTGGGCACGCGGGTGGCCGCGCCGGCGATCAACCTGGCCGATTCCCCCCGCGCCCGGCTCACGCTGCCCCGCGCCATCGACGCGGAGGGGGTGGCCAAGGCACCGCTGCCCCTCATCCAGGACGGCGTCGCCCACCGGGTGGTCCACGACACTCGCTCGGCCGCCCGTGCCGGCGGCGGGACGCGTTCGACCGGGCATGCACTGGTGCCCGGGGGCGATCCCGACGGGCCGGCTCCCACTAACCTCGTGCTCTCCGGCGGGGGTGCAGGCTCCGTCGAGGAGCTCTGCGCCCCGGTGGCCCACGGCATCTACGTGACCCGGCTGTGGTACCTCAACCCGGTTTCCGAGCGCGAGGCCCTGCTCACCGGCGTGACCCGTGACGGGACGTTCCTCATCGAAGACGGACGCATCAGCCGGCCCCTGGCCGACGTGCGCTTCACCGACTCGGTCCTGCGCCTGCTCGGGGCGGTGGAGACACTGGGCACGCGGTCGCGCCTGGTCACCTCGGGAGAGTTCTACGGGCCGCGGTTCGCGACGGGCGTGGTCTGCCCGCCGCTGCGGGCTGACGGGTTCAGGGTGACGGGCGGGGCCGGCGGCTGAGCGGCGTGCCTTCCTGCGTGACGCCGCGTCGGCCCGCGCGCCTACCCCGCGATCTTGAGCAGCAGCACTGTGTTCACGGCGAAGACAACGGCGAAGCCGATGGTCCAGCGGTTGAGGTTGCGCTCGACCAGCGATCCGCTGCCCGAGGCGCCGCCCGCGCCCACGCCGAACGCACCCGACAGCCCGGCGTCCTTGCCCGAGTGCATGAGGATCAGGAAGATCAGGCCGAGGGCGATGCCCACCTGGGCGACCGAGAGGATGGTGTACACGGTGGCGCCATCGTAGCGATGCATCGCGTCCGTCACCTACTTCCGGGCCGAGATCGTTGGCTGGCTGGCCGAGGCGGGGTCGGTCCGGTGCGGGCCTCGAAGCCCAAGCGCTTGCTCTCCTCGAGCTCTCCCCCCTCCCCCAGCGCGTCGAGGCGGCGCAGGATCTCGATGGCCTCAGCCCGCAGCTGGCGGTCCAGGCCGCGGTGGTCCTCGGCCGAGAGCTTGCCCGTGCGCAGGTCCAGCTCGGCGTCCCGGATCTCACGGTACTTGGCTTCGCGGGCTGCCTCGAGGTCCGCGCGTAGGGCGATGTCCCGGCCGGCGACCGGGCCCGCGGAGGGCCTACGCAGCGGCGCTGAGACCACCACGGCGACGACGAGTACGAGCAGCAGGACGAGGACGAGGTCCATGGGCGCGCGCAGTGCAGCGGGACGGAGACGAGGGACGAAAGACGCGGCTCGACCGGCGCGTCCGCCGCCGGCCTAGGCCCGGGCGAGCTCCCGGGCCAGCCGCGCGGCCATGGCCGGTGCGCGCTCGCGCCGGGCCGTGGGGCCACCGGGCCAGACGGCGATCACGCCGCCCAGCAGCCCGAGAATGGCACCGATCCAGATCCAGCTCACCATGGGAGAGACGATCACCCGGAAGATCTCGCTCGGCGGCGCCCGCAGGTAGTGCTCACGCAGGAGGCCGATCCCGCGCACCACGGCGACGTAGCGCACGTCGACGGGCAGGTCGGGGCGGGCAGCGAGCAGCTGGTCGTCCCCGCGGATGTCAGCCGCGTAGCTGCTGAGGTCCAGCGGCTGGATCACCGCCCACAGGTCGTGGGTAAGGCCGGCTCGCAGCCCGACCTGGCTTGTCGACTCGCCGTTGAAGTAGCCGGCGACGGCGAGTGGGTTGGCCGTGTCGGGGTAGTAGCCACGGTCGGTGTGCAGCACCGCCACCTGGCGTCCGGCCTTGGAGAGCGAGAGGTCGGCCCCGAAGTCGATGTGGGCGATGTGGGCCCCGGCCAGCTTCACGTCGGCCGTCGGGCGGACGTAGCGGACCGTGTAGCCGTCGATCCGGGTGCTCGAGCCCGGGCCGAGGGGAACGTCGCGGATGTGCTGGAAGCTCGAGGACGCCGCCACCCCGAGGAACAGCAGCGCCACCCCGGCGTGGGCCAGATAGCCACCGAAGCGGCGACGGTTGCGCCGCACCAGCGAGACGGCGGCGCGCGGCACGGCCTCGCCGGTCATGGCCTGGCGCGCTCGCGTCCCACGCACCAGCTCCTGCCCGACGGCGGCAAGCACAAACCCGGCGAGGGCAAACATGGCTAGCGCCAGCGGCTTGGCCGCCACTCCGGAGACGCCGAGGCCGAGCCCCAGCGCGATGACAGCGGCGATCGCCACAGGCGCGGCGAGGGTTCGGCGCAGCTGGCGCAGCCCGGCCCGGCGCCAGGCGATCAGTGGGCCGATCCCCGAGAGCAGAACGAGGACGAGAACGAGCGGAACGACGAAGCGATCGAACCAGGGCGGCCCGACGGCACGCTTGGTTCCGGTCAGCGCCTCGGAGATCAGCGGGAAGAACGTCCCCCAGAAGACCACGAAGCACAGCCCGACGAGCACCAGGTTGTTGCCCAGGAAGATCGCCTCGCGGGAGAGCAGGGAGTCCAGCCGGTGCTCGGAGCGCAGGCGCGCGCGGCGGAAGGCCACCAGGCCGATCGACCCGGCCGTCATCACCGTAATGAGCACGAGGAAGGGCACACCGAGGGTCGAGGCGCCGAAGGCGTGGATGGAGTCGAGGATCCCCGAGCGCACGAGGAAGGTCCCGAGGATGGCCAGGGTGCCCGTGGCCAGCACCAGCGAGACGTTCCACACCTTCAGCATCCCGCGCTTCTCCTGGATCATCGCCGAGTGCAGGAAGGCAGTGCCACACAGCCAGGGCATCAGCGAGGCGTTCTCCACCGGGTCCCAGGCCCAGTAGCCGCCCCACCCCAGCTCGACGTAGCTCCAGCGCGCGCCCAGGATGATCCCGCAGCCCAGGGCCAGCCACGCGGCCAGCGAGAAGCGCCGGGTGCTGCGGATCCACTCGGCATCAAGGCGCCCGGTGGCCAGCGCGCCGACGGCGAAGGCGAAGGGCACGGTGAACAGGGTGTAGCCCGAGTAGAGCATCGGGGGGTGGATCATCATGCTCGGGTGACGCAGCAGCGGGTTCAGCCCGGCTCCGTCGGCCGGGACGTGGGCGGTGGTGATGAAGGGGTTGGCTCCGCCGAAGAGCATCAGGCCGAGGAAGAACGCACCGAACCCGAGCAGCACCGCGGTCGCGTAGGGCGCCTCGGGCCGCAGCCGGCGGCGGGTCAGGTGAAGGACCAGGCTCGACCAGACGGCGAGGAGCATCACCCAGAGCAGCAGCGAGCCCTCCTGGGAGGACCACACGGCGGTTACCTTGTAGAACAGCGGGGTGCCGATGCTGGAGTGCCCGGCGACGGTGTTGAAGCTGAAGTCGTCACCCAGGAAGGCGATCTCGAGCACGGCAAAGGCGAGCACCACCACCCCGGCCATGGCATAGACGGCCCGGCGCCCCGACAGCACCCAGGCCCCGGCCCGAGACCCCGCGCGGCCCGAGACCGCCCACAGCGACGCGCCGGCCCCGTACAGGCAGAGCCCGAACGCGACGATCAGGCAGGCCCGTCCGAGGGTGGCGCTCACGACAGCGGCGAGGGCACGATCACGTACCCGTTGGCGGCTTGGTGGTGAACTTCGACGGGCACTTGGTGACCAGCGAGTCGCGCTGGCCGACGAAGGTCGCGCCCCGGCGCTGGACGGTGACGATCACCTCGCGCCCGTCCCGGAAGGGGTCGGGCACCGAGCCGCTGTAGACGACGGGGATCGACGCGGTTCCCGCCCGGTCTCTGACGCGGAAGCTCGTCTGGTTGCCGTGGCGCTGGATGGATCCGTTGACGACGTTCCCGGTGAGCTGGTAGGTCTGGCCGGGCTGGGCGGCGGACAGCAGCTGGCTGGGCGAGCGAGCCTCGCTGGAGGCGCTGAAGCTCGTGTAGACCAGGGCCGCAGCCAGGAGAACGGCGGCACCCAGGGCGCAGGCCAGACGGATAGAGCGCTTGCGGGCCGGATCCATGCCAGCCGGATTATCGCAGCGACCGCGGCCCGGCCGGAGCGCCCTGGCGCCTGGCGGGGCAGGGATCGGGCCGACGGGAGCGAAACCTTTGGCTGTCCCGCGCGTCTACTAAGGCATGGGACGCGGTATGCGCCACCTTTTCGCCACCTCTCCCTCCCGCCACAGGGCGCCCTCGCGCCCGCGGTCACGGGCACTCGGGGTCGGGCCATCGGGCCACCCCGCCGGCGCGAGCTGCCCGGCCAAGCGCTCGCCGGAGGCTCGGGTCCGCGCGTCCGGTGGCCCCGAGGACCGGGCTCTCTACGCCTGCGGGTGCGGCTTGGCCTTCACCGCGGCGGTCAGCACCAGCGTGAGCTGCCCGCACTGCGGCGGCACGCAGGCCTGGTAGCCCGCCCCGGGTCGGGTAGCCCCGCCCCGGCGGGCGCACGGCCGCTGTCAGCCCCGCCGGCTCGGGGCGGGATACTCCGCGGCGATGGAGAACGCCTCGGCCGGAACCTCGCATCCGGGGAACAGCCCGTTCCCCCCCATCGCCGACTACGCCTTCCTGTCGGACTGCGAGGCGTGCGCACTGGTGGCCCCCTCTGGCAATGTGGAGTGGCTCTGCCTGCCGCGGATGGACAGCCCCAGCGTGTTCGGGGCCATGCTCGACCGCGACGCCGGCAGCTTCCGCCTGGGTCCGGCCGACCTGATGGTCCCCACGGCGCGCCGCTACCTCCCGGGCACCATGGTCGTGGAGACGAGCTGGGGCTGCCGCGGCGGCTGGGTGGTCATCCGCGACGTCCTGCTCATCGGCCCGTGGCACCACGAGAACGACCGCTCCGACACCCACCGGCGCTCGCCGACCGACTACGACGCCGACCATGTCCTGCTGCGCACCGTGCGCTGCGTCAACGGCGAGGTCCAGCTCACGCTCGAGTGCGAGCCGGCCTTCGACTACGGACGCCGCCGGGGCCACTGGGACTACACGGGGCCGGGCTACCACGAGGCGGCGGTGAGCGACGCGGAGTCGGGCGTGAAGCTCTGTCTGACCACCGACATGCGCCTGGGCTTCGAGGGCGGCCGGGCCAACGCCCGGACGCTGATCCGGGAGGGCGAGCAGCACTTCTGCGCCCTGGCCTGGAGCGAGCACCCGGCACCCAAGACCTTCGACGAGGCCTACCAGCGGCTGGTGTGGACCGCACACCACTGGCAGCACTGGCTCGACCACGGCGACTTCCCCGATCACCCGTGGCGCAGCTTCCTGCAGCGCAGCGCGCTGACCCTCAAGGGCCTGACCTATGCCCCCACCGGGGCGATGGTGGCCGCGGCGACGACCTCGCTGCCCGAGACCCCCGGGGGCAGCCGCAACTTCGACTACCGCTACTCGTGGATCCGCGACTCGACCTTCATGCTCTGGGGGCTCTATACGCTCGGGTTCGACTGGGAGGCCAACGACTTCTTCTACTTCGTCTCCGACGTCGCCGAGGGCGACGAGGAGTTGCAGGTGATGTACGGGATCGATGGCGAGCGGGTGCTGACCGAGGAGATCCTCGAGCACCTCGACGGCTACGAGGGGGCCAAACCGGTGCGGGTGGGCAACGACGCCTACGGCCAGCGTCAGCACGACGTCTACGGCGCCATGCTCGACTCGGTCTACCTGCACACACGCTCGCGCGACCACCTCGACGAGCGCGTGTGGCACATCCTCAAGCGCCAGGTGGAGGCGGCGCTGGAGCACTGGCAGGAGCCTGACCGGGGCATCTGGGAGGTGCGGGGGGAGCCCCAGCACTTCACCTCCTCGAAGGTCATGTGCTGGGTGGCGCTGGACCGCGGCGCGCGGCTGGCCGAGCTGCGCGAAGACGCCGAGCTGGCCGAGCGCTGGCAGAGCAGCGCCGACGAGATCCACGCCGACATCTGCGAGAACGCCGTGGACGACCGCGGGGTCTTCACCCAGCACTACGAGACCGACGCCCTCGACGCCTCAGCGCTGCTGATGCCCCTGTTCCGCTTCCTGGGTCCCAACGACGAGCGGGTGCGCAAGACGGTGCTGGCCGTCGCCGACGAGCTGACCGTCGACGGGTTGGTGCTGCGCTATCGCGTGGATGAGACCGACGACGGGTTCAAAGGCGAGGAGGGGACCTTCGCCATCTGCTCCTTCTGGCTGGTGTCGGCGCTCTCGGAGATCGGCGAGGACGAGCGCGCCCGGGCGCTGTGCGAGAAGCTGCTCTCCTATGCCAGCCCCCTGCATCTCTACGCCGAGGAGACCGACTCCCGCAGCGGTCGTCACCTGGGCAACTTCCCCCAGGCGTTCACCCACCTGGCGCTGATCAACGCCCTCGTCCACGTCATCCGAGCCGACGAGGCGGCGGCGCTCGAGTCGCACACCATGCAGGCCAGCCACCTCGACCCGTCGCGACCGGTCCGGATGAGCTCGTCGCAGTAGGGGCTGGGGGCCGGCGCCGCGGAGGGGGCCCGGGCAGGATGGGGTGATGGAGATCATCGCTCACCGGCCCCGTCGCTCTCGCGGCCTGGTCGACGTGGCCCACGCCATCGCTTCCGGCGCCGACCGCGTCGAGCTCGACGTCCTCTGGCTCGACGGCCGGCTCGTCGTCGCCCACGATTCGCGCGAGGCCAGGCGCCATGCGGCGCTCACCCTCGAGGCCGCGCTCGACCTGATCACCGGCTCGGACTGCGGCCTGCTCGCCGACGTCAAGGGACCGGATGCCGCCGCGGCGCTCAGCGCCGCCCTCGTCGCGTTGGGCCTGGGCGCACGGACGGTGGTCAGCGGCGGACTCGAGTCGGTCGCTGTCGCTGCCAGTCCGGGGCGGGCCCTGCGGGCCTGGACCCTGCCCACCGGCCGTCGGGCCCAGCCCGGGGCTGCGGCCGGGCCGCTCGGGTGGGCCACACGAGCGGCTTGCCGACGGGTGCAGGCGGCCGCCACCACGGCGCTGGAGGCCGGCCGCTGCGACGCCGTCTGCGCCGACCGGCGGTTCGTCGGCCCCGGGCTCGTGACCGCCGTGCGCGCGGCCGGCGGCCGGCTGCTGGTCTGGACGGTCGACCGGGCGGCGGAAGTCCGTCAACTGAGGGAGCTCGGCGTCGACGGCGTGATCACCCACGACCCGGTGGGCGCGCGACGGGCGCTGGAAGCCTGAGTTGCCGACCTGGGCGCCGGATAGCCTCGTCGCCGTGCTCTCCGAGGCGATGATCCGAGGTAGGGGCCGGCGCGCGGGGCTGGCCATCTGCCTTGCTCTGACCGCGGCCCCGGCGGCGGCGGGCCGGCCCGCCGCCGCCGGCCATCCGACCCGGCCGGGCGCGGCGGGGCCCGCGCCCCAGGCGACCGTCCACCTCCCGCCCGCCGCAGCCGAGCCGCCCCCGGATCCGTGTGCGGCGCTGGCCGTCCCACTGCCCGCGTCTCCGCCGGCGCGACCAGCGCGAACCCGCCGGGCCCGGCGGGCGCACGAGCAGCGGCTGCGCGACCACCGCGCGCGCGAGCGCCGGCATCAGGCCGCTGGGTGTGCCGCCCTGCGAGCCCAACGCGCACAGCAGGCCGCCGACGCGGCACGCACCGCGGCCCTGGCCCAGAGGGCGGCGGGGTTGGGCATGAGCATCGGGGAGCTGGGCCCGGGGCCCGGGGCGATCTTCGTCGCGTCGGCGCTGCTGGAGGCGCTTGGGCCGGCGGCGGCTTCCGCCGCAGGGAGCTGTCCGAGCGGTGCGAGCGGCCCCAGCGGGCCCAGCGGCCCCAGCGGCCCCAGCGGGCCCACCCGTCCCACCGGTCCGAGCGGTGCCAGCGGTGCCAGCGGTGCGACCGGTCCCAGCGGTCCCAGCGGTGCGACGGGTCCCAGCGGTCCCACCGGTCCCACCGGTGCCAGCGGTCCCAGCGGTGCGACCGGTCCCACCGGTGCCAACGGTCTCAGCGGTGCGACCGGTCCGACCGGTGCGAGCGGGCCCACCGGGCCCAACGGGACTTCAGGGCCGACCGGTCCGTGCGGACCGAGCGGCGCGTCTGGTCCGACCGGTCCCAGCGGGCCGAGCGGGGCGAGCGGGCCGAGCGGGGCGAGCGGGCCGAACGGAGGCACCGGGCCGAGCGGGCCCAGCGGAGCAGGTGCGTCCCCAAGCGGCGCCAGCGTCAGGTGAGTCCGCTTCGAGCGACATGAGCAGGCTAGGTATGAGCATGTCCCTGGACCGTCGACTGCAGGTCCTGCTCGACGAGGAGCGCCACCGTCGGCTGGTCGCGGTCGCACGCCAGCGAGGAGTATCGGTGGCCACGGTGGTTCGCGAAGCGATTGATCGCGGACCCGCCAGCCCCGAAGCCAGGCGCCGCGGCGCGGGGCGGCGACTGTTGGATGCGCCGGACATGGCTGTTCCTGATCCCGCGGAGCTGCGGATCGAGCTTGAAGAGCTGCGAAACCGTCTGGCGTGATCGTCATCGACACGACGGTGCTCGTGTACGCCAAGGGAGCGGCCCATCCCTTGCGCGATCCGTCTCGCCGCCTGATCGCGGCGATTGCCGAGGGCGAGATCGAGCCGCCCCCGTCAACGACGACTTCCGCGAGGGTGCTCGCCAGTGCTCGGCCAAGGTCGAGTGCCTCGCAAGCTACGCGGGGGTGATCACCTCGAGCAGCTGGTTCCCGCAGCGCCAGCAGAACGCGGCGCCACGAGGATGAAGCGCTCCACAGGTCGGGCAGCTCCCGGCCGCGCCGGCCTGCTCCAGACGAAGGAGGTGCTCGACCTCGGCCAGCTCGGCGTCGACCTGTTGAAGCGTGGCGGCCCGGCGCACGATGACGTCGAGGCGGAAGTGGTCGCGGATGGCCATCTCATAGGCCAGGCCCCCGAGGTCCCACTGCAGCTCAGCCAGCCGCTCGGCCAAGCGCATCCGGCGATCGAGCAGGTCGCTGGGCGCCACCAGACTGCCTCCACCCGGGGGCAACGAGGACGGATGCCCGTTGCCTGGCGCCAACGCCGCCCCAGCCCCGCCGGGCGCAGCCCCGGGTCCAGGGGTTGGCGCCCACCCGGCCTCCGCCGGCGCTCCGCCGCCCGAGGAGTGGCCCGGCGCCACCGGCGCAAACGGGACGGTGGCGTTGCCGCTCCTCAGCGCTCCGCCCGCGTCCGGCGCCTTGGGAAGCACGCTGTCGAGAAGCCCCATCAGCCGATCACCGAGGTCGGGCCGCTGGCAGGCTTGTTGTCCTTCGGCGGCGGCGTGCCACCGTTGGAGGTGACGTCGGGAAGCTTGAGCGACAGCTTCTCGTGCTGGGCCGGCGAGGCGTTCTTGAGCTGCTGGAGTTGCTGGGTGCCCAGCGTGCCCGAGGCCTGCTTGGGCCCGTTGAGGTTGATGGTGCCCTTCACCGGGGCCGTGCTACCGGTGGACCCGCTGGTCGACACCTGGACGACCAGGGCGGTCGGAAAGCCCTTCTTGGCGTTGGCCAGCTGGGCCTGGGCCTGCTTCTTGGTGTCATAGACGCCGGAGTAGACCACGTACTGGCCGGGGCTCAGGGTCGGGTACCTATCGGAGTCCAGCGCGCCGATCATGGCCAGTCCCTTGCCCTGGGCGGCGGCCTTGGCCGCGGCGACCTGGGGCGGCTGGGTGGAGGTCTTGGGCAGCGTCTGGAGCTGGATCGTCCAGCCCGCCTTGCCCTGCGGCCAGTCGGAGGTGAACGCCGACGTCGGGGTGGCGGCCACCGGCGCCCCGCCGCCCCCGTTGACGTTTACCACCGGCGGCTTGCCGGTCGAGGCCTGCCCGCTGCGACCGACGAGGATGCCCACGCCCAGCACCAGCACGGCGAGGGCCAGCCCGGCCAGTACGGTGCCCGGGCTGGCCGAGGTGACGGTCCGCCGCGTGACGTCGGCCGCCTCAGTCCCGGGCGCCGATCCCCCGGGCCCTCCCGTCCCGCCGGCGGGACCGAGCACGTCGCGGAAGGGCATCCGGGCGTCGGGGCGACGGCCCCCACAGTTCAGGCAGTAGCGCTGGTCGCCGGCCAGGGGGGCGCCGCACTCCTGGCAAGAGGGCTCGGCGGGGGAGTTGAAGGTCTCGGTGTCGGACATCTCTCTCGCAGTGGTTGGAAGGCTCAGGGTGAGACCGGCGGCGCCTCGGCGGTCAACGTCGCGCCGGTGGGGTCACCGATGAAGAAGGCGGAGTAGGACCCGACCGCGCCGGGAGCCAGCTTGTTGACCACGCCGCGTCCGGCGGCCACCAGGCGCCCGCCCTTGCGGGCGGTCACGAAGACCACGAGACGGAGCTGGAGGACCCTGGACCGGTTGACGACGCGGCCCTTGGCCTCCGGTCCGCTGGTCGGGTCGACGCTCAGAGTGGGGTGGGAGACGACGAGCAGGGGCACCGGCCCGGACGGCGGCTTGGCCTGACCCGGGGTGATCCGCGCCCGGCCACCGGTGGGGTCGACCGGGAGCTGATCGTCGATCCAGGTGAAGACCTTTCCCGGCGCCAGCACGGCGGCCTCTACCAGCGAGGGCTGAAGGCCCGCGACGTCGTTCTGGTACAGCGAGGCGCCCGAGCGCGAGCTCACCCGCAGGCCCAGCGGCACGTGGGTCAGGGTGGTCGGTGCGCTGCTGCGCAGCTCGGCCACCACGGCGCTGCCGTTCTGATCGTGTAGGAGCTGGGTGCCCAGCACCTTGACGTTCGGGTTGGCCCGCCCCACGGTCAGGCCCCCGATCTTGAACGCGTTGGAGCCCTGCTTGGCCAGGCGCCGCGCGCGATCCTGGGTCGACTGGCAGCCGACGAGCCCGACCGCCGTCGCCGCGAGCAGGATGAGACCGCCGAGCGCCCCGACGCTGCGCAGGGCGGTCATCCGAAGGCCCCGGAGACGTACTCGCGCGTGCGCTCTTCGCGGGGCGCACCGAAGACCTGCTCGACCGGCCCGTACTCGACGAGCTCACCCAGGTACATGAAGGCCACCTGATCGGCGACGCGGTGGGCCTGCTGCAGATTGTGGGTGACGATGACCACCGCGAGCTGCTCGCGCAGCCGGACGATCAGGTCCTCGATCCTGGCGGTGGACCGGGGGTCCAAGGCGGAGCACGGCTCGTCGAGCAGCAGCACCTCGGGGCCAGCGGCCAGGGCCCGGGCGATGCACAGGCGCTGCTGCTGGCCGCCGGAGAGGCCGAGGGCCGGATCGTCGAGCCGCTCGCCCACCTCGTTGAACAGGCCGGCCCGGTTCAGGGCGTCGGCCACCGCCGGCTCGAGCTCCCGGCGCCCCGGGCGCTTGGCCGCCTGCTCGCGCAGGGCATAGCCCACGTTGTCGAAGATGCTCATCGGAAACGGGTTGGGCTGCTGGAAGACCATGCTTACCCGCCGGCGCAGGCCGGTGACCTCGAGCGCGTCGATGTCCTCGCCGTCGAGGGTGATCTGACCCGCGCGCCGGGCCGAGGCGGTCAGCTCGGTTAGCCGGTTCAGCGAGCGCAGCAGCGTCGTCTTGCCGCACCCCGACGGGCCGATCAGCGCCAGCACCTCGCCGCGCCGGACGGGCAGGTGCACGTTGCGCACGGCGGCGTTGTCGGCGTAGTGGATGCTCAGGTCGATGGCCCGCATGCGCTCGATGACGGCACTGGCCGGCGCGCGACGCGGCCGGGAGGAGGGCGCCAGCGCCACGCCGGGAGCAGCCACCGGGGCCGGCGGGGCGAAGGTGCCCGCCGGGGGCGCCGCCACGATGGTGGGGGCCTCGCGCTCCTCGACGACGATGCGCCGCACGGGCGGGACGACCTCGGCGGGGCGGCCGTCGGCCGAGGCTCCGTTGCTCATCTCACCCATTCCACGGTTCGCCGCCCGAACCACTCGACGCCGAGGTTGATGAGCAGAACGAGGATGAGCAGGACGAACGCGGCGGCGTAGGCCTTGGTGTACGCGTTGCCCTCCCCCACCGGCGAGTTGAAGTACGTGAAGGAGGTCAGCGTGCTTCCGGTTCCGCGCAGCAGTCCGAGCACCGGGGTCGAGCTCTGGGGCTCGGTGCGCAGGGTGGCGCCGAGCAGGATCACGATGATCGCCGTGTCGCCGATCATGCGCCCGATGCCCAGCGCCGTCCCGGTGGCCATGGCCGGCCGGCAGGAGGGCACCAGCACGCGCCGGATGGTTGCCCACTTCGTCTTGCCCAGGGCATAGGAGGCCTCCCGCACGTGACCGGGGATGGACTGCAGGGCCTCGCGGGTGGAGCTGAACACCAGGGGCAGGGCCAGCAGGGACATGACCAGTCCCGCGCACAAGAACGAGCGGCCGAAGATCGCTCCGCCCTGGGCCGTGAACGACAGTCCGCCGAAGGGGTGTCGCGAGAACAGCGAGTAGCCGAACAGCGCGATGACGATGCTCGGCGTGCCCGCCACCACCTCGATGCCCGACTCGACCAGGCGCGCCAGCCCGAAGGGGCGCCCGTACTCGGTGAGCCAGATCGCCGCCACGATGCCCAGCGGAGCGGCGATGGCGATCCCGATCCCGGTGAGCAGCAGCGTTCCCTCCAGCGGATCGAGGATCCCCCCGCTCTTGCTCTGGTCGACGTCGCCGTTGGGGTGGCTGACAAGGAGGTTGGGCGTCAGGTAGTGCAGGCCCTTGACGAGCAGGAAGATGAGGATGGCCGCGCACACGGCCATCAGGGCGATGCCCGCCGCCCAACACAGCACCAACCCGATCCTGTCGCTGAGCGGCCAGGTGGCGGCGGACTCGGTGGCCCCCCGGCGCCCGGATGGCCCCGGCCCGGCCCCCGGCGGCGCGGCGAGCGCCTCGGCCGTGGCCATCAGAGCCTCACCCCGTAGCGCTTCATCGGCTGCTTGGCCAGGTAGGCGCCCACCGACAGCGCGAAGCTGGAGATCAGCAGGATCACCGCGAGCCCGTAGAGCGTGGACACCAGCGCGGGAGGCTCCACCGCGTTGCGGGCGATGATCGTCGCCGCCAGCGGGCGGGCCGGCTCGAAGAAGAAGATGAGCCCGTCGAGCGGGTTGGGTTGGAAGCCCACCCGACCGGCGACCATCGACAGCATGATCGCCTCGCCCAGGGCACGGGCGGTGGCCAGCACGGTGGCGGCGACGATGGCCGGGCGCGCGGCGCGAAGGCCGATGGTCCGGACCACCCGCCAGCGGTTGACCCCCAGCGCGGCAGCCCCCTCGCTCCAGGACCGTGGCACCTGACGCAGCGCGTCGGAGATGACGGCGATCATGATCGGGGCGATCATCACCGTCAGCACGACGACGCCGGTCAGCAGACATGCGCCGGTGAGCTGGACGACGGCGTTGACCGACGACTTCTGATGCAGGGTGATGAGGTGGTTGCCCACGAAGGGCACGAGGACGAGGATCCCGATCAGCCCGTAGACCACCGACGGCACGGCGGCCAGCAGGCGCACCACGCGGCCCAGCGTGGGCCGCAGCCACGCCGGGGAGAACTCGACGATGAACACCGACGCCAGGACGGAGAATCCCAGCGCCAGAACCACGCTGAGTCCGGTGACCATCGCCGTGGCCCCGAGGATCGGGCCGGCGTGCAGCGTGTAGTTGACCCTCGCCGTCGTCGGGCGAAGGATGTTGTCGAACTCGGTGTTGGTCGGCGTGTCCCCGGGCGAGCTCAGCCAGTTGAGGCCGTTGTGGGCAAACGACGGCAGCGCCTTGGCCACCACGAAGACCACCATGAAGGCGATGACGGCCAGGACCAGGCAGGCGACCCCGCCGAGCAGGCGCTCGGCGCGACGATCCGACCAGCCCCCCCGTCCCGGGAGACGGGGCCCCGCAGCGACGGCGGCAGCGCTCACGCCGCCGCCGAGCCGCGGCTGGGTTGTCTGAACCGCCCCCGCGGCCGTCCCGGCCCGGCCGGCACTAGTGGATCGGCACCCAGTTGGTGGAGACCACCCGGGTGGCGCCGCGGGCGTGGCGGATCCAGTTGACGAACGCCGACGCCGGGCCCGAGGGGACCCTCCCGCGGGAGACCACCCAGAAGTTCCTCACCCCGCCGTACTGGCGAGACTTGGCGTTACGCAGCGTGCACGGGACGCCCTGGTAGGGAACCGGGTGAACGCCCCGGCTGAAGTTCAGCGACACGTAGCCGATCGCCTGCGGGTTTGACCCCACGGACTGCTGGACGAGGCCATTGGAGCCCTGCTGGTCGGCGGAGCCGGCCACCGTCACGTTCTGGCCCAGGAAGATGTTCTGAAAGGCGTCCTGGGTACCGGAGGCCGCCGTGCGCACCTCGAGCTGGACAGGCCCCTGAACCCGAGCGCCGGGAACAGCCCCCCAGTCAGAGGTCTGACCCGAGAAGATGGACTGCACCTGGCCCTGGTCGATATTGGCGAGCGGGTTGGCGTTGTTGGTGATGACACAGACCGCGTCGAAGGCGATGCGCGTGAAGATCAGGCCGTGGGGATCGGAGGGCAGCGGGTCGCGCGAGGCGGCGCCGAGGGTCACCCGGCCGTGGGCGACGTCGTTGATGCCGATGTCCGAGCCGCCCTGGCTATAGGCGGCGGAGAAGCCACGGTGGCCCTCGCGCTTGTACTCCTTGACCAGCCCCACCATGAGGGGGAAGATCGACGTCGAGCCGCTGAACGTGATGGTCGCGGCGCGCGCGGGGACGGCGGCCACGAGCATCGCGCCCACGGCCACGGCGGCGATGCAGATGCGAAGACGGTTCACGAGGGAGAGTCCTTCCTGGCAGGGGTGTGACCCGGGGGAGCGACCCAGGCGAGCGCCGACGCCGGGGCGCCGAACGACCAACGGCCTCGCAGTCTGGCTGCACACGCCGGCCTTGGGTGAAGCACTGGTGTCTGACTGGATAAGAAGTGGTGAACTTCTTTGGGAGGCCGGCGTTGTTCACCACTTCTTCTCTGCTTGTTCACCAGGAAAGGGGAACGAAGACGCCACCCTCGCGGGGTGCTTCGCCGGCTACGCCCGTGCGCGGGCGCTGCCCTGGCGATCGGAGTGCTCGCGGTGCAGGCTCCCGGCGCCCACGCCGAGATCTCCGCAGCCCAGACCATCGACGGCCCCGGACCCAACATCCTCGAGCTCGACGGCGTGGCCATGGCCGACGACGGCTCGGGCGCCCTGGTCTACCGCAAGCGCGTCAGCGGGCGCGCCCACGTCTTCGTCTCGCTGCTGATGGGTGGCACCACCTGGTCAGCCCCCCAGCAGGTGGACAAGGGTCAGCCGTTCGACTCGGCCTGGCCGCAGATCGGCGTCGGCGCCGGCGGTCGCGCCGTCGTCACCTGGACCCAGCCCTTCGCTCCCCAGGCCGATCGCATGTGGTCGGCCACCCTGGACCCCGGCTCGCGGATCTTCCAGAACCCCCTGCCCGTCGACCTGGACGTCGGCCAGGCCACGGCCACCTACCCGTCGATGGCCATGAGCCGCGGTGGCGTGGCCTACCTCGCCTACCGGGTGCTCGACGGGCCCAATCCCGACCCCACGCTGCCCCCGGGCTTCGTCTACGACGAGACCCGAGTGGCCCGCTACGACGGCCAGTTCTGGTCGGTGCTGGGTCAGGTGGCCAACCGCAACCCATCCTCCCCGGTCCCTGTCCCGGCCGTCCAGAACTCGGCGCGTGTCGGCGTCGACGCGACGGGCAACGCGATCGTCGGCTTCCAAGAGCCCGACGACTCCTTCGTCAATCGCATCTACGCGCGCCGCGTCTTCGGCCTGAACCTCGGCATCCCGCTGCTGGTCAGCCCGCAGACCTACGGCGGCCAGCCGCTGAGGGGCGGCGCCGACGCGCCGAGCGTCTCGAGCACCGGGTTTGGGATCGGGGCCATCGCCTTCCGCCAGTCCCCGGGGCCGCAGAGTGCGCTGCGCGGCACGCGAATCATGCTGGCCGCGATTCCCGACCAGTTCTCCCTCCAGGGGTCGATCTTCGGCGACGCCCGCCTGGCCGACGGCGCCGGGACGGCGGGACCGACCACAGCGCCGGGCCCGCCGTCGGTGTCGATCGCTCCGAAGGGGGCCCTGAGCGACCTCTTCGGCCTCGGCGACGCGGCGGTCCAGGTGCCCGGGACGCTTAACGCCGAGAGGGCCTCTGAGCGCGTCGATGACGGATCGAGCACGGTTCCGCCCCGCCCGATGGTCACCCAGGCCGACTCTGGCGCTCAGGCGCTGGCCTACGAGGTGGGAGGGCCCTTCAGCGGGGTTGTCGTCCGCGAGCGCGACGCCAGCGGCATCGCCGACACAAAGCCCGTCTCCGCCGCCCAGGGCGGCCCGGTCAACCAGCTCGAGCTCGGCGGCTCGGGACTGGGCGATGCGGCGGTCGCCTTCGAGCAGGGGGGCCAGCGCTTCGGCCAGATCGCCGCCGCCGTGGTCGACGCCCCACCCGAGACCTTTGCCGTCCAGGCTCCGCAGGACACCGTCCGCTCGGGCGCCGTGCCCATCACCTGGTCGCCCGCCCCCAACGCGATCGGCGCGGTCATCTACTCCATCACGGTCGACGACGAGGTGGTGGCCGACAGCCTGACCGGCCTGTCGCGCCCCCTGACGCCAGACGACATCGGGGACGGAACCCACCAGATCGCCCTGATCGCCACCGACCAGGCCGGCCAGTCGGCCACCTCCAAGACCGTCACCGTGCGGGTCGACCGCAACGCCCCGACGGTCACGGTGCGCCGTCTGCGCGGCGGCCGGGTTCGCGTCTCGGTCTCCGACGGCGATGGTTCCGGGGTCGCCTCGAGCTCGATCGTCTGGGGCGACGGGACCAAGGGCCACGGAGCGCGGGCGTCACACACCTACCACCGCCACGGTTGGGTCCGCATCGTCGTCCGCGTCCGCGATCGGGCCGGCAACCACGCCACCGTGCGCCGGAACGTGCGCGTATGAGCTCCCGGCGCAGCGCGCTGCTGGCCGGAGGGGCTGTCCTGCTCGCGCTGGGTGGCGCCGCACCGGCACGCGCCTTCTACGGCAACGGGGCGACGATCATGTCGGCCAACCTGGCCACCGACGAGGAGGGGGACAGCCCGTCGACCTTCGGCGCCATCTCCCAGGACGGGCGCTTCGTGGCCATGGACACCCAGGCGACGAACTTCTACCCCGCCAGCGACCCCGATCCGGCCGGGCAGTTTCGCATCGGCGGCGTCTTTCGCCGCGGCGTCGACGACGCCTCGCTGGCCAAGGTGGCCGACGGCAACACCTTCGACCTGAAGACCGGGGCCCTGCTCTTCCAGGGCGCGCGGTCGCCGTCGATCTCCGCCGACGGGCGCTACGTCGCCTTCGTCACCGACCAGAAGCTCGTTCTCGCCGACACCAATGACGCCGCCGACGTCTACGTGCGCGACATGAGCGTCCCGGCGTGCTCGCCGCTGCCGGCGTGCGCGCCGAACCCCTACACCCTGGTGTCGGTCAACAACGACGGCACGCCCGCGACCTATCAGCAGGCGTCGGGGGCGGTGCCCGGCCGGGAGCCGGGCGCCGACATCTGGCCGGGGACCTCGATCAGCGCCGACGGCAGCCGGGTGGTCTTCCGCCAGGGCGAGGTGCCGTCGAACCTACCCGCCGGCGGAGCGACGAACGGTACGCCGCCCTTCGAGCTCTACGTCCGCGACCTCCGGGCTCACACCACCAGCCTGGTCACCCAGACGTCGGGGGGCTCACCGTCCCCGGCGGGGGGTGCCCGCGGCCCGGCGTCCATCAGCGGTGACGGGACAGCGGTGGGCTGGACGGGTCAGCAGGCCCAGTCCCAGACCGCGTTTCTCGACGGCGAGACCCCGGGACCCAACGACTCGTACTACCTCTGGCGACGCGTGGCTGGCTCGGGCCCGACCCGGCGTATAACCGGCGTCGCCGACCTCGACGACCCAGCGTGCAACCAGGGAACGGCCTTCGTCAGCTCCAACGAGGCGGCCACCGGCGCGTGCTATGGCCCCCTTACCGTCCCTGATGGGTTCAACGCCGACATCTCGCGCCTGGCTCCGGCGCTGTCGAACGATGGCTACACAGTCGCCTTCCTGACCGGCGCCGGGCCTCGACCCACACTTGGCACCGGCCCCGGCCTCGACGCCTACGTGACGAGCATGGCGCCTGGCGTCTCGCGCAAAGCGGGGACACGGGAGCTCTCGCGGGAGGGCCAGACCTCGGACGCGCTCGCCGTCGCTCCCGTCGAGTCCATCGCCCTCTCGGCCGACGGTCAGCACATCGCCGTGACCTCAGGACGGGGCCGTTGGGTGCTGCCCTCCCCGGCCTCCACCGGCACCTTCCGCCAGTCGCCGAACAACGCCGACGTCGACCTGATCGACCTGTCGGCCAACACGGTTGAGCGGGTCACCCGCGGCTCTGACGGAAGCGATACCGGAGCCGGCGCCGTGGCCAAGCCCACGCTGTCGGGCGACGGTGGCCGCATCACCTTCGCCGACGACGCCTCCAACCTGTTCTTCGGGGACGCCAACGATGCCACCGACGTCTTCGTCGCCCAGCGCGGCTCCGAGGCGATACCCACCGCCCCACCGGTCAACCCCCCGCTCCACACCTCGGCCATCGAGATCCCCGCGCCGTCGGGATCGCCGGAGATCCGCGTGGTCTCCGTCGTGCGGCTGCGCGACGGACGCGTCCGGGTCATCGTGCGCGTGCCCGAGGCCGGAGCGCTGGACACGGTGGCCCGGGCCACCGCTGCCGCCCGCGCGCACGGCAAGCTTCGCCGGGGGCGGGCACGGCGGGCCCAGGCCTCCAGGAGACCTCGAAGGGTCTCGGCCGGTGGCGGCCCGCCGGTCACCACCGCCCAGGCCGTCGCCCGCGGCTCGGCCTTCCTCACCCTGGTGCTGACCCCCCGGGGCCGCTACGCGACCCTGGTGCGCGGCGGCACCGCGGTTCGCGCCCGGGCCGCCTTTACCTTCTTGCCCAGCCGCCACACACCGGCGTTGCACGCCTCGGCAACCTTGACCTTCCAGCGCGCGGTCAGCCACCGCCGGGGGCGCCGAAAGTGAGACGCATCACCCTGCGCCGTCCCTGCTGTTACCAGCCTGTTACCAAGTGGAGTCACTCTGGGGAAAGCGCTGCGGCCAAACGGTGACGCCAATGTTGATATCCGGTGAATCCATTGCGCTGGACGCGTGAGCGTGTGACCCTCGGCGCCGCTCCCGGAGTCACCACCGAAAGGATCTCCCCCACCATGCAGTCTCCCCTCGCACCCGCCGGTCGCCGCAGGCGACGGCTGAGCCTGCTGGCTCTGGGCGCCGCCGCCGCCGCGGCGCTGGCCCCAGGCGGCGCCCACGCCGCCTTCCAGGCGCCCTACACCACCGCATGCTCGGGCGCGTCGGTCGCCGGCATCGGCTCCAGCCTGCAGAAGAACGCGCAGCAGCTGTTCAACGCTGACTTCCACACCGCCGCTTCGGGCACCAACCTGGGCTGCGGCTCGAGCGGGCCCGGCACCACCTACGTCCCCAAGTCAAGCGGCCCGGGACGCGCGGCCCTCGGCTCCGGCGGCGGCGGCTTCGACTTCAACTATCGCTTCGGCGGCACCGACGTCGGCCCGAACGCCTCGACGGAGATCCCCAACATGAACAAGGGTCCTGACGGCACCGCGGGCACGGCCGACGACGGTGCCATCCACACCGTTCCCGTGCTCGAGTCCGCGGTCGCGGGGATCGTCCACCTTCCCGACGGCTGCCCGCTGCCGACCAACACATCCTTTGGCGGCAGCCAGTTCGAGCTCGTGCCCGGGCCCGGTGGCGACGGCCACGACCGCATCGCCCTGACCACCCTCGGGCTCAACAACGTCTTCGCGGCCGCGACCGGTAACGTGACCTGGGGTGCTCTCGGGCTCCCCAGCACCTCGAACACGACCGCCGCCATCCAGGACCCGCGCGCGGGTCAGATGGGCTTCACCCCGCCGGCCCCGGAGACCGCTGGGGGCATGATCCCGTCGGGCACCCCGTGCAACACCGTGCCGATCATCCGCGTCGTCCGCGCCGACAAGTCGGGGACGACCGCCGTCTTCCAGCAGTACCTCAACACGGCCTCCGGGGGCGCAGCGTTCGCCGCCGACCAGACGCCGACGTGGCCCATGAACAGCGGCAGCACCGAGGTCTACCTGGGCCAGGGCTCCGGCGGCCAGGCGCTGGCCGGCAGGGTCGCGACCCAGTCGGCCTCGATCGGCTACGTCGATCTCTCCGACGGCCGGGGCGCGTTCGCCATGAGCTCGGCGGGCAAGCCGACCTTCTGGCTGCCCGCCCAGGACGGGGGCGGCACGGTCGTCGATCCCGCCGTCGACCCGCCCGCACCGAGCCCGTTCGCCGGCAAGGGGTTTGAGAGCATCAACCCCACCGGCTCCAACTGCGCGAACACGCAGTTCACCAGCGGCCATGGCGCGCCCACGACCCCGGCGTCCGACCCCACCCTGGGCGATTGGAGCAACACCCAGCTCGTCGGCTCGATGACGGGCTACGGCATCTGCACGCTGACCTATGACATCGCCTTCGACGACAACTACCCGGAGTACTACCTCGGACAGTCCGGGGCCAGCTACCCGGGTGAGCAGGCCAAGGCCCGCACGCTCGTCGACTACCTGACCGACATCGTCGGTACGCCGGGCCTCGCGCCCCAGCCCCAGAACGACCTGCTCGGCGCCGACTACTACCCGCTCCCCACGGCGATGGGGAACAACGTCCTGGCCACGGCCCAGACCGGCGTGGCGGCCATCGGCTGGGACAAGGGCAACAAGGGACCGATCGGCTCCGGCGCTGGCGGTGGCGGTGGCGGTGGCGGTGGCGGCGGGACGGTCACGCCTCCCCCCAACACCGGCGGCGGGCCTCCGCCCCCGGTGGTCACCGGTCCGCCCTCCAACGCGTTCAGCATCACGAGCGCAACCGTCAACCGGCGCTCGGGTCGCATCACCTTCTCGGTGCGCGTGCCCGGGCCGGGCTCGGTGCTGGTCACCTCGACGGCGAAGTACAGGGGTCACACGGTGAACGTGGGCTCGGCGTCAGCGACGACGAACAAGGCGACGACGCTGACCCTCTCGTTCAACCCGTCGGGCTCGGCCCAGGCGGCGCTTAAGAAGGGCAAGAAGCTGAGCGTCTCCTTCAAGGTGACGTTCGCGCCGACGGGCGGCTCGGCCGCCTCGCAGGCCTCATCGCTGCGCCTGACCTACCACGTCACCGCGACCAAGAAGCACATGAAGCACACGAAGCACAAGAAGGCCAAGAAGCACACGAAGCACACGAAGCACACGAAGCACAAGAAGTAGTGAGGTAGCCCAGAGCCATCCGCGCTCAGGACGGACTCACGCCCGCGTCCCGGTCTCCCGGGGCGCGGGCGCCGTCGTTGACAGCCCCCCCACAGAGAGAACGCCCGTGCCCCAACCCCGCCTTCCCCGCCGTCCCCGGCCCCGACGCGCCGCCGCCGCGAGCCGCCGTTCCGGGCCCACCGCACCCGCCCGCGCCCTCAGCGCGGCCGGCGGTCTCGTCGCGCGCCTGCTCAAGCCACTGCTCAAGGACCCGCTCAGCGCCCTGCTGCTTCTCTCCTCGATTGCCCTGACCATTGTCTTCTTCTCCCTGCTGGGCTCGATCCAGCCCCGGTCGGCCGGCCGCGAGGTCCCGCTCAGCGCCTTGGTCGCGCTCAACGACCGGAAGCAGCTCGAGCGGGCGACCCTGCTCGACCACGACCACCGGGTGGTGGGCACGACGACCACCGGCCAGCAGCTCTACGCCAGCTACCCGGCCTCCGACGCCCAGACCCAGCGCCTGTTCGGCGGCCTGACCGCCAGCGGAGCGACGGTCACCGTCGATCAGCAGGCGGGCAAGCCAGAGCGCCAGATCCTCGTCCAGTTCCTCCTGCCCATCCTCCTGCTGGTCTGCCTGTTTGCCTTCTTCACGCGCTTTGGCACCGATGGGGGGGCCAGCGGCTTCGCCGGCTTCTCCGAGTTCACCGGCAAGGCACGCAAGCGTAAGCGGGGCGCACCCGGAGGCACGACCTTCGCCTCGGTGGCCGGCGCCGGTGAGGCGGTGGCCGAGCTGCGGGAGATCCGCGACTACCTGGCCGACCCGGGCAAGTACTCCCGGATAGGGGCCCGGGCGCCCAAGGGCGTGCTGCTCGTCGGGCCCCCGGGCACGGGCAAGACCCTCCTGGCCCGGGCCACCGCCGGCGAGGCCGAGGCCAGCTTCTTCTCCCTCTCGGGCGCGGAGTTCGTCGAGTCGCTGGTCGGCGTGGGCGCGGCCCGCGTCCGCGACCTGTTTCGCAAGGCGCGCAAGGCCGCCCCGTCGATCATCTTCATCGACGAGCTCGACGCCGCCGGACGCAAGCGCGGGGCCGGTGTGGGCCAGGGCAACGACGAGCGCGAGCAGACCCTCAACCAGCTCCTGGTCGAGCTCGACGGCTTCGGCGGCGACATGGGGATCGTGGTCATGGCGGCCACCAACCGCCCCGACATCCTCGACCCGGCCCTTCTGCGCCCGGGCCGCTTCGACCGGCAGGTGACCATCGACGTGCCCGACGTCCACGGGCGCCTGGAGATCCTGCACCTCTACGCCAAGGACCGGCCCTTCGCGCAGGACGCCGACCTGGGCGAGACGGCCAAGCTCTGCCCGGGGTTCTCCGGCGCCGAGCTGGCCGGCCTGATGAACGAGGCGGCGCTGCTCACCGTCCGCGGGGGCGACGGGCTGATCACCCAGGCGAATCTGGAGGAGGCCATCGAGCGCGTGGTGGCCGGCCCGGCCAAGAAGAGCCACGTGCTCGCCGAGGAGGAGCGCTGGGTCATCGCCATCCACGAGTCCTGCCATGCCGTCGTCTCCCGCTCGATCGGCCAGAGCATCGCCGCCCAGAAGCTGTCGGTCGTGGCCCGCGGGCGCCAGCTGGGCACGGCGGCGCACATGCTCACCGACCGCGACGCGGTGGTGGTCCAGCAGCCCGACCTCGAGCGCCAGCTGGTCACGGTGATCGCCGGGGCGGCGGGCGAGCGAATCGCCTTCGGTCACCTCTCCACCGGGGTAAACGACGACCTGCACGCCGTCACCGCGCTGGCCCGGTCGATGGTCACATCCTTCGGCATGTCCGAGCTGCTGGGCCCGGTGACCATCGGCGAGAAGCCGGGCGAGGTGTTCCTCGGGGCATCGCTGCAGGAGCTCGGACAGGTCGGCCCGGCCACCCTGGAGATGATCGACCGCGAGGTCGAGCGCCTGGTCGGCGATGCCGAGGCGCGGGCCGGGGCCATCCTGGAGCGCAATTGGTCGACCGTCGAGGAAACGGCCAACGTGCTGCTCGAGCAGGAGACGCTCTCGGGCGTGGCCCTGGACGCCGTGCTCTCGACCGTGCAGGCCATGCCGCTGGACTCGCTCTCCGAGGTCCGGCGGGCACCGCGGGATCCCCACGCCGGTGCCTGAGCGACGGACGAGCCGTCGTCGCGCCCGCCTGGCCGCCGTGGCCCTGGGGGCTGCCGGCGCCGGGGCCATCCCGGCGTCGGCCGGCGCCGCCGCGCCGATCTGGCAGCTCCAGCAGCCCCCGCCCCCGCCCGGAGCCCCGTTCAAGGTGCCCCTGGGACCGCCGGGCGACATGAAGTTCATCGCCCAGAACCGCGGGCTGCTGACCATCGACGGAAACGGGACGATCTCCCCCGGGCTGTACGCCTGGAACGGCCAGACCTGGCACCAGCTGGCCACCGTCTGCGGCGACGCCGCCTCGACGAGCCGGATCGCCATCGCCGGGCCCGACGAGTTCTGGACGATCAGCACACCGAGCCCACCGCGCAATGGCGCTGGGCTCTCGCTCTGCCACTTCAAGGACGGGCAGGTGGTGGCCTCCTACGGCACCGCCCTGCAGTCCCCCGACCCCTACCGCCAGATGGAGGCGGCGGCGTGCAACGGGCCCAGCGACTGCTGGTTCGCCGGGATCGGCTCCCAGGACCCCACGGGCAGCCGCATCGGCTCCTTCCACCTGCACTGGGACGGCTCGAGCCTGACCAGCTCCTACTACCCACAGGGACGGGGGATCTCGGCTCTCGTGGCGGTCGCCGGCGCCTTTATCGAGTCGGCCTTCCTGGGCAACGGGCCGGGCGACACGACCGGCACCGTGAGCCTGGCCAGCCCCGAGGATCCGCCCCAGCTGCTGCATCACATCGTCGGGGGCCAGATCTCCAACGATCCGTTCACCCTTACCGACGGGGCCAACCCCAACTCCGGGCCGTCGGGGCCCAGCGGCCCGCCGGGCGACCCCGGCCTGGCTCGGGACGGCGAGCTGCTGGCCCTGGGCAGCGACGGCGCGAGCAACACGTGGGCGGTGGGCGGCGGCGCCGCCTCGGGCCCCAACGCGCCCTCGGGCGGGGTCATCCCCCGTCCTCTCATCGCCCTGCGGTCGGTCTCCACGGGATGGAACGAGGTCCCGGTCGTCGATCCCAACCCGCTGGACCCGGCGATCGCGCCCACTGCGCGCTTTGTCAGCGTCTCCCCCGTGCCGGGCTCCACCGACGCGTGGATGGCCCTGCAGCCCTACGCCGACCAGACCAACCCCACGGCTCGGGCGTACGCCGCCCACGTGCTGGCCGACGGCACGACCTCGGTCACCCGCCTGCCCACCAGCGGCGCGGGTCGGGGCTCAGCCGCCCGCGTGCTGTTCACCTCGCCCACCGACGGTTGGCTGGTGACCTCGGCGGGTTGGCTGTTCCACTACACCGACGGGACCGCCCAGCCGCTGGACACCGATCCCAACTTCGCCGGGGTCATCACCTTCCGGCCCAACGAGTCGCTGGCCCAGTTCGTCCCCGACCGCCCGCCCGCCGACGACTCCCAGCTCTTCGCTCCCCCGCCCGTCCAGGTGATCACCCAGACCCGCCAGGCCCCGGCCAAGACCATCAAGCTCAAGCCGCTGCTCACCCGTATCAAGAGCCACCTGCACGGATTCACCCTATTTCTCAGCTTCACCCTGATCCGCAAGGCCAAGGTGGGCCTGGTGGCCACCCGCCGGGGCCACGTGGTGGCCAAGACCCCGTTCCGGCTGCTGCGACCCGGCCATCACACGCTGAAGCTGCGCCTCAGTCGCCGGCGCTACCCCGACCATCTGAAGTTCCGCATCTCCGAGCCGGGCGTAGGCACCGGGGGCAGCCCAACCAACGAGGGTGACAACGGCACGGTCTCGACGTGAGCGTCGCCAGATCGGCGTCGGCCCGACGTGGGCGCCTGGTTCTCGGCTGCCTGATCCTGGCGGGGGCGCTGGCCGCCCTGGCCGCGGGTCGTCACGGCGTGGGTGCCGTCCCGGCCACCGCCCCGGTCCCCCAGCCGGCGCTGGGCGCGGCCGACCCGTCGACCGTGCTCATGGGCGGGGCGTCAGCGGGAGCGTCGGGCGAGGTGTGGAGCTACCGGCTTCTGCCCCTTGACGTGCCGTCCCCAGTGGCCGGCGGTCCCCTGCCCTTCGCCCCGGTGGGCCAGCCGACCAGCCCGCTCCCACAGCTCGCCTTCGCCCGCGCGACCGCGTCGACCGGCTGGCAGTACGTGGAGACACCGCAGAACGCCGACGGCAGCCCGTACCGGGGCTTCCAGCCCAATGCCCGCTCCGCCCGCATCACCCCGCACGCCGGCGGCGTGCTCGTGGGCCGCGACGCCACCCGCGCCCAGGGCGATCAGGTCGTCGTCCTCGATCAGAATCCAGGCGGGCGCTTCACCGTCCTGCCCGACCCGCCACCGGGGGTCCTGCTCCCGGCCAACGCCGGCACCCCGGCCGAGGCCCTGGCCGGCGATCAGGGCACCGGCTCGGTGGCCGTGGCCGCCAAGGAGGAGGGCGGGCGCACCGGCCTGCTTTTCGGACCGGTCGGCCGGCCCCTGGAGAACGCCGTAGTCCACTGGACCGGCACGGCATGGGCCCGCGAGCCGGTGGACCTGCCCGCGGGGTCGCCGGCCAGCTTCAACGTCCTGGCCATCTCGGCCACCTCGCCGGCGAACGCCTGGCTGCTGGCGTCCACCGACGCCTCGCTGGGGGACGGAATCCTGCTCTACCACCGCGTGACCGACGCCAGCGGGGCCCACTGGGCTCAGCAGCCTCTCGGCCCCTCCGCCGCCGACTTTACGGCCAGCGCGACACCGACCGACGGCGTCAGCTCGGTGGCCGCCCTGGGCGGCTCAGCCGAGCCGTTGACGGTGACCACGGCGGGCGTGTGGATCGACGGGAGCCTGGCCGCGGACGCCAAGCCCTATGACTTCAGCCTCTACTTCGACATCAACCAGGGTCAGGTCACCGGGTCGTGGTGCGACGCGCCCAAGAAGAGCGGGGGCACAGCGCTCTGCAACCACGGCCTGGGCTCCGGCTTCTCCCACCAGGCCGGCTACCGCAGCTTCGCCTGGCCGGGACCATCGTTCGGCACGCGGATCGTCACCAACCCGATCGCCGTGGGGGGCGACGACACGACCAACAACGGCACCTACCTGCGCTTCGACTCGGGAGCGGTGCGCCGGATGCCCGGCGGCGGCGGTGATCGGCGCCCGTCCGGGGCCTTCGACTCCGTGGAGGAGGGCTGGCTGGAGGGCCCCGTCCACGTCACCCAGAGCCCCGAGCCCGGCCGTCTGGAGCCCTACCCGCTCTCGCTGCGCGCCCCGCTGGGCGGGATCGTCCAGTCGCCGGGCACGACCAACGGCGATCCCAACGCCCAGGCCCTGGCCGTGGGCGGGGACGGTGGCGTGGTCCGCTACTCGCCCACCCGGGGCTGGAACCGCGAGTTCCTGCTCACCGAGAGCGGGACGGTGGCCCGTCCACTGCTGCGGGCGGTGGCCTGGCCCGAGCCCGGCCGGGCCTACGCCGTCGGGGACCTGGGCGCCATGTGGCTGTGGCAGGCAACCACCGGGCTGTGGGAGTCGGACCCGGCCAAGCCGCTGGGCGGCTTCCAGGGCAACCTGATGGGCGTGGCCTTCGACCCGGCCGACGCCCGCCGCGGCTATGCCGTGGGCAAGGCCGGGCTCCTGCTGCGCTACGACAAGACATGGACCCAGGACGCCCTGCCCGCCGGATTCGGTCAGGCCGACCTGACCGCCGTGAGCTTCGCCGGCCGCGAGGCGATGGCGGCGGCCGGGCGCGACGTGGTCGAGAACGACGGAGGTGCCTGGCACGTCGACGGACCGCTGCACGCCCTGCTGGCCTCGCTGCCGCGGGCTCCCCAGATCTTTACCGTCACCGGCCTGCCCGACGGCGGAGCGCTGGCCGCGGGACCAAACGTGGTCTTCGAGCGCGACGGCGGCCCGGGCTCGCCGTGGCGGTCGGCCGACCAGCCGCTGCCCAGCTCGACCGTGGTGGCCGCGGGCGGCTACCGCGACGGCTCGGGCCGCGTCCGCGCCGTGGTCTCGGTGGTCCCCCTCTTCCAGTACCCGATCCCCGACGTGGTGCCCATCGCCGACCCCAACACGCCGCCCCCGATCATCCCGCCCTTTCCACTGCCGGGCGACGGGTACGTCCTGCGCGAGATCCCGGGCGCAGGCTGGCGCGACGAGGAGCACACCGCCTTTGCCGGGTCGACCAACGACCGCCCGGTCAAGGCCGACCCCGTCCTCGGCTTCGACCTCGACCCCGCGACGGGCCAGGGCTGGGCCGCCGGCGGCTGGGACGGCCAACCCGACAGCGCCGGACGCGGCGACTCCAGCGTTGGGGGCGCCGGCGACGCCGACCGGGCCAACGTTCAGACCGCTGCCGTGTTCCGCTACCAGCCCGCCGGCGGCGGGCCGGCGCCGCCGGCCTCGGGGACGGTGCCCGTCGCCCTGCCCGCCGGTCCCGTGCGCTTCGCCGTAGCCGCCCACGCCGCCTGCGACACGCCGTGCGCCGACCTGGCCGCCCAGGGCCTGGGCCCCGACGCCACCCTCGCCGACACGCTGGGCAAGGTGGCGGGACTCACGGCCCAGGGCAACGGGCCCCGGTTCATGGTCTACCCCGGAGGGCGGCTGAAGGCCGGCGCCAGCCCGGCGCCCGCCGCCGAGGAGCAGCGCTTCGCCAGCGTGCTCGGCGGCCAGCCATCGCTGCCGGTCTACGCCGCGGCGTCGGCCGGCGACAGCGCCGGGGGCTCGGCCGCGGCATTCGGCGCGGCGTTCGCGGGCTTTGCCTCGCCGTTTGGCAGTGGTGGAGCGCCGAGCGGGGTGACGCCCCAGGGGACAGCGCCAGCCGGCGGTGGCGCCAACACCCACTACGCCTTCGACTCGGCTGGCTCGGGGGGGACGATACGGGTCATCGTCATCGACAACTCGTCGGGGTCGCTGGCCACCTCCGACCCCCACCAGGTCCCGGCCGAGGCGCAACTGCCGTGGCTGACCGGCCAGCTCGACGATGCCCGGTCCCGCGCGATCCCGGCCGTCGTGGTCGGCAGCCGCGACCTGAACCCGCGCTTCTCGCCGGCGATCAACTCCGCTTCCGACGGCACATCGGTGGCGACAGTTCTCCTCCAGCACGGCGCCTCGGCCTACTTCTTCGAGCGCCCCGAGGAGAACCGGTCAGCGACGATCCCGGCCGGCTCGTCTCAGACCATCCCCACCTTCGCCACCGGGACGATGGGCTACCGCTCGCCCATCGCCAACAACCCCAGCGGGACCGACGAGCTGTTCGGCGACACGGGCTACCTGCTGGCCGAGGTCAACGCCGCCCGGCGCGATCCCGCCACCAACCGCGCCCCGGTCGCGGTCCGGCTCATCCCCACCATCGACGACCTCTCCCTTCAAGCGGTCGACGGGACGCTGCTGCGCCGCAGCCGGCCCTCGCTCTTCCAGGGCCTGGGTCGCCGGCCGGTGGCCGGCGACCGCTGGGGCCCGACCTCCGGTGACGCCGGGCCCAACCCGCCGGGATCGAGCCCCTACACGAGCTTTCCCCCGGGCCTGTGCCTGGCCTCGACCTGCTCTACGCGGATCACGCCCGAGTACCAGTTCAGCTCATCCGACCCCGATATCGGCGCCTTCGTCGAGCAGGACCCCAACTCGAGGAACCTGCGCAAGCCCCTGCTCGGGGCCAACGACAAGGTAATCCCCGACTCGAGCTCGGGGCTCTTCTGCCCGTTCAACGCCGGCACGACGACGGTGACGGTGAGCGCGGGCGGCCTCTCGTTCTCCTCTGCGCTCACCGTCCTCAACGGGACAGTCGCCCGCCCGTGCGGCACGGTGCCGTTGAACCCAGCGCGCTTCAAGCGCCAGACCTCGGCCACGGTGCCCGTCCCTCCCCCCCCGGTCTCGCCGGCGCCCGCGCCCAGCCCGGCTCCACCGATCCAGCTCCCGCCCCTGCCCACCGCGGGCCCGGCGCCGGCGCCCGTGCCGGCCCCGCCGGTCCCCGCTCCCCCGGCCCCCCCCGTGCCGGTGCACGCGGTGCTGCCGCCGGTGTTCCCGGTCCTCCCGCGCCTGGGGCTGCCCACCCCGGTGCCGACCATCCCGCCGCCCGGAGCGCCGGCCGTCGGTCGCCCGATCCCGCCCAGCGGGGCGGTGGCCCGCGTCTACGAGGTCGAGCGCGAGAAGGAGGAGGAGGCCGCGCCCGAGCAGTCCCAGGCCTTCGCGCGCTACCAGCCCGACAACCACGGGCCGATCGAGCCCTACGTGGTGGGCATGGTCCTCGTGGCGGCGCTGGCCGGAGCGTCGATCCGCGGGATGGTCCGTGGGCGCGGCGGTCGTCGGCCCGCGCCCGTCCCGATCAGTTCGTCCAACGGCCCGGCATCGTCACGAGGCCGCCGGCCTCCGGGGCGATGAACCGGCCGTCCCCGCCCCCGTCCCCGCCTCGCCCCCAACCCCCGGAGGTAACTTCCCGTGAGCTCCCAGGCCTCGAACCGCCTCGCCGTCGCCGCGATCATCGTGTCGGTCCTCTCGCTCACCGCGTCGATGACCGGCCTGGCCGGCGCGGCCGGCCAGATCCTCGCGTCGGGAGCCAAGGCCAAGGCCAAGCACCACAAGATCACCAAGCACCCGAAGGTCCGGGCGTCGGGCAACGCCTCGCTTCTCAATGGGCGCTCGGCCGAGGATCTCACGAACAGCTGCAACGCCCAGTCGGTGGACCTGGGCACCTGGTGCTTGGAGGCCTCGCCCTATCCGGTGCCCAACGCCGACGTGGGCAAGAATGATTTCTTCTATGCCTCGCAGAAGTGCGTCAGCCTGGGCGGCTACCTGCCCAGCGCGGCGCAGCTCATCGGCGCCGCCGACCGGGTGCGGCTGGCATCGGTGATCGGCGACAGCCGATTGACCGCGACCATCGACGAGGACCCAACCGACGGGCTGACCGACAAGCGTGAGATGAGCTCGACCCTGGTGACCACCGCGGCCGGCTCCGACGCCGCGGGCTCGGAGGGAGTGTCGGACGGCGCCACGGGCAACCCGCGCACGGGTCAGCCCAACCCGGCGCCCCAGCCTGCCGTCCCCGAGCCCGAGACCCTGCAGTACGTCGACGTCTATGACAACTTCAACCACGGCGGATTTGCCGGGGCCCAGCCGATCGACCAGCCCCAGCTCTTCCGCTGCGCGTTCGACAAGCTGCAGGGGCCGCCGCGCGACCTGGCGGGGTAGGGGGGCGGCAGCTACCCGGCGTTCCTCTCGGCTGGGCACCGACGCATTGACACTTGTCGATGCGTCGGTGTATTGTCGCTGGCCGTGGGCCCCAACACTCCGTGCGGCATTGCCTGAGCGGCCCGGCCTGCTGCGCCGCTCGGTCGCGGAGGGCCTGGCGGCCTTCGCCCTGGTCTTCGCCGGGTGCGGTGCGGCGATAACCGACGCCACCCACCCCGGCGCGGTCGGAGCCGTCGGGGTCAGCCTGGTGTTCGGCCTGGTCATCATGGCCATGGTCTACGCCACCGGGCACCTCTCCGGGGCGCACATCAACCCCGCGGTCACCGTGGCGTTCACCCTCACGCGGCACTTCCCAGTCCGCGACGCCGTGGCCTACATCGCCGCCCAGCTCGCCGGCGCGACCGGGGGCGCGTTCGTCCTCTTGGCCGCCTGGAGCGACAAGCCCGCCCACCTCGGCGCCACCGTCCCCTCGGTCTCGAGCGGCACCGCCCTGCTCTACGAGATCGTGCTGTCGGCGTTTCTGATGTTCGTGATCATCGCCGTGGCCACCGATGCGCGCGCCGTCGGCGCCGGCGCGGCCCTGGCCATCGGTGGCACCGTCGGCCTCGACGCCCTGTTCGGCGGGCCTATCACCGGCGCCTCGATGAACCCAGCGCGGTCGTTCGGCCCCGCGCTCGCCTCCGGGACGTGGACGAGCTTCTGGATCTACGTCGTCGGGCCCGTCGTAGGCGCGGCGCTCGGCGCGCTCGCCTACCAGTTCGTTCGCACCCCATCGACGCCTCCCGGAGGCGCGATGGCATGAGTCGCGCCCTCCTCGTGGGCTGCCGCAGGGCTGGCTTGGTGCGGGGTGCGCGCCGCGTCGGGGGGCTCGCCGGTCAGCTCAACCAACCGGAGAGGCGGTCAAGCGCCTCGGGCAGCACGTAGTAGTAGGCCCAGAGGCCCTGCTTCTCGGACTCCACGATGCCGGCGTCGCGCAGCGCCCTGAGGTGATGGCTGATGGTGGGCTGGGAGACGTCGAAGAGGTCAACGAGCTCGCACACGCACACCATGCCGGCGTGCTTGCGCAGCACGTCGACGAGCTGGACCCGGATGGGGTCAGACAGTGCCTTGGCGATGCTGGCGAGATCGGCCGCGGCCACCGGGTCGACCTCAGGCAGCACGACAGGCTCGCAGCAGACCTCGCCCTTGGGGCGCTTTGTCTTCGGCGCGAGCGTCAGCTCCATGGGGGACACTCTATGCAGCGTGGGAGCGGGTTCGCATGGGCAGCGGCCGGTGGCACCTCATGCGCTGGACACCCAGCAGTCAGCCACCGACGGCGCGCCGATGGCCTACGCGGCGACGAGCAACTTGTCGGCGAGCTCTCCGGGTAGGCCGGCTCGGCGAACCTCTGCGGCCACCGTGTCGGCGTCGTGAGGTGAGCCAGCTCCTCGCTCGCCTGCATGACCCCGAGTTCGCCCGCATCCTCCTCGTCACGCTCGCGGAGTCCACGCCCGTGCACGAGGCGCAGCGGCTCCAGGCCGACCTGCGCCGGGCCGGCATCCAACCGTTTGGCTGGGTCATCAACGCCTCGCTGGTGACGAGCGGCACGGCCCACCCGACCCTGCGCGCTCGCGCCGCCGCTGAGCTCGCTCACATCGAACGCGTGCAGGAGGTCTCCGGACGGGCGACATGGCTGGTGGGCTGGCAGCCCGAGCCGCCGGTCGGCGTCGATGCGCTGCGCGAGCTGGCTACCAACCGCGCACTGAGTGGCGCCTGACGCGAAACCCCTCGGCGAGGCCGGCTCCTTACGCGCCGACGATCCCGCTGCCGAGGTGGAGGGCACGAGCCCCCTGCCGTCTGCTTCCGGGCCAGTTATTCGCGTCCAGGGGAAAGAACAGGCCCAGAAGCGCTCGTCGCCTCAGCGGGCAAGGGCCGTGGGCAGCCTCATCGGGTGAAATGGCGCCGGCCCGTGCGCGGGCGACTCGACGAGGGACGGCCCGCGGCGCTTCGACCTGCACGACCTCGCCGGCACAGCTCGGCTCCGAAGGCTGGCGAGGCACCACGCGGCAGGGATGCAGGGCCTCCCCAGGCTCGGCGCGCACCGGAGGCTGGCGAGGAAAGTGCAGGGTTGCTACGTCCCGACGCTCCCATTACCGCCGAGGTTGGGCGGGTGCGTCCCGCTGCCCGACCCCGCACCGGACCCGGCCCCTCTCGACCCGGCGGCCGGCCGGTAGTTGCCGAACACATCAGTCCCGAAGGGCTTGACCGAGGCGCTGGCGGCAAAGCCGACGTGCCCGAAGCCGAACAGATCCTCCATGGTGCGCAGCAGGGAGTAGTGGTTGTAGGGCATGGCGTTGCGCGTGCCCGCCTTCACGAACGGCGACAGCACTACCGCGTCGACCCGGCCGCCGCCGCTGCCCGGAGCGGCCGGTGCGGGCTGGGCCGGTGGCGGCGTCGGCCCCGGCTTCTCCCCGCAGCACGCACTCGCATCGCCCGTCGGGCCACTGGCCGGAGCCGAGTCGAACGTGACGACGAGCATTCCGTCCTTGCGGTAGGCCGGCGAAGCGGTGATCTTGGGCACCCACTGGGCCAGCCAGGCGTCGGCCGACGCCAGACCGCCGGGCTCACCATCGGCGCAGGGCGTGTCGTGGCCGTCATGGCAGAGGTTGGGCACGATGACCGACAGGCTCGGAGTGGCCGCGGCGCGGGCCAGGTCGCCGGGCAGGGCACCGAGGCCGACGACGTTCTTCGCGCAACCTGCCGTGTTGTCGACGAGGGTGTGGAAGTAGACGAAGGGATCGTGGCGAGCGGCGTAACCGTCGGACGGCTGGGCGGCCTGGGTCGGATCAGCCGCCCCGAGCGGGGGGTGCCGGCACGTCGGCGCCGCGGGGGGCGGACCCTTCTCGACGTCCTCCAGGTAGCCGCGCCAGGTCATGTTCAACGTGGCGAGCTGGTCGGGCAGGGTCTGGGCCGCGCGCGGGTAGACGCAGCCCCCACCGGCGAGCTGCTGGTCGGCGTCGAGCCGGGGGCTGGTGGCCACGAAGTCCGAGTAGGTGGTGCACTCCGCCGCCGTCTGCGGGTTGGCCGCCTGACCGCTGATCAGCGCCAGGTAGTTGGGCAGCTCCCCGTGAGCCGTCGCGTAGTAGTCGGTCAACAACTGGCCCTGCTTGGGCAGCACCTGGCTGAGGTACCGGGCCTTGGAGGTGGGGCCGAAGCTCTCGTTGGCCCCATGGGCGGAGAGCACGATGAGAAAGACGTGGTTGACCGACGGCAGGCTCGACGTCGGCCCCGACGGCCCGCTGGGCCCGGTCGTCGTCTTGCTCTTCCCGGTGGACCCCGTCTTCGCCGGGCTGCCGACGCTGGTGGCGGAGCTGGTGGCCGGGGTCGATGCTCCGACGGAGCTGGCCGAGCTGGTGGAAGTCGAGTTGGCCGAACTCGAGCTCGCCGACCGGGGAGCGGACATCGGGCGCGCTGGAGGCGGCGCGTTCTGGACCGCTGTCGGAGCGAGGATGGGAGCCGGCGCGACCGGACCAGCGAGGGCGATGTCAATGATCGCTGGAGCGTCCGAGCTCGCGCCGGCGGGGCCGACTGCCGTACCCACGAGCACCCCACAGAGCAGCACCCCGCAGACCGCGGCCGCCGCCGAGCTCGGACGCCATTCGGCCCGCCAGCTGCGCAGGCGTTCGCTGAGGTCTGACCGTCCCACCGGCGGGCCCGACCCGACCTGAGCATCGGCCGTGGCGGGCGCGTCAGCGGCCAGGCGGTCCCCACCCGCCCCGGCGGGGACGGCGGATCCCAGCAGGCCGCGGAAGTCGACTCGCGGTTCCTGCTGTCGCCCTCCACAGTGCAGGCAGTAGCGCTGATCATCGACGACGGGCGCCCCGCACTCGGAGCAGACCGTCTCGGGAACGCTCACTCGGCGTGCGGATCGAACGCGGTGGCCGGGACCAGAGCGAGGACCGGGCGGCCCAGCGTCGGCGCCGCCATGGCGCGCAGCGGGACGCCGAGCGCGATCGGAGGCGACGGACCACGGGATCGCTCGCCCCGCGCCGGTTCTGCTCCAGCGGTCGTGGCGCCGTCATGGTCCGAACGAGGGATCGAACCCGTGGCATCGGCGACGCGCTCGGGCGACAGGCGGTAGCCGATGCCGTAGTGAGTGTGCACGAAGACCCAGTCGGGCGCGACCCGAGCGAGCTTGCCTCGGACCTTGCGTATGAACACGTCGACCGAGCGGTCACGCCGCGCCATGGGACCGCCCCACACCAGCTGGTAGATGTGCGCGCGGGGAACCACCCGACCGGGACGGTCGGCGAGCACCACGAAGGTCTGGAACTCCCGCACGGTCAGGCCGGCGCGCCGGCCGTCAACGAGGAGCTCGAACTCGGCGGCCCGGATCTCGAGGTTGGCGATGCGGCGCACGGAAGCGTCCAACGACAGAGAGGGGTCGGGCGCCAGCACGCGAGGGTTGACGGTATGGATTGCCGCGGGGAGGGCCGTGAAGCGACGGTGACGCACTGGAGAAGAAGTGGATAACACCGCGACTTCTTCCCTGCTCGGGGTATCCGCGGGCGCCTTCGACGCCGCGGGCGTGCCGACCGCTACGGTGGCGCGGTGTCAGTCCTGCGACGCGTCCCGCCTGCCGCCCGGATCACTCTCGTCCTCGGAGCATCGGTCGCCGCCCTGAGCGGCTGCGGCGGCGGCTCGACAACGCCGGCCCCGCCGCTGACCCCGGTTGCCCCTGCGGGTCGGCGGCCAGGGCACCCCGCCGCGGCGGCCGGGCTCCGTCTCACCGCCACCCGGATCGCCACGCTCCCCGCCCCGCGCGAGCGCACGGCCAGCGCAACCCTGGGCGGGGACATCATCGTCAGCGGAGGCCTCTCTTCAGCCCAGAGCTCGACGCAGACGGTCTGGAGCATCCAGCCCGACGGCAGCGTTCGCACCCTGGCACCGCTGCCCTCCCCCATTCACGACGCTGCCGCCACCGCGCTGGGATCCTCAGTGCTGATCTTCGGCGGGGGCCAGACGGAGGGATCAACCCGCGTGATCCGAGCCCGGCCCGGACCGCCGGCACTTGTCGGCCAGCTCCCCCAGGCGCTCTCCGACCTCGACGCCGTGACCGTTGGTGATCGGGCCTTCGTGGTCGGTGGCTGGAACGGATCGCTGCCCAGCCCCGCCGTCTACAGCGCGACGGCCGACGGCCACGTCAGCGTGGCCGGGCGCCTCCCCGTCGGACTGCGCTACCCCGCGGCCGCCGCCCTCAACGGCCAGGTTCTGGTCGCGGGCGGCGAGGGCCCCGGTGGCTCGAGCACCTCCACCATCCTCAGCTGGGATCCGACCACCGGCCAGACCACGCGACCGGCGCGGCTGGCGGCCCCGGTCTCCCATGCTGCCGGCGTCGCGCTCGGCGGCCGGCTCTACCTGATCGGAGGGGTGCGCGGGGATCAGCCCTCCGACCTCATCCTCTCGTGGGCGCCCGGGGAGCCGCGCTTCCAGGTCTCCGGGCACCTGCCCCGGGCCCTGGCCGATACGGCGGCGGTGCCGTTCGGCGGCGGAATCGCGGTGATCGGCGGCCGCTCCGCCGACGGCCCGGTCGACGGCGTCTGGCTGCTGCGAGCGGCGCCGGTGAGCACGGGTTGAGCCCCGGTCACCGGGCCGATCCCCCTCGTTCGAAGGACTTCTTCACCTCCTCTTACCCCGCCGGCTGCCGACGGGCTCAGGCTGGCCCGGTGGCATCCCGCCAGCCCATGCGCCCGCTGGCCGGTCGTGAGCACGGGCCGCGTCCTCGTGGTCGAGGATGATCCTGCCGTCCGGCACTCCACGGCTCGCGCGCTACGGCTCGACCGCTTCGAGGTGCTCGAGGCGCCCGACGGTCGGTGCGCGCTGGAGCTGCTCGCCATCGAGGGCGTCGACGCGATCCTCGTCGACGTGATGATGCCCGAGATCGAGGCCTACCTGCGGCGCGTGACCCGGGAGCAGGGTGTCGAGCCCCACGTGCGCTTCCACACCACCGTGCAGTCCGCCACCTGGATATCCGCGGCGTCGCACTGGAGGGTGCAGACCTCGCGCGGGCCGATCACCGCCGACATCCTGGTGGCCGCCCCGGGCGGGCTCAGCGAGCCCTCCGTCCCCCAGGTTCCCGGGCTGGATCGCTTCGCCGGCACCGTCTTCCACTCCGCCACCTGGAACCACGCTCACCAGCTCGACGGCGAGCGCGTCGCCGTGGTGGGTACCGGCGCATCGGCGATCCAGTTGGTCCCGCGCATCCAATCGCGCGTGGAAGCGCTGCACCTCTTCCAACGCACCCCACCGTGGGTCATGCCCCACTCCAACCGGCCGATCTCCGAGCTGGAACGCCGCGCCTATCGACGGGTGCCCGCGCTTCAGCGCCTCAACCGGGCGCTGGTCTACTGGGCCCGTGAACTGCTGGTTCTCGGGTTCGCCAAGGACCGCCGGCTGATGCGGATCCCCATCCGGCTGGCGCGACGCCACATCGCCCAGCAGGTCGCCGACCCCGTCCTGCGCGACAAGGTCACGCCGAGCTACACTGGAGAGGGCAGGCGAGTCGGCGACCCGGGACGCAGCGCCGCTGCCCAGCGGCACCTAGCCCGTCACGCCCCGAAGCTCACCTCGACGTTCTCGTCGTCGACGCGCTCCTCGGTCTTGGCCGCCTGGCGCAGGGCGCGCCGGTCGCCGCGGGTGAGCGGCGGATTCATGAGGCTGCGCGGCCACAGATGGCGCTTGCGAACGACGTTGATCTCGGCGGCCAGGACGGTCACCTGGGAGCCCAGGTAGAGCAGGGCGAGCATGCCGAGAACCAGTCCGAAGATGCCATAGGCCCGCTGGTCGCGGCTGATGACGTGCTTGGCCCACCCCGCGCCCGCCACCTGGAGCAGCTGCCAGAAGGCGGCAGCGACGAGCGCGCCCGGGAGGTTGGTCCGCCAGCCGGGGTTCTCCACGGTGAGCAGCCGGAAGGCGGCCAGGTAGAGGGCAACGTTGACCAGGGCACCGGCGACGTAGCCTCCGATCTGGGCCACGGGGCCCGGGAACAGGATGATGACCACCCCGGTCAGCGCGAAGGAGGCCAGCGAGATCAGGGCCAGGACGGCGAGGACGGCCAGTCCGCGGACGCGGGACTTGAGAAAGTTCGGCCGATTGGCGAAGGGGATCCCCCACACCCGGTTGAACGCACTCTGGGTTGCCTGGGTGATCCCCATCCCCGCCAACAGCGAGGTGACCACGCCGATGACCAGGCCCAGCCCGCTGCCGTGGAGGGAGTTGGGATCCTGGCGCAGCTGATCGCCGATACCCGGCAGCCGGCTCAGGGTCGAGTCGACGATCTGGTGCTGAAGCGCGCTGTCGCCCTGGAGCACGAAGCCGAGCACCGCGACGGAGACCAGCAGCAGCGGGAAGATCGAGACGAACGCGTAGTAGGCGATGAGCGCGGCGAGGTAGCCGCCCTGATCGTCGCCGAACTTGCGCAGGACCGCGACCGGGAACGCCAGCCACGGGCGGGACTGCTGGAACTCGTCGAAGCGGCGAATGGGATCGGACACAGGCGGAGCCGCCGCTAGGCACACACGCCCCGGGGGCGCTCAGCCGCCGCCGTAGGCGACGACGAGGTCGGTGGCCACGCCGATCACGTAGCCGACGGCCAACAGCGTGAGGCCCAGCGACTTGTGCCCGTAGCGCCGGACACCGGTCCAGATCTCTCCCACCACGTAGAGGATGGCCCCTCCGGCCAGCGCGTAGAAGGCGAGCTCCAACGCATCGGAATGGACCTGGTAGCCGACGACCGAGCCCAGGAACGTCGGCCCTCCGGCCACCAGCCCGGCCACGCCGAGCCAGCTCCAGGAGGGACGCACGCCCCCCAACGGGCCGACGATCCCGAAGCCCTCTGTAGCGTTGTGCAGCCCGAAGCCTACGACGAGCACGGTGGCCAGCCCGATCGCGCCGGCCTTGGCCGAGACCCCGATGGCCAGGCCCTCGGCGAAGTTGTGTAGGCCGATGGCCACCGCGATGGTCATGGCCGTGTGCAGGGCGCGCTGGCGAGCGGCGTCTGCGGCGGCGGCGTCACCACTGACCCCGGCGGCGGCCACGGGTCCCGTCGCCGGAACGGCGCCCGCCGCATCGCCTCCGACCATGGCCGGTCCCCGGGGCGCGCGCCTGCGCACGTAACGCTCGACGACCGGGATACCCGCCGCGCCCGTAGTGATGCCCAGCGCGATGAGGGCGAAGCGGCCGATGACGGGGGCGATGCCGCCGACACCCTGGCGGTAGCGGTCCAGCGACCCCTGGATCAGGGTCTGGGCGTGGGAGGCGACATCCATGAAGATGAACGCCAGCACGCCGACCGAGAGCATGGCCAGACCGACCCGAAGGCGGTCGTCAACCCGCGACAGACGACCGATGGGCAGCCCGAGGTAGATCGTCAGCCCGGCGATGGCGCCGAGCAGCATGGTCTGGGAGAGGTTCACGGGTTCAAGCACATCACGCGCCGGCGCCCAATGTATAGCGTGCGACTAGGGATTGCGTCGCAGACGGGGCCGACACGGCCTCGCCTGGGAGCCCGCCTCAGCCGCGCTACGGTGCCCGCGTCGTGGCTTTGAACCCGTCCTCCACGCCGCCCGTCCGCCTCGTCGTCGCCGACGACCCCCGGCGCTCGCGGCTCACCGTCTTCTTCCGTCTGCTGCTGGCCGTCCCCCACTTCGCCTGGCTCGCGCTCTGGTCGGTGGCGACGCTGGTGGTGGTGGTCATCAACTGGTTCGCCACCCTGTTCCGAGGTCAGAGCCCGGGTTGGGCGCATCGCTTCCTGGCCGCCTATCTTCGCTACTCGACCCACCTCAACGCCTTCCTCGCCCTGGCCGCCGACCCGTTCCCGGGGTTCACCGGCGCCCCGGGCAGCTATCCGGTGGACGTCGAGATCGACCCGCCGGCACGTCAGAACCGCTGGAAGACGGGATTCCGCGGGCTGCTCGTCCCGCCCGCCGCGCTGCTGGCCGGCGCCGTCGGCGGCTCGAGCCTGTCGGTCTCCACCGGAGGCTTCAGCTTCTCGTTGGGCGTGAGCCTGCTCTTCGCGGCCGCCCTGCTCGGGTGGTGGGTTGGCCTGTTCCGAGCCCGGATGCCGGCCGGCCTCGAGCACGCGGCGACCTACGGGCTGGGCTACTCGGCGCAGCTGTCGGCGTACTCGATGCTGCTCACCGACCGCTACCCCAACAGCGACCCGCTGCTGGTGCCCGGCCCGGGACCAGCCCCCGAGCACCCGGTCGCCCTGCGCGCGCTCGACGACGGCCAGCGCAACCGCCTCACCGTCTTCTTCCGCGGGCTGCTGGCCATCCCCCACATCGTCTGGATCTACCTTTGGTACTTGTTGGCCGGGCTGTTCGCGCTGGCCCAGTGGTTCGTGATCATGTTCACCGGCCGTCCCCACCCGGGCATCCACCGGCTGATCGCCTCCTTCTTGCGTTACCAGACGATGGTCAGCGCCTACCTCCTGCTCCTGGCCGACCCCTACCCCCCGTTCGTGCCCGCGGAGACCAAGACCTACCCGGTGGACCTCGACCCGATCGCGCCCGCGGCCGCTCAGAACCGGTGGAAGACGTTCTTCCGCCTGCCACTTGCCCTCCCGGCTTCGCTGCTGAGCAGCAGCTACGGCTTGGCCCTGTTGCTCGTCGCCGTGTTCACGTGGTGGACCGTGCTGTTCACCGGGCGCATGCCCACGGGCCTGCGCCGCCTCGGCCTGGCCTCGGCGCGCTACTCGGTGCACCTGTCGGCCTACGTGCTGCTGCTTACCGACCGCTACCCCTACAGCGGTCCCACCCTCGAGGGCGTGGATGAACCTCGCGGCGCGCCCGAGCCGCTGCTGCGACCAGGCGCTGAGCCGGCCGCCCCCTGAGCAGCCCGAGCGGTGTCGACGCTCGCCGCCCGACTGCCGCCCCGGGGCCAGTCCGCGCGCCGCGCCGGCCAGCTCGGCCTGCTCGTGCTCGTGGGCGCCGGCTACGCGGTGGCGATCGCCGCCCTGGCTCATACCACCGTCCCCGGCCTGACCCTGCACGAGCCTGCCGCCGGCACGCTGCTGCCGGCCGAGACCCTGCGCACGGCGCGAGACGTCGACCGCCTACTGGCCTTCGACCAGCTGGCCCGCCTGCTCGCGCCCATCGCCGGGCTTGCCTTCTTCGCCGTCCGGGGCCCCGCCTACGTCAGCCGCTCGGCGGCCGGGCGGATCGGTACCGGAATGCTGCTGGCCATGCTCTCCTTCGCTGTGGCGTGGCTGGCCGAGCTGCCCTTCTCGGTCGCCGGCCTGGTCATCGAGCGCGCCCACGGCCTGGCCAGCACGGACTATCCGTCGTTCATCATCGCCGACTTCATCACCCTGGGCGCGCGGTTCCTCTTCATCTGCCTCGCCGTGCTGATCGTCATGGGCCTCGCCGCGCCGCTGCGGCGCCGCTGGTGGCTCGCGGCCGTCCCCATCCTCGCCGCGCTGACCCTGCTGCAGGCGTTCGTCGGCCCCTACCTGCTCCCCGACGTTCACGACGCGGGGCCGGTGCTGTCCGCCGACGCCAGGGAGATCGGGGCGCTCGAGCACGTCGCCGACGTCCCGGTCAAGGTGCTGCACACCGGCCAGGAGACCGCCCAGCCGAACGCCGAATCCGGGGGTCTGGGCCCCAGCCGGCGGGTGATCCTGTGGGACACCCTGTTCGGAGCCGGCTTCGGCGGCCCCGAGCGCCGGGCTGTGCTGGCCCACGAGCTCGGGCACCTCCAGCGTGGACACATCCTCAAGGAGGTGGCCTGGTACGCCCTGTTCACCCTGCCGATGGCATTCGTCATCGCCCTGGTCACCCGGCGGCGCGGCGGTCTCTACCAGCCGGCCTCGGTCCCCCTGGCCATCCTCGTGCTGAGCGTGCTGCAGCTCATCGCCCTGCCCGTTCACAACGTCGTCTCGCGCCGCTACGAGGCCGAGGCGGACTGGATCTCGCTGCAGACGACGGCGGACCCGGGCGCCGAGCGCCAGCTGTTCCGGGCCCTGGCCACCGACAGCCGGGCCGATCCGCGCCCGCCGACCTGGGAGTACCTGCTCTTCGCCGATCACCCGACCTTCGTCCAGCGCGTGGCCATGGTCGACGCCTGGGCCGCGCGTCGTCCCCGCGCCGGGTGACCAGCGGGACTCAGCGATCCCAGGTCGTCGTCACGCCCAGGATCTGCCACGGCGGCAGGTCGCTGTCCGGCTCGGCGCTGGCGGGCGGGTCGTCCATGCGGGCGGCGGCGCCGGCGCGAAAGGACAGCTCGCTTGAGCAGCGCGGGCAGTGCCCGGCGATCTTCAGGCCGTGAGCGACGATGGCTCCGTGCCAAGCGCGCCCGCAGCCCAGGCAGCGCACGAGAGGCTCGGGACCACCGGTCGGCGCGGGATCGGCGGTGGGCATCGTCCCCAGATCATCGTCTCCGCGCGGATCGGGCTTGAGTCCTCCGGCTCATACATCCGTCCCAGGCTGAGATGCTTCGGCCCGAGAGGCGGGGCGAGTCACCGCGGCGAATCAGTGTCGCGAGCGCGCGTAGATCTGCTGCAGCAGCGCGGCGGCGATGGGTGCCGTCTCGCCGGACCCGGGGCAGCAGGCGATCGTTCCCGGAGGGGTGAGGCCGAACTCGATGTGGGGCCCGGAGGAGATGCCGACGTCCCCGCAGCCCACCTCGGCGATGGGCTGACCGGCGGAGACGTGCGCTCCCACGGGCACCAGCGCCGGGGCGGCATGACCGTAGTAGGCATACCAGTTGGCGTAGGGCCCCCCGTCGATCCTGAGCACCGGTGCGTAGGGACCGAAGCCCGAGAGCCCCTCCCCCACGATCGTTCCCGAGGTGACCGCCACCTCGATCGCGGCCGGACCGCAGGCCGCCCCGGCCGTGGAGACGTCAACGCCCTGGTCCTCGCTCCAGCCCGCCGGGCCGACGGCGATGCCGACCGGCTGGATCGGGAAGGCCCAGCCGCCGACCAGTCCCTTGGCGTAGGTCGAGCCCTGGTAGAAGGACTGGACGCTGTCGCCGCGGGGGACCACGACGCCGGCGGCCTTGGCCTGGGCCAGCTCGCGCCGGATCTCGGCGTCGCTGGGCGCCCCCGGAGCCACGCCGGCCTGCGCCCCGGCCGCCGATGCGGGCGCCGTACCGAAGCGATCGGGCCGTCCCCCCTGCTTGCCGGCGACGACCTTCAGCGAGCCGGCCGCCGGCAGGGTGACTCGCAGCGGGCGACCGTTGAGCCCGGGAGCCCGCCGCTTGGGCGCTGGCGGCAGCGTGACCGCTGCCTCGGCCGCCGGCCCTGGGCGCCCCTGGACCCCGCCGCCGGGGGCGAGGATGCCGTGGTGGGCACCCGCTCCGCAGCCGGCGAGCAGCGCGCCGATGGCCACGCCGCCGAGCGCACGGCGACGGCCGCGGGAGAGAGACGCCGGCACGCGCATCGAGGGCAGCCTAGAGGTTGGGCCGGGCGGGCGGTTGCCGGCCGGATCGCATCTCACCGCGGCGGCGCCCGAAGATCGACCAGGGGGGGCAGGCGCGGGTGGCGCTACCGCGCCCGCAGGCGGAAGGTGTGGCTGACCGCGGGCAGGTTGGAGCCGTCGGCGATCAGGACCTCGATGCGGTAGCGCCCGCCCCGGCGGACGCGCGCCCGCACGGCGAGGTCGGACGGCCGACCGCCGGCCGCGCCACCCCGGAGGCCGGAGACGGCCACGACCTGGTAGCGCCCACCGCCCAGCAGTCGCTCGAGCAGCACCGGCGAGCCGGGATGGGCGGGCAGGATCGAGCCGAGGATCAGCACCGTGCGATGACGCCCGTGCGGACGATGAACCGAGAACGTCTGCACGTGGGCCGCGACGTCGACGGTGGCGATCGCCGTTGCCGTGTTGACCTTCCCCTTGGCCACCACTCGGTACTGGGTGTTGAAGCCGGGGGCCGCGAGCGCGAAGCTGAACTGGCCGCTGGCCGTCGCCAGCTGGACGTTGCCGATGGGCTGAAACCCCCCCGTGTAGGGGAACGGATTCTGCTGAAGCTGCACGGGGGCGCCGGCGGCGCCGTTGCCGGTCAGCACGCCGGCGATGACGACCCCGCCGCCGTAGACCGTCGGGTTGGGCCGCGTCCCGAGGACCAGCGCGTTGGGGGTGGGCTTGGTGGTGAAGGTGCGATCGCGCCCGAAGCTGGTCCCCGACGCGTTCTCGGCGACGAGCTGGACGTGGTAGCTCGTCTGGGGGTTCAGGCCCAAGAGGGACTCGCGGACCGAGACGCTGCCCGGGCCGGCGCTGGTCCCCCCCACAGCCGAGACCTGACCGTAGGCCCTGGTGTGGCCGTAGCGAAAGAAGAACGTGGTCGGCCGGTGGTTCGACGCCACCGAGCCCGCTCCCACGGCCGAGGTCGACGTGATCGCTTGCGGGCTGCCCGTGCTCGCGGCGGGGGCTCCGGCCGCCGCGGCTGAAGCGACGGGGGCGAGCGAAAGGGCGAGCACCGAAACAGGTAGGAGGCAGAGGCGGCGCATGGTGAAGGGCATAACCTCACTCAACCACGGCGACACCTCGGGGTTGCGGTCCTGACCGACCGCAACATGGCCCCAACGCGCCGGCAACGGGGGGGCCGAGGCCTGGGTCGGCGCTCAGCCGCCGCCCACGGCGCGAGCGACCTTCCAGGAGCCGCCCTCCTTCACCACCTGGATCGGCACCGAGCCCAAGCCCTGGACGCTGACCGGGACGGTGCCGGTCCCGCCGGTGATCCTGGCCTGGCCGATAGTGCCGCCCTTGAGCGCCTGCACCGCCCTCGTGTTGGCCCCGGTCAGGGCGGTGCGCAGCGCCTGCTCGCAGCTCTTGCCGGCTGAGGCCCGCTGGATGGCCTGCTTGGTGGAGGAGGCGATGTCGCCGCACGCCGTCGCATAGTCCGCCGACCCCAGCGCCTTGATGTAGGACTTGACGACATCGGTCGGGCTGCTCGCCGACGAGCCGCCGCACGCGGTGATGCCCGAGGCGAGCGACAGTGCGACGAGCGGCACGGCGAAGGAGCGGGGGCGCATGACGGCGGAAACCCTACCCGACGGGCCGGGCAGCGGCCAGGCCGCTGCGCCTACCCTGAGTCGGTGGCCGACGTGACCCCCACCGCGCTGGGAAGCTGGAGCGGGGGACGGTTCATGCATTTCGGGGAGGCGCTCGACGACGATCGTCTGGGTGCTCTGCTGCGCCCCGGCGACGGGGTCGAGACGGTGATCACCGCCGACGTCTACGGACAGGGCGCCGCCGACGCCCTCGTTGGCCAGGCGCTGAGCGGGCTCCCGCGCGCCACCTACGCGCTGGTGGGAGCGATCGGACACGACTTCTACGCCGGCGAGCGCGATGGGCCGCGCGGCTTTCCGCGCTTCACCCAGCCCGCGCTCCGGGGTCCCGGCGAGTACGCCGACTACCTGCGGACGGCCACCGAGCGCTCCCTGGAGCGCTGCGGCGTCGACGCGTTCGACGTGGTGCTGCTGCACAACCCCGACCGCACGGGCTACAGCTCGCCCGCCGTGTGGGAGGGCATGGCTGCGCTGCGCGAGGCCGGGCTGACCCGCGAGGTGGGTGTGGCGCCGGGACCGGCCAACGGCTTCACCCTCGATCTGATCGCCTGCCTCGAGCGCTTCGCCGCGGTGATCGACTGGGCCATGGTCATTCTCAATCCGCTCGAGCCGTGGCCCGGGGAGCTTGTCCTCGACGCCGCGCGGGCCTCCGGCGTGCGCGTGATCACCCGCGTCGTCGACTATGGCGGGCTGTTCTGGGACGACGTGCTGCCCGGACACGCCTTCGCCGCCGGGGATCACCGCAACTTCCGTCCCGCGGGCTGGGTGCAGGCCGGCCGCCAGCGCATGGAGGCCATGCGCCCCATCGCCCAGCGCCGAGACCTGGGCATGCTTCAGCTCGCTGCGGCGTGGAACCTGGCGCATCCGGCCGTGGCCTGCGCGGCGCCGACGCTCATCCAGGAGCCTGGGACCGGCGCGCGCCCGGTGGAGGACAAGCGCGCCGAGCTGGCGCGGGTGGCCTCCGGGCCGGCGCTGAGCGCCGACGAGGTAGCGGCCATCCGGGCCGCCGGGGACAACGCGGGCACGATGGCGCTGAAGGGGGCAAGCCCGGATCACCAGGGCGAGGAGCGCCCGGACCGCTGGCCGGTCAGCCCCGAGCTGGCGGCCGCCGGGGCACGCTGGGGCGTGGATGCCGACCGCGACCTGGCTCAGGTCGCCGCCGCCTGAGGCTGCGCCAGCGCCGGGGACCAGAGCGCGACCTGGCTCAGGTCGCCGTCGGGTGAAGCTGCGCCAGCGCCGGGCAGGTCTATGCTCGATTCGTGTCCGTCGCTGCGGCCCGCCGCGTCCTGCTCGCCGCCGTTGCCGCGCTGGCCGCGAGCCCGACCGTCGCCTCGGCCGCGTACGCCCCAGTCGATCACGCCGGCCCCGCCCTGTCGGCTCCCGCCCCCGCGCTGAGCGCGGCGCTGCAGTGCTCGCCCGGCGTCGACCACCCCGCTCGGACCCCCGTCCTGCTGGTGCCCGGCACCGGCTCCAACCCGAAGGACAACTACTCCTGGAACTACGAGCCGGCGCTGACCGCAAAGGGCATCGGCTGGTGTGCCTTGACCCTTCCCGACAACGCCAACGACGACGTCCAGGTGGCGGGCGAGTACGTCGTCTCGGCCATTCGCACGATGTACGCCCGGGCGGGCCGGCGCATCGCCATCATCGGTCACAGCCAGGGTGGCATGGTGCCCCGCTGGGCGCTGCGCTTCTGGCCCGATACGCGCGCGATGGTCGACGACCTGATCGCCTTCGCGCCCTCCAACCACGGGACCACGCAGGCGCGGGCCAAGTGCTCGCCGGGATCGATGTGCACCGCCGCGGACTGGCAGCAGCGCGACGACTCGAGCTTCATCGGCGCGCTCAACAGCGGCCAGGAGACCTTCCCGGGCATCTCCTACACCGACGTCTACACCCACACCGACGAGATCGTCGAGCCGAACCTGGACTCGAACGGATCCTCCTCCCTCCATGGGCGGGGGCGGAAGGATCACCAACGTGGCAGTCCAGGACATCTGCCCCAACGACAGCAGCGAGCACCTCGCTCTGGGAACCTATGACAACGTCGCCTACAACCTCGCGATCGACGCCCTCGGCAACGATGGGCCCGCCGACCCGGCGCGCATCCCGCCAACGGCGTGCGCCCAGCCACTGATGCCCGGGGTCAACCCGGCGACGTTCCCGAGGGACGCCGGTCAGGCCCTCATCGACGACGAGACCTCCAGCGCCGCCCAGTACCCGGCCGAGCCGCCTCTCGCCTGCTACGTGACGCTGTCGTGCGCGAACGCGGGCCAGAGCACCACAGCTCGCCGCTGCCCGACGGGGCGTCGTCTGCTCCGGGTGCGCGCCCCGCTGGGGCGCCGCGTGGTGGTCATCGGACTGAAGGTCGACGGCCGGCTGGTGCTGCGCCGCCGCGGCCGGCGACTGACCCGGATCGCCGTTCCCCCCCTGGCCACCGGAGGTCACGTGCTGACCCTCGAGGAGACGCTTGCCTCAGGGCACCGCCGGGTCGTGCACGTGCGGGTCGAAGGCTGTGTCTCGCGCGCGGCGGCAAGGCACCGCCGGGTTGCTCATCGCCGCCCGCGCGGCTCCCACCGGCCTCACTGAGCCCCGCCGCGCCCAGCGGGCTGCCCCTGGTCCGCTGGGCCCTACTCGGCCTGGCCGTGGCGGCGATATCCGCCCTGGTCGAGGCGGTCGGCGTCCCCTCCCCCGCCCTGTTCGCGGCGCTGGTCGTCGGCGTGGCTCACGCCTTGCTCGGCCGCCGAGCGCTCGACATGCCGCGGCCGGCCTTCGGCACGGCTCAGGCCGTCGTGGGCGTTGCCCTCGGCGCCTACGTACACGCCTCGACCCTGGGCGCCCTCGGCACTCACTGGGTACCGGTCCTTGGCGTCAGCCTGGCCACGCTCGCCCTCACGGTGCTCACCGGGCTCGCGTTGTCGCGGCTGACAGAGATGGACCGGGCAACGGCTTCCTTCGGGATGATCGCCGGTGGCGCCTCGGGCATCACGGCGATCGCCGACGAGCTGGGAGCCGACGCGCGGCTGGTGGCGGTCATGCAGTACCTGCGCGTGCTGGTCATCGTCATCCTCACCCCCCTGGTGGCCTCGGTCGCGTTCGGCGTGGGAACGGGCGGCGGTCACGGCGCCGGTGTCGCGGGGGGAGGTGACCTGCTCGGAGCCCTCACCTTCACCGCCGTGTCGGTCGCCGCCGGCTTGGCCCTGGCCCGGCTCACGCACCTTCCGGCCGGCGCGCTGCTGGGCCCCATGGTGGTGGCCGGCGGCCTGGCGCTGGTGGGAACGGCTCCCGCCATAGCGGTACCGGCCGCGCTGCAGGACGTCGCCTTCGCGGTGATCGGGCTACAGGTCGGGCTGCGCTTCACCCCGACAAGCCTGCGCGCGGTCAGACGAATCCTGCCCGCGGTGCTCGCCCTCACCGCCACGCTGCTGCTCGCCTGCGCCGGGCTGGGTCTGCTGCTGGCTCCCCTGGCCGGGGTTCACCCACTCGACGCCTACCTGCCACCACCCCCGGGGGCCTCTACGCGGTGCTGGCCACTGCAGTCGGCTCGGGCGCGAACACCACCTTCGTGCTGGCCGTACAGGTGCTGCGGCTGTTCGTCATGCTGCTGGGCGCCCCGCCGCTGGCGCGGTGGCTGGCACGGCGGGCAGCAGCCTGACCACGCCGGGCCCGGCATGTGCCGAGCAGGAGCACGGGCCGCAAGCGTTCTGCGACTCCCTCAGGCCGTCGGTCGAGGGCCCACGTTGACCCAGAGCATCGTCGTGCTGACGCTCGGAACGGTGACCGGACCGACGCGCGACCCCAGCCCGGCCAGCTCCGCGCAGAGGGCTCGGCCCAGCCCGTCGGTCGCGCCGGTGACCAGCACGACGTGGCCGGAGAGGTCGTTCATCCGGTCGGAGGATGACATCCTGCGCCGGGTCCGCCCGACCGACGCAGGAGGCCCCATCGTGGACTTCGAGCCCTCAGACCGCTGCCGCGACTTCCAAGAGCGGCTGGCCGCCTTCATGGAGGAGCGTGTACGCCCGGCCGAGGGCGAGTACGAGCGCCAGCTCGCAGACGCCGGCGACCCCCATGCCCAACCAGCGGTCATGGAGGAGCTCAAGGACGAGGCGCGGCGCCGCGGGCTGTGGAACCTCTTTCATCCCGATCCAAAGTGGGGGCCCGGGCTCACCAACCTCGACTACGCCCCGCTGGCCGAGATCCTGGGGTCCAGCCACATCGCCCCCGAGGCCTGCAACTCCTCGGCACCCGACACCGGGAACATGGAGGTTCTCACCCAGTTCGGCTCGCCCGAGCAGCAGGAGCGCTGGCTGGCGCCGCTGCTGCAGGGCGAGATCCGCTCAGGCTTTGCCATGACCGAACCCGACGTCGCCTCCTCCGACGCACGGAACATCTGCCTGAGCATCGCGGCCGACGCCGATGACTACGTGCTCAACGGGCGCAAGTGGTGGACCTCGGGCGCCCTGCACCCCCACTGCCGGATTCTCATCGTCATGGGCAAGAGCAATCCCGACGGCCCACCCCACCAGCAGCAGAGCATGATCCTGGTGCCGCTCGACACGCCCGGGGTGACGGTCATGCGCAACCTGACCGTCTTCGGCTACACCGACCAGGAAGGACACGCCGAGATCGACTTCTCCGACGTGCGCGTCTCGAAGGAGAGCCTCATCGCCGGCGAGGGACAGGGCTTCCTGATCGCCCAGGCGCGACTCGGGCCCGGGCGCATCCACCACTGCATGCGCACCATCGGCGCCGCCGAGCGCGCCCTGACCCTGCTCTGCCGGCGCGCGGCCGAGCGGGTGACCTTTGGCCGGCCCGTGGCCGCCCGGGGCAACGTGCTGGATTGGATCGCCGAGGCCCGGATCGACCTGGAGATGACCCGTCTGCTCACTCTCAAGGCCGCCTGGTTGATGGACACCGTGGGCCACCGCCACGCACGGACGGAGATCGCCGCCATCAAGGTTGCCGCTCCCACCATGGCGCTGCGGATCATCGACCGCGCCATCCAGGTCCACGGCGGCGGCGGGGTCTCGGATGACTTCCCGCTGGCGTGGATGTGGGCCCACCTGCGCACGCTGCGCCTGGCCGACGGACCCGACGAAGTGCACAAGCTCTCGATCGCCCGTCAGGAGCTGGCGCGTCAGGTGCCCGGCGACGCACCCGGGACGCCGATGCGCTAGAAGCAGGGGCGGGAGGGCGAAACACTCCAACGTGCCCGGCCCCCAGTTCCCGCTCTACTGCGCCGGCGCCCGGCTCGTGGCCAACTACCCGGCGTCGGTTGTCACCGACGGGATGGGGCTGAACATCACCGTCATGAGCTACTGCGGGCATCTGGACTTCGGGTTGGTGGCCGACCGCGAAGCGATGCCGACTGATGGACTGGCTGACCGAGGCCCTGTCCGAGCTGGAGCTCGAGGGACCACGAGAGGGCGTCGTCGAGCCCGTGCCCGAGCCCTCAAGGTGATGGTCGGACTCCTCCGCCGACGTCCTCGAGGTGCTCGCCTGGCCGGCGCTCGCCCACCTGGTCACTGTCAATCCCGACGGCGCCCCCCCAGGGTGAAGTTCCCGCCGGTCGACGACCCGCCTACCGGCGCGGTGATCCGCGTCACGCCCGAGCGCGTGGGTGGCGTGGGACCCTGGGCATAGGCGTCTTCCCCCCGGCACGGGACTGCGCGCCCCCCTCCCCCGCCGATCATCAGGGTCGACCCGCTGGCTTTCAGCCGAGCTCGATAACGCTGCGGATGCCGTCCTGGGCGTGCATCAAGTCGAAGCCTCGGTTGACCTCGTCGAGGGTGATGCGGTGGGAGATGAAGGCATCGACGTCGATCTCGCCGGCCAGGTAGCGGTCGACCAGCGCGGGCACCCCGTCGCGGCCCTTGACCCCGCCGAAGGACGAGCCGCAGATCCGCCGGCCGGTGATCAGCCAGCGGGGGATGACCTCCAGCACCTCCCCACGGCCGGCCACGCCGGCAACGGTGCACAGTCCCCATCCCATGCGCGCCGCCTCCACCGCCTGGCCCATGACCGCCACCAGCCCGGTGGCCTCGAAGGTGTGGTCGGCCCCAAAGCCGCCCGTCTCCTCCAGGACCCGGGCCACCGTGTCGGGGCCGCCGATCCAGGTGTCGGTCGCACCCTGGGCCGCGGCCAGGGCGAGGCGCCCCTCGGACTTATCGACGCAGATGATGCGCCCAGCCCCGCTCAGCCGGCAGCCGACCACGGCGCCGAGGCCGACCATGCCGGCACCGAAGACCACGCAGGTCGCTCCGGGCTGGACGCCGGCGGTGTTCAGCGCCGCACCCAGCCCGGTCGTCAGTCCGCAGGCGAACAGGCACGCGCGGTCCAGCGGCGCCTCGGGTGAGACCCGGGCCAGGGCGATCTGCGGCATCACCGTGTACTCGGCGAAGGTGGAGGTCCCCATGAAATGGCGCATGGGCTCTCCGGAGCGGGAGAGACGGGCGGTGCCGTCGGGCAGGTGACCCGCGTTCTGCTGCTCGCGAATGGCCAGGCACAGGTTCGTCCTGGGGCTGGCGCAGTGCACGCATTCCCGGCACTGGGGCGAGAACAGCGTGACGACGTGATCGCCGACGGCCAGGTCGGCGACGCCCTCCCCAATGCGCTCGACCACCCCGGCGCCCTCGTGGCCCAGCACGGTCGGCGCGTAGCCCGAGGGATCGGCGCCCGATGCGGTGTAGAGATCGGTGTGGCAGACCCCGCAGGCCACCAGCCGGACGAGCACCTCACCGCGCCGGGGCTCGGCCAGGTCGACCTCGCCCACGACCAGGGGCTGACCGAAGTCCTCGAGCACGGCGGCGCGCATCTTCATGGACGGCTTCTCCTTTCCGATGGCCCGGCGCCCACCGCCAGCCCGAGCGGATCGTAGGGCGCGGGGCGAGCCGGAGGGCGGCGCGTGGTGCGCTGTATAATGCTTGCTGGCAAGCAAGGTCTTCCTCGATCCCTGATGCCGGCTCCCGCGACCCACCCCAACGCCCTCGCCAGCGACCTGCCCGCACGCCTGCGGCAGGCCATCGGACAGCTGGCCCGGCGGCTGCGGGTGACGCGGGCGGCGACGGGACTGACGCCGAGCCAGCTCGCCGTGCTGTTCACGACGGTCCGCGAGGGGCCCCTGCGTCCAGGCGAGCTGGCCGAGCTGGAGGGCCTGAACCCCACGATGCTCTCGCGGATCATCGCGGGCCTGGCCGATGCCGGCCTCGTCGAGCGCCGCCCCGACCCGCGCGACCGGCGCGCCGCGCTGGTGGCCTCCACGGCAGCCGGACGACGGCTGCGCGAGCGGGTGCGCAGCGAGCGCAACGACGCGCTGCACGGTGCCCTGGCCGCCCTCTCTGACGCCGAGCGCGATCTCGTGACCGCGGCGCTGCCCGTCCTGGAGGGGCTGGCCCAGCGGCTGGGGGACCGGCGGCCATGACCCAGCGCCTGCTCGGTGCCGGCCGGCTGACCTTCGCCGCCCTCTCGGTGCCCAACTTCCGCCGCTACTACGCCGGGCAGTCGATGTCGCTGGTTGGCACCTGGATGCAGATGACAGCCCAGTCCTGGCTGGTCCTGCGTCTCACCCACTCCGCCACCGAGCTCGGCCTGGTGGTGGCGCTGCAGACCCTTCCCGTGCTGCTGCTCGCCCCCTACGGCGGCGTCGTGGCCGATCGCGTCGACAAGCGCCGGCTGATGATCGTCCTGCAGAGCGCGATGGGCGTACAGGCGCTGATCCTCGGCCTGCTCACCGTCACCGGCGCGGTGCGCGTGTGGGAGATCGGGGCGCTGGCCGCGCTGCTGGGCCTCAACAACGCCTTCGAGAACCCATCGCGCCAGTCGTTCATGATGGAGATGGTCGGGACGGCCAGCCTGCGCAACGCCGTGAGCCTCAACTCGGTGGGCGTCAACGCCGCCCGCTCGGTCGGCCCGGCGCTGGCCGGGGTCCTGATTGCCACCGTCGGCGAGGGCGTCTGCTTCTTGATCAACGCAGCGAGCTTCGCGGCGGTCGTCGGCTCGCTGGTGACCATGGACCGCGGAACGCTCGCGCCCAGCCCACCCACGGGGCGCTCACCGGGACAGCTCCGAGAGGGGCTGCGCTACGTCCGGGGCACGCGCGAGCTGGCCGTGCCCCTGCTGATGATGGCCTGCGTGGGATGCCTGGCCTACGAGTTCCAGGTGTCGCTGCCGGTCATGGCCCGCGCCCTGGGGGCGGGAGCGACCGGCTTCGGCTTAATGACCGCCGCCATGGGCGTGGGCGCCGTGGCCGGCGGCCTGCTGGTGGCGGCGCGCGGCCGCACCGGGCTGCGCCCTCTCGTCCTTGCCTCCGCCGCCTTTGCCGTGGTGCTCGGTCTCGCCGCCGTCGCCCCCAGCCTGGGCGTCGAGCTCGTCGCCCTGGTGCTGGTGGGCTGGGCCAGCGTCTCGTTCATGTCGACGGGCAACTCGACGCTGCAGCTCGCCGCCGAGGCGTCCATGCGGGGGCGGGTGATGTCGCTGTGGTTTGTGGCCTTCCAGGGCTCGACGCCGATCGGCGGGCCGATCATCGGCTGGGTCGCCGCCACCGCCGGGGCGCGGGCCGGACTCGGGGTCGGCGCGGTGACCGGCGGGATCGTGGCGTTGCTCGGCCTTGCCCTCCTGCGCAGTGGCGATCGATTCGACCCCGGGCGCCCCGAGGCGGCTGTGTCGGGCAGCGGCGCCGAGGACCCCGGCGGGGTGGGCGCGCTGGCGTAGGCTGGCCGACGCGATGCCCTCCGAGCCACAGCCCCCCGCCCGCCGGGCTGCGGTTGCGCGCTGGCTTCGGGGCCACCGCGCCTCGCCCCTGGCGGTCTACGGGAGCGTGTTGACGATGGCGGTGATCGTCGGTGTGTCAGAGGACCTCACCGCGCCGGCGGCCCTCTACCTGGAGGCGGTGGCGGTATCGGTGCTGGTGTTCTGGTCCACACACGTCTACGCCGAGGCGCTCGTCGGTCGCCTTCGGGACCCCCAGGGCGGTTGGAGACGTCTCGCGCGCGAGAGTGCGAAGCACGAGATGCCGCTGCTGGAGGCCGCCGCGCCGCCGGCGTTCGCCCTGGCCCTGGGCGTCCTCGGCGCGGTGCCTCGACACGTCGCCGTGGGTCTGGCCCTCGGCCTCGGGGTGGCCGAGCTGTTCGGTTGGGGGGTCGCCGTGGGCCGGCGGCTCGGGCAGAACTGGCCGCGGGCCGTGAGCTCCGGCCTGGTCAACGCCGCGCTGGGCGGGGCCTTGGTTGGGCTCAAGGCGCTGACCGCCCACTAGGCGGGCCGGCCGCGGCCCTCGAGGCACGACCGGCACCTATAGCCTGGGACCCAGCGGGTCAGGCGGATCACCGGGTCAGGCGGATCAGGGCCAGGCGGCTCAGGCGAGCGAGAGGGGCAGGCGCGGCATCCCGACGTGGGCGATCAGGCCCCGGACTTTGAGCTGGACGGGGCCGGCGCAGCGGCGCGGTCACCCCACCGCCGTCCTCGCTGCTACGGTCACGTTTCGGTGCAGGCGCCCACGGCGCCGCCCGCGAGGTTCTTGCTCTGCAGCGGTTCCGCCCCACGGGCGGCTGGGGTCGGATCCTTTCCCCTTCCCCGCGCAACCGCTTGCGCCCTGACTCCCAGGAGCTCGAATCATGTCGCACACCACCTTCGCCGATCTCGGCGTATCCAGACCCGTTCGCACCACGCTGGAGCGGCGCGGGATCGACACCCCCTTCCCGATCCAGGCCCTGGTGATCGGCGACGTGCTCGCCGGCCACGATGTCCTGGCCAAGTCGCCGACCGGCTCGGGCAAGACGCTGGCTTTCGCCATCCCGCTGGTCGAGCGCACCCAACCCCGGGGCCGCGGCCGCGGACCCGGGGCGCTGGTCCTGGTGCCCACCCGCGAGCTCGCGGCGCAGGTCGTCGACGACCTCGAGGCCATCGCCCAGGCCAAGAACCTGCGAACCCTCGCCGTCTATGGCGGGGTCTCGCTCAACCGCCAGGCCGGACTTGCCCGCTCGGCGGACATCCTCGTGGCCACCCCCGGCCGCCTCGAGGACCTGATCGCGCGCGGCGCGGTGGATCTCGGCGCGGTGGGAATGCTGATCCTCGACGAGGCTGACCGTATGCTCGACATGGGCTTTCGCCCCGCGGTGGACCGGATCGTCGGGCGGGTGCCCGCGCGCCGGCAGACGATGTTCTTCTCGGCGACGCTCGACGGCGACGTCGGTCGGATCGCCCACGCCTACACCCGCCAGGCCCGCCGCCACGAGATCGTCCCCACCGTGACCAGCACGGCGGCCACCGAGCATCGCTTCATCCGCGCCCACAACGACGGCAAGGTCGACCTGTTGATCCAGACGCTGGCCGAGGAGGAGCGCGGGCTCGCTCTCGTCTTCGTGCGCACCAAGCACGGCGCCGACCGTCTGGTCAAGCGCCTGGGCCGAGAGGGCGTCGACGCCGTGGCCATGCACGGCAACAAGTCCCAGTCCCAGCGCGAGAAGGCGCTGGCCCGCTTCGAGGCCGGCCGCGTCGACACGCTGGTGGCCACCGACGTCGCCGCCCGCGGCATCGACGTGGACCACATCACCCACGTCATCAACTACGACCCCCCCGCCGGCCGCGAGGACTACATCCACCGGGTCGGGCGCACGGCGCGCGCCGGACGCAGCGGGGTGGGAATCACCTTCGTGGGCACCGAGCACGTCGGCGACATGGCCAAGGTCGCCCGCGAGCTCTCGCTGGAGGAGGAGTTCCACCGGGGTGGCCTGCGCTCGACGCCGAGCTCGGGTCACCAGCCGCACCGGGTGCGCCGGCGGCGCCGCTGAGTCGGCTCCGCCGCTGGCCGACGCCAGCGCGACACCCGGATGGCCTACGCGCCCACCGACACCTTCTCGAAGACCATCCGGTGGTGATCGAGCAGCTCGCGCTCGAAGCACACGCTGTTGGCACTCACTCCCGAGGTGAAGGCCAGCCGGAAGTCGGCGCTGGTGAGCCAGCGCGGCACGAGCCGGGCCTTGACCAGGGTCTTGCGCAGGCTGGGAGCGGCGAAGCGCTGGCGCCATTGCCGGATCGTCTCGATGTAGTCCAATCGGCCGCTGACGCTCGACACCAACCGAAAGCGTGGCTCGGCGCTGCGGACCACCTGCTCGGCGCCGAAGGGCAACCACGAGCCGGGGAACTGACGACGACGCATGAGGGCGAGGTGGAAGGCATCTGAGTCCCGCGGCGCATCGACGTCGACGCGATCGGGCGCGATCATGTTCTTCCCGAAGACCATCGTCTGCACGTAGAAGCGGGCGCCGTCGGGCGGCAGGTCGGCCACGCTGGCAAACAGCGTGCCGTAGATGTCGTCCTGACTACCGCCCAGGTACTGCTCCTCCGAGTAGAAGTGCTCAAAGGCGCCCAGGCTGGCCACGGCATCGAAGCACCCAAAGCTCTTCCGGGTCACCTCGCGCGCGTCACGCAGGTGGACATCGAAGCCGTGGCGGCCACGCTCAGTCGGAAGAAACGGTCGATCAGCGAGTAGGTGAAATCGAGATCCTTGCGCTCGGCCATGGGCGATGCCCCAACCCGGAACTGGGGAAGCCGGGACAGTACCTGCGGATCGCGGCCATCGCTTGCCGGGCGAGGGGAGGATGCCATCGACCCGCGTCGGCGGCCGGATCAGTGGGTACGGGGAGATCCATGGGTGCCTCCCCTCCCGCGCCGCAGGCCCTGGCCGAACGCCTCGAGCAGCTCCACGGGCTGGACGCTCCGGCCGGCGTTATCGCTAACGCCCTGCGATCGGCGATGCCCGAAGGTGCTGTCCGCAACGGCCTGCGCGGGCGATTCCTGGGTCACGCGCTACACCCGCTGCTCACCGACGTGCCCATCGGCGCGTGGACGAGCGCGGTGATCCTCGACCTGATCGGTGGCCGCTCGTCGCAGGGCGCCGCCGACCTCCTTGTCGCCGTGGGCGTGGTCACGGCGCTGCCGACCGCGGTGACCGGCTGGGCAGACTGGAGCGAGGCGACCATCGAGCAGCGCCGGGTCGGACTTGTCCACGCCGCGGCCAACATCACCGCGCTCGGTGTGTTCTGCGGATCGCTGCGCGATCGTCGGCGCGGTCGGCGGACCCGAGGCAAGCTGCTGAGCCTGGCCGGCGCCGGGCTGCTGGGCGTCGGCGGCTACCTGGGAGGACACCTGGCCTTCGCCCGCGGCGTCGGGGTGGGAGACCGGGGCCGCGACCCGGCCTCTTGAGCGCGGGTCGCAGGACGGGGGCGGCGCGGTCAGGAAGGACGGCGCGCTTCGCGGTGCGAGGACGGCCGAGCCGGCTCGAGGGGACCGCGGTGGGCCGGCTCGTGCTTCGATAGGCGCGTGCGCGGGGGCGCTCCCCGCGGCCTCGGCCGGGCGTCGGCACGCCCGCAGGCGCATCCGACGCCCGGCGCGTTCACTCGCCGGACTCGTACTTGAACGAGATGGCCAGGCGAACGCGATAGTTCTTGATCTTGCCGTTCTCGATCGTCACGTCCTGGCGCCTGACCTCGGCCACGCGCAGGTCGCGCACCGTGTTCGCGGCGATCTCGACGGCAGTGCGCGCCGCCGACTCCCAGGACTCGCTGCTGACCCCGATCACCTCGGTCACGCGATACACACCGTCGGTCATGCCCACTCCTCGCCTCGACACCAGGGACGAGGGGACCTTCGCAGATGGCCGCGGCCGTGCGCAACCCAACGGCCCTAACCCCCGAAGGATCCGGGATCCTCAGGGACGTCGACGGCGTACTCCCGGAGCGCCGCGAGAGGAACGATCTCAAGGGCTCGTTCATGGGTGGACGCCAGTACCACGTAGGCCGCCGCGCCATCCTCATGGGCCCGCAGCCAGTTCATCGCGGTCACGCACCAGCGGTCGCCGGGAACGAGTCCGGGAAAGCGATACCGAGGCATCGGGGTGCTCAGGTCGTTGCCGATGAGACGCTGGTGCTCGAGGAACTCAGCGGTCATCACCGCGCAGATCGTGTGGCTCCCTCCGTCCTCCGGACCGGTGCGACACGACCCGTCCCGGTAGAAGCCCGTGACAGGGTCGGTGCCACAGGACTCCAGCGCTCCACCCAACGCATTGCGATCGGCCACGGGATCATTATCGCTGGCGAGCGGCGGCACCGACCGGAGCGATGCCCCCCGCCCGACTAAAGCCGGTCGGCCCCGAGGTTTGGGCCGCCACCTTTCAGAGCAGAGTAGACCCGATCGTCAACACGGACGCGCGGCGATCAACAACCAGAGGGAGCGAGCATGGCCAAGTACATCGCGGCGATCGATCAGGGCACCACCAGCTCCCGCTGCATCCTGTTCGACACGGAGGGGCGCATCGCCAGCGTCGACCAGCGCGAGCACGAGCAGATCACGCCGCAGGCCGGCTGGGTCGAGCACGACGCCACCGAGATCTGGCGCCGGACGCGGGAGGTGATCGGCGGCGCCCTGGCCGACTCCGATGCCGAGGCGGGAGATGTCGCCGCCATCGGCATCACCAACCAGCGCGAGACAACGGTGGTCTGGGACAAGGAGACCGGGGAGCCGGTGGGCAACGCGATCGTCTGGCAGGACACCCGGACGTCCGGCGTGGTGCGCGAGCTGGCCGGCGACGAGGGTGTGGACCGGTTGCGCGACCGGGTCGGACTGCCGCTGTCCACCTACTTCTCCGGACCGAAGGTCACGTGGATCCTGGACAACGTCGACGGCGCGCGCGAGCGGGCCGAGAACGGTGAGCTGGCGTTCGGCAACATGGACACCTGGGTGCTGTGGAACCTGACCGGCGGCACCGGCGGCGGCCTTCACGTGACCGACGTCACCAACGCCAGCCGCACCATGCTCATGGACCTGGAGACGCTGGAATGGCACGAGCCCAGCCTCGAGTTGATGGGCATCCCCCGCTCGATGCTGCCCGAGATCCGGTCGTCGTCGGAGGTCTACGGCGAGGCGCGGGGCACCGCGCTGGGCGGGCGCCCGGTGGCCGGCATCCTCGGCGACCAGCAGGCCGCCCTGTTCGGGCAGACCTGCTTCTCGCGGGGTGACGCCAAGAACACCTACGGCACGGGCTCGTTCCTGCTGGTCCACACGGGCGAGGAGATCGTCCACACCGGCAAGCTGCTCACCACCGTGGCCAACAAGCTCGGCGACGGCCCCGCCAGCTACGTGCTGGAGGGATCGATCGCGGTCACCGGCGCCCTCATCCAGTGGCTGCGCGACCGCCTGAAGATCATCGGCAGCGCTTCCGAAGTCGAGGAGCTGGCCCGCACCGTCGGCGACAACGGCGGCGTCTACTTCGTCCCCGCCTTCTCGGGCCTGTTCGCGCCCTACTGGCGCGACGACGCCCGGGGCGCGATCGTGGGCCTGACCGCCTACGCCAACGCCGGCCATATCGCCCGCGCCGCTCTGGAGGCCACGGCGTGGCAGAGCCGTGAGGTGGTCGATGCCGCCAACGACGTGGCCGACGTCCCGTTCACCGAGCTGCGCGTGGATGGCGGCATGACGGCAAACGACCTGCTCATGCAGTTCCAGGCCGACGTACTCGGGGTTCCCGTTATCCGACCGAAGGTCACCGAAACCACCGCGCTGGGGGCGGCCTACGCCGCCGGGCTGGCCGTCGGGTTCTGGGCCGATCAGGACGAGCTTCGTGAGCGCTGGTCGGAGGACAAGCGCTGGGAGCCCGACATGGACGAGCAGGAGCGCGAGCAGGGCTACAAGCAGTGGAGGAAGGCGGTGACCCGCAGCTTCGACTGGGTCGAGTAGAACTGCGTCTCCCCGTCGTTCGGGCGTATCGCTAGCGTGTCGATCTCGATGCCCAACGTCTTCGATCCGCGCTGGGACGCCGATCAGCAGCAGCCCCCGTTTCGCTGGCGTCGGGCCAGGGTCGAACGCCAGGCCGGCTCGCAGCAGCTCGGAGCCTCCCTCTACGACCTGCCCGCTGGCGCGTCGAGCTGGCCACTGGTGGTCAGCACGATGCTCGCCCCCGAGCTCAACGAATACCCTGAGAGCGGCAAGCTGTGGGGCCTGAGCTTCGCTCCCGGCGCGGAGCGCGGGCGGGACGAGGTCGAGGTGCTTGCGCGTCCTGAGGACAACCTCGACTACCTCGAGGGCGAGAGGTGACACGGGCGCAGGCGCGCGAGCGCGCTAAGGGCCATCATGAGGAGGCGTTCGTGCAGGCGCTCGTTGGGCTGCCCGCGGTGATCGTATGGGAGGCCGAGAAAGTAAGCGGCCGGAGCACTGACGCTGGCTGACTGGGTTGCCGCCGGGCCCGCCGCAGACCGGACATAGGGTGCGATCACCTGCCAAACGACGGGGGTCCCAAGACCTCTTGATAGACGCCTTCCAGCTCGGTCGTCTCCACGATCTCGCCGAGACGCTCGCGCGCATCGGGCCGGGTCAGCGAGGCAGCGATCCCACCAAACTCCTCGATCGACACATCGAGCTCCAGAATGGTGATCACCTGGCGGTCGTTGGAGACGTTGCGTCCGACGCTCGTCTTCGCCGGATACCCAGCGTCGATGCCCTCTGGCACCCAGGCGTCCTTGAACTGCTCGTAGGTCACGCCCGACTTCAGAGTGCGAACAAACACGGCCCGTAGCATCTCCACCTCCACCGATCGTCGAGCAGGTGCCCTGCGAGCACGACCATTCCGCGCCCTCTGACAAGGCCAGACAGGCTAACGGGACCAACGTTACGACCGATACTGGCGTCGGCAAGCCCAGCGGCCGTTGGCACCCGGCATCATCGTGCGTGTGGGGCCCAGTCCAGACATCCGACTCTGCTTCCTCGGGGACTCCCTCACCCAAGGAGTGGGTGACGAGACAGGGCGCGGGTGGGTGGGCAGGGTGGTGGAGCGGGCCAGAGGCGCTGACGCGAACGTGACGGCCTACAACCTCGGCGTGCGGCGCGAGACCGCAGCCCAGGTCGAGCGTCGTTGGATCACGGAGGTCACACCCCGGCTGCGCGACGGAGACGCGTACGGCATCGTCCTGGCCGTCGGCGTCAACGACACAGCGGTCGATGAGGGGCAACGGCGCCTGCCGACCCATGAGACGCTCCGCAGCCTGGAGCAGGTTGTTGAGGGAGCGCGAAGCCGCAACTGGCCCGTGCTCGTTGTCGGCCCGGCGTTGGTCGGTGACCACGAACACAACGAGCGCATCCTCGACCTGTCGGCGGATCTCTCCGACGCGTGTGACGCTGCCGGAGTGCTCTTCGTCGATGTCGCCCACGGGCTGGTGGGTGACGACGCTTGGTTGGCAGATGTGAGTGCGGTGGACGATGCGCACCCGACGCCAGGGGGCTACGCGCAGCTGGCGGAGGTCATTTGGCCCACGTTCGCCGATTGGCTGGGGACGTGGGTACCCAGGATCAGTGCCGGTAGCCGATCCGCTATTCCGGCACCGAGGCAGGGCGAGGAGGCGCGAGGGCACGCCGACCCGGGAAGATGCGATCGTGGCGTCCGCTAGACGAGTTGGACGTTGACGGCCTTGGGCCCCTTGTCGCCGTTCTCAGCGTCGTAGCTGACCTTCGAGCCCTCGGCGAGCGAGCGGTAGCCGTCCGCGAGGATGCCGGTGTGGTGGACGAAGAGATCCTTGGAGCCCTCATCGGGAGTGATGAAGCCAAACCCCTTCTCGTCGCTGAACCACTTGACCGTTCCGGTTGCCATATGCGTCGTTCCTCTGCGCGTTGACGTGCTGCGAGCGCGGAGGGTACTGACCTTCTGCGGCCGCGAACACTGAGTACCCCGGCGTATTCCGGGCCTTACCGGCGGGAAAGTAGCAGGTCCCGCGGGCGGGGTGTTACGCAGTCGGGAAGGCTCGGATCGGGGTTGGCGGGAGTCCGAATGGCCCCGACCTCCCCGCCGGCGACACGCACCGATTAGCTGACGACGCGCGACCTCGGCGACGGTATCGTCACCGCGCCCCCACCGGCTCGCACGTCCCCGCTCGAAAGGAACTCCAATGCGCCGTAGCTCGCCGACCGCGCTGGTGCTGGCCAGCGGCCTCGCCGCCTGGCTGGCGGCCGGCTGCGGCGGGGGCAAGACCATCGACGCACCCAAGGCCCAGGACTACATCAAGGCCAACCTGGTCAAGCAGGGGGTGCCCAATCCGTCGGTGAGCTGCCCGTCAGGCGTGGCGGTCCACAAGGACAAGGTGTTCGACTGCGCCGCGACCTCGGCGGCCCAGAAGGTGACCTTCACGCTGCGGATCCTTGACGACAGCGGCAAGGTGGACGTTGTGAGCTTCCGACAGGGGTAGCGCGAGGCGCCTCCGCCGATCGGGGCGCGGGCGCCCCGGCCGCCGCGGGGAGCGTCGCGCTCGGCGTCCAACGAATCACCCGACCGTGACGAGCGGTGTGGCGAAACCCCGACAGAAGGAGGTCGTCATGCCCACCGACCCCAGCCGGATCCTCGTCGCCGAGGAGGACGACGCCACCCGCCAGTTCGTCTGCGACAACCTGTGTGCCGACGGCTTCGAGGTCCTCGAGGCGGCCGACCTGCCCGCCGCGCGCACCATGCTCTCGCGAGCGCCCGACGCCCTCGTCTGCGACCTCAACGGCAACACGCTACGGCTCGTCGACGAGGTGCGGGCCGCCACGGCACCTGCGCAGATCGATCCATCCGTTCCCCTGCTGCTGTTGAGCGCCAACGCCGACGAGCTCGCGCGGATCCGTGCGCTCGACCGAGGCGCTGACGATGTGGTCGCCAAGCCGTTCTCCTACCCGGAGCTCGTGGCTCGCCTGCGCGCGCTCCTACGCCGCACCGCCACGGCGGGCGGAGAGGGACCGCTTCGCGTCGGGCCGCTCTTCATCGATCGGGTCAGTCGCGGCGTGAGCGTCGGCGGGAACGCCATCGAGCTCTCGCAAAAGGAGTACGGCCTGCTCGTGCACCTGGCTCGCGATCCCGCTCGGGTGTTCACCAAGGAGGAGCTCCTGCGCGAGGTGTGGGGCTTCCGGATCGCGGGCCGGACGCGGACCCTCGACAGCCACGCCTGCCGACTGCGGCGCAAGCTCGGTGTCGACGGCGCCCGGTTCGTCATGAACGTCTGGGGTGTTGGCTACCGGCTGGTGTGACGAGCGGCGCACCCGGGACGCGCGAGATGGTGCTTGGCGTCCAACGTCGCGCCCCGGCGTGACGAGCGACGGATATCAACCACCGCCTCGGGCGGAGAAAGGAGTGACGACACGTGTCCGATCTCAACCGCATCTGCCTCACTGGTCGGCTCACGCGCGATCCCGACCTGCGCAAGCTGCCTTCGGGCAACCCCGTCTGTCGTCTTCGGATCGCCGTGAACGGTCGTGGTGAGGATCGGGTCGACTATGTCGACGTGAGCACGTTCGCCAAGCAGGCGGAGGTGCTGGCTCGCTACCTGTCCAAGGGCAGCCGGATCAGCGTCGACGGGCGGCTCAACCACCGCGAGTGGGAGGCGTCCGACGGAACGCGCCGGTCGGGCTACGAGGTGGTCGGCCAGCACGTGGGCTTCCTTGATCCCAAGCCGCAGCCGGCCGTCGACGCTCTGCGTGGACTGGACCCCGCGCCCGAGCCCTCGATCATCGTGACCGACGGCAACGCTCCGACCCCCGAAGGCAACGCAACGGGGAAGGACCGCCCGCGCGAGAAGGCCAGCGCCTGACCTCACCCGGTCCGGCTCGCCCGGACCCCGCACCGGGCCAGCGGGCGTCCTCGGACGCCCGCCGGTCGTTCTGGGGGTCGGTCGGGGAGTCGGTGCGTGCCGCTATCTCCGCCAAGTCCCCGGGCGCCCAGTTGCGTCTTTCCGCCGGCCTGTGCCGGGTCGTCATGCTCGCCCTTCTGGGCGGTGGCGGTGTACTGCTCGCCGCGCTGGTCCCGGGGCACCGAATGCCGATGCCTTTGCCTGGTTCGGCTGGGCTGACGAGCTCGTGCAGGGGCGGCTCGGTACCGACGTCATGCGGACCTCGTGTTCTTGGCGAGGTGGTATCGCCAGTACTCCTCGAAGTCGCCGTTGCTGTGGATGGCGCGGAGTTCGAGGATCGCTTCGGCGCCGTCCAGGCCCCAGCGGGCGCCGGTGAGGTCCATGCGGTCTTTGACTAGACAATATGGATTGACTGTCCGTCCGGCCCGCTGTGTAGAAGGGGCCGGTCCCCCCGCGTCGTTCGTGGGGTTGACGTTCAGCCGCGCGGCTGGAACCCGCGCGGTGGCCCACAACCGCATAGGAGGGAACCAGCCATGGCGAAGGCTAGAAGCCTGGTCGGTCTGGATGTGCACGCGGCGAAGATCGTCGCGGCGGTCCTGGACGCCGAGACCGGAGAGCTGCAGGTGACGGCACGCGCCTTCGATCGGTGGCGCGTCGTCGAACGGCAGCCGTGAGACCCGCGCGCGGGTCAGTGCGTGAGGGGAGCCTCGGCGGAAGTGGGTCAGTTTGAATCGAGCAGTCCGGCGATCTCTCGGAGGGTCCAGACGTGATCGGCGACACCGGCGGCCATCGCTGGGGTCCGCCTCGTCCGCTTCCCGTCGTCGTTCTCAACCGTGAGGGACTGGTGGACACGCGCGATATCGCACCCCAGAGCTTCGGCCTGTTGAGGTTGAAGTCCTCAACTTGATCGGCGATCTGCGCGGCGAGTTGACGCGTTACGTCAATCCTGAACCGCGCAGATGGGTTGGCACCCTGCGGCGAATGGCGTTTGCCGCGCCGTGCAGGCTTCGAACAGCATCGAGGGCTACGACGCCTTGGACGAGGTTGTAGCCGCCGTTGACCACGAGCCGACCCTTCTTGGGATCCCTGATCGGTCCTCCGGGGTCAGTCTTGCGGCCCCTCGCCTTGCCGCCCTTCAGACCCCCGTTGCGTCCGTTGGTCTGGGCCGGGTCTCGGGCTCGTCGGTTTCGGTGGACTGCTTGACGAGCCGTGCGGCGAGCTGGTTGAGATCAGCCACGCCTAGGAGCGGAGCGCCGGCACCGGGCGGGAAGGGCGTAGCGCCGGCACGGGGCGGGAAGGGCGTGGCGCCGCAGAGAAAACGGCGGCCCGGGTGTCCGTCCCCCGTCCGGGTCCAACGACCCGCCGGAGCGCGACGAGTCGGGGACATGCATCCGGTGCTCCCCCGGCGCTTGACAACCACCTCCGGACGAGGCGCCGGGCGTGGCTGAGCAGCTGGCCGACCGGGCGGTCTTGACCACCGCCTCGGCCACCGTCATCCGGGCCCGCGCCGCCGCCCCGCGCGCTGCCGGGGCCGTGGTTGTCGTGCTGCTGTCCCTCGGGGGCCTGCGCACGATCGCGCTCCCGCCCCGGCCCCGGGTGCTCCTCGTGCGCCCGCACGCGGACGCAGGCGCTGATCCAGCCGCGCGTGATGCGTTCGCCCAGGCCTTCGCCCGGGCCTATCTGAGCTTTGACAACAGAGACGTGCCCGCGCACGACCGTGCCGTGGACGGATTCCTGGCGCCGGGAACCGAGCTCGATGGCAGCGTCCAACCGGCCTCCGGCCAAACGCAGCGTGTCGTCTGGACGGCCGTCGCCGCGCACGTGGCCGACCCGTCCGAGGGCGCAGAGCTCGTCGTCGTCGCCGTCGCCCTCGACGGCCAGGCGCCCCTCCGATACCTCGCCGTACCTGTCGCCTCCGGCAGCGACGGAGCCCTCGCCGTGGACGCCCCGCCGGCGCTGGTCTCGCCCCCGCCCCGCGACGAGCGACCCGCGCCGGGACCCGGTGACGAGGTCGCCGATGACGGGCTGCGTACGGTCGCCGTCCGCGGTCTGGCCGCCTATCTGCGGGCCTCGGCCGGTGATCTGGCGGCCGACCTCACGCCGGGGGCTCGGGCCACCGTTCCCGCCACACCCATGGCCCTCACCGACGCCCAGGACGTGACGTGGGCGGGGCGAGGGGCCGTCGCCGTCCTGGCCACCGTGCGCGACGGCGCGGGCGCGACCTACGAGCTGCGCTACCGGCTCGCCGTGGAGCACCGCGAGCGCTGGTTCATCACTGCCATCGGCGTGACCACCGATTCGAGAGGAGCCTCGTCGTGACCGTCGTTCCAGCCGCCCATCCCCCCGTCCCTCCCCCGCCCGGCACGCGAGCTGCGCGCCCCAGCGAGAACAGCCGGGGCCGCCGCCGGCTCGCGTGGACCTCGTCGGGGGTGCTCGCCCTGCTGTTCGTCGCGCTCGTGGCGCCGGGGGCTGCGTGGGCGGACATCACCAATGGCGGCGCCCATGTAAAGCAGATCTTCGACTCCTGGGCGCGGCCGATCGCCGCCTGCATGATCGTGGCCGGAGCCATTCGTGCCATAGCCCGGCGCAACCTCGTCGGGATCGTCACCTTCCTCGCCCTCGTCCTCGCCCTGGGTGGATTCGTGATCAGCCCAGATCGTGGGCTCAACGTGTCCAACTCGCTGTTGGGCAAGATCCTCGACTAACGGTGGCGACCAGCGCACCGCCGTCATCGACCGGCCGTCGGGCAGAGCCCATCGTGCTGCGCTCCTACCGGGCGGTGTTCGACCTGGAGTATCGGGTCTACCGAATCCAGCGGTGGACGCTGCCCTTCCCGGGAGGCGTAGCTCTGAGCACGATCGCCTGGACGATGGGCACAGCCGTCGCCGTCCTGGTCGCCGGTGTCGTCCCGGGGCTCGGGGCGCTGTTGGGGGTGCTGCCCGCCCCGGTACGTGATCTGGGTGTGCCGATCGGCGTCGGGGTCCTGCTGTCGCGCTACCGACCCGACGGGCGGCCCGGTCATCTGTTCGCGCTGGCCGTGGTGCGCTTCGCGGCCGGCCCCCGGCACGTCGACGCGTTCGCCCGGTGCGTGGCCCCTGGCCGGATCGAGCGGATCACCGAGCCGATCGTCCTGGCACCGGGTCCCGCTGATGCCGGCTACCGCGCAGGACGCCTGGCCGGTCCGGCCACCGTGGAGCTGCGCGGCGTGGGATCGGTGCGCCGGCGCGGCAGCCAGATCGAGCTGCGTCCGGCGCCCGGTCGCCCACGGATCCTCGGACGGCGGCTGAGGCTACGCGCCGGCCAGGAGCTCGTCATTCACCGGAGTGGCGCGCCGTCGGCGACCGCTTCAGCCCGGCCGGACGCCGATCCCAGATGAGACCGCCGATCCGGGCCGCTGACGGCAACGTGGTCTTGGGAGCCGCGGCCCGCGACGCGTGGGCGGTGTACCGGCTGGGATTGGAGTCCTACGAGGGGCTACCGCTCGAGGACAAGATACGAGTGTGGGCGGAGCTGGCCAGCTTCGCCTGCGCGGTGGGCGCGGACTTCCAGATGCTCCGCGTGACACGAGCGTGGCCGCCGGAGGAGTACGCCCGGCGAGCGCACGCGGCCCTTGACCCGCTCCACGGCCATCCCGCCGCCCTCGCCCACCACCTCGCCGGGCAGCGCGCTGTCCTGGCTGACGCCGAGGTCCTGCGACCCGAGCTCTACCTGTCGGTCCGCCTGGCGGATCCGTTGGGGCAGCCCGTCGACCAACTGCTCGCGCGGCTGGGCGAGCTGGTGCTGCACCCGTCACGCATCCCTGACGCGCTGCGCTCGTCCCCGACGCCGGGTCGTGACCCGCGCGCCCTCGGACAGTCGCGACGGCGGGACCTGGCGACGCGCGAGGGCCGGGTCTTCGACGTCGTGCGCAGGTTCTTCGTGGCTGAGCGGGCCAGCAGCCTCGAGCTCCAGTGGCTGCTGCGTCGGGCGTTCTGCGCCGGGCTGGGTGAGCCGGCGCTGGATCCCTTCTTCGTCCCTCGCGCCCTGGTGGTCGAGGAGGGCGGCGGCGAGCGCTGGCGGCCCTTGGAGGTCGACGTGCTGCGGCTGTTCCGGTCCCCCATCGAACTGCGCGAGCGCGGGCTGCGGATCCGCTCCGAGCGGGGCGACAGCCACCAGGCGCTGCTGACGCTCGGCGCCTTGCCCGCGGCGGTCGAGTTCCCCGGGCGCGGAGCCGAGTTGCTGTCCGCGCCGCTGGACGAGCTTGGCTTCCCGGTCGACGTTGGGTTCTCGACGCTTTGGATCCCCAACGACCGCGCCGCCCGATTGGTCGCGGGCAAGCTCATCCACGCCAACCACATCCTCGACGAGGAGCACGCCGGAGAGCACGGCGCCTCCCACGCCTCCCAAGAGCGCCCGCAGGCGGCGCGGGCGCTGCAGGCCTATCTCCAAGGCGATGCGCGCCCGCCGTTGCTGCAGGCTTTGAGCACCCTCAGGGTGAGCGCCGCGTCCGAGGCCGAACTGGAGCGCCGGGTCGCCACCGTCGTCGATGCCTTTGCGCCGGTGCGCCTGCACCGCCCCTACGGCGAGCAGCTTCGACTCTTTGCCGGACTCTTCCCCGGGCAGGCACCGAGCGTCGCCGACCTCTGCGAGCACCTGCTGGTCGAGCAGATGGCCGGGCTGATGCCCATTGCCGGGCATGCGGTCGGATCGGAGACCGGCCTGATCGTCGGTCGCACGATCGGGGCAGCCCAGCCCGTGCTCGTCGATCTGCGCCAGGCGTCGCGGTCGAATCGACCTCCGGCCACGCTGCTGTCGGGCACGCTGGGCTCCGGAAAGACGCTGCTGCTGCAGCTCCTTCTCTATGGCGCGTTCCTGCTCGGCTCTCGTGTCGTCGACATCGATCCCAAGGGCGACCACGCGCTGCAGCGCGTGGTCGCCGAGCGCTTTGGCGCCGACGCAGTCGAGGAGATCGTCCTCGGGGCCGACGACCGCCACCGTGGCCTGCTGGACCCACTGCGCATCGCCGCGCCGGGGACTGGGCCTGATCTGGCCGCATCCTTCCTGCTCGATCTGCTGCACCCGTGCCCGCCCACCTGGCGTACGGCGATCAAACGGGCCGTCCGCGCTGTGGATCAGGGGTCACCGGCGCAACGGACGTGCACGCACGTCGTTGATTGGCTTCGCACCAGCGATGCCGCGGCGCGGGACGTGGCCGACGCGCTCGAGGTCTACACGGACGGCGGCCTTGCCCAACTCGGATTCGCCGGCGGCGACGGGTCCGCCTCGGTCGCCGGCGGTGCCCCCTACACGTACATCGGCATCCGGCGGCTGCCCCGCCCGCTGCCCGGGACGCCGCGCGACGAGCTCACCGAGGAACAGCGCGTCGGCGTCGCGGTCGTCCGGCTGCTGGCGGCCTACGCCATGCATCTGATGGGGGCCAACCGGGCGCGCCATAAGGTCTTGGGCTTCGACGAGGCGTGGTTCTTGCTGCGCGACGCCACCGGACGCGAGCTGATCGAGCAGCTCAACCGCTGGGGGCGCTCTGAGCACGCTACGCCGATCCTCGTCACCCACCTGGCCGGCGACGCTGTCGAGAGCCAGAACCTGATCGGAACCCGGTTCGTCTTCGGCCAGGAGACCGACGAGGAGGCGGGGGCCGGGCTCGCCATGCTCCGACTCGACCCGGCCGACGACGCTGCGCGTCGCTGGCTGCTGCGCAGCCGCGAGGGCCGATGCATGATGCGCGACCTCGACGATCGGGTGGCCCGCCTCCAGGTGGAGCTCGACGCCGACCCGGAGCTCCTGGCCGCGCTGAGCACAACTCCCGACGTCGGCGCCGGGGCATCGCCGTGAGGCGCGCGGCCACGCTGATGGCTTGCGCCGTCGCGTTCGCGGCGCTGAGCATCCCGGCCAGCGCCAGTGCGAGCCCACCACCAGACTGGCTGGCGGGCTTCAGCGGTCCGTCGCCCACCTGCCGCCAGGCGCTGGTCGGCCAACCGGCCGCCAACTGCCGGGGATCGGGAACCGTCGAAAGCCCCTACCCCCTGGGCCACTACGCCTTCGACTGGCACATCCAGGCCGGGGTCACCCATCCGCAGAACTCGATCGCGGCGCTACTGGAGTGGCTGGCCTCGCTGGTCTGGACGGTGACGCTGACGGCCCTGAACGTCGTGCTCGCCGCCCTGCAATGGAGCTTCTCGCTGGACATCCTCCACGGCGCGTTGGCCCCCCTGCGCTCGGCCCTGCATCACCTCCACGACGATGCGCTGGGGCGCCCGTGGCAGACCGTGGCCTTCGGCTTGCTGGGCCTCGTAGCGCTCTACCACGGCGTCGTCCGTCAGGACGTGGCCGAGGGCGTGGTGGGAAGCGCCACGGCGATTGTCCTGATCGCGGCGGGCCTGTACATCATCCAGCGCCCAGAGCAAACACTCGGGCCGCTCTCGGCCCTGGCCAATCAGGCCGGTGGCGGGTTCTTGGCCGGAGCGGCGGCAGGGGACGCGGCCCACGCCGACCAGGGGGTGGCCGACGCAAGCGCCGCATGGTTCGACGCGTCAGTGACCCGCCCGTGGTGTGCGATCGAGTTCGGCGACGTCGGCTTCTGCCTCTCACGGGCTCCCGGGGGGCTGACCTGGGGGCAGCGCTGGCTGCGTTACCCCTCCGGCTCGCGCCAGCGCGACGCGGAGTACGCCGCCCTCGCCGGCGATGCCCTCCCCGGCACCGGCCACGGGCCGTTGGGCATCTGCGACATCTGCATCCCCGATCACACCGGCGATGTCAGCCAGCAGGTAGCGGGCGTCCATCGCGACCCGAGCAGCGTGGCCTTTCAGACCACCGGCGCAACAGTGCCGCGAGCGGCGATCGTGATGGTGATGTGCGTCGGGCTGTGGTGTGGCATCGCCCTGATCGGCTGGCTCACAGCCATGATCGCGCTGCAGAGCGTGGTGCAGCTCGTGCTCGTTCTCCTGGCGCCCCTCGTCTGCCTGGCCCCCGCGCTCGGTTCCCGTGGCCGCCAGGCAGCGGTGCGCTGGCTGGCCCTGCTCGGCTTCACCGTGGCCGGACGCGCCGTCTACGCCTTCGGTCTGGCAGTGATCCTGGCCCTCACCGACGTCCTCGCCGCTCTCGCGGCGAGGCTTCCCTACGGGCTTGGCTTCGTCCTCATCGCCGCCAGCTGGCTTGTCGCCTATCGGCGCCGGCACGCGATCTTCGCCGCCCTCTCGGGCGGCCATCACCGCCACAGCGAGGAGCTGCGGGCCCTGCTCGCCGCGGGTCGCGAAGCAGTTCCCCGTGCCGTGGGTGCGGCAGGACGGGTCAAGCGCACTGGCCGCGCCGGCGTCAGCCTCGCGCGCGGGGCACTCGACAACGCCAGCGGGTGGGCGCACCGCGCCGGCGACCGTCCCGGCGACAGCTTCGCCCGTGCGCGCCGGACCAGCGATCGCGACGCGCGACGCGAGCGTCGCGAGCGTCGGCGCAAGGAGGGGCGGGCCCTGAACCGGCTGGCCGCCCACGAAGAGGCCAGCACGCAGCTGGTCGGCGTCGAGGAGCGGCTGGCCGTCAACGCCCGCGACCGCGGTCAGGTGGCGCGGGCAGCGACGCTCGCCTCCGATCCCCAGGATCGGAGGGCGCTCGCGGCCCGGGGCAACAACCTGCGGGGCGACCAGGCTCGGCTGACCAACGAGCGCGACGCCCTGCGCGCCAAGACCGTCAGTCCCGACATGGAGCGCACCCTGCGCACGGTGCAGGCCATCGTGGCAGCCGAGCGCGAGTCGGACGCAATGATCGAGCCGCAGGCCGGCCTGACCCAGAAGGCCGCGGGGTCAGGGTCCGCGGCCCCAGTAACCGCCTCGACCGGTACCCCGGGCCGCGCCGCCCTCGCCCGGTTCGTCTCGCCCGACGACGTGGCCAGGCAAGAGCCGGCCGGCGAGGCGTGGGGACCGGGAGTGTCGCGTTGGGCGGCGGAGCTGCCCCACGGCTCGGCGATGAGACCCGAGGACTACGCGCGCCTCACGCCCTGGGAACGTTGGATCAAGAAGCCGCGTCTGCTCTCCGCCGATCCGTCTCACCATCGGCTGCCCCCACCCGGCAAGGCGCGAGCCGAGATGCACGCCAAGGTTGCCGAAAACGACCGGGCGCGCGACGAACGTCGCGAGGCGGTCAACCGGCGTCAGCGCGAGCGTCGCGCGGCGCGACGTGACCAGCTTGAACGTCTCCAGCGCCAGGATGAGCGCGTCAGGGCCCGAGGCGAGCGGCTCGCCGAGAAGGAGCGCTCGCTGCGCGAGCGCGAGGACCGGCTTGATTCCGTGAGGGACAGCCTCGTCGACGGCGGGGGCAGTCCCGCTCAGGCCGACCCACCTGCGGCCGGGGGCCCAAAGGACTGAGGTGCGCACGGATAGCGGACACCGCGCCGCGCTGGCCGTGCTGGGCGTCCCCGTGGCCGCCGTCCTCGCCGTACTCGTGGCCGCCGGAGGCACCCCGGTGGTCGAGCCGGCCTGCGCGCAGGCGCCGAGCGCAGCGCCCGCGACGCTGGGCCCGGGCGGTGGCCGGCTCGTCGGCGCCAGCGATTACGGCGGTCCGAGCGACGGGGGCAACCACCAGTCGGGCTCGTTCACCGGCGATCTCTTCGGCCACATGGCCTTTGCCGAGCTCTCCACCAACCCCGGCGATCCCGTCGCGGCCAACTGGGACTTCGCCGCCCTCGGACACCTGCCCGCGCACACGCGGCTGCGCGTCACCTACGCCGGGCACTCGGTGATCGCCGAGAAGCTCGACCAGGGCCGCGGGGGCGGCCCCGTCCAGCTAAATGGCCACGCCTATCCCCGAGCCCTCGACCTCTGGTACCAGACGGCGGCCGCGCTGCACTTCTCGGGCCTCGGGGTCGTGCGGGCCGAGGCGGTCGACGGGACCGGGCCTCTGGCGGCGACCGGCGACGCCACCGCTCGGACCGCCATGCTCGACAGCGCGACGGCCGCCACCGAGGTGCCGTCGATCGACAGCGGTGCGGGGCTCAATGGGCTCCCGGTGAGCCGCCCGCTGCGCCACCCCCACGTCGTGCTCGAGACGGGCCCGACGCCCGCCTCGCACTTCACGATCGCCGCCACCGGGCAGATCGAGCAGGATCGACCGCTCAGCCTCCGCGCGCCCTCCGCGGGCGAGCTGTCGGCGACCGCCCTCGTGGTCGCCCATCTGGATCCGAACGCAGGCAGCGGACCCGCGACGCTGGCGACGGCGCAGCGCGAATCCTCGCTGCGGCTCACCCACTGGCTGCAGGCCCGGTACGCAATTCCCGCGCGTGACGTCCTCGGCGCGGGCGAGACCACGGGCAGCCCCTACCGTCGCGGGCGCGCTCCCACACGACGACGCGCGGCGACGAGGCCCGGCGGCGCGTCGGCCTGGCGCGGCCCGGCGATGGACAGCTACCGGCAGGCGCTCGCCGAATCCGGTTCGAGCACAACCGCCGGGTGCGGCGCCCACGCGTCGGCGGCGACCGGGGACGCGCCGCTGACCCCCGGAGAGCGCGCGCGAGTGCTGCCCGACGGCCGGGCGGCAGCACCTGCATCGGCACCCGCGCCGGTGCAGGCGATGATCGCGGCGGGCAATCGGATCATCGGCAAGCCCTACTCGCAGGCCTCGCCACACGGGACACCCTACACCCAGATCCTCGACCACTACGACTGCTCCTCGTCGGTCTCCTACCTGCTCTTCTGGGCCGGGATCATCCGCGACGCCAACGAGAACTTCGACTCGACAGCACTGGAATCATTTGGCCTCCCGGGGCCCGGACGTTGGGTCACCTGGCACGCCAACGCTGACCACGTGTACATGGAGGTCGCCGGCATCCGCTGGGATACGCACGGGGAAGGCCCGAATCCCGGGATCGGCTGGCACCCGGGCCAGCGGGACGGCAGCGGCTTCGTCCCCCGGCATCCATCTGGTCTGTGAAGGCCCCCCGTCGCACCGTCCTGCTGCTCGGTGCCACGGCCCTGGGCGTAGCGGGGCTCTGGCTCACCCGCGAACCCATGCCCCGGGCCGCCCACCGCCGCGCACAGCGCGACCCATCCCCGCCGGCCAAGGTACTGGCGCCGGTCGGCGCGACGGCCGCTCTCACCTCCCCGGCGTCCAAGCCGGCCACCACCCCAACGATCAGTCCCAGCCGGCCGGTCGTCCCGCCGCCGCAACGCGCCCAACGCGTCGCCCTCCACTTCATGCGCGCGTTCGCCGCCCTGCTCTACGGCGAGGGGGACCCTGAGGCGCTGCCCGATGCCTCGTCGGCAGTCCGTGCGCAGGCCAACAGCGCCCCCGACCTCGCCAATTCCGGCCGGCCACCGCCCCACCGCGTGCGCGGCCCTTGGCCGGACACCGGCGGGCTCCCGGCGCCGGGCGACGTCCGCCTGCGGGCCGAGGTCGCCGACCCCGACCAGGTCCTCGTGGTCGACCTCGAGCTCCAGCCTGACTCCCGCCCCCGCCCCGGGTGGACGGTTGTCGGCCTCGGCTGGTGACTGGTGAGCCACCCTCGGGGATCCTCCAGCCCGCCACCGGTAGGCTCCGGCCCGCGACCCCGGGAGAGAGGCCCAGCTGCACATGACCACCTACTTGGTGACCGGAGGCACCGGCTTCATCGGCCGCTTCCTCGTCGAGCGCCTGCTTGAGCGCGAGGGGCAGATCCACGTGCTCGTGCGCGAGGGGTCAAGCGCCAAGCTCGACGGGCTGATCGAGGGCTGGGGCCCGGAGGCCAACCAGCGCATCGTCCCCGTCGTCGGCGACCTCGGCGAGCGCAACCTCGGGGTCTGTGACGAGAAGATCGCCGAGCTGAAGGGCGAGGTGGACCACTTCTTTCACCTGGCGGCCATCTACGACATGACCGCCGACGACGAGAGCAACCGCCAGCTCAACGTGGGAGGCACCCGTCACGCCGTCGAGCTGGCCAACGCCATCGAGGCCGGCTGCCTGCACCACATCTCCTCCATCGCCGCCGCCGGCCTCTACAAGGGCGTGTTCCGCGAGGACATGTTCGACGAGGGCCAGAAGCTCAACCATCCCTATCACCGCACCAAGTTCGAGTCCGAGAAGATCGCCCGCACCCAGGCCAAGGTGCCCTGGCGCGTTTACCGCCCGTCCATCGTCGTGGGCCACTCCCAGACCGGCGAGATGGACAAGGTCGACGGGCCCTACTACTTCTTCAAGGCCATCCAGCGCGCCCGCGCCCTGCTGCCCCAGTGGCTGCCGCTGATCGGCCCCGAGCTGGGCTGGACCAACATCGTCCCCGTCGACTTCGTCGCCCGAGCCCTGGACCACATCGCTCACGAGCCCGACCTCGACGGCCAGGCCTTCCACCTCACCGACCCCAAGGGCATCCGCTCGGGCGAGGCCCTCAACGCCTTCGCCCGCGCCGCCCACGCACCCCAGCTGGCCATCCGCATCGACAAGCGCCTCACCGACGCGCTGCCCAAGGGGGCGGTGTCGATGGCCATGAAGCTGCCCGCGCTCAAGAGCCTGCGCAAGCAGGTGCTGGCCGACATCGGCATCCCCGAGGCGGCCATCGACTACGCCGGGCTGACCTGCCAGTTCGACACCCGCGACACCGAGCGCGCCCTGGCCGGCACCGGCATCACCGTCCCGCGGCTGGACGACTACGCCGAGAAGCTGTGGGACTACTGGGAGCGCAACCTGGACCCCGACCTGTTCAAGGACCGCTCCTTCGAAGGGGCGATCAACGGCCGCACGGTGATCATCACCGGTGCGTCGAGCGGCATCGGCAAGGCGGCGGCCATGAAGATCGCCGAGGCGGGCGGTGTCCCCCTGCTCGTGGCCCGCTCGACGGAGAAGCTCGAGGAGATCAAGGCGGAGATCGAGGAGGTGGGCGGCACCGCCCACCTCTACTCGGCCGACCTCTCCGACATGGACTCGGTGGAGCGGCTGCTGGGCGAGGTCTTCTCCGATCACCCGGCGGTGGACATGCTCATCAACAACGCCGGGCGCTCCATCCGCCGCTCCATCGCCCTGAGCTATGACCGCTTTCACGACTTCGAACGCACGATGGCGCTGAACTACTTCGCCGCCATCAAGCTGATCATCGGGCTGCTACCTCACATGCGCGACCGCCACGTCGGCCACATCATCAACGTCAGCTCCATCGGCGCCCAGACCAACCCGCCGCGCTTCGCCGCCTACGTCGCCTCCAAGGCCGCCCTGGACGCGTTCACGCGCGTCGTGGGCTCGGAGGTGATCGGGGACGGCGTGCACTTCACCACCATCCACATGCCGCTGGTGCGCACGCCGATGATCGCCCCGACCAAGATGTATGACTCCTTCCCCACCATCTCCCCCGACGAGGCGGCCGACCTGATCTGCGAGGCCATCCGCACCAAGCCCAAGACGATCAACACCCGCCTGGGCACCTTCGGGGAGGTGGCCTACACCCTGGCCCCCAAGGCCGTGGACCAGATCCTGCACATGGCCTACCGCGTCTTCCCCGACTCGGCAGCGTCCAAGGGCAAGAAGGATCCCAAGGAGCACGCTTCCACCGAGCAGATCGCCCTCGCGCATCTCATGCGCGGGGTGCACTGGTAGCGGCCGGGCCTTCCCCCGCGCCTCAGCCCACCTCGACCTCGAGCCCCTCACCCAGGTCGAAGCAGACATGTCCCCGGGCCTCCTTGGCCTCGGGGAGCGCGACCTCATAGCTCCAGGCCGCGTCGGTCAACCGGCGGTCGTCCACCACGGCGTGCCAGTAGGAGGCGTGGCCCTTGTAAGGGCAGACCGACCGAGTGTCCGATGGCTCCAGCGCAACCGAGACGTCGGCCCGCGGAACGTAGGCCCGCACGGGCAGCCCGGTCTCGAAGATCAGCTTGGGTCGTGAGGTCTCGGCCACCACCATGGCGCCGGCCCGGACCACAACGTGGCGCGAGCTCTCCAGCACGTCGACGCGGTGGAAGGGGTCGCGCAGGTGGCCGGCCTGGCGTTCGTCCTCCACCCACCACTCGTCCACCCGGTCCCAGTACAGACACCCGTACCCCTTCAGCCACGACGACTCGGGCTGCGGCGTCTCGTAGGTCCACAGCGCGTCGGCCCGCTCCTCACCATCCACCCGCAGCGTCCAGTAGCTCGCGTCGCCCTTGAACGGGCAGTGGGTGACGGTCTCGGTCGCCTCCAGCAGCGAGCGGTCGTAGTCCTCCAGCGGTGCGTAGGGCTGGGGCAAGATGCCAGTCTCGTGCAGCAACCGGGCCCCCCGGGTGTCCAGCACGGTGCGCCCGGCCACGGTGGCGCGCAGGCGCAGCGGGTAATCCGACAAGAAGAGCTGATGCTTGGGCGAGGCGCCGTCCAGGTCGAAGTTCAGCGCCCCGTGGTGGGTGCGCCCGGCGAAGGGGCCGTCGCCGATGGTCAGCGTCATGCGCTTGCCGCCGCCGCCGAGGCCTCGGCCGCCGCCGCGGCATGGCCGGCCATGAGCTCGCGCTGCAGCGACCGCGGCTCGAACTCGCTCGGGGTGCGGCGCGTCCAGCGCCCGTCGGCTCCCAGCTCCCACGCCGAGGTGTCGTCGGCCAGGGCACGGGAGAGGGCGTCGAGCAGGTCGTCGCGCAGCGTGGGGTCGCTCACCGGGGCCAGCAGCTCCACCCGGGTGTCGAGGTTGCGGGGCATGAGGTCGGCCGAGCCGATCCACACCGACGGCGGCTCGCCGGAACGCTCAAAGGCCAGCACCCGCGAGTGCTCGAGGAAGCGCCCGAGCACCGACACCACCCGGATGGCCTCCGAGACGCCCTCCACCCCGGGGCGCAGGCAGCAGATGCCGCGGATGTTCAGCTCGACGGTGACCCCGGCTCGGGCCGCGCGATAGAGGGCGCGGATGCAGCGGGCATCGACCAAGGCGTTGAGCTTCATGCGGATGCGCGCCGGTCGCTGCGAGCTGTGGGCCTCGATGGTGCGCTCGATCTCGGCCAGGATGCCGTCGCGCACGCCAGTCGGGGCGACGAAGACGCGGCGGTACCCCTTGGGCCGCGCGTAGCCGGTGAGGAAGTTGAACATGTCGGCCACGTCAGCGCCGATCTCGCCGTCGACGGTGAACAGCCCGAAGTCCGTGTACAGGCGCGCCGTCTTGGGGTGGTAGTTGCCCGTGCCGATGTGGACGTAGTGGCGCACCCCGTCGCCCTCACGTCGAATGACGAGGATGCACTTAGCGTGGGTCTTCAGCGCCGGCAGCCCGTAGACCACGTGGACGCCCGACTCCTCCAGGGCGCGCGCCCAGGTGATGTTCGCGCGCTCGTCGAAGCGGGCCTTGAGCTCGACCAGGCAGACGGCCTGCTTGCCGCGCTCGGAGGCGCGGATGAGGGCGGGGACCAGCGGGGAGTCGTCGCTGGTGCGGTAGACGGTCTGCTTGATGGCCAGCACGTCGGGATCGGCCACCGCCTGCTCGACGAAGCGCTCGACCGAGGTGGCGAAGGAGTCATAAGGGTGGTGGACGAGCAGGTCACCCTCGCGCATCGCCCCCATCACGTCGGGGACGTCGTCGTCGGACTGCAGCCGCGGCTGGGTGACCGGGGTCCACGGCGAGTCGCGCAGCTCGTCCAGTCCCGGGAGGCCGTGGACCTGCCAGAGGTCGGTGAGGTCCACCAGCCCGTCCACGTCGTAGCACTGGCGCTCCTCGACGTCGAGGGCGTGGACGAGCTGCTCGCGCAGGGCCGGGTGCATCTCCGAGGCCAGCTCGACGCGGACCACCTCTCCGAAGCGCCGGCGGCGCAGCTCGTCCTCGACGGCCCGGAGCAGGTCATCGGCCTCATCCGAGACGGTGAAGTCGGCGTCCCGGGTGACCCGGAAGGCGGCATGGTCGAGGATCTCCATCCCCGGAAACAACTGGTCGAGGTGGCAGGCGATGACCTGCTCGAGCGGAACGAAGGTGCGGCCGTGGTCGCCGTCGACGGGCAGCAGGCGGGGGAGCATCTCCTTGGGCACCTTGACCCGAGCGAAGGTCCGGTGACCGGTCACCGGATCGCGGAGCTGGACGGCAAGGGAGAGGGAGAGGTTGGAGATGTAGGGGAAGGGGCGGCCCATCCCCACGGCCAGCGGGGTGAGCACGGGGAAGATCTGGCGCCGGAAGCGCTCGTCCAGGCCCTCACGCTCGGCCTGGCTGATGTCGTCCATCGAGACTATGCGCACCCCGTGCTCGGCCAGGGCCGGGCGCAGCCGCTCGTCCAGGCAGCTGCGCACGCGGTCGAAGTGCTCGATGACCTGGGCGCGGATGAGGTCGATCGTCTCGCTCGCCGTCAGGCCGTCGGGTGCCGTCGCCGAGATCCCGGCGTCGACCTGGTCGTGGAGCCCGGCCACCCGGACCATGAAGAACTCGTCGAGATTGGACGCGTAGATGGCGCAGAGCTTCAGCCGCTCCAAGAGCGGGACGGTCTCATCCTCGGCCAGCTCGGCCACGCGTCCGTTGAACTCCATCCACGACAGCTCGCGGTTGAAGTACAGCTCGCGGGCGTCGAGGCCCTCGCCGCGCCCCGGAGCGGTGTCCGCCGGCGGGCGCTCGGGCGCGGCGACACCGCCGGCGAGCGCCGCGTGAAGCTGCGGGGTGGCGGTCGCCGGATCGGCGGCCATCAGTGATTGGGGGCGATGGTCATGCGGAAGGTCCCTCCCCGTCGCGCTCGCCCGTCGTACCCAGCAGCCTACCGGCCGCGGCGCGCAGGGCGCCGACGGGGCCCTCGCCGGCGCCGTTCGCCGTCCCCGGGGTCGCCGGTTCGACCGCCTCGGCGGCGGGTCGCTCGCCCACGGCGTAGCGCAGGCGCGCGGCGAAGCCCTCGCGCTCCAGGCTCTGCCAGAGGGCAACGAAACGGGCGAAGAGCACGGCGCGGCGCGCCTGCTGATACGCCGCGTAGACCTCGAGTCCGCGGTAGGCCGGCCCCCCCGGAGCCCCGGCGACGGCCGACACTGGCACGTCGGCGCCGCACAGGTCAGGACCGGCGGCCTGAGCGATGAGGGCGGCGTCGATCACGCGCAGCTCGCCGACCTCGGCCAGCACACGGGGGAGCATGACGTCGCAGTCGTGGACCTCGCCCAGGAGGTCCTGGAGCTCCTTGGCCCGCTTGGCCGCCGTTGCCGCATAGGGGCCGAAGCAGAAGGCGCAGAGCTCCAGCACGTAGCGGAGGCGCTTGGCGGCGATGCGCAGGTCGTGCAGGTTGGCCGTCCGGACGGGATCCAGGGCGGCGGGCAGGAAGCCCAGCAGCTCGTCGAGGCGGACGCTGACGATGCGCTCGGCCGCGTCGGCCAGGGGAGCTTCGGTATCGAGCTGCTTGATCCGCCGGGCCTTCACGACGCGTGGTTGGGGGGGCTCGGCGCCCAGGGCGACGTGGTGGCCGCGGCGTGGCGCTCTGGCGCCCCGGCGGAGGCACCGGGGGCGTCGGGCGCGGCGCCGCTGCTCGCCGTCCCAGCGGCGACGACCAGACCCTCGAGGCGCCCGGCCAGGTCGTCATCGCTGACCCGGCGCAGCGCGACGGCCAGGGCCTCGTTGCCCCGGCGCTGATCGGCTCCGAAACGCTCGATCAGATGCTCGACGCCGGGGCGATCAGAGCGCGGCGCGGCATCGGCGAAGGCCTCCAGCGCGGCGATGGCGACGTCGGGATCGCGCCGCTCGCCCAGCGCGTCGGCCAGCGCCTTGACCTCGCGCAGGACCGACCGGTGTGCGTCGGGCGGAAAGCAGGGCGCGAAGATCTCGAGCACGGCCCGCAGGCGACGGGAGGCCACGCGCATGTCGTGGACAGCCTCGATGTCCTCGGTGTCGAGCACCTCGGTGCTGTGCTCGAGCAGCTCGGTGGCCCGGACCGCCACCGCGCGAGCAGCGGCCAGACGCAGGGGCAGGTCGGCTTGCAGGCCGGGGATCTGGCGTGCCTTGGCCACCTGAGGAAGGCTAGCCGGATCCGGCTCGAGACCGACAGATCCCGCGCCCGGGCCGGGACAGGCCCGTCAGAGCCGACCAGCGAGCTGGCACACCGCGCCCTCCCGCACCCCACCGCCGGCCACCTCCAGCGGCGCACCCAGCCGGCGGCCCGCGGCCTCGAGCAGGATCAGGCCGGCGGGCAGCAGACGGACGCGCTCCGGGTGCAGCCCCAGCGCGGCGGCCACCTCGGCGGCCGGGGCGGCGCACAGGCGGCCGAGCGCGGCCTCGAGGGCGACGTCGTCAAGCTGGGCGCCCACCATCCGACCCAGCGACGTGGCGCTGCCGCCGGCGGCCAGGGCGCGCGCGAAGCCACCGCCGGTCACGACGTGCAGGGCGCGTCGGCTCTCCTCGCGCAGCCCGTCGATCTCCGCTGCGCCCGGTGGGTCGCCGGAGACCAGGCGGTCGGTGAGCAGGCCCGAGCCGATGGGCAGTGACCACACCGATCCCACGGCCGGGCCGCTGGCCCCGACCCGTCCGGCCACCACCTCGGTCGAGCCACCGCCCACGTCGATTACCACGAGGGGGTCGGGCCCGGCGGGGGTGGCCAGCGTGGCCCCGGCGAAGGCCAGTCGCCCCTCCTCGGCGGCCGACAGGATGCGCAGCCCCACGCCGCAGGTGCGGGTCACGGCGGCGCACAGCTCGGCCCGGTTGGCCGCGCGGCGCAGGGCGGCGGTGCCGATCACCGCGATGCGTTCTGCGCCCAGCGCCCGGGCGCGGGCGACCTGCTCGCCGACCACCTCGGCGAGCTCGGACACCTTCGCCGCGGCCACGACACCGTCGCGGCCGGTGGCGGCGCCCAGCCGGGTGAAGACCCGCTCCTGGCCTACGGGATGGCAGGCGCGACGGCCGGCGTCGGCGACCAGAAGACGCGTCGTGTTCGACCCGATGTCCACGCAGGCGCAGCGCACCCTCCTGCCATCATCGCCGCCGTGTCGAGCCCGTACGCGATCGAGGTCTCGGGCCTGCGCAAGCGCTACGGATCCAACGAGGCGGTCCGGGGCATCAGCTTCACCGTGCAGCGTGGGGAGGTCTTCGGCCTGCTGGGCCCCAACGGCGCCGGCAAGACGACCACCGTCGAGATCCTCGAGGGCTATCGCGAGCGCAGCGCCGGGGAGGTCAGCGTGCTCGGCCACGACCCGGCGCGCCGGGAGCTGGCCTTGCGCGCCCGGGTGGGGATCGTCCTGCAGAGCTCGGGTATCTACCGCCATCTGAGCGTCCGCGAGGTGCTCGCCCACTGGGCCCGGCTCTACCCGGCTCCGCGTCAGGTTGAGGAGACCATCGCCCTCGTCGGGCTCGAGGAGAAGGCGGACGAGCGCACGCGGAGGCTCTCGGGTGGCCAGCTCCGGCGCCTCGACCTGGCCCTGGCCCTCATCGGCGACCCCGAGCTGATCTTCCTCGACGAGCCGACGACCGGCTTTGACCCGGCGGCGCGTCGCGCGGCCTGGGAGACCATCCGCGCCCTGCGCGAGCTGGGCAAGACCGTCCTGCTCACCACCCACTACCTCGACGAGGCCGAGGCCCTGGCCGACCGCGTGGCCATCATCGCCGGGGGAGGCATTCTCGTCGAGGGCCGCCCCCAGGAGCTCGGAGCGGCGAGCGGTCCCTCGGCCTACCGGGTGAGCTTCAGCGGAGCGACCGGACCCGAGGTCCACGAGACCGAGGATCCGACCGTGCTTCTGCACGAGCTCACTGCTGCCGCGCTGAGCCGCGGGCAGCGGCTCGAGGATCTGCGGGTCAGCCGCCCGTCGCTGGAGGACGTCTACCTCCAGCTCACGGCCGCGCCCGAGGCGGAGACCGGCCGGCCCGAACCCGAGCCGGCCGGTGCCGGTCGGCGCCGGAGGCGACGTGGATAGTGCCCTTGCCCTGTGCTGGCGCCAGTACCGGCTGGAGCGCCGGATGTTCTGGCGCAACCCGGCGGCGGCGTTCTTCAACTTCCTGCTGCCGTTGCTGTTCCTCGCCTTCTTCGGCGCTGTCTTCTCCTCCAGCCAGAAGGATCTGAACATCATCGTCCCGGGGATCGCCGGGATGAGCGTGATGTCGACGACCTTCGTCGCGCTGGCCTTCAACATGGTCTTCCTGCGCGAGCAGGGCGTGCTCAAGCGCGTGCGCGGCACCCCGCTGCCCGGGGGCTCCTATCTCGGCGCGCTGGCCCTCAACGCGGTGACCAACACCGTCATCCAGCTGGCCATCGTCACCGTCGCCGGCCGCGTGCTGTTCGGCACTGGCTGGCCGCGGGACGGGCTGGCGCTTGCCGTGTTCGTGGTGCTGGGGGTGGGCTGCTTCGCCGCCCTGGGCGTGGCCCTCTCCCACCTCATCCCCAACTTCGAGTCGGCGCCCGTCTACATCAACGTCGTCTTCCTGCCCACCCTCTTCGTGTCTGGAACCGTCTACGACGCGGCAAAGGAGCCGCGCTTCCTCCGCGACCTGGCCGAGGCGCTGCCCCTCAAGCACCTGATCGACGGGCTCTCGGGGGCGATGGTCCGCGGCCAGGGACTGGCCGCCCACGGCACCGCTCTGGCCGTGCTGGCCATATGGGCCGCGGCCGGGTCCATCCTCGCCGTGCGCGGCTTCTCGTGGGAGGCCCGCCGGGACTAGCAACTCAGCGTGCGCCGTCGGTAGCCTGCGGCCGAACCCGATGATCGCGCTCGTCTATGACGTCCACGGCAACCTGCCGGCCCTGGAGGCGGTGCTGGCCGACGCCGAGGCCGCCGGCGCCCAGCAGTACGTGCTCGGTGGAGACTTCGCCCTGTTCGGCGCCTGGCCCCAGGAGACAGTCGATCGGCTGCGCCGCGTGCCGGGGGCGCTCTGGATCCGCGGCAACGGCGAGCGCTGGACCGCCTTCCCGGCGGCGGCGCCCAAGGATCCCCTCGTTCAGGCGGCAATCGCCGACTGCGCCCGCGCCCTGGGCGCCGAAACGCTCGCGGAGCTGGCCGCCCTGCCCAAGGAGGTCGGTCTGCAGGGCACGCGCTTCTGTCACGGCTCGCCGATCTCCGACACCCGATCCTTCAGTACCGAGGCCGACGAGCACGACGCCGAGCTGCTGGCCGGCATGGCCGAGGGGCGGCTGGTGTTTGGCCACACCCATCTGCCCTTCCAGCGCCACGCCGGCGAGGTCGAGCTGATCAACCCGGGCAGCGTGGGTATGCCCTTCGACGGCATCCACCGGGCCAGCTACGCGCTGATGCACGGCGGCGGGCTGGTCGAGCACCGCCGGCTGGAGTACGACCATGCCGCCACGGCGGACGAGCTGCGCCGCCGCCACCCCGACGCGGCCTGGGCCGAGACGGCCGCCGGGCGCATCGAGCGCGCCGCCCTCTAACCGGCACGGGGTCCGCGGCGGCCCCGCGGCGACTCCTCACGCTGGCGCCGTCGGGCGTGGTCGGGGTCGCCGAGCTCGGGCAGCGGCCGGGGCGCGTCGAGCACCCCCGAGAACGTGTCACCGTCCCGCGCCACCCGCTCCAGCACCGCTTCGGCCTCGAAGACCAGGCACTCGGGATCGCTGGAGTCGAGGGCCCCCTCCACCTCAGCCCAGCTCACCGGGGTGGACACGGTCGGTCGCGGTCGGGCCCGCAGCGAATAGGGCGCGATGGTGGTCTTGGCCGCGTCGTTCTGGCTCCAGTCGACCAGCACCTTGCCGCCCCGCAGCTCGCGGCTCATGCGCGAGACCACGCGGTCGGGATGGGCTCGCTCCAGCAGCTCGGCGAGGGCGAGCGCGAAGCCCTTGACGCTGTCGTCGTCGGGGCCCAGCTCGATGCCGACGTAGAGCGCAAGACCCTTCGAGCCCGAGGTCTTCGGATGGGCCGGCAGCCCGAGGCGGTCCAGCGCGGCCCGGAGCCAGAGAGCCACCTCGCAGCAGTCGAGCATGTCGGCCGGCAGACCCGGGTCGAGGTCGAAGACCACCTGGGTGGGCTGCCGGGGGTTGGCGGCGCGGGCCTGGGGCTGGTGGAGCTCCAAGGCGGCGAGGTTGGCGCACCAGACGAGGGTGGGCAGGTCGTCGACGAGCAGGTAGTCGATCGTCGACGCCCCGGCGCGGGCATGACGGCCGCCGGTGGTCGGCAGAGCAACCGTGCGCACCCAGTCGGGCGCGCCCGGCGGACGATTCTTGGCGTAGAAGCCGGGGGACTCGGCGCCATCGGGAAACCGCCGCAGGGTAAGCGCGCGGCCGCGGAGGTGCGGCAGCAGGGCAGGCGCCACGCGTGAGTAGTAGTCGATCACCTGCCCCTTGGTGAAACCGGCGACCGGATAGAGCACCTTGTCGAGGTTGGTCACGCGCAGCAGCCGGCCGTCGACCTCGACCTCGGCGCGACGGCGAGCAGCAGGGTCTGAGGCGCCGAATCGGGGCATGTCCCCCAGACCGTACCCGGCCCCGCCTGCTGCCGGCGTTGAGGAGGTTTCCGGCCCCGGGGCCCGGGTATCAGGGGGGGTGTCGCCGCGCTCCGCCCCCGCGCGGCGGCACCCTTTGTCCGCGTCAGCCCGCCTTGGTCGTCCGTCCCCCGCCGCGGCCGGGGTGGGCTTTCGCTCCTGCCTCCCACCGGCCCCGCAGCCAACCCGGGGCTGCGGCCACACCCGCCGGATACCCTTGGGTCGATGGTGGGCCTCCCCGCTTGGAAGCCTCTGGCGCAAGCCTGGCTGCTCGGGTCCGAGCAGCAGCGCGACGCCAAGGCCAGCGCCGCGGCCAAGACGCGCGCCGACGCCGAGCGTCGTCTCCTGCTGCTTCTGCGGCCCTGAATGGCCGCCGCCTGGGAATACCTCGTGGCATCCTGGTCGCTCTCGACCAATCTGGAGACCAAAGGCTCCGACGCCGGACAGAGCTGGGAGGGGGAGTACCTCGTCCTGACGCCAGGAGCAACCGAGCCACAGCGGCACCCGGCCCCGATCAGCAACCCCGGTCACGCGCTGATCAACGAGCTCGGGTCCGACGGCTGGGAGCTCGTCAATGAGAGCGTCACCGAGAGCATGATCGGGACCGGCCGGGGGTGGACGGGAACCGGAAGCTTCCCCATCGCCTACCGGTGGGTGTTCAAGCGCCCCTCCTGAGCGCTCGCCGTCCCCGCCGCGACGGGGAGGAGCCGCGCCCTTCGACCCCGTAGGCGCCAGCCTGGGGGATTCGCTGCCGTGCCCAAGTAGGATCCCTGGGCATGGCGGCCGTCGCGGGCAGCGGGCACCATCTGGGTGTGGCCTCGCCGGCCGCTCCGGTCCGCCCGCCGAGCCAGGCCGAGTTCGTCGAGGCGCTGCACGCCGTCCGCCGGCGGACCCTGGCGCTGATCGACGGCATCGCCGCCAAGGATCTCGAGCGGGTGCACTCGCCGCTGATGAGCCCGTTGCTGTGGGACCTGGGTCATATCGCCGCCTTCGAAGACCTGTGGGGCAGCCACCGCCGCAGCGGGTGCCCGCTGCTGCGGGCCGACCTCGCCGAGCTCTACGACGCCTTCGAGACGCCGCGCGCCGGCCGAGGGGACCTGCCCTTCCTGCGCCACCGCGAGGCCCTGGAGTACCTCGGAGCCGTGCGCGAGCGCGTTCTGTCCGAGATCGACCATCACGGCGTGGGGACCGAGCACGAGCTCGTGCTGCGCCACGAGCAGCAGCACGCAGAGACGATGCTCCAGACCATCGAGCTGGCGCGGCTGGAGGACTTTGTCCCGCGCGCTGCACCCAGCCCTCCCGCGCGACCTCCGGTCAGGCCGGTTGGCGATGGCGGCCTGGAGCTGGTGAGCGTGCCCGCCGGCCCGTGTGAGATCGGGGCCGGGCCCGACGGCTTTGCCTACGACAACGAGCGTGGGCGTCACCGCGTCGAGCTGCCGGCCTTCTGCATTGGTCAGACCCCGATCACCAACGCCACCTGGTTGGCCTTTGCCGAGGGCGGTGGCTATCAGCGCCGAGAGTGGTGGTCGCGCGAGGGCTGGGCCTGGAAGGAGCAGTACGACATCCATGGCCCGGCGGGCTGGGGCCGCGACGGCCGGGAGTGGCGGATCGGCGGCTGGGTGCCGCTGGTGCAGGACCGTCCCGTGGTTCACGTCTCCTGGTTCGAGGCCGATGCCTTCGTCCGCGCTCACGGGGCGCGGCTGCCCACCGAAGCCGAGTGGGAGAAGGCAGCGACCTGGGAGCAGACCAGCGCCCGGGCCCGGAGCTGGCCCTGGGGGGAGACGGCCGGCGGTCCGGAGCGGGCCAACCTCGACGCTGCCGCGTGGGGCACCGAGTCGGTCACGTGCCGGCCGGGGAGCGCCTCGCCCTGTGGCTGCCTGGCCATGCTGGGCGACGTCTGGGAGTGGACGGCCAGCGAGTTCGTCGCCTACCCCGGCTTCCGAGCGCATCCCTACCCGGAGTACTCCGAGGTCTTCTTCGCGCGCGGTCACCGCGTCCTGCGCGGCGGTTCCTGGGCCACGGCGCGCGGCGCCGTCTCCCCCACCTTCCGCAACTGGGATCTCCCCGAGCGCCGGCAGATCTTCTCCGGGGTCCGGATCGCCCGCTCCGGGCGCTGATCCCGCGGGGCGACCGCCACTTCTTCCCCTCTCCCCTCCCCCGCCCCCAAGGAGACCATGACCGCCGACATCGCCACCGGCGCCGACATCCGCATCGATGCGCCCCTGACCGAGGAGGCCTCGAGCAGCCTGGCCGACGATGTGCTCGACGGGCTCACCCGGCCGTTCAAGCAGCTGCCGCCCAAGCACCTCTACGACGCCCGCGGCTCGGAGCTATTCGAGCAGATCTGCGAGCTGCCCGAGTACTACCCGACGCGCTGTGAGCGGCAGATCCTCACCCAGCGAGCCGAGGAGATCGTCGCCCGGGCCCAGCCGGCCGAGCTGGTGGAGCTCGGCTCCGGTGCCGCCGATAAGGCGCGGGTGTTGCTGGACGCCATGCGCGCCGCCGGGCGCCCGCTGCGCTACGTCCCCGTCGACGTCTCGGAGTCGGCGCTGCGTGGCTCGGCCGAGCGCCTCTGCCTCGAGTACCCCGGTCTCAGCGTGCACGGAGTCGTTGGCGATTTCGAGCGTCATCTCGACCACTTGCCCGATGCTCCGGCAGCGGGGCGGGGCGGGCGGCTGGTGGCCTTCCTGGGCGGAACCATCGGCAACTTCACCCCGGGGACCAGGCGCGGCTTCCTGCGGCGCATGGGCGCCACGCTGGATCCGGCCGACCGCCTGCTGCTTGGTTGCGACCTGGTCAAGGAGCCCGCGGTCCTCGAGGCCGCCTACAACGACGCGTCGGGCGTGACGGCGGCGTTCAACCGCAACATGCTCGAGGTGGTCAACCGCGAGCTGGCGGGCGACTTCGACCCCGGCGCCTTCGCCCATGTGGCGTTCTTCGACCGCGAGCGCGAGTGGATCGAGATGCGTTTGCGGGCGGACGCCGCGCAGACCGTCCGCATCGCCCAGCTCGACCTCGAGGTGCGCTTCGCGGCGCGCGAGGAGCTGCTCACGGAGATCTCGACCAAGTTCACACCGGAGCGACTGGAGGGCGACCTGGCCGCGGGCGGGCTGGCGTTGGAGGCCATGTGGACCGACGCCGACGGACTGTTCGCCCTGGCCCTGGCCCTGGCCCGGCCGGCGAGGTGAGCACCGCGGGTCCGGGTCGGGCGCGGCGTGCGCCCGACCCGGAAGCGGAGGGCTCTACTTCTTCTTCTTGTTGTTCTTCTTCTTGTTGTGCTTCTTGGGCAGCTTGACGTGGAGCGTCTTGGCCAGGTTGCGCTCGCAGTTGGCGAGCGACGTCGTGTACCTCGTCTTGGAGTACTTCTCCAAGAAATGCAGCGCCAAGAGCTCCTTGTGCTTGGTGTAGTTCTTGTTCTGGGACCGCCGGTGCTTCAGGCTGCCGTTGTGGGCCAGGCAGCCCTTCAGCAGCGGCTTGGCCGCCTTGGGCAGCTTCAGCGAATGGCTGACCTTCTTCTTGTGGGTCGCCGCCAGGGAGATGGTGGCGAGGCCGCCGATGGCGCAGATCGAGAGCGCCATGGCGAGCCAGAACGAGGCGCGCTTGAGCACGAGGCAACGGCTCCTTTGGTTCGAGGGGTTCCCAGCGTAACCACCTTGGCGCGTGCGAGTTGCGGTCGGGCGCGCGAAACTGCCCGGACCGGTGATCGCCGACCTGGTCAGCTGGAACGTCAACTCGCTGCGCGCGCGGTTGCCCCGCGTGCTCGAGCTGCTGGCCGAGCATCGTCCCGACGTGCTCGCGCTGCAGGAGACCAAGTGCGGGCCCGATGACTTCCCGGCGGCCGAGCTGGCCACGGCGGGCTATCGCTGCACGACCCACGGCAACGGGCACTGGGCCGGGGTCGGCCTCTGCCTGCGGGCCGACCTCGAGCTGGATGAGGTGCGCCGCGGGCTGCCCGGTGAGCCCGCGCCCGCTCAGGCCCGCTGGGTCGAGGCCGAGGTGGAGGGCGTGCGCGTGATCAGCGTCTACGTGCCCAACGGCCAGGCGGTCGGCTCGCCGGCCTTCGCCGACAAGCTGGCCTTCCTTCGTGCGGCGGCCGCCCGGCTGGGTGAGCTCGCCGGCGCGCCTCTGGTCCTGCTGGGAGATCTCAACGTTGCCCCGGCCGACGTCGACGTCTATGACCCCGACGCGTTCGTGGGGGCCACCCACGTCACCATCGCCGAGCGCGCGGGACTGAACGCCCTGCTGGCCACCGGCCTGCGGGATGGCTACCGGGTGCTGCACCCCGACGAGCCAGGCTTCACCTGGTGGGACTACCGGCAGGGGCACTTCCACCGCGGGCTGGGCATGCGTATCGATCTCGCGCTGCTCTCCGAGGGGCTCGCCGACCGCCTGGAGAGTTGCCAGATCGACCGCGGCTACCGAAAGGGACAGCGCCCGTCGGATCACGCGCCCCTGCTCGTTGCCCTGCACTGAGCGGGACTGACCGGCTCGTCGCCCGGCAGGGAGGATCCTCTAGGGTCCGGGGGCGATGTCCCGGCCCGGACCGCTTCACGCCCTGCTGAGCCTGCTGTTCTGCGGCTCGGGCGTGCTGCACTTCACCCACACTCGCCGCTACGAGCGGATCGTGCCGCCCTACCTGCCCGCCCGCCGCGAGCTGGTGCTGGTCAGCGGGGCGGCGGAGATCGCCGGGGGGGCTGGGCTGCTGATCTCCGCCCTGCGGCGCCTGACGAGGCCCGGGCTGGTCGCGCTGCTCCTCGCAGTCCTCCCGGCCAACGTACAGATGGCCATCGACCCCAAGGGCACCGGCGCCAGCGGTGTCCCACGCTGGTTGCTGTGGGCCAGGCTGCCGCTTCAGGGCCTGCTGGTGGCCGGCGTGCTGCGGGCCACGGCCGAGCCCGACGAGTGAGCTCGCCCGCCGGGACCGGGACGGCAGCCGGGGATCCAGAGCTCGCCGCTACAGCCTGGGACCTCGAGGAGCTGGTCGACGGCCAGGGTGCAGACGGCGTCGACACGATCCTGGACGAGGCCGACCGCCGGGCCGAGGCGTTCTCCGCCGCATATGCCGGCCGGCTGGGCACCCTGGACTCCGACGCCCTGCGCACGACGATGGAGGAGCTGGCCACCGTCCACGAGCTGATCGGGCGAGTCGGCAACTACGTGCACCTCCGCTTTGCCGCCGACACCGCCGATCCGGCCAACGGCGCCCTGCTGGCGCACGTGCAGGAGCGGGCCACGGCGGTCGAGACCCGACTGCTGTTCTTCGACTTGGAGTGGGCGGCGCTGGACGAGGCGCAGGCCGAGGCGCTGCTGGCCGATCCGGGCCTGGTGTTCTGTGCCCATCATCTGCGCCAGACGCGTCGCTACCGCCCCCACCTGCTCTCCGAGCCCGAGGAGAAGCTGATGAGCGAGAAGTCGCTCACCGGCGCCAGCGCCTGGAGCCGTTTGTTCGAGGAGCTGACCGCCTCGCTCGAGGTCCGGCTGGCCGACCGGCCCGAGCCTGTCGCCCTGGACACGGCGCTGAGCCGGCTCGCCTCGCCCGAGCGCCACGTGCGCCGCCAGGCCGCCGAGGGCGTCACCGAGGCGCTCGCGCCCGGCCTGCGCACCCGCGCCTTCGCCCTCAACACGCTGCTGGCCGACAAGGCCATCGACGACCGCGTGCGCAACTACCCCCACTGGCTGGCCAGCCGCAACCTGGCCAACGAGGCGTCCGACGCTTCGGTGGCCGCGCTGGTGGAGGCGGTCCAGGGGCGCTACGAGCTGGCCCGGCGCTGGTACCGGCTCAAGACCCGGCTGCTGGGGCTCGGCCAGCTCGCCGACTACGACCGCATGGCGGCGGTCACCGCCGACGAGGAGACGATCGGCTGGGCCGAGGCGCGGGAGCTGGTGCTCGACGCGTACGGGTCCTTCTCCGCCGAGCTGGGCGGCGTGGCCCGACGCTTCTTCGCCGAGCGGTGGATCGACGCCCCACCCCGGCCGGCCAAGCGGGGGGGCGCGTTCTGCGCCTACACGGTGCCCTCCGCCCATCCCTACCTCCTGCTCAACTACAACGCGCGGCGGCGCGACGTGCTGATCCTCGCCCACGAGCTGGGCCACGGCGTCCACGCCGCCATGGCCGCCCCGCGCGGTGTCTTCCACCAGCACACGCCCCTGACGCTGGCCGAGACGGCCTCGGTGTTCGGCGAGACGCTGGTCTTCTCCAGGCTGCTGGAGCGGGCTGGGGATCCCGCGTCGCGGCTGGCGCTGCTGGCCGAGAGCATCGAGGGCTCGATCGCCACCGTTTTTCGCCAGGTGGCCATGAACCGCTTCGAGGATGCCGCGCATCGCGCCCGGCGCGATGAGGGTGAGCTCTCGGTGGCGCGCATCGGCGAGCTGTGGGTGGACAGCCAGACCGATCTGCTCGGCGACACGGTGCAGGTGACCGAGGGCTACCGCTCGTGGTGGTCCTACGTGCATCACTTCGTCGCCGTTCCCGGCTATGTCTACGCCTATGCCTACGGGCAGCTGCTGGCCCTCTCGGTGTTTCGCCGCTACGAGGAGGAGGGGGCCGGCTTCGTGCCCGACTACCTGCGCCTGCTCGCCGCGGGCGGGTCGGCGCCGCCGGAGGAGCTGGGCCACATCGTCGGCGTCGATCTGGCCGACCCGGGGTTCTGGGACGCCGGCCTGGCGCTGGTCGAACGCCAGCTCGAGGCGGCCGAGCGCGCCGCCACCGACGCCGGACGGCTGTAGGGGGCGCGGTGGCGGAGCCGCCGCGCGGGCGGCGACACCGGCTGCTGCGCCTGATCGGCGCGGTCGTCGGCATCGGCCTGGCCGCGCTCGCGGTCAACGTCCTGCTCGCCAACAAGGACGAGCTCGTGGGCGCCTTCGACACGCTGTCGGACCCTTCGGGGGGTTGGCTGGCCATCGCCATCGGGGCCGAGCTGGGCTCCTTCGTGCTCTATGCGCTCGCCGAGCGCGTCCTGCTGCGCTCAAGCAATGCCCCGGTCGGCCTCACCGCCCTGACCGGGATCTCGATCGCCGTCCAGGCGCTGGGCAACTGCCTGCCCGGCGGTCAGACGGTGGCGACCCTGCTCGGCTTCCGCGAACTGCAGCGGCGACGGGTGGACGAGGGCCTGGCGCTGTGGATGATCGTCGTCGTCGCCGCGCTGTTCCCAGCGACGCTGGCGATCCTCGCCGTCGTCGGGGTCCAGGTGGCCGGGGGCGAGGGTCCGGCATCGGGCACGCGACTTGCCGCGTATGCGCTGCTCGGCGTGCTCGCCCTGCTCGCCGTCGTCGGTGCGGTGCTCTGGCGCCGGGGGGTGCTTGACCGGGCCTGGCGCCGGGTCCTGCGGGCGGGCGCGCGGAGCCTGGGGCGCCGGCGCCAGGACGGATCCACCGACCAGTGGCGACTGGGCCACGTCTCTCCCGGCCCATGGGGATGGGCGGCGGTGACCGCCCTGCTGGCGGGAGCCTGGTTAGCCGACTGCGCCTGCCTGGCGGCCGCCTTCGCCGCGGTGGGAGCGCCGGTGCCGTGGCGAGGCCTGCTGCTGGCCTACTGCGCTGGTCAGCTCGCCGCCCTGCTGCCCATCACCCCGGGGGGCCTCGGCCTGGTCGAGGGCAGCCTCACCCTCGCGCTGGTGGCCTACGGCGGTGGCCAGGAGCAGACGCTGGCCGCCGTGCTTCTCTACCGCCTGGTGAGCTTCTGGGGCGTGACGGCAGCCGGGGTGGGCGCCTATGCCGCCGTGCGGGCGACCGCCCCTCGGCGCCGGGTGGAGAAGCACGTGAACGAGCGCTCACCCATCGCACCGGAGCCGGTCGGATGAGCGCGCGCCCCGGAGCCTGGGCGATCAGGACGCGCACGGTCGCGCTGGCCTGCGCCGGGGTGGCGGGGCTGGCGGGCGCGTCTGGGTGCTCGGGCGTGCACCTCAGCCACCCCGGCCGGACCGCGGCGTGTGCCCAGGCGCTCCCCGCCGCCTTCTCGACCGTTCACTCGCGTGGGCGCCTGGTCGGCTTCCGCGTCGTGCGCCGCCGCAGTGACCTGCGGACGCTGTACCTCGCCCTCGGCGCCCGGGCGGACTCGGGCGCTAGAACCGCCCCGGGAGCAGTGACCCGGCCCAAGCGACGGCTCCATCAGCCACGTCCCCAGGTCATTCCCCTGGCCGCTGCGCCTGGGACGCCTCCTCCCCGCGGCCCGCTCGCGCAGCCCGCCCGGGCGGTCTGCCTCGCGGTCTTCCAGGGCCGCTACGACGCCCGGGACGCGGCCGGCGCGCCGCCCGGCGACCGCGGGCGCTACGCCGTGCTGATCATCTTCATCCGTCACGCCGCCGTGATCCGCACCCGACTCATCGACGTCCTCCCCGTCCCGGTGCGCCGCCTGCTGTAGGAGCCGGGCGGCCCGGGCTTCCGCGTCGTCGGGGCGCATCCGTCCACCCCAGGCGGCGAACTTGCTCGCGGAGTACGCGCCGGTCCCGGCCGCGGCCGGCGGTACTGGCGACATTGACCAGCGCACTGGGCGCGCCGGCGCGCAGCAGGGGCAGCAAGGCCTCGGTCAGCCCTCCCCGATGCCCGCTGAGGCACCGGTCACGGGGGAACCGGCGGCTCGGGCACGAGCGGGCGAGCATACGGGGCCGTCGGCGGCGGGGTGGTGGTCCACCGGCCCCACGAAGACCACCGCTGACCTCCGGGCCCCGACGCGACCAGCGCCCCGGCGCCCCATGGTCAGTCGGATCATCACGGTCGACCCGGCCCCGCCGCCGGCGCCGCTTCCCCCGCCGACCGCCAAGACGACAACGGGCCGGCGAAGCCTGCGCCGCTGTCGGACGGTGACCGTCCTTCGGCGCGTCCACGGCCACCGCCGGCGGGTCCGCGTGCGGCGTTGCGCGACCGCCCGGCGCCGGGCCACCCATCACCGCCGCACCCCGACACGTCGGCACAAGCGTTAGCGCGTGCGCGCTGCGGCTGGACAGGCGGTCAGCGTGGCCGACCGCGAGCCCGGGACGGGGGGGAACTCTGGTATCGTTGTATGTACAACGACTAGTCGGCCCGGAAGGCAGGCGCCATGCATCTGGACGGGATTCACCACGTCACCGCCATCACCGGAGATGCCCCGCGCAACGTGGACTTCTACACGCGGGTGCTGGGCCTGCGCCTGACGGCCAAGACCGTCAACCAGGACGACCCCAGCGTCTATCACCTCTTCTACGGCGACGAGCTGGCGCGGCCCGGCGCCGACCTCACGTTCTTCGAGTACCCGGGCGCCGCTCCAGGCCGCCCCGGCGCCGGCATGGTGCACCGCGTGGTCTGGCGACTGGGCTCGAGCGATGCGCTCGACTTCTGGGCCGACCGACTGAGCGCCGAGGGGGTGGCCGCCGAGAGCCAACACGCAACCCTGCGCTTCGCCGACCCCGAGGGCCTGGGCCACGAGCTGGCCGTCAGCGCCGTGGAGGATGCCCCGCTGATCGCCGATCATCCCGAGATCCCGGCCGAGCTGGCGCTGCGGGGCTTTGATGGGGTGCGGGCCTACGGCCAGGACCCCGGGGGCACAGCTGCCGTCCTGGAGGGGCTGATGGGTGCCCAGCCCGATGCCGACGGGAGATGGGAGCTGCGCGGCGAGCGCCGCGGCGGGTGGATCGCCGTCGACCCCCCGCCCGAGCAGCCCGGGCGCCAGAGCGCCGGCACGGTGCACCACGTCGCCTGGGCCACGACCGACGCCGAGCAGCCGCGCTGGCTGGAGCGCCTGCGCCGGGCCCGCGTGCCCAACAGCGGCATCATCGACCGCCACTACTTCCACTCGGTGTACTTCCGCGAGCCCGGCGGCGTCCTGTTCGAGCTGGCCACCGAGGAGCCGGGGTTCACCGTCGACGGCCCGGTGGAGGAGCTGGGCCGCCGCATCATCCTCCCGCCCTGGCTGGAGGCCCAACGCGCAACGGCCGAGGCGCGCCTGACGCCCCTGCCCGATCCGCGCGCCGACTGGGTCTCGAGCGGGTAGCCGCGGGGCGGTGCGTCGTGGAGACGGTGGGAATCAAACCGATCTCCGCGGCTTCGCGCTACCTCGAGGTCAAGGACCCGTGCCCCGTCCATGACGGCGGGCAGTGGCACCTGTACGGGAGCGGGATCACCGGACCAAACCGGTTCGAGATCCTGCACGCCACCGGCCCGTCGCTGGACGGGCCGTGGCGCCTGGGCAATCCCGTGGCACTGGCCGCCGGGCTCTCGGGCGGCTGCCTGGCCGCGCCGGGGGTGATCGCGGAGGGCTCGACCCACCATATGTTCCTGCAGACGGAGTACAACGTCTTCGACGGGTCCATCGAGCACCTGGTCTCGGGCGACGGCGGCGAGACCTTCTGCCACGCCGGCACCGCGTTGAGGTCGCTGGCGAGGACCGAGGAGGCGGGAATCTACGACCCCCATCCGGCCGAGATCCATGGCGAGCGCTACCTCGTCTACTCGGCCTTCAGCGCCGTCGGCGAGGCGGACCTCCACCTGGCCCACAGCCGCACCGGCGACTGGCACGGCCCATGGGGCCGACTCGGGCCAATCCTGCGTCACGAGGACGTCGAGTTCCACAACCAGCGCGGCGACGACGGCTACGAGTGGGGCCTGGAGGGTGCGCAGCTGCTCGAGCTGCCCGACGGTCGCGTCCTGCTCAACGCCGTGTGCTTCCTGCCCGAGGGTAGCCCCGGTTCCCGCCAGCGCGTCTTCTTTGGGATCGCGCCCGACGTCCGCGGCCCCTATGCGCTGCGCGGCCCGCTCATTCCGCCCGTCGGCGGTGAAGGATGTGGTGAGAACGGACACGCCAGTGCCGTCATCGCCGGCAGCTCAGTTGTGCTGTTCTTCCAAGAGCGCGACGCCGGCGATGGAGTCTGGCGCTACGCCCTCACCCGGATCCCGCTCGCCGAGCTGGGGGCCTGAGCGACCCTGAGCGACCCCAAGCATCTGAGGCGCAAGACGACCGCGCGGCGGTCGACCGCGCGGCGGCCCGCCGCGCTCAGTCTTCCCGCTCAAGGGGCCGACTACTGCCTTGGAGTGGAGACGGTGGGAATCGAACCCACGTCCGCGATCGCGTATGGAACAGCGTCTACGAGCGTAGCCGGCGCTCTGTTCTCGCCCTCCGCTCGCCTCGCCGGCGGGGTTGCGGAGGGCCAGCCCCCTGAAATGTCCCCGGATCGGCGAGGGCTGACCTCACCGGGTGAGCCCGCTATCTGATTCGGCGATCCCCGCCGCGGGCTGCGGGGGGCCGAACCTCACGGCTTAGCTACTGCTAAGCGGCGAGGGCGTACTCGTGAGAGTCCGCACGTATGGTTTTCCGGCGGATTTACGAGGCCAGCCGGAACCTCGGCTCGCAACTGCCCCCACGGTTCGATCACGTCGAAGCCTGTCGTCCCCTGGAAGCGGCCTTCATTCTACTCGGCCCGCGCTCGCCGTAGCACCGCGGCTGGGGCGCAGGCTACCCGCGGGCCCCGGTGACCCGCCCTGCGACAATCGAACCGTGACCCCCGATCCCGAATGGGTCAGCCCGTTGGGTTCGCCGCCCGCCCCCCCGGGTTCCGGGGGCCCTGTACCCACGGGCCTTCCCGGTCCGTCGCCGACCGGGCTGCCCCGAGGCGAACCCGACGGCTCACCTTTCGCGCCCCCGCGGCGTCCGCTGCGCAACCGGATCACCGGTGCTCTGGCCGTCATCGGGGTGACCATCGCCAAGTTCAAGGCGCTGCTGCTGCTGCTGCCCAAGGTCAAGCTGCTGGCCACCTCCGGGTCAGCGCTGGTCTCGATCGCCGCCTACAGCTTCATCTTCGGCTGGCCGTTCGCGGTGGGCTTCGTCGCCCTGCTCTTCGTGCACGAGATGGGGCACGTCTTCGAGCTGCGCCGGCAGGGGATCCGCGCGACGGCCCCGATGTTCATCCCCTTCCTCGGCGCCTACATAGGCGCCAAGTCGCTGGGCGACAACGCGCTGACCGAGGCCAAGGTCGGTCTGGCCGGACCGATCCTGGGCTCGCTGGCCGCCGGAGCTGTCGCGGTGCTGGGCGATGTCGAGCACTCGGACCTGCTGTTGGCCCTGGGCTACACCGGCCTGTTCCTCAACCTGTTCAACCTGGTGCCCGTCAGCCCGCTGGACGGGGGACGAGCGATGGCGGCTATGGCCCCGGCCATGTGGATCGTCGGCCTGCTGATGCTCATCGCCTTCGCCATCATCTTCCCCAACCCGATCATCCTCCTGTTCATCCTGGTGGGCTTCTTCGACGTCCGCCGACGGCTGCGGGCCCGGCGGGAGGGCGGACCTGAGCAGGAGGCCTACTACCGGGTGCGCCCGCGCGACAGGCTGCTCGTCGGCGCCGTCTACCTCGGGCTGATCGCCGCGCTGGCCTTCGGCATGCACGCGGCCTACGTGACCCGGACCTTCAACTAGCCGCGGCCAGCCCGTCTCGACGGAGATCGCGTTCAGAGCAGGCGTCGAGCGCTCCGGGATCGGCCCGCGGTTGTGGGCGACTGACTCGGCCCCCGCGGTTCCGCGCCAGCGACCGTCGCAGGCCATACGCTGTGCGCCATGGCCCAGTCCGCCGGACGTCCCTATCCGCCGCCCGCCCACAGCGAGCCGGCGGTTTACGCGCAGGCCGCGGTGCTGGTCGCCATCGCCCTCCAGCTGCTGCTGCCCGAGCGGCTCACGGTTGGACCGGCCTGGTTGCTGCCGGTGCTCGAGGGGGCCCTGCTGATCGGGCTGCTGGTCGCCACCCCGCGGCAGCTGGAGTCCGAGCATCCCGTTCGCCGGCGGGCGGCCCTGGGAATGACCGCGATGGTCAGCGCGGCGAACATCACCTCGCTCATCCTCCTCAGCCACGAGCTGCTGCGCCACGGCTCCCCCAACGGCCATGAGCTGATCACCTCGGGGGCCCTCATCTGGCTCACCAACGTCATCATCTTCGGTCTCTGGTACTGGGAGACCGACCGCGGCGGGCCGGGCAAGCGGGCCGCCGGAAAGGACGAGCCCCCCGACTTTTTGTTTCCCCAGATGAGCGACGACCGCATCGAGCCGGCGGCATGGCGCCCTGCGTTCGTCGACTACCTCTACGTGTCGTTCACCAACGCCACGGCATTCAGCCCGACCGACACGATGCCGCTGTCCCCCATCGCCAAGAGCATCATGACCGTGCAAGCGCTCGTCTCGCTGGTCACCATCGGCCTCGTCGTCTCCCGGGCGGTGAACATCCTGGGATAGGCCGCCTCCGGACTCAGCGCCCGACGTCGCGCAACGCCCGCTGGATCTCGCGCTGCTGGTCCTTGGCCTTGAGCGACTGGCGCTTGTCGTAGGCGTCCTTGCCCCGGGCCAGCGCAACCTCGACCTTGGCGCGGCCGCCGGAGAAGTACATCCGGGTTGGGACCAGGGTGAAGCCGCGCTCGTTGACCTTGGCCGCCAGGCGCTCGAGCTCCCGGCGGTGGGCCAACAGCTTGCGCGGACGTTCGGGCTCGTGGTTCTCGCGGGACGCTGGCGCATAGGCAGGGATGTGGACGTTGTGCAGCCACAGCTCGCCGTCGCTGAGCGACGCGTAGGCGTCCATGAGCTGCACGCGCCCCTCCCGCAGCGACTTGACCTCGCTGCCCTGCAGCGCCATGCCGCACTCCAGACGGTCGAGCAGGTGATAGCGGTGGGCCGCGCGTCGGTTGCTGGCCACGTCACCGGAGGCGGCCTTGCGCTTGGCGGTCTTGGCCATAGGCCGAGCCTAGAGCCCGGCGTCGCGCCTCACCCGCGACTTCCTGCGCAGCGTCCCGCTCGCGCTGACCCCGAGGGACAGTGGTGGCGACGCGTGACAGTCGTGCGCTCCGTCCCGGAGCGGGTCGCCCGGGGGGCGAGTGGGACCCAGAGCATGACTCCGACCCGCGGAGACCCTCACCCGCCCGCCGGATACAGATCCACCCGCCCCCGCGGTGCGTCGACGCGTCCGACCTCGACCTCCACGCCATCCCCCAGCCGCACCGTTCCCCCACCCCGGGCCCCACGCAGCACCGTCCCCTCCTCGTTGAGCTCCCACCAGTCGCCGCGCAGCCGACGCACGGGGAGGAACCCCTCGAACCCGCCCTCGGCGCCAAAGGCGACGAACGCCCCGGCCCCGATCAGCCCGACCACCTCGCCCTCCCAGCTCCGGCGCCAGTCCCCGGTGGCCAGGCGGCGCTCCAGCAGCAGGCAGCGGGCGAGGTCGTCGGCGTCGCGCTCGACGAGGGCGGCATCGCGCTCGCGCTGGGACGCCCACGCGCCGCCCTCGGCCAGGGCGGAGGCCTCGGGCGCCAGCTCCCCGCCCCCCACGGCGGAGAGCAGCGCGCGATGGCAGACCAGATCCGGATAGCGGCGAATGGGCGAGGTGAAGTGGCAGTAGCGCGGTGATCGCAGCCCGGCGTGGCCGAGGTTGCGCGGCTCATAGCGCGCCTGCTTGAGCGAGCGAAGGACAAGGCTGGTCAGGGCCCGGCGGCCTCGTCCGGTCCGGCGGACGTGGGCGTCCACGGCCTGGGAGAGCTCACCGGCCGCCTCCTCGGCCTGGGAGGGCGACAGGGTCTCGGGGAGCGGCGGGGTGGCCACCTCCAGGGATGCAAGCTGGGCGGCAAGGCGCTGCATGGCCGCCGGCTCGGGGCGCTCGTGGACCCGGTAGAGCGCCGGGATCCCGCGCTGCTCGAGCAGGGTGGCCACCTGTTCGTTGGCGGTGATCATGAGCTGCTCGATGAGGCTGTGCGACTCGGTCGCCGCCGCCGCCGCCAGGCCGACCACCGCACCGGCGTCATCGAACTGGAACTCCGGCTCAGAGCTCTCGACGGTCAGGGCACCGCGGGCCCGGCGCGAGGCGGCCAGGGCCGCCGCCGCCTCGCGGGCCACGACCAACGGGGTCGCCCAGGGCTCCTCGGCGCGCTCGGCACCCGAGAAGATCCGGTCCACCCGGTCGTAGTCCAAACGGACGTCGGAGACGATCAGCGAACGATGAAAGGCGGCGCGGAGGACTGAAGCCCCCTTCAACACCATCTCCACCGTCACCGCCGGACGCTCGCGTCCGGGCACCAGGGAGCACGCCTCGTTGCTCAGCGGGCCCGGAAGCATCGGCTCCACGAGTCCCGGCACGTAGACGCTGGTGCCGCGACGGGAGCCCTCCTCGTCGACCGGGGAGCCGGGAGCCACGTGGGCGGCGACATCGGCGATGTGCACCCAGACGCGCCATCCATCCTCCCCCTCCAGCGCCTCGGCCGAGATGGCGTCGTCGAAGTCGCCGGCGCTGGGCGGATCGATGGTGAAGGTGGCCAGCCACCGCAGGTCGTGCCGGTCACCGGGATCCTCGGCCATCCGCTCGGCGGCAGCGCGGGCGGCGTGCTCGACCTGGGGCTCGAAGCGACGGGCGAGGCCCCGGTCCAACAGCAGGCCCTCGAGCAGGTCGCGCGCCACGGCGGGATCCCCGATCGACCGCAGGACCCGCGCGCCCCCGCCGCCGCCGCGCGCCGGCTCCACCAGCACCAGCGCACCAGCGCCGGCGTCCCGGGGCCGGGCCACGGTCACCCGCCCGGAGCGCTGGAAGATCGGGGTCACCGACCAGAACCGGCCTCGCCGCTCGAGCACCCCGACCCAGCGACGGGTCAGCGGCTCGTGGGGGGCGCGACCGCCCGGGGGGCTCACCGCAGCTTGGAGGCGACCGCGCGCAGGGCAGCGTCCAACGCCGGATCGTGGCCCCCGGAGGGGACGGCGCCGACCACCACGTCGGGCTGGACGCCGGCCCCCTGCTTGACCCCACCGCCGCCGAGATTGCGTCCGTTGGGGGTGAAGTACTCACCCACGGTGATGTCCATGGCCCCCCCGTTGGAGAGGGGAACGACCTCCTGGAAGACCCCCTTGCCGAACGTGTGGGTGCCCACCACGGTGGCTCGGTGGTGGTCCTGCAGCGCGGCGGTGACGATCTCCGAGGCCGACGCGGTGTTGGCATCGACCAGCACGGCGACCGGGACCGAGGTGGGGATGGCATCGCCGACCGCGGTGTAGACGTGGCGAGGGCGGGTGCGCCCGTCGGTGGTGACGATCGTGCCCTCGGGGATGAAGGTCGAGGCGACGAGCACCGCCTCGTCCAGCAGCCCGCCACCGTTACCACGGAGATCCAGGACGATGCCCCGGGCGCCTTCCGACAAGCGCCGGTCGATCGCCTCGCGCACCTGGCCGTGGACCCCGGCGGCATTGAAGCTGCTCAGCTGCACCCAGGCCAGCTTGTGGCCGGCGACGGTGCGCATCTCTGACTGGACGAGGGGCGCGACGACCTCGGCCCGCCGGAGGGTGACGATGCGCTGGCGGGCGCCGGTGGCCACGGTGAGGGTCACCGGGGTGTCGGCTGGGCCCTTGATCAGTCCCGTGTCTTCCTCGGCGGTCTTGCCCTTCAGGGCGGTGCCGTTGACGGCCACGATCAGATCGCCGTCGTGGATCCCGCCCCGGGCCGCCGGTGTGTCCGCGTACACGTCAAGCACCCGCAGCCCCAGGGGGTCAGCCTCGACGGCCAGCCCGACGCCGGCGAAGCGGCGACCATGGAGCGGGTCGTTGAACGCCTTGAAGTCCGCCGGGCTGAAGTAGTTGGAGAAGCGGTCGCCCAGACTGGCCACCACCCCGGAGAGCGATGCATCGCTGAGCACCCTGGGGTCGAGCTTGCGGAAGTAGTCGCGCTCGAGCAGGGCCAACCCCTCCTCGTAGGTCGGGTTGGCCGGCTTCTGCACGAGCGCGTCACGCAACGGTCCGGGCAGCGCGTCGGGGTGGCCCCCGAGGAGGATGCCGACCACCAGCATGACCGGCAGCAGCACGACGAGCAAAGTGGTGAATGGATCGAGAGGCCGGCGGGTCATGGGGTGCGCGCGGAATCTGGGCGCGGAGGAACCCGGGCCACCGGCCCAGCCTAACGAGGGCCCGCCGGCGGGCCCGCAGGCCCGAGCGCGCGGGCGCCGGGACTCAGACCCGCAGGAAGCGGCGCAGCGACAGGCCCGAGCCCGCGGCCGACACGCCGACGCTGGCGGTGGCCAGGATGGCCACCAGGATGCCGAAGTTGACGGTCTTGGGCGTGGCGATGAGCCGGAAGCTCGAGGCCAGCGGGTCGATGAGCGCGAACTTGCCCGCCGCGAGCAGGACGATGGCCAGCAGGCCACCCACCGCTCCCACGGCCACTCCCTCGATGATGAACGGCCAGCGGATGAACCAGTCGGTGGCCCCGACCAGCTTCATGACCTCGACCTCCCGGCGCCGAGAGAACAGCGACAGGCGGATGGTGTTGGCCACCAACAGGATCGAGGCGACGACCAGCAGCCCGGCGAGCAGGCCCATGCTGAGCTTGATCACCCGGGTCGCCGAGACGATCTTCGTCGTTTCGTCGCGGCGGTTGCGCACCTGGTCGATCGACGGGTCGGCTGCCGTTGTCCCGCCTCCGGCACTGGCCAGGAGGAGGCTGCTGCGGATGGCGTCGATGCTGGCGGCGCTGTCGGGGGTGACGTGGAAGGTGTCGGGCAGCGGGTTGGAGCCCAGCAGCTGGAAGGCACCCGGGTTGCGCTGCTCCTCCTGCTTGAGGGCTGAGTCCTTGGAGACGAACTGGACATGTCTGACGTGGGCCACCTTCCGCGGGTTGGTGAGCAGCCCGTAGACGCGCTGGACGTCGCGTGGGCTGTCGTTCGGCCTCAGGTAGACGTCGAGCAGGAGCTTGCCCCGAACCTCGTTGGCCGCCCCGTTGGTGGCTTGCACCACGGGAATGAAGACGCCGAGCACGAGGGTGGTGACCAGGATGGTGGCCAGGGCGGCAAACGACGGCGCGGCGTTGCGCCGCAGAGAGCGCGATGCCTCGCGCAGGAAGAAGCCGGGGTTCACCGGTCGGGCCGGGGAGGCCGGATGGTGGGCGTCGAGCTGCCCCTCGCGGTACGCGAGCGATCGTGGCGGCCCCGGGGGCCGGGAGCGGGTCGCGGGGCGGGGCGGGGCTCGACGGGACCCGACGCGGGCGCTCGCGGCGGGATCGGCGGGCGGGCCATGGCCGCTGCCCGATCGACGTCGGGCCGCGAGGCCAGGTCGGCGCGCAGACGGGCCGCGAACTCGCGCGTCGTCTCGTCGCGGGCGGCGTAGAGCCCCGTCGCCTCGTCGCGGACGATTCGCCCGGCGTCGAGCTCGATGACCCGGCGTCGCATCTTGTCCACCATCCCAGAGTCATGGGTGGCGACCACCACCGTGCTGCCAGTGCGGTTGATGCGGTAGAGCAGCTGCATGATCCCGATCGAGGTCTCGGGGTCGAGGTTGCCGGTGGGCTCGTCGGCCAGCAGCAGCGGCGGGTGGTTGACGAAGGCGCGCGCCACCGAGACGCGCTGCTGCTCGCCACCGGAGAGCTGGTCGGGATAGTGGTGAAGCTTGGTCGACAGCCCGGTCAGGCGCAGGACGTCGGGAACCTTCGTACGGATCTGGCGGCGTGACTGCCCGGTCACCGACAATGCGTAGGCGACGTTGTCGTAGACCGTCCGGTTGGGCAGCAGCTTGAAGTCCTGGAAGACGACTCCGACGTTGCGTCGGTAGAACGGGACCTTGCCGCGCTCGATCTGGGCCAGCTCGTGGCCGGCGACGCGGATGTGACCCTCGGTGGGCTCCAGCTCCTTGATGAGCAGGCGCATCAGCGTCGACTTGCCCGATCCGGTGGAGCCGACAAGGAAGACGAACTCTCCCCGCTCGATGGTGAACGTCGCCTGCTCCACGGCGGGGTCGGTGCGCCCGTAGCTCTTGGAGACGCCCCGGAACTCGATGACCGGAGTCCGAACGCCGACCGGGCCCCGTTGGGGGGCGCGCGGCTTGGGCGGCTCGACGCGGGCGCCGGGGGCGCGCAGCGCCGCCGGCGGGGGCACGGGGCGGCGGAATCGGCGGGTGACTCGTCGGGTGGCCATGGGCGGAGCCGGACGGTAGCTGCAGTCCGGCGTGCCGGGTGCAAGGGCTCCTGCAGCCGCTATCGTCGCCCGCCGGATGCCGGCCGTCTCCGTCTCGACGCTCCCCAACGGCCTGCCCCTGCACCGGGTGGCGCTGGCGGGAACGCGGGCCATCACCGTGCTCGTCGCCTTCGACGCCGGCGCCCGCACCGAGCGCGCCGAGGAGAACGGGATGGCCCACTTCCTCGAGCACCTGGTGTTCAAGGGAGGGGAGAAGTTCTCCCACTACCGCGACGTCAACGAGACGGCCGAGCGCCTGGGCGCTGTGCTCAACGCCTACACCTCCCATGACCTCGTGGCCTTCCACATCACCGCCCGGGCCGAGGCGACTGAGCCGGCCATCGACCTGCTCACCGATTTCGTCGGCCGGCCACGAATCGATGCGCAGGAGCTCGAGCGCGAGCGGGGGGTGGTCATCCAGGAGATCGCCCGGGCTCAGGACCAGCCCTCGACGGTGGCCGAGATGCTCATCGACCGCGCCGTGTTCGCCGAGCACCCGCTCGGGCGTCCCGTCCTGGGCCCGCCCGAGCACCTGAACAGCTTCTCCCGCGAGGCCATCGTCGCCTTTCGCGAGCGTCGCTGGGCCGGGGCCCGGGCTGGCGCCTTCCTCGTCGGCAACCTGGAAGGGCTGCCCGCCGACGAGAAGCTGGCCGAGCTGTTTGGCCGCTTCCCCAGCCTGCCCGAGCCAGCGCCCTACGAGTCAGCGCCCGCCGTCGTCCCGCGGACGATGGTGGCGCCGCGCGAGTCCAACCAATCGCACCTGCGGATGTCCTACCGTCCCCCCATCGATGTTGACGACATCGAGCAGCGGGCCACCCTGGCCGTCTACACCACGCTGCTCGGAGGGTCCATGGGCTCGCGCCTGTTCGACGAGATCCGCGAGCAGCGGGGGCTGGCCTACACCGTGGGCGCGGCCGCGCACGCCTACGCCGACGTCCCCGTGCTCCAGCTCGCCGCGGGCCTGGAGTCGGCCAAGTGCGTCGAGGCCTACGGGCGGATGCGCGAGATCGTCGTCGAGCTCGCCCGGGACGGTCCTACCGAGGACGAGGTGATCCGCGCTCGAGCGCTGGCCGCCGGTCGCCAGATCCTGGCCTTCGAGAACACCGGGGCGGTCGCGCGGCACGCGGCCCAGACCTCCATCGTGTGCGGCGAGGAGATCGACCCCGATCGCTCCATCGCCGCCATCGATGCCGTCACCCATGCCGGTGTGGCCGAGCTGGCCGCCGTGATTCCCGACGAGCTCTCGCTGGCCTGCGTCGGCCCGCACGAGCAGTCGGACTTCGAGTAGGCCGGGCGCTACCCCACGTTGACCATGCGCTCGATCGGGATCCGGGCCCGCTGGGCGATGTCGGGTGGGACCGAGACCTCGTAGCGCGGGCCACCGTCGCGCAGGCAGTCGCGCAGCCCGGGCAGGGTGATCATCTTCATGTAGCGGCAGACCGCCGCCTCGTTGGCGGCGACGAAGTCGGCGTCGGGCGCCGCCTCGCGCAGACCATGGAGCATGCCCGTCTCGGTGGCCACGATGGCCGTCGATCCAGGCATGGCCTGGCGGGCGTAGTCCAGCATCCCGCCGGTGGAGAGCATGTGCACGCCCTCGCCGTCGACGTCGCCGGCGGCCACATACTCCATGGCCGAGGTCGAGCAGCCGCATTCGGGGTGGATGAGAAAGTCGGCACCGGGGTGACGGGCGCGCATGGCGGCGATGTCACTGGGGCGGATGCCCGCGTGCACGTGGCACTCCCCCGTCCACACATGCATGGGCCGGCCCGTCCTGCGCTCGACATAGGCCCCCAGGAACATGTCGGGGCCGAACAGGATCGCCTGCTCGTCGCCGAGCTCGGCGCGGATCCGCTCCACGACAGCCACCGCGTTGGACGACGTCACGCACCAGTCGGTGAGCGCCTTGACCTCAGCCGATGTGTTGACGTACATCACGGTCACCGCGCCCGGGTGAGACGCCTGCCACGCGCGCAGCTCCTCGGCGGTGATCGAGTCGGCCAGCGAGCAGCCGGCATCGGGATCGGGGATCAGCACTCGACGCTCGGGGCAGAGGATGGACGCCGTCTCGGCCATGAAGTGCACGCCGCAGAAGACGATGGTCGTGGCGTCGGTCCGCGCGGCGTGCTGGGAGAGCCCCAGCGAGTCGCCGACGTAGTCAGCCACCTGCTGGACCTCGGGCACCTGGTAGTTGTGGGCGAGGATCACCGCGTCGCGCTCGGCGGCCAGCGCGCGCACCTGGGCCTGGAGGTCGGGAATCGACTCGAGCACGACGCGAGCCGGCGCCTGGCCCGGGCCGACCATCGGGAGGTTCATGGCATGGGCTCGAGGAGGAGGGAGAGGTCCAGGGCGGGGGCCGAGTGGGTGAGCGCGCCGATCGAGATCCAGTCTACGCCGGTGCCTGCCACCTCGGCCAGGCGATCGAGGGTCATCCCCCCGCTGGCCTCGATCTCGGCCCGGCCGGCGATGTGGCGGACCGCGTCGCGCAGGGCGGGTGGGTCCATGTTGTCCAGCAGGATCCGCGGTGCGCCAGCGGCGAGGGCCTCGTCGATCTCCCGGCGGTCCCGACACTCGACCTCGAGGGGCAGGTCGGGCGCCGCGGTCCGCGCCCGGCGCACCGCCTCTCCCACGCCGCCGGCGAGGGTCACGTGGTTCTCCTTGATCAGCACCATGTCGTAGAGCCCGGCGCGATGGTTGTGGCCGCCCCCGGCGCGCACCGCTGCCTTCTCCAGCGCCCGCAGCCCCGGAGTCGTCTTACGCGTGTCGAGGATGCGGGCCCCCGTGCCGTTCACGACGGCGACGGCCCGGGCGGTCGCGGTGGCCACGCCCGACAGCCGCCCGAGCAGGTTGAGCGCCGTGCGCTCGGCGCCCAGCAGGGCCCGAGCGAAGCCATCAACCTCGAGCACGGGACCCTCCTGGAGCCACAGGCCCTCCTGCGCCCGGCGATCCACGCGGGCAGCGGGGTCGAGCGAGAGGACCACCCGCTCGACGGCGTCCAGGCCGAAGATCACGCCGGGCGCCTTCTGGATGATCAGCGCGCGGGCCCGAGCGCCAGCCGGGACCGTCGCCTCGCTGGTCACGTCGCCCGGGCCGACATCCTCGGCCAGGGCGCCCGCGACCAGGGCAGCGAGTGCTTCGTCGTGATCGACGGTCATCGATGGGTGAGCCCGCAGCGGTCGGGCAGCGCCTGACCGGTCTACCCGTGACCCGCGGTGGCCAGGAGATAGGCCCGCGCGAAGGGGTCGAGGTCACCGTCGAGCACGCGGTTGGCGTCACCCACGTCGAGGTCGGTGCGATGGTCCTTGACCATCGTGTAGGGATGCAGGACATAGGAGCGGATCTGGGAGCCGAAGTTGACGTCCTGGGCCTCCCCGCGCTCGCGGGCAATCTCCTCCCGGCGCTCGCGCTCGCGCTGCTCGGCCAGGCGGGAGCGCAGAATGGCCATGGCCGTTGCCCGGTTGGAGGACTGCGAGCGCTCGTTCTGGCACTGGACGACGACGCCGGTCGACCGGTGGGTGATGCGCACCGCCGAGTCGGTCTTGTTGACGTGCTGGCCGCCGGCTCCGGAGGCGCGGTAGGTGTCGACCTGGAGGTCGTCGTCGTCGATCTCGACCTCGCCACCGTCGTCCACCACGGGTGAGACCTCCACGCCGGCAAAGCTCGTCTGGCGCCGGTGCTGGGCGTCGAAGGGCGACAGGCGTACGAGCCGGTGCACGCCCTTCTCGGCCGAGTAGAGCCCGTAGGCGTTCTCGCCGGAGGCTCGGAAGGTTGCCGACTTGATCCCCGCCTCTTCGCCGGCGCTGGCCTCGAGCAGCTCGACGTGAAACCCGCGGCGCTCGGCCCAGCGCATCTCCATGCGCAGCACCATCTCGGCCCAGTCCTGGGCGTCGGTTCCCCCCGCGCCGGCGTTGACGGTGACCAGGGCATCGCCGGCGTCGTAGCGTCCGGAGAAGAGCCGAGCCTCCTCCAGGGCGGCCAGCCGGACCTCGACGGAGTCGAGCTGCTCGGCCAGCTCCTCGGCCAGCTCGGCGTCCTCGTCGGCCAGCTCGGCCAGCTCGGCCAGCTCGGCCACATCGGCCGTCAAGACAATGAATCCCTCCAGCCGCCGGCTCAGCCGGGAGTGCTCGGCGCTGACCCGGGCCGCCTGCTCGGGCTCGTCCCAGAATTCGGGCCGGCCCATCTGCTCCTCGAGTTTCGCCGCGCTGGCGGTCAGCCGGTCGGGGTCAAAGATAGTCCGCGAGCAGCCCAAGCTGCTCGCGGACGGCCGCCAAGCGCTGAGGCGTGGGGATGGAGGCGGCGGGGTTGACCACTGCGCCGAGCTTAGTGGATGGGACCAGCGCCTCGACCCGCGGGACCGCGTCAGCGACTACTTGCGCTTGTGAGCCTTGTGCTTGCGCTTCTTCTTCGCCGGCTGGGAGGGCGACACGGTGTAGGAGCCCTTGGTCGCGGTCACCCCGCCGATCCCCTTGGCCGCGAGCAGGTAGGAGAATCCGAAGCGACGCCTGGTCAGGCGGCCGCAGGGGCTCGGGCGCCCGGCAGCGCTCAGGCGCCGTGGCACTTCTTGAACTTCTTGCCCGAGCCACACCAGCAGGGCTCGTTGCGACCGACCTGCTCGCCCGGATCGACACGGCGCTGCTCCACCTCGACCTCGGGGGCCATCTGCTCGGTGGCGACGGCATCGGCGTAGGCCTCGGCGCCCTCGGCCCCCTCCACCACGCCGGCGGCGGCCATGGCCATGGCCGCCCGCGGATCGGGACCGCCATGGGAGTAGGAGACCGCCGCCCGGCGCGTCGATGACGAGCCGGTGGGCGCCGGGCGCGGCGGGGCCAGCGCGCCGCCACCGTTGGCCCCATCGACGGAGAGCTCGACGTGGAAGATCATCCGGGCGTAATCGGACCAGACGGTGTTCATCAGGTCGGTGAACAGGGTGAAGCCCTCGTTCTTGTACTCGACAAGGGGATCAGACTGGGCAAAGCCGCGCAGGTGGATGCCCTCGCGCAGGTAGTCCATGTCATAGAGGTGCTCCTTCCAGCGCTGATCGATGATCTGCAGCAGGAGGAAGCGCTCGAGCTCGCGGGTGAGCTCGGGCCCCCACGTGCCCTCACGGTCGTCGTAGGCGCCCAGCGCGGCGTCGGTGAGCCGGCGCTTGATCTCCTCACGATCCATGTCATCGGGGCTCAGATCCGCAGAACCGAAGCCGAGGGGCACGACCTGCGCGGCGGCGGTGAACAGCTCATCGAGGTCCCAGTTCTCGGAGTAGTCATCGACGGTGTAGCCATCGACGAGACGCTCGAGAACCTCGACGACGTTGCCGCGGGCCTCGTCACGCATGTCGCGACCTTCGAGGATGCGGTCGCGGTAGGCGTAGATGACCTCACGCTGCTGGTTCATCACGTCGTCGTACTCGAGCACGCGCTTGCGGATGAGGAAGTTCTGCTCCTCGACCTTGCGCTGAGCCTTCTCGATCTGCTTGGAGAGCATCTTGGCCTCGATGGGCTCCTCGTTGCCCTCGTCGTCGGTGGTGCCCAGGCGATCGAGGATGGAGTAGATGCGGTTGCCGGCGAACAACCGCACCAGGTCGTCCTCGGCCGAGAGGAAGAAACGCGACTCGCCCGGGTCGCCCTGGCGGCCTGAGCGCCCACGCAGCTGATTGTCGATGCGCCGCGACTCGTGGCGCTCGGTGCCGCAGATGAACAGCCCGCCCGCCTCGAGCACCTGCTCGCGCGCCTCCGCCACGCGCCGGTCCAGGGCGGGCAGAACATCGACCTTGCGATCGTCGTAGTCGGGCTCGCCGGGCTCCAGGCCGAGCTTGCGCAGCTCGAGCTGGGCCAGGTGGTCGGCATTGCCGCCCAGCTTGATGTCGACCCCGCGGCCGGCCATGTTCGTCGCGATGGTGACCGCCCCGGGACGGCCGGCCTCGGCGATGATCTCTCCCTCACGCTCGGCGTACTCGGGCTTGGCGTTGAGGACGGTGTGCTCGACGCCCGAGCGGCGCAGCTCCCCCGAGAGCACTTCGGAGACCTCGACGGAGATCGTGCCGACCAGGACGGGCTGGCCCCGCGTGTGGCGCTCGGAGATCTCCCGCGCCACCGCCGACCACTTCCCATCCTTCGTCTTGTAGATCTGGTCGTTGCGATCGCCCCTGACCATGGGCTGGTTGGTCGGCACCTGGACCACTCCCAACTCGTAGATCTTCATGAACTCGGTGGCCTCGGTGAGGGCCGTGCCCGTCATGCCGGCGAGCTTCCGGTACATGCGGAAGTAGTTCTGCAGCGTGATCGTGGCCAGGGTCTGGTTCTCCTCCTGGACGGCGACGCCCTCCTTGGCCTCCACCGCCTGATGCAACCCCTCCGACCAGCGGCGTCCGTCGAGGATGCGGCCGGTGAACTCGTCGATGATCTTGACCTCGCCGTCGATCACCGCGTAGTCGACGTCGCGCTTGTAGAGCGATTCGGCCTTGAGCGACTGGAGCAGGTGGTTGACCAGGTGACCGTTCTCGGCGCGGTAGAGGTGGCCGATGCCCAGGAAGCGCTCGGCCTTGGTCACACCCTGCTCGGTGACCGCCACGGTCTTGTGCTTCTCGTCGAACTCGAAGTCGAAGTCGGCGACGAACTCCTTCTTGGTCCTGGGGTCCATGCCCTCGGGGACCTTGCCTGACTCCATGCGCCGGGCCAGGCGCGCGAACTGGGCGTAGAGGTCGGCCGCCTGCTCGGGGGCACCGGAGATGATCAGCGGCGTGCGCGCCTCGTCGATGAGGATGTTGTCGACCTCGTCGACGATGCCGAAGACGTGGTCGGCGGACTTGCGCACCTTGGCCCGGCCCTGGCGGTAGTCCTCGCGCAGGCGCTCGGCCTCCTCCAGGTTGGAGCGCCCGCCGTGCTGAACCTTCTCCGGCAGCGAGGTGGCCATGTTGTCGCGCAGATAGTCGAAGCCGAACTCCGAGTTGGTGCCGTAGGTGACGTCGGCGGCGTAGGCGACCTGCTTGTCCTCGTAGGACTGCATGTTCTGCAGGACGCCCACCGCGATGCCCAGCGCGTTGTAGAGGGGCCTCATCCAGTCGGCGTCACGGCGAGCCAGGTAGTCGTTGACGGTGACCAGGTGCACGCCACGGCCGGGGAGCGCGTTGAGCACCACGGCCAGGGTCGCGGTCAGGGTCTTGCCCTCGCCGGTCTTCATCTCGGCGATGGCGCCGTCGTGCAGGACCATCCCCCCGATGAGCTGGACGTCAAAGTGGCGCATGCCCAGGGTGCGCCTGGATGCCTCGCGCACCACGGCGAAGGTCTCGTAGAGGAGGTCGTCCAACGCCTCGCCGTCGCGGGCGCGGACGCGCAGCTCTCCGACGCGCTCACGCAGCTCGACGTCATCGAGGAGCTCGAGCTCGGGCTCGAAGCGATTGATCCGCTCGACGCGCTGCTCGTAGCGCCGGAACTGCTTGCCCTCCCCCGCTCGCAGCGCGCGATCAAACAGGGTCATGGACCGAGCCTAGCAGCGGGTCGAGCCCCCAAAACGCCCGTTGGCGCGGCCCCGGGAGGGCCCTGTACAAGCCCCCCACGGGGCGCCCCCGAGGCCCCGGCCCGGGCCTTTGGGACAGTCGATCTCAGACCGCCGCCGGGGGGCCGCCGAGCGGTTCGGAGGCCGGGGGCAACGAGCCCAGCGACGGCGTCTCGCGCCGCCGTCGGCGGCGGTCACGGTGGCGCTTGACCTGGCGGGCGAGCTCCTCGGAGCAGAGGTTGAGGGAGTGGGTCATGTCGCGCGATGCGTCGCTGGCCCGCAGCGTGACCCCCTTGAGGTGCAGCGTGGCGTCGACGACCTCGGGGTCGGCAATCGCCGGGTTGCGCTCGTGGGTGAGCTCGAGCTCCAGCTCAGCCAGCGGCGAGACCTGACGCGCGATCTTCTCGAAGCGGCGCTGCGCATGCTCACGCAGGTCGGCAGAGACTGGGCAGTTGCGGCCCTTGATCTCGATGCGCACTCAGGTCTCCCTTGTCGCTGTAGGCGAGAGACCGATGCTACGCCTCCCGGGGGGTGAGCGCCAGGGCCCATCGGTCCAGCGCCCGCGTCGATCGCTCAGCCCCTACGGCCGGTATGCGCCACAATCGGGCGCCGTGGCCGCCAACCTGTCGTGGAACCTCGCGCCGACCATCATCGTGCCGCTGGCCGCCTACGGGCTCCTCTACATCCTGCGCTGGCGGCGGGTGCGCGCCCACGACGGCGCGCGCGGCGCTCCGGGCTGGCGGCTGGCCAGCTTCCTGGCCGGAGTGGCGCTGCTGGTCGTCGCCCTCCTCTCACCGGTCGACTCGATCTCCGACCAGCTCGCCTCGATGCACATGGTCGAGCACCTGCTGATCGCCGATCTGGCCCCCATCCTGCTCATCCTGGGCTTCACGCGGATCCTGCTGCGCCCGGTGACCCGCCCCGTACACCGCATCGAGCGCGCCGCGGGGCCGCTGGCCCACCCTGCGGTCGCCGTGGTGGCCTACGTCACAGCGATGTGGCTCTGGCACGTTCCGGCGCTCTACGACGCTGCCTACTCCCACCCGGCGGTGCACGCCCTGGAGCACACCTGCTTCTTCGCCGCCGGCTTTCTCTACTGGTGGCACCTGCTCTCCCCCATCCGCAGCCGGCTCCGCCTGGGCGGCCTGGGCCCGGTGGCCTACATGGGCTCGACCAAGCTGCTCGTCGGCTTGCTGGGCATCGTGCTGACCTTCGCGCCCCATCTGCTCTACGACGCCTACGCGCGCGGGTTTCACGTCTGGGGGCTGTCGGCCATCGCCGATCAGAACGTGGCCGGCGCGTTCATGGCGCTGGAGCAGTCGGTGGTCATGGGCGTCGCCCTCGTCGTGCTGCTGATCCGCGCGATCGGAGAATCCGAGCGCGAGGCCGCCCGCGAGGACCGCCTCGGACTGGTCTGAGCAGTGGCCGGCGCCCGGAACTGATTGACAGGGCCGCGACTCCCTCGACACGGCCCGGGTCCAGCCCGCGAGATGTCGAGAACTGATAGACGAACAGCAAGCTCTCGACGCCCCCGGCGGCGAGCGCGCCCATGGTTGTCGAGGTCAGCTGCTCCCCGCCGGGTGACGCGGGCGCAGGTGCTCGAGAATCCCCCGGTGCCCGGCGATGGCCCCGATCAGGATCGCCTCGGCAGCGATCTCCGTGCCCGGGAAGACGATGCTCTCTCTCACCACCGCGTCGGCGCCGACCACGGCGCCGTCGCCGAGGACCAGCGGACCCTGCAACCGGGCGCCCGCTTCCACCCTCACGTCACGCCCGATCCACACCGGGGGTTCGATCAAGGCGGCGCCCTCGAACCCCGAGCCCTCCCCCAGCCGAACCCCCTCGGCCACCGTCTCGCCCTCGGCGGGCAGCTCCAGGTCGCCAGTCAGCACGTCGACGATTCCCTGGTGCAGCTCGTCCAGCGAGCCGACATCGCTCCAGTACTCCTGGCCCAGGTCATGGATGAAGAAGGGCACGTCGTGCTCCAGCAGCGCCGGGAAGACGTCCTGGGCCCAGTCGGCGAACTGCCGCTCTCCGAAGAAGTCGAAGATCTCCGGGGAGAACATGTAGATCCCGCAGTTGCCCAGATCCGAGAGCGCCTCGGCCGGGTCGGGCTTCTCCTGGAAGCCGGTGACCCGCCCCTCGGCATCGTGGAGGACAACCCCGTACTCGCGGGTGTCAGCCACGCGCTTGACGGCGAGGGTGGCCACGCCGCCGGCCGACTCGTGTCGCTCGCGCATGCGCCGCAGGTCGACGTCGGTGAGCGCATCGCCGGAGATGACCAGGAAGGGCCGGTCGCCCTCGGCACACAAGAAGTCCTGGCAGTTGCGCACCCCCCCGGCGGTGCCCAGCAGCACTGCCTCGTGACGGTACTCCAGCTCGTCGCCGAAGTAGCCCCGGATGGTGTCGGGGAAGTAGTGCAGGTTGGCCACCACCGGCCCGAAGCCGTGGTGGGCGAGCAGGTCGACGATGTGAGCCATGACGGGCCGGTCCAGCACGGGGACCATGGGCTTGGGAATCTCGTAGGTAAGCGGGCGCAGGCGGGTGCCGAGGCCAGCCGCGAGTACCTGGGCGCGCATGCGGCCCGGGACCCTAGCGGTCGGGCCCCGAGGCTCTCGCATTCGGTCCGGCGGCCGGCTCCCAGGCGGCCAGGTAGCGCGCCTGGGCGGGGGTGAGCCCGTCGATGGACAGACCCAGAGCGGCAAGGCCCAGGGCGGCGACCTCACGGTCGATGGCCGGCGGGAGCGGGTGGACCCCGGGGCCCACCCCGCCGGCGTAGCGAACAAGGTGCTCGACGGCGAGGGCCTGGGCGGCGAAGGCGATGTCCATCACCGCCGGCGGGTGTCCCTCGCCGGCGGCCAGGTTGACCACGCGCCCGGCGGCCAAGAGGCGCACACGGCGCCCGTCGGCCAGGTGGTACTCGCGGACCGACGGACGCAGCTCGACGCTGCCCAGGGCGGCCGCCTCCAGGGCGGCGACGTCGATCTCCACGTCGAAGTGGCCAGCGTTGACGAGAATCGCCCCATCGCGCACCCGGGCCAGGTGTGCGGCCCCGAGGGCGTCACGCCCGCCGGTGGCACACACCAGCACGTCGCCCACGGCGGCGGCGTCCAGGGCCGGCATCAATCCATAGCCCTCCAGGCGTGCCTCCAGCGCCCGCACGGGATCGACCTCGCAGACGATGACCTCGGCGCCGGCACCGCGGGCGCGCAGGGCGATGCCGCGGCCCGCGGCGCCGAAGCCCAGGACGACGAGCCTGCGGCCGGCGAGCAGCAGGTTGGTGGCCCGCAGGATCCCGTCCAGGGTCGACTGCCCCGTCCCGTGGGTTCCATCCAGCAGGCGAGCCGTGCGGGCCTCGTGGACGGCGATCACGGCCACGGCCAGGCCGCCTTCGCGCTCCAGGGCGCGGAGGCGGAGCGCCCCGGTCGGGGTCTCCTCGGTGCCGCCCAGCACGCCGGCCAGCGCGGCGCCGCCGCGCTCGTGCAGGTGGCCCAGCACGTCGGCGCCATCGTCGAGGGTGATCTGGGGCCGGGTATCGGCAACGGCGGCCAGATGCTCGGCCCAGCGCTCGGGCGCCTCGCCGCGGACGGCGAGGACGCTGGTGGCGTCGTCGTCGGTCAGCGCCGCGGCAGCATCATCCTGGGTGGAGAGCGGGTTTGCCGCACAGAGGGCGACCTCGGCACCACCCGCGGTCAGACAGCGCACCAGCACCGCGGTCTCCACCGTGACGTGCAGGCACGCGGCCACCCGCACGCCCGCCAGCGGGCGCTGACGAGCGAAGCGAGCGTGCAGGGAGGCGAGCACCGGCATCTGGGCCGCGGCCCAGGCCAGTCGGCCCTCCTCGCCGCGAGCCGAATTGGGCGCGGCGCTGTGTGGGCTCAGTAGCGGTAGTGGTCGGACTTGTACGGGCCGTAGACCGGGACCCCGATGTAGGCGGCTTGCTCGGCGCTCAGCTCGGTGAGCTCCACCCCGAGGGCGCCGAGGTGCAGGCGAGCCACCTTCTCGTCCAGCGCCTTGGGCAGCACGTAGACCCGACGCTCGTACTCGTCGTTCTTGGTGAACAGCTCGATCTGGGCGATCGTCTGGTTGGAGAACGAGTTGGACATCACGAAGCTCGGATGGCCCGTGGCGTTGCCCAGGTTCAGCAGCCGGCCCTCGGAGAGCACGATCACCGAGTGCCCGTCGGGGAAGACCCACTCGTCGACCTGGGGCTTGATCTGGATGCGGCGAACGCCGGGGAGGCTGGCCAGCCCGGCCATGTCGATCTCGTTGTCGAAGTGGCCGATGTTGCCCAGGATCGCCTGGTGGCGCATGCGCCCCATGCCCTCGACGGTGACGATGTCCTTGTTCCCGGTCGAGGTGATGATGATGTCGGCCCGCTCGATCACGTCGTCGAGCCGGCGCACCTCGTAGCCCTCCATCGCCGCCTGCAGCGCACAGATCGGATCGATCTCAGTGATGATCACCCGCGCCCCCTGGCCGCGCAGGGAGCCCGCGCAGCCCTTGCCCACGTCGCCGTAGCCGCAGACGACGGCTACCTTGCCGCCGATCATCACGTCGGTGGCGCGGTTGATCCCGTCGATCAGAGAGTGCCGGCAGCCGTAGAGGTTGTCGAACTTGGACTTGGTGACCGAGTCGTTGACGTTGATGGCCGGGAAGAGCAGCTCACCGGTCTGCTGCATCTGGTAGAGCCGGAGCACGCCGGTGGTGGTCTCCTCGGTGACGCCCCTGATCCCCGCCGCCAGCTGGGTCCAGCGCTGCGGGTCGTCGGCCAACGAGCGCTGCAGCAGCGCGAGGATGACCCCGAGCTCCTCGGAGTCGGCACTGGCCGGGTCGGGCACAGCCCCGGCGCGCTCGAATTCAGCGCCCTTGTGGACCAGGAGGGTCGCGTCGCCTCCGTCGTCAAGGATCATGTTCGGCCCGGTGGCTCCGTCGTCGGCGGCCGGCCAGCGCAGTGCCTGCTCGGTGCACCACCAGTACTCCTCCAGCGTCTCTCCCTTCCAGGCGTAGACGGGGATGCCCTGGGGATCCTCCGGCGTGCCGCCCGGCCCGACGACGATCGCCGCCGCCGCATGATCCTGGGTGGAGAAGATGTTGCAGCTGGCCCAGCGGACGTCGGCCCCCAGCGCGGACAGGGTCTCGATCAGCACCGCGGTCTGGACGGTCATGTGCAGCGAGCCGGTGATCCGGGCGCCGGCCAGCGGCTGGGCGTCGGCGTACTCGTCGCGGATGGACATCAGCCCCGGCATCTCGTGCTCGGCCAGACGGATCTCGTTGCGACCGAACTCGGCCAGGGCCAGGTCGGCGACGCGAAAGTCGGTACGGGTCAGCGTGGCGGTGGCGGTCATGCGGCCTCCGGGGTCTCGGTGATGGTGGGCGAGGGACGGGCGGCGACATCGAGCAGGCGCTGATGCTTGGCCTGCTCGAAGCGCAGCCAGCCCTCGGCGGGAACGTTGTCGGGGCGGGCGGCCTCGGCGGCCAACCAGGACGCGACAGCGCCGCACAGGACGGGGTCACGCTCCAGTCGACGGGCGAAGCCGACGTCGGTCAGACCGATGGCGTGGCGTTGGAGCAATTCGCGCAGCGTGCGCAGCCGCTGGAGCTCGCCGGGGCCGTAGAGGCGGTAGCCGCCCGCGGAGCGCGGGGCGACGACAAGCCCGGCGGCCTCGACGTAGCGCAGCATCCTCGGGGACCAGCCCGCGGTCTGGGCCGCCTCGTTGATGGTTAGGTCATGCATCGGCCGGCCAACCCTAACACGACAGTGTCAAGGTTGCTCGTGGGGTCGGGGACGAAACGTCGAGATGGCGGACGCAGCCGAGCCCCTGCGCGCTCACGGTCAGTCCCTGGTCTTCCGAGGGTCTTGATCTTCATCTGGTTAAGCCTCCACGATCATTGCCTGGTCAATGATCGGCTAACCGTCGCATCCGATGGCCAAACGGTGGGCGGCCGTTGCGCTCTCCGGACGGCGCGGGGTGACACCGGCGATGTCGCCGCGTTGCTCCAGCGAGATCGAGCCTACGGGTGGCCGAGGGCCGACTTGAGCGCGTCGACGGCGCCCTCCCGTCCGGGGTCGACTCCGCGCAGGACCGCCAGGTAGAAGGCGACGAGGTCCCCGAGCAGGACGAGGGAAAGCACGCGGGCGGTGCGACTGGGCCCCCGAGACTGCACCCGCCGCCGGTACGCCGCCTGGCCCTCGACGCTGTCCAGCGTGAGCGCCATCCGGGCCTGCACGCGCGGGTGCAGATCGGTGTCGTCGAGGACGACCATGGACAGTGGAGCCAGCTCCGCCGCTCCCTCCCACCCGGCCAGCTCGTCGTGGTCGAATGCGGGCAGCTCGGCCGCGTGGCAGGGCTGGCGGGCCATCAGGTTGACCTGGACACGCCAGGCGTGGGCCACCGCGGCGGTGGGCCCAGCGCCGACGAAGGTGGGCAGCGTGCCGTGCAGCTCGCGGGCCAGGGACTTGGCCAGGCTGTCCTCCTCGCCGTCGGGGCCCCACTCGGCCAGGAGCTCCTGAGACTGAGCGGCAGCGACGTCGATCTCGGCGCGCAGGCCCTCGCCCGCACCACACAGAGCGGCCACCTCCAGCGCAGCGACGGTCATGTAGGCAACGGCTCGGCGCGGGCGCATGCCGCCGGGAACCGGGATGACCGGCACCCCGTCAGCCCGCGCCTGCTCAGCCAGCCGGCCGCCGGTGGTGACCACCACCCGAGGAGCACCCAGGGCACCGGCCGCCTCGTAGGCGGCGAGGGTCTCCTCGGTCTCGCCGGAGTAGCTGGCGCAGAGCACGAGGGCCTGACCGGTTGCCCACGAGGGCAACCCGTAGACCTGGGTCCGCCCGATCGAGCGCGAGGCGCGATCGCCGAGGATCGCCCGAGCCAGCGCACCACCGAGGGCCGTGGCGCCCGTCGCGGCCACCACCATCCCCCCCGGCGCATCCACCGGCGCCAGGGCCGCCGACTCCACCCTCCACAGCGCATCGCGCAGCTGGGCTGAAAGCTCGAGGATCAGCCCCAACTCGCCCGCGGCGTCCACCCGGGCGACCGCCTCACGGTCCAGCGGCTCCATGACGCTCGGTGGTGCCTCTAGAACTTGATCGCGTTGTCGGGCAGCGCCACGCCGGGGAACAGACGGGCTCCCGCACTCAGCACGTTGCCCTCTCCCAGGGTCACGCCCTCGCCGAGCACGACGCCGCCCTCGATGGTGCAGCGGTCGCCGATGCGCGCGCCGGCACCGATGATGCAGGCGGTCAGCACGCAGTCGCGGCCGATCTCGGCGCCCTGGAGCACGACAGCACTCTCGACCACCGTGTTCTCCCCCACCGAGACGCCCGCGGCCAGGACGGCGCGGCTACCCACCCGGGCGCCCTTGCCGATCCGGCAGTTGCTCTCCACAAAGGCCGGAGGGATGACTCGCCCCTCGGCCTCGACCCCCGTGCCGATGGCCACGTACGCCGGGCCCAGGCGGTCGCCCACCGCGGTCTTCACGTCGCGCTCGAGGATGTCGAAGGTCGCCTGCAGGTAGCGCTGCGGGGTGCCGATGTCCAGCCAGTAGCCCTCGGTGGGATGCCCGTAGAGCCCGTTGCCGACCAGCTGGGGGAAGACGTCGCGCTCGATGGAGAAGTTGGTGTCGAGCGGGATCATGTCCAGGACAGCCCGGTCGAGGACGTAGACCCCGGCTGAGATCAGGTTGGTGTCGATCTGGTCGGGCGACGGCTTCTCGACGAACTCGCGGACCGATCGATCCGGGTTGAGACGGACAAGCCCGTAGGCCGATGGGTCGGGCACGGGGACCAGGGCCAGGGTGCCCTGGGCGCCGGTCTGGGCGTGCTGCTCGCGTTGGGCCGAGACGTCGACGTCGGTGAGCACGTCCCCGTTGAGCATGAGAAAGCTCTCGTCGAGCAGGCGCTCGGCGTACTTCAGGGCGCCCGCGGTGCCCAGCGGCCTCGGTTCCTCCACGTAGCGCAGCCGGATGCCCAGGCCCGTGCCGTCACCCAGGACGTTGCGCACCCCCGAGGCCAGAAAGCCGCAGGCCAGGACGACGTCGTCAACCCCGTGGTTCTGGAGCCACTCGAGCATGTAGGCGATGAACGGCCGGTCGACCAGGGGGACGACAGGCTTGGGCACCGTCGAGGTCAACGGCCGCAGCCGCGTCCCCTCCCCTCCCACCAGGATCAGCGCCTGCATCGACTCCTTCACTCCTCTCGCTGGGCGGGGATCGCGCCGCGGCCGATGCCCTCGTAGATCAGGCCGGCGGCGGCTACGGCCTCCGGGTCCAGCGCGTTGCGTCCGTCCACGATGAGCCTACCGGTCATCTGGCGGGCGACGGTCTCCCACGACAGCTCTCCGAACTCCGGCCATTCGGTGACCAGGACCGCCGCCTCCACGCCGGTCAGGGCGGCCAGGGCGTCAGGCGCATAGTCCACCCCGTGGGGCATCAGGCGGCGGGCGGAGTCCTCGGCGACGGGGTCGTAGGCGACCACCGTCGCGCCGTCGGCGAGCAGACGCGCCGCCAGCACCAGCGAGGTGGCCTCGCGCATGTCGTCGGTGTGGGGCTTGAAGGCCAGGCCGAGCAGGGCGATGCGCTTGCCCACCAGCGACCCCAGGTGCTTCTGGAGCTTGGCCACCACGCGCCGCTTCTGCAGCTCGTTGACCTCGATGACCGCGGTCAGCAACTGGAAGTGATAGCCCGAGTTGCCGGCCAGCTGCTTGAGGGCGGAGACGTCCTTGGGGAAGCAGGACCCTCCGAAGCCGATGCCCGGCTGCAGGAACTGCGGGCCGATCCGGGAGTCCAGACCCATCCCCCTGGCCACCTCGAGCACGTCGGCGCCGACGGCCTCACAGACGTTGGCGATCTCGTTGATGAAGGAGATCTTCGTCGAGAGGAAGGCGTTGGAGGCCAGCTTGACCATCTCGGCCGAGGCCACGTCGGTGCGGACCAGGGGCGCCCCGAGAGGCGCGTAGAGGGCGGCGACGGCGTCGCCGGCCCAGTCCCCGGCGTCGCCCACCACCACCCGGTCGGGGGCGCGGAAGTCGGCCATGGCCGAGCCCTCGCGCAGGAACTCGGGGCAGGAGACGTAGGCAAAGCCGCCGGAGCCCCGCTCGGCCAGCGCCCGGCGGACGGCGGCACCGGTCCCCGACGGGACAGTCGACTTCATGACCAGCGCGTGGCGATCGGAGGGGGGAAGGGCGCAGACCACGGCATAGACGGCCGAGAGATCGGCGTCGCCGGAGTAGCTGGGCGGGGTCCCGACGGCGACGAAGACCAGACGGGCACGGTCCAGAGCCGGGCCCAGATCGGTGTGGAAGTGCAGCCGGTCTGAGCAGGCGGCAAGGACCTCGGCCAGTCCGGGCTCGTAGATCGGCACCTCACCGGCCCGCAGGCGGGCGAGCTTGGCCGCGTCGATGTCGACGCAGTGCACCTCGTGGCCGAGCTCGGCGAAGCCGGCGGCACTGACCAGCCCGACGTAGCCGGTGCCCACGATGGCAATCGGTTCGAGATCAGCGGCCATGGGCGGCGGAAGGCTAGCGAGGGCGGGCGGCGGCGCCCTTGGCGCGCCGAGCCCCGGCTCTAGCCCAGGCGAGCCAGCGAGGTGGCGATACCCAGGATCTGGCGGTTGGTCAGGGTGCGATTCAGGGAGTTGGACACCCAGTAGACGGCGTGGGGAGCAAGCAGAGCGACGGTGCGGATGCGCCGGCCGTCATAGAAGATCTCGTAGGTCCGCCCGGAGACCTGCTCGGTGTCGTGCGGGCCGTCGACGATGGGCGGATCCTTCCACGTTGTCCCTTCGACGCCCCAGTACTGGCCGTCGCCTGAGGGCCCGACCGCCACGACGATCCGGTAGGCGCGGTGAGGGCGTCCCTCCAGGTCGGCCAGGGTGTAGTCCCGCGTTTGGGATTGGACGGTGCTGTCGGCGGTGACCAGCCTGGGGGCATAGATCGGGAAGGCGCCTCGCGCCGCAGTCTGCGCCTCCTGGCGCATGGAGCCCGCGTCGGCCTGGAGGCCTGCCCCTCGGCGCGAGGGCAGAGCCCGGGGGCTGGCCGGCGACGGGCCCGGGCCGGGACTCTGCAGCGCCTTTGATCGACCGTAGAGGAACTCATGGACGGTCGCGGCGGTCTGCTCCGGGGTGGCGGTGACGTAGGACGCACCCAGCGTCGCCTGGAAGGGCACCTGCCGGATCGGCTTGCCCAGCGATCCGGCCGCCAGGAGCAGGAGGTTTGCGTAGAACGAGTTGGAGCGCCCGAGGATGTCGGATTGCGTGGCCCGGGCGAAGATGCGCAGCAGACGATCCTTGTCGTTGAAGAGCTGGGCGGCATCGATCTGGTCGCGGAGCTGGCGGATGAAGTCCTGCTGGCGGGCGTTGCGGACGAGGTCGGTGTCCAGGTGGCGGAAGCGCACGAAGCTCAGCGCGTCGGAGCCGTTGAGCCGCTGATAACCGGGCTGGATGTTGATGACGCTGTAGCCGCCCGGGCCGCCGTGGTCGTTGAAGTAGCGGCGGTCAACATCGACGTAGACGCCGCCGAGGGCGTCCACCGCCTCGCGGAAGCCGTGAAAGCTCGTGTTGACGATGTGGTTGATCAGCACGCCGGGACCGAGCACGCCCTGGACGGTGCGCAGCGCCAGCTGGGGCCCCCCGTCGGGATAGGCCGCGTTGATCTTGCACGGACCGCAATAGCCCGGGATGCTGACCTGCAGGTCACGAGGGATCGAGAGCATGGTGGTCTCGCCCTTGTCAGGATCCATGCGCAGCAGGAGCATGGTGTCGGAGTTTCCGTACTTGACATGGTCGCCGGCGCGGGTATCCGAGCCCAGGATCAGGAACGTCTCCGGCCCCCCGTGGTACTGCGCGACCGGCGCGCCGTTGATCACCTGACCCGGTGACTCGGGAGCGAGATCCTGACGGACCTGATCGACCTCGAGCAGAGCCGCGGTGGCCACCGCGGCGGCGGTCAGCAGGACGATGATGGCGCCCGCCGCCGCGAACCGGCGCCACATCCCGGCTCCCAGTGAGCGCTCGCGATCGCTCATCGCCCCGCCGCCGGGCGCAGCACGGCGACGGTGCCCTCTGCGGCCCGACGCGCGTCGGCCCGATCGCTGCCCCGCTGCCAGTCCAGGCGCTCGGGGAGCTGGCGGACGAAGTCGCCCAGCACCCTGCGGTAGCGGGCCAGCGAGGCCACCGAGACCCATTCGTCAGGCCCGTGGTGACCACCGCCAACCGGCCCGAACTCGACAGCGGGCACTCCCACGTCGAGGAAGGCGCCGGCGTCTGAGGCCCCGTCGCGCCCCACGCTCATCACCTCGCCGGCGTTGGAGTGGCGCACGGCGTCGGCCAGGGCCCGTACGAACGGATCCCGCCGCGACACCTGGGCCGGGGCGCGCAGGAAGGTGCGCTGGACCTCGACCTCGTCGATGGCGGCCACCTGGGCGAGAATCTCGTCGGGGTCCTGCCCGGGTAGGTAGCGCACGTCGACGTGCATCTCGCAGCGGTCGGGCACCATGTTGAGCGCGCGGCCGGCCCGGATGCGACCCAGGTTGATCGAGGGTCGATCGAAGAGCTCGGAGGACTGCCGACTGAAGGGCAGCGTCTCGATGGCTCGGAAGACGTCGACCGCCTTGAGGACCGCATTGTCGCCCAGCCACGGCGTCGAGGAGTGCGCCGCCCGGCCGTGGACGACGATACGCATGGCCAGCACCCCCTTGGCCTCGACCCCGATATGCAGGTCGGTCGGTTCACCGGTGATGGCGAAATCAGCGCGGTAGCCGCCGGCGACCAGGGCGTCGGTGGAGCGCGACTCGACCTCCTCGGATTCCTCGTCGGGCACGCAGAGCAGCCGGACACTCACGCGGGCCGACGCGGCGGCGTCGACGGTGGCGCACATCATCGCCGCCAGCGCCCCCTTCATGTCGTAGGCCCCGCGCCCCATCAGCCGGTCGCCCTCCAACCGCGGCTCGAACTGGTCAGGGTGGCCGGGCACGACGTCGAGGTGACCGTGCAGGATGATGGTTGGCCCAGCGGCGGGTCCCACCTCAGCACTGATGACCGGAAGCCCGTCGTGGTCGTGATCGCGAGCGTCGACGTCCCGCGACTGCAACCAACCCTTGACAAACCCAGCCGCGGAGGCCAGGCCATCGGGCGTCGACGTGTCATAGGAGATGAGGCGCTCGGCGAGCGTCCGTTCCATGCGGCCACGAGGATAGGCGAGCGACCGGGCGCTCCCGCGGAGCGGTTGGCGCCTCCCGGGCGCTCCTGGCGCGCGACCGCTAGTGGGGCCACCAGGCCTTCCCGGCGTGGCGCCGAGGGCCTTGGCGGTCAGGCGACGGGGCCCGCGGCGCCGGGTGGGACAATCACCCAAGTGGTGCTCCGGCGTTCCTCCGATCTCGCCGCGCAGCTCGCCGGAGCCCGGCACCGCATCGCCGAGCTCGAGCGCGAGCTGGCCGAGCGCGCCACCTACGACGAGCTGAGCGGGCTACTCAGCGCCCAGCGCCTGCACGCGCGACTGGAATCGGAGGTCCAGCGCACCCAGCGCCACCACCGTTCGCTGACCGTCGGGCTCATCGACGCTGACGGCTTTCGCGGTTTCAACGCGTCCCACGGGCGCGCCACGGGGTCGGGTGGCCGGCGACGCTGGGGACGCACTGGGCCCCGAGAGCGAGGCGCAGCGTGACGCGGTCTCGGCCCCGCCGTTGCCCTTCTGGAGCGCGACCAGTTCACCGGCGAGCACTCGGAGTCGGTTGTCGAGATGGCCACCTCGGTGGCGCGCGGCCTGGGCTCGGACCAGCGGGAGGTCGACGCCGTGGGCGCCGCCGCGCTCCTGCACGACATCGGCAAGGTGGCGATCCCCGACGACATCCTCCACAGGGCGGCCCCTCTGAGCGACGAGGAGTGGAAGCTGATGAAGGAGCACACGGTCATCGGCGAGCGCATCCTGCGCACCATCCCCGGCATGGGCGCGGTGGCCCGGATCGTCCGCCACGAGCACGAGCGCTGGGACGGGCGCGCTATCCCGACGGGATCATCGGTGAGGAGATCCCGGTCGGCAGCCGGATCATCCTGGCCTGCGATGCCTACCACGCGATGACCTCCCACCGCTCCTACCGCGCCGCCATGTCCCATCCCCAGGCAATCGAGGAGCTGACGGAGAACGTCAACTCCCAGTTCGATCCGAAGGTGGTCGGCCAGCTCGTCGGCCATCTGTACTCCAGGCGCCAGATGCAGGGACTGGGCCCCGGCGCTGACCGGGCTACCCCTTCCACCCACGCCTGAGACCACCGGGCCATGGCCCGGGCTCCGACGATCGCCGATAATCCTCCACCTCCCGCACCGGACGGGAGCCCCAGCCCGTGACTCGACGCCCACCCTCCCACGACTTCGCCACCGTGCCGGCCACGGCCGGTCGTGCGCCCTGGGCGCCATGGGCCGGTTGGCGGCGCCGGGTCATCTCCCAGGATCAACGCCGGCCAACGCTCGCCCTGGCGGCGCTCGTGGCGCTCGCCCTTGCCGTCCGCATCGGTCTGACGCTTGCCGGTCCCGAGCATCGCCCCGTCCTCGACGGAGCCGACTACGACGGGCTGGCCCGCTCCCTGCTGGCCGGACACGGCTATGCCTTCGGCAACTACGTCACCGCCTTCCGCCCCCCGGGCTATGCGTTCTTCCTGGCCGGCGTGTACGGACTCACGGGAGGCGCGCCCCGCGATCCGGCGCGGGCTGCAGACACCGTCCAGCTCGCCCAGGCCCTGCTGGGGGCCCTCGACGTCGCGCTGCTCGCGGCCATCGCGCGTCCGATCTGGGGACGCCGAACGGCGCTCGCCGCCGCCGGGCTGGGTGCCGTCTACGTGCCGTTCCTCGAGCTGGGCGAGAGCTTCGTGGCCGACGCGCTCGCCCTACCCCTGGTCCTGGCGGCCGTGGCCTGCGTGATCCGGGCTTCTCCGCGACGGCGCGACCCGGCGGGAACCCGAGGGGTGCAGCTGGGCGCGGCGCTCCCGCCGGCCAGCCTGCGCTGGGCGGCGGGAGCCGGTCTGTCCCTCGGGTTGCTGACCCTCACCCGACCCAACGCCGCCCTGGTCGCGGTGCCCCTGGCCCTTGCGCTCTGGCGACCGCGCGCGCCCGGGCGCAGCCGGCGGCTGAAGGCGCCAATGGTGATGCTCATCCTCGCAGCGGCGGTGTTGACACCCTGGACGGTGCGCAACGCCATCGCCCTCGACGCCTTTGTCCCGGTGAGCACCGAGGCCGGCGAGACGCTCGCCGGGACCTACAACGACGTCTCGCGTCACGACCGCGCCGATCCCGCCGCGTGGCGCATCCCGCGGGACATCCCGCCCTACGCTGCGGTCTTTCGTGCTCGGGCCCGCATGACCGAGGCCGGGCGCGACGGTCGGCTCACCGCGCTGGCCCTCGACTACGCCACCCGCCATCCCACCTACGTCGGAGAAGTGGTGGGCGACAACGCCGTGCGCATGCTCGAGCTCGCGGGTAGGCGTCGCTGGCGCTTCACCGCGGCCACCATCGGGATCGACGCCGCCACGGCCGACGTCGGCGTTGTCGCCTTCTGGCTCGTCGCGGTCCTCGCGCTGATCGGCGCCTGCTGCGCCGAGGCCCGGCGGGCGCCGCGGTGGCTGTGGGCGTGCCCGGCGCTCGTGCTGGGCGCAACGCTGCCCATGACCATGGAGACCCCCCGGTTCCGGGCCGAGGTCGACCCGTTCATCCTGCTGCTCGCCGCGGTGGCCCTCGCCTCGGGGCCAGGGCGATGGCGCCCTGCGCGCCGGGCCCCTGTCTAGCCGCCCGACCCCGCGATCTCCAGGAAGCGCTCGGCGCGCAGGCGGTCGCGCTGCGCCTTGGCCCGGCGCTCGGAGCCCTCCTCGGCCTGGTCGATCTCCCCCTCGGCCTCGCGCTGACGCTCCTCCAGCGCCCCGGAGTCCAGATCGTCGGGCGCGACGGCCTCCTCGACGAGGATGAGGGCGCGGTTGCCGGTCATCTGGAGGTAGCCCTCGGCCTGGGCGAGCTTGAGCACGTCGCCGCCCTCCTGGTAGAGGCGCAACTCGGTGGGATCGAGCATGGCCAGGATGGGCGTGTGGTGGGCGAGGATGCCGATGGAGCCGGTGGTAGTGCGGGTGGAGATCATCTCGACCTCGCCGCTGAACACCTCCCCGTCGGGGGTGAGGACCTCGGTATGGAAGGGCGTACGGGCCAAGGTCTAGTCCTTGTCCTTGTCCTTGTCCTTGTCCTTGTCCTTGTCCTCTTCGGAATCGTCCTTCTCCTCGGCGTCCTCCTCCTCCTCGCTCGCTGAGCCGGCCGCCTCGATCACCTGGTCGATCGAGCCCTTCAGGAAGAAGGCCCGCTCGGGCACGTCGTCGTGCTTGCCCTCGACGATCTCCTTGAACCCCCGGATGGTCTCCTTGATCGGCACGTACTCCCCGGAGGTCCCGGTGAACGCCTCGGCGACGAAGAACGGCTGGGAGAGAAAGCGCTCGATCTTGCGTGCCCGCTGCACGGTGACCCGATCCTCGTCGGAGAGCTCATCGATGCCGAGAATGGCGATGATGTCCTGCAGCTCCTTATAGCGCTGGAGCATCTCCTTGACCTCGTTGGCCACGTTGAAGTGCTCCTCGCCCAGGATGTCGGGCTTGAGGATGGTGGACGTGGAGTCCAGGGGGTCCACCGCGGGATAGATCCCCTTCTCGGAGATCGAGCGCGAGAGCGTCGTCGTAGCGTTGAGGTGGGCGAAGACCGAGGCCGGTGCTGGGTCGGTGAGGTCGTCGGCCGGTACGTAGATGGCCTGCACCGAGGTGACCGATCCCTCCTGCGTCGAGGTGATCCGCTCCTGCAGCTGGCCCATCTCGGTCTCCAGCGTCGGCTGGTAGCCGACCTGGGAGGGCATGCGGCCCAGCAGCGCGGAGACCTCAGAGCCGGCCTGGACGAAGCGGAAGATGTTGTCGATGAAGAGCAGCACATCCTGGCCGCCCTCCTCGCGGAAGTACTCCGCCATGGTCAGCCCGGAGAGCGCCACGCGCATGCGGGCCCCGGGGGGCTCGTTCATCTGCCCGAAGACGAGGACCGTCTTCTCCAGGACGCCGGACTCCTTCATCTCCAACCACAGGTCGTTGCCCTCACGCGAGCGCTCGCCCACGCCACAGAAGGCCGACACGCCGTCGTGCTCTTGGGCGATGTTGCGGATGAGCTCCTGGATGAGCACCGTCTTGCCCACCCCAGCGCCGCCGAACAAGCCGATCTTGCCGCCCCTGGCGTAGGGAGCCAGCAGGTCGATGACCTTGATGCCCGTTTCGAACATCTCCGTGGTCGGGATCAGATCCTCGACCTGGGGCGACTCCCGGTGGATGGGCCAGCGCTCGATGTCGCTGTCGAGCTCGGCGCCCAGGTCGATGGGCTCGCCGAGCAGGTTGAAGATTCGCCCCAGGGTCTGCTTGCCCACGGGCACGGTGATCGGGCCGCCGGTGTCGATCACCTCCATACCGCGGGACAGGCCGTCGGTGGAGTCCATGGCCACGGCACGGACGCGGTCGTCGCCCAGGTGCTGCTGGACCTCGCAGACGAGCACGCCCTCGTCCTCGCCGGCCCGGTTGACGGTCACCGCGTAGTTGATCTCGGGAAGCTTGTCGGGGAAGACCGCCTCGATGACGACCCCCTGGATCTCCTCGACGCGCCCGGTGTTCTGCCTGCTCTCCGAGCCCTCGCCCTTCTCGGCCTCGCGCTCCTCGCCGTCACCGTTCGCGGGCTCGCGCTCCTCGTCGCTAACGGACTTCTCGGTGCTGGCTTCCATATCTCTGTCTCCTTGGTCGGGCCGGGGCGTCGGTGGCTAGCCCAGCGCCTCGGCGCCGGCGACGACTTCCATGATCTCCTGGGTGATCTCCGCCTGGCGGGCACGATTCATCTCCAGGGTGAGGTTCTCGATGATGTCCTTGGCGTTCTCGGAGGCCGATCGCATCGCGGTCATCCGCGCCCCATGCTCTGAGGCGGTCGACTCGAGCAGGGCCCGGTACACCGAGACCTCGACGTAGTCGGGGACCAGCCGGGCGAGGATCTCTTCGGCGTCGGGCTCGTACTCGACCAGTGCTCGCGCATCGCGCTCACGGTCGGTCTGCTCGGCGTCGGCCTGATCCCCCGAGCCGTCCTCCTCGTCGCCCTCGTCCTCCTCGAGGACCGAGGCCTCCTTGAGCGGGAGCAGCACCTCGTGGGTGACGTGCTGGGTCAGGGGGGACACGTAGCCGTTGTAGAGGATCTCGACGCGGTCGACGTCCTCGTCCACGAAGGCGGAGACGAGATCGCCGGCGATCTCGCGGGCGTTGGCATACGCCGGTCGGTCGGTGAAGCCCACGTAGGTCTCGACTGGCTCGCGGCCGCGAAAGGTCAGCGAGGAGACCCCGCGCCGGCCGGAGGCGTAGAAGCGCACGCGACGCCCCTCGCGCTCGTGCTCGGTGGCCGAGCGCAACCCGGCGCGGATGATCTGGGAGTTGAACGCGCCGGCCAGACCCCGGTCGGAGGTGACGAGCATGATGCCCACCGCCTTCTCGTCCCGTGCGGCCATGACCGACAGCGACGGCAGGCTCTGGACGGCCTCGGCGGCCTGACGGGTCATCTGCCGCAGCGCTCCGGCGTAGGGCCGCAGCGCCTTGATGCGTTGCTCGGCCCGGCGCAGCCGGGCGGCGGAGACCATCTCCATGGCGCGGGTGATCTTCTGAATGTTCTTCACGCTGGCGATGTGCTGCTGGACGTCGCGCTGGGACATGGCTGATGGGTGAGACCCGGCGGGCGGCTAGGCCGCGGCCGGCTCCTCCTCGCGCTCCTCGGAGCTGGCCGAGTCCTCGCCCGAGTCCTTCGAGGCGCGGTCGTCATCGTCGTCATCGCCGTCGTCGAGCTCGTTGCCCTCCTCGTCGAGGTCGTAGCCGAAGTCGTCGGCGAAGCTCTCGATCGCGTCGTGGAGCTCGGACTCCAGTCCGTCCTCCCACTCGCCGTCGGCGATCTTCTTGCGCAGCTCGTCGTGCTCGGAGTGCACGCGCCCGATCAGGTCCTCGTTGAACTTGGGGACCCGGTCGACCTTGATGCGATCGATGAACGCGTTGGTGGCGGCGTAGAGGACGATCACCTGGTCGGCGACCTGGATGGGTGAGCGCTCATTCTGGTTGAGGGCCTCGACCAGCCGCTCCCCCCGGGCCAGCGTGGCCTGGGTGTCGGCGTCGAGGTCGGAGCCGAACTGGGCGAAGGCCTCGAGGTCGCGGTACTGGGAGAGCTCGAGCTTCATGCGGCCCGCCACCTTCTTCATCGACTTGATCTGAGCGTTGCCGCCCACCCGCGAGACCGAGATCCCGACGTTGATCGCCGGGCGCACACCCGAGTAGAAGAGCTTGGGCTCGAGGAATATCTGGCCGTCGGTGATGGAGATCACGTTGGTCGGGATGTAGGCCGAGACGTCGCCGGCCTGGGTCTCGATGATGGGAAGCGCGGTGAGCGAGCCTCCGCCCAGGTCGTCGTTGAGCTTGACCGCCCGCTCGAGCAGGCGGGAGTGCAGGTAGAAGACGTCGCCCGGGTAGGCCTCGCGTCCCGGCGGACGACGCAGCAGCAGCGACATCTGGCGGTAGGCGTAGGCGTGCTTGGTCAGGTCGTCATAGATGCAGAGCGCGTGCTTTCCGTTGTAGAGGAAGTGCTCGGCCATCGCGCAGCCGGCGTAGGGCGCCAGGAACTTGATGGGCGCCGCCTCGTCGGCCGGGGCGGCGACGATGATCGTTGTGTCCAGCGCCCCCTCCTCGCGCAGGGTGTCGGCGAGCTGGACGACGGTGGCCATGCGCTGACCAATGGCCACATAGACCGAGATGACGTCGGAATCCTTGTTGTTGATGATGGTGTCGAGGGCGATCGTCGTCTTGCCCGTCTGGCGGTCACCGATGATCAGCTCGCGCTGACCGCGGCCGATGGGGATCATCGAGTCGATGGCCTTCAGGCCGGTCTGCAGAGGCTGCACGACGGGCTGGCGCTGCACGACACCCGGGGCCTTGAACTCGGCCGGACGCACCTCGGAGGTATTGAGGTCGCCCTTGCCGTCGAGCGGCTTGCCCAGCGGGTCGACGATCCGTCCCAGCAGCTCCTCGCCCACCGGGATCTCCAGCAGCTCGTTGGTGCGCTTGACCGTGTCGCCCTCGACGACGTGCTCCCACTCACCGAAGAGCACGGCGCCCACGTTGTCGGACTCGAGATTCAGCGCCAGCCCGGTGACCCCGTGGGGCAGCTCGAGGCGCTCGAAGGCCATGCAGTTGTCCAGGCCGTGGATGCGAGCGATGCCGTCGCCCACCGAGAGAACCGTGCCGACCTCGGTCAGATCGGCCTGGCCGGAGTCCAGACCCTCGATGCGGCTCTTGAGGATGGAGGTGATCTCGTCGGGCTTGATTTCCATGTCGGCTGGGGTGGCTCCTTGAGGGACGGGTCGACGGGACGGACGGCGGCGGCGTTAGTGGCGGGCGACCTCGCGGCGCAGCCCTTCCAGGCGGTTGCGCACGGAGGCGTCGAGGATCGAGTTGCCCACGCGCAGGACCAGGCCGCCGAGGATGTCGGGCTCGACGTGGGCGGCGAGTGAGACCTCGCGACCTGTCGCCTCAGCGATGCGGTCGCCGATGTCGGAGACCAGTCCCTCGTCGAGCTCGATGGCGCTGGTCACCTGCACGGGCAGGAGGCGGTTCTCCTCCTCCCACATCGCGTCGTAGTCACGACGGACCCGGAAGATGAGCGGCATGCGATGGTTGTCGATCAACACGCGCAGGAAGTTGTCGAGGATCTCGTCGGCGCCCTGCACCGCGCGGTCGAGGCCCTCCTTCTTCTCCGCGCTCGAGAAGTAGGGGGAGAACAGGAAGGTGGCCAGGTCGCGGTTCTCGTCGAGGGCGTCGGCCAGCTCGCCGAGCTGCTCGCGGATGTCGTCGAGCTTGTCCTGGTCAGAGGCGACCTCGAAGAGCGAGCGCGCGTAGACCCGGGCGATCTCCTCCATCGCGGCTAGCTCTCCGCCCCCGACAGCGCCGCGAAGTCGAGCTCGCGCACCGCGTCCTCGACCAGCCGGCGCTGATCGTCGGAGTCCAGCGTCTTGCGGGCCACCTTCTCGGTGGCGGCGATGGTCAGCTCGGCCACCTCGCGGCGCAGGTCGGAGATGGCTCGCTGGGTCTGTTGCTCGATCTCCCGCCGGGTGTGCTCGAGGCGCTGCTCGTGCTCGGCCCGCGCCGCCTCACGCTGCTCGCGCTCGACGCTCTCGGCCGCCTGACGCGCCCGCCCGACGATGTCGTCGGCCTGCTGACGGGCCTCCCGGAGCCGCTCCCGGTATTCGTCGAGCAGCTGCTGGGACTCGCGCTTTGAGCGCTCGGCCGACTCGATGGACTCCTCGATGGCGCGCTGACGCTTGTCGAGCTCTGAGGCGATCCGCGGGAAGGCGAGCTTGGACAGCAGGTACATGGCGATCACGAAGGCGATCAGCGTCCACACCATCACCCCCAGGCCGGGGGAGACGAGGAAGTTGCCGCTGCTCGAGGAGGCCGCGAGCACCGGCGTGGGGAGGAGGACGGACATCCGACTAGCCCAGGAAGAAGGCGATGAGGCCGAAGATGAAGGCGTAGAAGACGATCGCTTCGGTCAGCGCGAAGCCCAGCCACTGGATCGAGGTGATCTCGTCGCGCATCTCGGGCTGGCGGGTGACCGCCTCAATCACCTTGCCGAAGATGAAGCCGACGCCGATGCCGGGGCCGATCGTCCCCAGGCCGGCGCCGACGCCGAGGGCGATGGCCTTGATCGACTTGGCCAGCATGGGGTCAGGGGCAGCGATGATGCTGGGAAGGGACACGGGGGCTCCTTGTCAGTGTGACTCGGCGACTGCGCCGCCGAGGTAGATGGCCGTGAGGGTGGCAAAGATGAACGCCTGGAGGGTGGCGATAAGCACCACCTCAAAGATGAAGAAGATGACAGCGACGGGCAGGGTGACGGCCCCGAGCGCGGCCAGGCCGAGCAGCACGACGAGCCCACCCGCCATGAAGAGGATCAGCAGGTGCCCGGCCAGGATGTTGGCGAAGAGCCGCACCGAGAGCGAGATGACGCGCACGAGCTGCGAGATCACCTCGATGGCGAAGATGCCGGGGATGAGGATGAACTTCGCCGGCACGTTGTCCAGGCCGCCGGGCAGCCAGCTCTTGATGTAGCCGCGAAAGCCCTTGGCGCGCACACCCTCCACGTGATAGCTGAACCACACCACCAGGGTGAGGGCGAGGGTCACCGAGATGTTGGCGGTGGCGGCGTAGACGGCGAAGGAGGGGATGTGGGCCCCGAACAGCTTGAAGGTCTCCTCGCTGTTGACGGGCAGCGGGATGTAGCCGAGCAGGTTGCTGAACCAGATGAAGAGGAACAGGGCGGCGATGAAGGGAAACCACTTGGCCGCCATCCGGCGGTCGATGTTGTTGGGCCCGGCGATGTTGCTGCGCATCAGTCCGTAGATGGCCTCGACGGCGGTCTGCACGCGGTTGGGCCTCTGCTGCATGCGCCGGGCCACGTAGATCATCGTCCCCACGGTGAGCGAGGCGGCCAGGAAGAGGTAGAGCACCGCCTTGTTGATCGAGAAGTCGATGCCGGCGAGCTTGATGGAGATCCAGGGATCGAGCTTGAACTCGTTCTGGGGCTGGTACTCGCTGTTCATCCCGTGCGAGCCGAACGCGGCGGCCAGGGCGATGACCACCAGGAGCAGGACGACGGCGCCGATGAGGATCTTCCGGCCCGGGCTCATCGCGGGCTCCCGCCGGCCAGGGGGGACTGCGGGCCCCGGGACTCGCGGGCCTTGGGCTGCTGGGAACCCATGATGATCCCCACCGTGAAGTAGATGGTGAACAGCAAGATGCAGAGCACGGCGGCGGCGAGGCCAGCGTGGCTGTCGGTCAACCCGACGGCGAAGATGCTGAGGGCGACGAACCAGCCCCGGCCGATCATGGAGCCGGCCAGCAGACCCACTGTGGCGCGGACGTCGTCGGCGGCGGCAGCGCGACGCTGGAGATAGACCTGGATCGCGCGCTGGACCAGCCACGCAGCCCCAGCCACGGCGTAGCCCGGCAGCGGCAGGTCGGCGATCGCGAAGATCGGCAGCGCGACGGCGAGCGCCACGAGGTCGAGGCGGCGGAGGACGGCCACAGTCACGCGTTCCTAGTCGTCGGCTCGGGCGTTGGCGGTGCCATGGCGAGCGGAGGCGTCCACGGGGCAGTCGGGCCGGTCCATCGTTCTGGCGTCACCCTAGCGTTCCGGCCGTTGCCGCGCTGCCACCCCGCCGGAGTCGAGGCCTCATGCCCGCGTGGCCCGGCCTGACCCCGGACGCTCGGCGGCCAGACCCGGGGGCGGCTCTACGCCCCTACGCGGCGACGGCCTGGAGATCACCGCCGGTGACCCGCAGCCGGCGGCTGAGAGATTGGAGCGCGAAGCCCTGGGTTCTCGTCGCTGGGGTAGCCGAGAATCTCGACCACCTGCTCGTAGAAGCGGTTGAAGTGCTGGGCATGCCGGGCCTCGTCGACCTGCTGGGTGGTGAGGAAAGCTTCGCTCCTGGCGGGATCGCGGGGGGGGCCCACGGGGAAGTTTGACAAATTGTCAAGTTGCGCGTGGTGGGTAGATTGGCCCGATGGCCATCTACCGCAGCGCCACACCACGCTCGGCCAAGCGAGCTGCCGTCGAGCGGGCGCTGCTGGGAGCGGTCGAGGAGCTGCTCGCCGAGGGAGCGAGCTTCGCCGAGCTCGGCATCGAGCGCATCGCGTCGCGCGCGGGGATCTCGCGCACCGCGTTCTACTTCTACTTCGCCGACAAGCGCGAGCTGCTGCTGCGCCTCACCGAGGACACCGTCCAGCTGCTCTACGAGGAGGCCACGGGCTGGTGGAGCGCCGACGGAGACGGGCGCGAGGAGCTGCCCATCGCCCTCGGGCGGATCCTCGACCTGTACTTCGAGCACGGGTTGGTCCTGCGCGCGGTGGTCGAGGCGGCCAGCAACGACGAGGCGGTAGCCACGTTCTGGCGGGCCTTGGCGGGCCGATTCATCCAGGCCTCCCAGGAGCGCATCGAGGCAGAGCAGCTGGTCGGTCGGGCGCTGCCCGGGCCGGCGCAGGCGATGGCCTTCGCCCTGGTCTGGGGGGTGGAGCGTGCGTGCTACCAGCAGGTCGTCCAGGGTCGGCCGATCGATCAGCAGGCCCTGCGACGCGCGCTTATCGCCATGTGGCAGCGGGCGGTCTACGGAGGCGCCGAGCACGACCCGGCGAGCTGAACGGGACCGGTCGGGCCGCACCGGCAGCACGACCGGGTCATGTCCGCGCCTCGCGGTCGCGCGCGCGGTCGCGCCGGCGCTGCGCCTGGCCGCCAGCCCGCACCGATCCGACGACGGCAGGCGGCTGGACTTGCGCCCGCCCCCCGGGGTCAGGCCCCTGCGGTCCCACCGCGTCCCACTCTCCGGTCTCCAGCTCGGCGGCCACGCGGGCGTCGATCTCGTGCTCGGAGGTGTCGGTCGGAAGCTCGTGACGGAGCTGACGGAAGCGCACGCGGCGAAACTTGAGGATCTCCAGCACGACGACCAGGTAGACGCTGAGCCCCAACTCGGCCAGGCCGAGGACGGCCAGCGCGGCCATCCAGGGCGGGCTAAAGTGCCCGTGGTGATTGGACCAGGGAAAGAAGCGGATGGCCAGGGCGAAGCCGGCCAGGGCCAGGGTCCAGCCGTAGAGGTAGAGGACGGTCCGCCGCTGGGAGAAGCCGATGTTCACGAGCCGGTGGTGGAAGTGGTTGCGATCGGCGGAGTAGAACGGCCGGCCGTACTTGATCCGCTTGGCCACCACGAAGCCGGTGTCCAGGAACGGGACGGCGAGGATGACCAGCGGGAACAGCAGGGCGACGACCGCCTGGGTCTTGACCGCCCCTTCGATGGCCACGCAACCGAGCAGCAGCCCCAGCAGGTTGGAGCCCGAGTCGCCCATGAAGACCGACGCCGGGTGAAAGTTATGGATCAAGAAGCCGAGCGCCGCCCCGGCGGTAAGGGCGGCCAGGACCGCCGCGCGCTGGTGGGCCAGCGCGGTGACCGGGCCTGCCTTGTCGGCCAGGTCGAAGGCGATGACCGAGAACGCCGCCGCGCTGATGGCGCACACCCCGGCGGCCAGGCCATCGACCCCGTCGGAGAAGTTGACGACGTTCATGACCGCCACGAGCCCGACCAGGGTCACCGGGGCCGCTGCGTCGCCAAAGTCGACGAGGTCGAGGAACGGGATGCGGACCTTTTGGACGACGACGCCGGCCAGGACCGGAATCAGTCCGGCGCCGACCTGTCCGGCAAGCTTAACGCCCGGTGGCAATCCGTCAGCGCGGGCGTCGTCGAAGGCGCCGACCACGACGATGACTGCCGCCCCGGCCAGGACTGCCCGCATGCGTCCGTCGGCCACCAGGCCGAGCGCCGCCGCGGCCAGCACCGCGGCGAAGATCGCCAGTCCTCCCAGCCGCGGGGTCTCGCGCTTGGACAGGCCCCGCTCCCGGGGCCGGTCAACCGCTCCGACGCGGAAGGCCAGGCGGGCAGCGAGCGGGGTGGCCACGGCGGAGACCACCAGCGCCACCGCGAAGGCCCCGAGAGCGTCGAGCTCGGTCATCGGCCGTGGGGGAGGATGGCAGGCCGCCCGGGGGTCTGTCGCGTCGGGTCAGGCCACGACAGGCGCGCGTAGCTGCGCGTAGAGCGGGAAGCGCTCGGCAACCCCGCCGACCCGCTCGGCCAGCTCCTCGCGGCGCGCCGCGAAGCCCGGCTGCAGGGCGGCGGCGATGATCGCTCCCACTTCGGCGAAGTCCTCCTCGCCCAGCCCACGAGTGGCCAGGGCCGAGGTGCCAATGCGCAGTCCGCTGGAGACCGCCGGTGGTCGGGGGTCGAAGGGGACGGCGTTGCGGTTGACGGTGACGCCGACCTCATGTAGACGATCCTCGGCCTGTCTGCCGTCCAGCTCGGACTCGCGCAGGTCGACGAGCATGAGGTGGACATCGGTGCCCCCGGTGAGGACCGCGACCCCGGCCCCCGCCTGGGAGAGCTCGGCCGCCACCGCGCGAGCGCCCGCTCGGGTCCGGCGTTGACGCTCGCGAAAGGCCTCGGAGGCGGCGATGCGCAGGGTAACCGCCTTCCCGGCGATCACGTGCTCGAGGGGGCCGCCCTGCTGGCCGGGGAAGACCGCGGAGTCGATCTTGCGGGCCAGCTCCTCGCGGCAGAGGATCATCCCGCCCCGGGCGCCGCCCAAAGTCTTATGGATCGTCGTGGTGACCACGTCGGCCCCGTGAGCGACCGGATTGGGATGCTCACCGGCAGCCACCAGGCCGGCGAAGTGCGCCATGTCCACCATGAGCAGGGCACCCACCTCGTCGGCGATGGCCCGAAAGCGATCAAAGTCGAGCTGGCGGGGGTAAGCCGACCAGCCAGCGAGGATGAGCTTGGGCCGTCGCTCCTGGGCCAGACGCTCGACCTCGTCCATGTCGATGACGGAGTCCTCGCGGCGCACGTGGTAGGCGGCGATGTCGTAGAGCCGGCCCGACGCGTTGAGCTTCATTCCGTGGGTGAGATGGCCCCCGTGGGCAAGCTCCATGCCCAGGATCGTGTCGCCGGGCTCCAGCAGGGCGTGATAGACGGAGATGTTGGCCTGGGCTCCCGCATGGGGCTGGACGTTGGCGTGCTCGGCGCCGAAGAGCGCCTTGGCCCGGTCGATGGCCAGCGTCTCGATCACGTCGACGTGCTCACAGCCGCCGTAGTAGCGGCGCCCCGGGTAGCCCTCGGCGTACTTGTTGGTCAGCACCGAACCCTGACACTCCAGGACGGCTCGCGGAGCGAAGTTCTCCGAGGCGATCATCTCCAGCGTCCGCTGCTGGCGCTCGAGCTCGTCACCGAGGGCACCCGCGACCTCGGGGTCGACATCGGCCAGCGGGCGGTCGAAGAAGTCGGACGGCAGCTCTTGACTCATCGCGGCAGAGGCTCCTCGCCGGGCAGGGATCTCGACGGTAGCAGCGCCTCGAGGGGGCGCGTGGCCACCGCCCGCGCTGGTCGCGGGTCGCCCTCAGCGGGGCGGGGAGTCTAGGGTCGCGGCCAGCTGATGGCCGGACACAGCGCCCTCGCGGACGAGCGTCCAGCGGCCCGAGGCCTCATAGTCGCACAGGTCCACCACGCTCGACGGCCACCCGGGGAGGACGCCGCCGTCGAGCACGAGATCGACCTCCGCGCCCACCGTCGGATCCAGCGCGTCCACCCGTGCCGGGGGACTAGCACCGGTGGGATTCGCGCTCGTCTGCAGCAGGGGGCGAGTCAGCGCCCCGAGCGGGCGCAGGCGCTCGGGGAGCTCGGGAACCCGCAGTCCGACCGTGGCGCCGCCTCCGGCGACGGCCCAGCGATGGGCGGGGTCGGGAAGCAGGAGGGTCACCGGCCCCGGGAGGGTCGCGCGGGCCGCGGCGCAGGTCCGGGGGCCGAGCTGGCCGATCACCGCGGCCGCCGCCTCCAGCGTGAAGAACATGACAGCGGCCGGCCGGGGCCTGGGCCGCCCCTTGACGGCGTACATGCGCCGGATCGCCGCCGAGCAGCGAGGGTCGCAGGCCAGGCCGTAGACCGTGTCGGTGGGCACCACCGCCACCCCCCCGGCGTCCAGGCAGCGCTGCAGGGCAGCCACGTCGACAGGGCGCAACGACGGGCTCAACGGGCCGACCAGCGCCCCGCGACGACGCGGGGGATCCCGGCCAGGTCGGGGTGCGCCCCGACCTCGGCATAGCCGGCGCCGGCCAGCAGCCCGGCGACGGCGTCGGCCTGGCCGGCGCCGACTTCGAGGGCGAGCCAGGGCACGGCACGGACTGCCGCCTGATCGATCAGGCGGCGGATCACCGCCAGGCCGTCCGCTCCGGCGAGCAGGGCGGCGACCGGCTCGTGACGGCTGATCTCGGGCGCCAGCCGGGCCCGGTCAGCCTCGGCGACATAAGGCGGGTTGGAGACCGCGGCGTCGATACGGCCGGTCACCGCGTCGAGCAGGTCGCCGTGAACCACGGCGACGTCCAGCCCGAGCCGGTCGGCGTTCTCGCGGGCCAGGGCCACGGCGCCGGCACTGCTGTCGCTGGCCAGCACCTCCAGGTCGGGACGCTCGTGGGCCAGGGCGAGTCCGACAGCACCCGAGCCGGTGCCCACGTCGAGGACACGCGCGCGGGGGGGCAGCTCGGCAACGGCCAGCTCGACCAGGGTCTCGGTCTCGGGCCTGGGGATCAGGACGCGAGGATCGACGGCCAGCTCTAGATGACGAAACCCGCGGCGGCCGAGGACATAGGCCAGGGGCTCGCGGTCGATGGCCCGGCGGCGCACCCAGTCGCGCAGGATGGGGATGGCGCGCGGCGGGAGCGGCCGGCCGCCCCCGGTGAGCAGCGCGGAGCGCTCGATTCCGGCGGCGGTGGCGACGAGCAGCTCGGCGTCGAGCCGCGGTGCATCCACCCCGGCGGCCCTGAGGGCGACCAGGGCCGAGTCCAGCGCCTCGGTCAGGGTGACGGTGCCAAAGCCCGGCGCGGCGCCGGGACGGCTCACACCGCGTGGGCGCGAGCGTCGAGCTGGCGGCGCTTCTCCTCGGCCGCCAGCGCCTGGGTGAAGGGCTCGAGCTCTCCCTGGAGGATGGCGTCGAGGCTGTGCAGCTTCAAGTCCACGCGGTGGTCGGTGACGCGGCCCTCGGGAAAGTTGTAGGAGCGGATCCGTCCGGAGCGATCGCCGGTGCCCACCTGGGCGCGCCGGTCGGCGGCCAGCTCGGCCTGCTGCTCGGCCAGCGCCCGCTCGTAGAGCCGCGCGCGCAGCACGCGCATCGCCTTGTCGCGGTTTTGCAGCTGACTCTTCTCGTCCTGCATGGAGACGACGATGCCGCTGGGGCGATGGGTGATGCGCACAGCCGAGTCTGTCGTGTTGACCGACTGGCCGCCGGGACCCGAGGAGCGGTAGACGTCGACCTGCAGGTCGTTGGGGTCGACGCCGACGTCGACCTCCTCGGCCTCGGGCAGCACGGCCACGGTCGCCGCTGAGGTGTGGATGCGACCCTGCGACTCGGTGGCCGGGATGCGTTGGACGCGGTGGGTGCCGCCCTCCCACTTGAAGACCGAGTAGGCCCCGTCGCCCTTGACCGCGAAGGTATAGGTGCCTCCATCGCCGGCGCTGAGCAGCTCGACGGTGAAGCCGCGACGCTCGGCGTAGCGGGCAAGCATCCGGTACACGTCCCCGGCCCAGAGCCCGGCCTCCTCCCCCCCGGTCCCCGGCCGCAGCTCGACGATGACGTTCTTGTCGTCGTGGGGATCGGGCTCGACCGTCGCCAGCTGGAGCTCCTCCTCCAGTGCCACCAGGCGCGCCTGCGCATCCCCGAGCAGCTCGCGCGCCTCGGGCTCGGCGGGATCCTCGGCCAGCAGCTCGCGCGCCCCGGCTGCGTCGTCGGTGGCCCGGCGCCAATCGGTCGCCAGGCGGTGGGCGAGCTCGAGCTGCTTGTAGGCGCGGTTGACGTCAGCCAGCCGGCGGCGATCGGCCAGGACGCCCGGGTCGGCGAGCTCGCCCTCGAGCTGGGCGAAGCGTGTCTCGATCTGCTCGACCAGAGGTTCGATCACGCCACGCGAGTCTAGGCGGGGGGCAGCGTGCCGGCGGGCGCTCGGCGCAGCGGGCCCGCCCTCGATCCGGCACCCTTGCGCAAGCAGCGCTGACCAGCCCGCGTCGCGCGGCGAGTTCTCGACACGCTTCGCGCGGCGGACGGTTGATGTCGAGAACGGACCGACAGGTCGGCGAGTTCTCTACGCGCTTCGCGGGACGCCCGGTTGATGTCGAGAACTGATGGGCCGCCACGCTGCCTCGCTACCGTGCGGCGCGATGCGCCCGGGCCGCCGCTCCCTCTCCCTCGTGATCCCCATGGTGGCCCTCGCCGCCTGGGCGGCGGGCGCGACGGGGATCGGGGCGGGAGCCGGCCTCCGGGCCTTGGCCGGGGCGCGAACCGGCGCGACCGGATCGAGCGGTCCCACCGGCCCCCGGGGCCCGCGGCGCCCACCGTCGCGCGCGCCGCAGACCGAGCGCTTCACGCTCCACAGCGCGATGCTCCATCGGGCCCTGGGCGAGATCGTCGTCATCCCGGGCGGGACCCCACCGCCCTCGCCCCGCCCCCTGCTGGTCCTCCTGCACGGACGCGGCGCCAGCCCGGCCGGCTGGCTGTCGGACGAGTTCTTTCGGGGCCTGGCCAAGCTCGGCCCGCGCGCGCCGGACGTGCTGCTGGCCAACGGTGGTGACCACTCCTACTTCCACGACCGCGCCGATGGCCCCTGGGGAAGCTCGGTCATGCAGGAGGCCATCCCGGCGGCCCTGCGGCGCACCGGCGCCGACCCGCGCCGGATGGCCGTGGGCGGGATCTCCATGGGGGGCTTCGGCGCGTTCGACCTCGCTCGCCTGCACCCCGGCACCTTCTGCGCAGTGGGAGGGCACTCGGCCGCCCTGTGGGAGCGCTTCGCCGACTCCGCCCCGGGAGCCTTCGACGATTCGGGCGACTTTGCCCGCCACGACGTGATCGCCGCCGTGCGGCGTCATCCCACCCTCTATGGCCGGGCACGCATCTGGCTCGACGGGGGCAATGACGACCCGTTCCGCTCCGCCGACGAGGCCCTGGCTGCGGCGCTGCGGACGCCGTATGGGCCAGTCAGCGTGATGCACTGGCCCGGCGGCCACGACGGCAGCTACTGGCATGCGCACGTCGCGCGCTACCTGGCCTTCTACGGCAACGCGCTGGCCGGCGGCGGCTGCCGGCGCCCGGGGTCGGCCCAGCCGCCTACGCCACGACCTCGACCCCGACGAGCTCCTCCGCGCTGAGCTGGCCCGGCGTCTCGACCTCGAGTACCGCCTCCAGCGCCGCCGCGGCCACTGCGAGCTGAGCCCGGTTGGGCTCGCGGGTGGTCAGGCGCTGCAGCTGCAGGCCGGGCCACATCAGTACTCGCACCCAGGGGCGACGACGGTTTCGTCCGGCGAACTTGATCGCCTCGAAGCTCAGCCCGGCGATGATCGGCACCCCGAGCACCCGGGTGGCCATGAGCAGGTACCAGGCGGGCAGCCCGATCGGCGCGAAGATGAAGATGGAGATGACCATGACGATGAGCAGGAAGCTCGTCCCGCAGCGGGGGTGTAGCCGCGAGTAGCGCTCGGCGCGCTCGGGCACGAGCTCGTCGCCAGCCTCGTAGCAGGCGATGACCTTGTGCTCGGCCCCGTGGTACTCGAACACGCGCCGGAGGTCGCGCAGCCGCGAGAGCAGAAACAGGTAGCCGAGGAAGATGGCGGTGCGCAGGACGCCCTCGACGGCCCAGAAGGCGACCGATGAGCCGAGCTGATGCTTGAACAGGCTGGTGACGCCGACGGGCAGGATGAAGAACAGCCCGACCGCCAGCAGCAGGGCGACCACGACGGTCCCGGCCCAGACCCCGCCGCCGATTGGCTCCTCATCCTCAGGCATCTGCGCGTTGGCGGCGATACCCAGCGCCCGCAGGCCGATGGCCATCGACTCGACGAGGGCCACCACGCCGCGCACCAGCGGCAGGCGGTAGACACGGCGGCGCGAGAGCCACGAGCGCAGCTCGAAGCGCTCGAGGTGGATCGGGCCGGCGTCGGGGTCGACGCGGACGACGGGCCCGGGGCCCGCGGCGTCAGCGCCATCCCCGTCGGGCGGCGGGGGCAGCGGTGCCCGCACGGCCACCGCCCACGTCCGCACCCCACGCATCATCACCCCCTCGAGCACGGCCTGTCCACCCACGGGCGCGTCGCCCTGGGCCATCAGCCGTCCGTCGGGCAGTCGCGTGGCCTCGCCGTTGGCTCCGGGCCCCGCGGTCGCGGCGGAAACGCCGGAGCCGGGAGCCAGCGCGTGGGTCCCGCGAGGCACGCTCAGGAGGTCAGCCGGTGGGCTACGACGCTGCGCCACGCTGGCGCTTGGCCGCCCGGCGCTGGAAGCGCTCGACCCGGCCGCCGGTGTCCACCAGCTTCTGCTTGCCCGTGTAGAACGGATGGCAGTTGGAGCAGATCTCGACGTGGATCTCGGCCTGCGTCGAGCGCGTGGTGAACTCGTTGCCGCACGTGCAGCGCACGTGGGCCTCGACGTACTCGGGATGGATGCCGGTCTTCATGACCCCACCCATTCTACCCGCTCTCAGGTGAGCTGGTAGAGCGGTCCGTCGCCGCCCTCGGGCGGGGTCAGGCGGCCGCCCTTGGCGGTGATGGCACCACACTGCACGCAGTTGGTGTAGTTGACCGTGAGATCCACGGGACCCTCGGCGGGCGCGTCGTCGGGAATCTCATAGACCCCGGCCGGGCACATCCACTGCCACATCTCGGCCACCTCGCGGGGGACGTGCTTCTGGAGCCGAATGTGGTTGGGGGCATCGTCACGCGTCTCGTTGCCGGTGATGAACACGCTGGAGAGCTTGTCGAAGGTGTACTTGCCATCGGGTTTGGGGTAGCGGTCCTTGGCCGTGCCGACGAACACCTCGGACTCCGCATCGGGGTGGGTCTTCCAGTGTCCCGCCGGGAACCGGCCGCCCGTGGCCACCATGGCGTTGGTGATGGCACCGCCGATGAAGAATCCGCGCCCGAAGGGCTGCTTCATGTTCCGCGTGCGGTAGAGATCCTTGCCGATGACCGAGTCGTGGACGGCGTCGTCGTAGGCCGAGAGGTCGGTGGACTCGCGCTTGAGCGCTTCATAGATCCTCTCGGCAGCCATGATCCCGGCGTGCATGGCGTAGTGGATTCCCTTGAGCTCGGGAACGTTGACCATGCCGCCGCCGTCGCCGCAGATGACCATGGCCGGCGCATGCAGCCGGGGCATCGCCCAGTAGCCACCCTCGGGGATCGCCTTGGCGCCCCAACCGATCCGCTTGCCGCCCTCCAGGATGCCGCGGATGAGCGGGTGCAGCTTGAACTGCTGGAGGATGTCGTGGACCGAGAGGGTCGCGTCGGCGTAGTCCAGGCCGACCACGAAGCCGATGGAGACCTTGTCCTCGCCCATCGGGTAGATCCAGCTCCCGCCGAACTCGTGGTACTTGGCCGCCGTGCGCAGGGGCCAGCCCAGGGTGTGGACGACCTTGGTCAGTGGCCTGGGGACCTCCCAGACCTCCTTGACCCCGAGCGCCCAGACCTGGGAGTCCTCCGTGCCCAGGCCCAGGGCCCGGATGGCCGCGCCGGTGAGGTGCCCCCAGGTGCCCTCGGCCAGCACGGTGGCCCGCGCGATGACATCGGACCCCGGCTCGAAGTTCGACAGTTCCTCGCCCTGCTTGCCCCGCCCCTTGTCGCCCGAGCGCACGCCGCGCACCACCCCGTCCTCCACCAGCAGCTTGGTGGCGGAGGTCTCGGCCAGGATGTAGGCACCGGCCTCCTCGGCCTTCTGAGCCAGCCAGCGATTCAGGCGGGCCACCGAGACGATGTGGTTGCCGTGGTTCTTGAACGGGGGCGGGGTGGGGATGCGCAGCGAGCGCTTCTCGTTGAGCATCAGGTGGACGGCCTCGCCGGGCACCTCGCCGTAGGTCGGCCACTCCGCCTCGGGCAGGTCTCCAAACAGCTCGCGCATGGCCGACGGACGCATGATGCCGCCCGAGAGCTGGTGGGCGCCGGCCACCTTGCCCTTCTCGATCACCGCGACGGGGACCTCGCCCAGGCGCTCGGTCAGCCCCTCGTCGCCCTCCAGCAGCTGGAGCAGCCGAATGGCACAGGACAGCCCGGCCTGGCCGCCGCCGACGATGGCCACGCCGACCTCGATGCGGTCGTCCTCGGCGTCGGTGGGCCGGCCGACGAACTCCTCCTCGGGGGTGACGGGGGGCGGGAAGTCGGCCGGCGTGACGTGACCGTTGCTGGAGGCCACGGCTAGCTGGCCTTCTTGGCCTTCACGGCCTCGGTGAGCTTGGGCAGGATCTTGTTGAGGTCGCCGACGATGCCCAGGTCCGAGAACTCGAAGATGGGGGCGTTGGAGTCCTTGTTGATGGCGACGATGTTGTCGGAGCCCTGCATGCCGACCTTGTGCTGGATGGCGCCCGAGATGCCGGCGGCCAGGTAGAGCTTCGGCGCCACCGACTTGCCGGTCTGGCCGATCTGGGCCGCGTAGGGGTACCAGCCGGCGTCGACAACGGCGCGGGTGGCGGCCACGGCACCGCCGAGCGCTCCGGCCAACGACTCGCAGAGCTCGAAGCCCTCGGCCTTGCCCAGCCCGCGGCCACCGGCCACCAGCACGTCGGCGCCCTCGATGTCGACGTCGGCGCCGCGCTGCTCACCGCGGCTGATCATCTCGGCGCGCCCGGAGAAGTCCGACAGCTTCAGGGCCACGTCGACGACCTCGGCCGTCGCGTCGCCGGCCTCGCGGACCTCGAAGGAGTTGAGGCGGCCGATGATCACCCCGACATCCGAGACGTAGCGCGAGTCCGAGATGGAGGAGTCCTGGAGGATCGGGCGCTCGGCGACGAGCTTTCCGTCCTCGACCCTGATGGCCGTGACCTCCATGGTCACCCCGGCGTCCAGGCGGGCGCACAGCCCGGCACCGATCTCAAAGCCCAGCAGACCGCCACCGAAGAGGGCATAGCCCTGGCCGTTGGACCGGATCACCTGAGCCATGGCGTCGACAACGGGCTGCGCCAGGCCCTCGGGGCCCTCGGCCCGGAACACCTTGCTGGCCCCATAGCCCCCGAGCGAGGAGCAGAGCGCGTCGGAGAGCCCGGCCTTCTCACCGACGACGATGGCGTGGCAGGACCCGCCGGTCTCGGACGCCAGGCGTCCGGCCTCGGACACGGCGCCGAGGGAGTTCTTGTTGAACGCGCCCTCGTAGTGGAGGACGTAGACCAGGATGTCAGCCATTACAAAAGCTTCCTCTCGTCGAGCCAGGCGACGATCTTGGAGACCGTCTCGTTGGTGTCCTCGTCCTCGATGATCTGGCCGGCCTGCTTGGCCGGCGGCGCGTGGAACTCGCCGCAGCGGACCTTGGATCCTTCCTCGCCGATGCGGGAGCTCTCGATGCCGAGATCGCCGATCGCCCGCTTGTCCAGCTGCTTCTTCTTGGCACCCATGATCGCCTTCAGCGACGGGTAGCGCGGCTCGTTGATGGCGTCTCCGACCGAGATAACCGCCGGCAGGGTGATCTTCACCGTGTCGTAGCCGTACTCGGCCTGACGCTCGCAACGCAGGGCGCCGTCCTCGACGTCCATCTTGATGACCTGGGTGAGGGAAGGCATCTCCAGGTGGTCGGCGACGACCGCGCCGATCGTGTAGCACTCGCCGTCGTCGGACTGCTGTCCGAGGAGGACGAGATCCGGGGACTCGGCGGCCAGGGCCCGGGAGAGCGCATAGCCCGTCGCGTTGATGTCCGAACCGACCAGGGCATCGTCGGAGAGGTGCACCGAGCGGTCGGCACCGAGCGAGACTGCCTTGTGCAGCGCGCGAATGGCGCTGTCGGGGCCCATGGTCACGGCGACGATCTCGTCGACCTCGACCGAGCCGCCCTCGCGGACCTGCATTGCCGCCTCGATGGCGTGGGTGTCATACGGGTTGAGGTTCTTCTCGCCGCTGCGGTCCATCCGCCCCGTGGAGGGGTCGATCCGCTTCTGCACAGCGGCGTCCGGGACCTCTTTGACCAGGACGCAGATCTTCACGTCAGTTGCCTCCTCAGGAGCAGAAGGGTCGGCAGTGTAGTTGACTGATCAGTCAATCGCCCGGGCCGGGCCCGCGGCCGCGTGGCGAAGGGCTGGGCCGGACGTGGCCCACCCGAGGGCGGTACGCCCCACGAGGGCGGTACGCGCCCACGAGCCTTCGAGTGGGGGAACGCTACGGCGAAGGCGCGGTCAGGTGGCCCGCTCGGCCACCGCGCCCTCGATGAAGTCGATGATCGCCTGCGTCGGAGCCCCGGGCGTGAACACGGCGGCGACCCCGAGACGCTCGAGCTCGGGGATGTCGTCGGCCGGAATGGTCCCGCCCACGGTGACCAGCACCTCGCCGGCGTCCTGCTCCTCCAGCAACTGGACGATTTTGGGGACCAGCGTCATGTGCGCGCCGGAGAGGATCGACAGGCCGACAGCGTCGGCGTCCTCCTGGATGACGGTCTGGACGATCTGCTCAGGCGTCTGGTGCAAGCCCGTGTAGATGACCTCCATGCCCGCATCGCGCAGAGCGCGGGCGATGATCTTGGCACCCCGGTCGTGGCCGTCGAGGCCGGGCTTGGCGACGACGACGCGGATCTTGCCGGCGACGGGCATCGGCCGAGTCTAGGCGGCCTTGAAGGGGCGCACGGGCCGGGCCAGCGCCGCGAGGCTCACGCCCCGAGCGAGCGCCCGATGAGCTCCTTCATGATCTCGGTCGTCCCGCCGTAGATCCTGGTGATCCGAGCGTCGGCGAAGGCCCGGGCGATCGGATACTCGAGCATGTAGCCGTAGCCGCCGTGAAGCTGGAGGCAGCGGTCGACGACCCGGCCCTGGAGCTCGGTGCACCACCACTTCGCCATCGCGGCGTCCTGCGCCGAGAGCTCGTCGTCGTTGAGGGCCTGAACGCAGCGGTCGCAGAAGACCGTGGCCAGCTCGATCTCGGTGGCCATCTCGGCCAGGGCGAAGCGCGAGGCCTGAAAGCTGGCCACGGGCTGGCCGAATACCCGGCGCTCGGTCACATATTCCAGCGTCATGTCCAGGGCCGCACGGGCCGCGGCCACGCCGGCCAGGGCGATGCTCAGTCGCTCTTGGGGCAGGTTGGCCACCAGGTAGGCGAACCCCTCGCCCTCGGCACCGAGCAGGTTCTCCTCGGAGAGCACGACGTCGGTGAAGAACAGCTCGGCCGTGTCCTGGGCGTGCATCCCGAGCTTGTCGAGATTGCGGCCCCGGTCAAAGCCCTCCATCCCCCGCTCGACGACAACCAGCGAGATGCCGTGGTGGCGCTGGTCGGGATCGGTCTTAACCGCGGTGATGACCAGGTCGGCGTTGACCCCGTTGGTGATAAAGGTCTTGGTTCCGTTGAGGACGTAGGAATCGCCCTCGCGGCGGGCGGTTGCCTGCATCGCGGCCAGGTCCGACCCGATCCCCGGCTCCGTCATCGCCACCGCCGTGATCAGCTCCCCCGCGGCGATCCCCGGCAGCCAGCGCTCGTGCTGCTCCTCGGAGCAGTAGCGCAGGAAGTAGGGAAGGCAGATGTCGTTGTGAAGCGTCAGCCCCAGCCCGCTGCCCGCGACTCCGGCGCGACCCACCTCCTCGACCACCACCTGGTTGAAGCGAAAGTCCTCCACCCCGAGGCCCCCGTAGCGCTCGGGCACGGCCATGGCCAGCAGCCCCTTCTCGGCGGCGCGGGTGAAAAGCTCGCGCGGCACGATGCCCTCCTGCTCCCAGCGCCCGTGGTAAGGCTCGATCTCCTCGGCCATGAATCGTCGCACCGAGGCGCGGAAGTCGATGTGATCGGCCTCGAACAGCGCGCGGCGCACGCCGGCCCCTCAGAAGACCGGCGTCTCGGTGTAGGTCCCGAACACCGCCTGGAGGGCCTCGATGATCTCGCCCTCGGTGGCATGCAGGCGCGCGCAATCCAGCAGGGGCTCCATGAGGCTGGCCTCGGGCCGGGCGGCGCGCTCGCGCAGGATGCCCAGGGCCCGCTCGACCGCCTGGGCGTCGCGCCGGGCCCGCACGCCCTGGAGCCTGTCGATCTGCTTGCGCTCCAAGGCCGCGTCGATGCGCAGGATGGGCGGGTCGCCCTCGTCGCCCTCGGTGAAGCGGTTGACGCCCACCATGATGCGCTCGCCGGCGTCGAGCTGCTGCTGGAAGCGAAAGGCCGAGTCGGCGATCTCGCGCTGGGGATAGGAGCGCTTGACCGCCTCGACCATCCCGCCCAGCTCGTCGATCTTGGCGAAGTATTCGTAGGCCTCGCGCTCCATCTGGTCGGTGAGCGCCTCGACGAAGTAGGAGCCGGCCAGGGGGTCGATGGTGCTGGCCACGCCGGTCTCGTGGGCGATGATCTGCTGGGTGCGCAGGGCGATGCGGACCGCCTCCTCGGTGGGCAGGGCCAGCGCTTCGTCGAAGGAGTTGGTGTGCAGCGACTGGGTGCCGCCCAGCACGCCGGCGAGCGCCTCGATGGCGGTGCGCACGATGTTGTTGTACGGCTGCTGCGCGGTCAGCGACACCCCAGCGGTCTGGGTGTGGAAGCGCATGAGCAGCGAGCGCTTGTCGCGCGCCCCGAAGGTCTCGCTCAGCTCCCGCGCCCAGATGCGCCGCGCCGCGCGGTACTTGGCGACCTCCTCGAAGAAGTCGATGTGGGCGTTGAAGAAGAAGCTCAGCCGAGGGGCGAAGCTGTCGACGTCGAGGCCGCGGCCGACGGCCTGCTCGACGTAGGTGAGCCCATCCTTGAGGGTGAACGCCAACTCCTGCGCGGCCGTGGACCCGGCCTCGCGGATGTGATAGCCGGAGATCGAGATCGGGTGCCAGCGGGGCATGTGGGCGCTGCACCACTGCACCATGTCCCCGAGCAGGCGCATCGCCGGGTCGATGGGAAAGCACCACTCCTTCTGCGCGATGTACTCCTTGAGGATGTCGGCCTGGATCGTGCCGCCCAGCCGCTCGGGGCCCACCCCCTGGTCCTCGGCGGCGACGACGTAGAAGGCGAGCATGATCGCCGCCGGGGCGTTGATGGTCATCGACACCGTCACCTCGCCGAGCGGGATGCCGGCGAAGAGTGTCTGCATGTCATCCAGCGTGTCGATCGCCACCCCCTCGCGGCCCACCTCACCCTCGGCGCGAGGATGGTCGGAGTCGTGGCCCATGAGGCTGGGCATGTCGAAGGCGGTGGACAGGCCTCCCTGGCCGTGCTCGAGCAGGTAGTGGAAGCGCTCGTTGGTCTCCTCGGCGGTCCCGAACCCGGCGAACTGGCGCATGGTCCACAGCCGGCCCCGGTACATCGAGCCGTAGACCCCGCGGGTGAAGGGATACTCGCCGGGGAGACCGATCGGGTCGTCGGGACCGCCGACCCCGGCCGGCAGATCCTCCTCGGTGTAGAGCGGCTTGACCGGAATGCCGCCCTGGGTCTCGAAGGGCACGTCACGCTGGCCCCCCGACGCGAAGCTCTCCCGCTCCCAGCGCTCCGCCCGAGTCAGCGGCCGATCCTCGATCGCCATTGCGCGCAGTCTAGGTGCCCCCAGCGCGGCCTGAAGCCGTCGTCAGCGAGCGGGCGGTCGGGGACGGGCAGGTGGGCCGGGAAGCTGGGCGCGCGGCGAGGCCGGCGCCCCGAAGCTGTTGCGTGGTGCCCACGCCGTTGTCGCGCCTCTGCCCACAGCGGCGACGCACGGGTCGCCGCGCGCCCGTGAATTCCCATGCGCAACGTCCCGTTCGCCGACGCCCGACAGGGTCGCGGGACGGAACGCTTGATAGTCATGCGCTTCGTCCCACGACCGCAGCTCGGTCGGGTGAGCGGGACTCTGCGCAGGCCCGGTCGGTGCCCCCGCGCCGGCAGGGCTCAGCGCCGCTGCCGGGCCAGGGCACCGGCGGCGACCGCGGCGGTCGCCAGGCTGGCCGCGCCCATCTGCAGCCGCCGACCGAGGCGATCGGCGCGGATGACCTCCCACCCCTCCTGGCCGGCCAGGCGCAGCAGCGCGGCGTCCGGGTTGACCGCCACCGGGTGACCCACCGCGCGCAGGAACGGCACGTCGGAGATGGCGTCGGAGTAGGCATAGGAGGCGCTCAGCTCGATGCCCTGCGCCGCGGCCAGCTTGCGCAGGGCCTGCGCCTTGCCCTCGCCGTAGGTGAACGGCCCCTCGTTGCGCCCGGTGTAGTGGCCGTCGACGATCTCCGAGCGCGTCCCCAGGCCGCCATCGAGTCGCAGGACGATGGCCATGAGCTCGGCCACCTCGGTCGAGGTGGCCGTGCAGATGTAAGCCGGGCGCCCGGCGTCCTGGTGCGCCCAGGCCAGCTCGAGGATTCCGGGAAGGATCCGGGGCAGGACAGCCGCGAGCATGGCTGGGGTCAGGCGCTCGATGTCCAGCACCCGCTGGCCGGCGAGCGAGCCCATGACCTGCTGGCGCAGCGCGTCAGCCTTGACGTCGTCGTCGACGGCCCCGCGCAGGCGAAAGCGAAGGTTGGCCATCGCCCCGACGGCCAGGGCCCGCCGGGAGATGAGCCCGGCGCGCGCCGCCGCCCGGCCGAAGGCGAAAGCCGAGGAACCGGCGATCAGGGTGCGGTCGAGGTCAAAGAAGGCGGCGCCCCGGAGCCCGGCGGCGCCCTCAGGGGCGCGAAGGAGGCTGGCGCCCGCCCGGGCGCCAGCGCTCACGCGGCGACGTCGAGGATGACGGCGTCGCCCTGGCCGCCACCCGAGCAGATGGCGGCGCAGCCGAGCCCACCGCCGCGCCGCCGCAGCTCGAGGATCAGCGAGCCGAGGATCCGCGCGCCCGAGGCTCCGATGGGATGGCCGAGAGCCACCGCGCCCCCGTTGACGTTGACCCTCTCCTCGTCGATGCCCAGCACGCGGATCGAGTTGAGCGTGACCGAGGCGAACGCCTCGTTGATCTCCCACAGGTCGATGTCCTCGGCGCTCAGACCAGCCTTCTCCAGGGCCTTGGTCGCCGCCGCCGAGGGGGTCCGGGCCAGGTAGGCGAAGTCGTCGGCAACCGCGGCCTGGGCGAGGATGGTGGCCAGCGGGGTGCGATCGTTGCGCTTGGCCCACTCATCGGAGGCGAGCACCAGCGCGCCGGCACCGTCGTTGACCCCGGGAGAGTTGCCCGCGGTGTGCGAGCCGTCCTTGGAGAAGATCGGTGGGAGCTTGGACAGGCTCTCCAGGGATGCATCACGCCGGGGGGACTCGTCGACCTCGACCGTCGTCTCGCCCTTCTTGGAGCTGACGGTCACCGCCACGATCTCCTCGGGCAGGCGTCCAGCATCGGTGGCCTCGACCGCCTTCTGATGGGAGCGCAGAGACCAGCGGTCCAGGTCAGGGCGGGTGAGCTCGAGCTCGTCGCCCACCTCGGAGGCCTCCTGGGCCATGTGCTTGCCGCTGAACGGGTTCGTCAGCCCGTCGTTGATCATCGCGTCGATCGCCTGGCCGTCACCCATCCGCATGCCGAAGCGGGCATCCTTGAGCAGGTAGGGCGCTTTGGACATCGACTCCATGCCGCCGCCCACGGCGACGTCGAGGTCGCCGGCGCGGATGGCTGCGTCGATCAGCCCCGTGGCCCGGATGCCCGAGGCGCACACCTTGTTGATCGTCTCGGAGGGCACCTCCTTGGGAATGCCCCCGGCGATCTGGGCCTGTCGTGAGGGGATCTGACCCTGCCCGGCCTGCAGCACCTGGCCCATTACGACGTGCTCGACCTGCTCGGGGGCGACCTCGGCCCGCTGCAGCGCGGCCCGGATGGCCCAGCCGCCCAGCTCGGTCGCGTCGAGCTTGGCGAGGCCGCCGCCGAGCTTGCCGACGGGCGTGCGGGCGCTGGACAGGACGACGGTCTTGGGCATCGGGGCGGCTCCGGGGCTGGGGGCGAGGCGACCGCGGCCCATCCTAGTCTCGGCTTTCGCGCGTCTCCGGTGGCCGGGTATCGTGCGGCGGCCATGGAGGTCTCCGCCACCACCAGCGCGCCGCGGGAGACGGGCGCCGACACGGTGGCGGTGGCGCTGTTCGAGGACGAGCGCCCGCCCCACGACCCCGACGGCGCCCTGGGCGCTCTGCTCGACAGCGGCGAGGCTCAGGCCCGTCCCCGGCACCTCGCCCACGTCCACGTCGACGGCCGGCGCTGGGTGCTCGTCGGCTGCGGTTCGCGGTCGGACTTCGACGTCGAGCGGGCGCGTCAGGTGGCTGGCGCCGTCGTCGTGCGCGCACGGGAGCTGGGCACGCGCACCCTGGCCTGGGAGGTGCCCCACCACGTCGCCCCATCGGTGGCCGGGGCCCTGGTCGACGGCACGCTCGGGGCCGCCTACCGCTTCGAGCGGTTCCGCTCCGAGCCGGACGAGGAACGCCGCGGGCCCGACGCCCTCATCGTCTGCGCTCACGACGATCTCGGGCCGGTGGTGAGCGCCGCCGCGGTCGTGGGACGGGCGGTCAACACCGCCCGCGACCTCCAGAATGAGCCCGGCAACGAGCTGACTCCGACCCGACTGGCCGCGCACGCAGAAGCGCTGGCCGACGAGCTCGAGGGCATCTCGGTCGAGGTCCTGGGTCGCGAAGAGCTCGTGCAACGGGGCATGGGCGCTTTCTCCGCCGTGGCCCAGGGCTCCTACCAGGAGCCTCGCCTGATCTCCCTCTGCTACGACGGCCACCCGAGTCCCGCTGGCCCCACCCTGGGCTGGGTCGGCAAGGCGGTGACCTTCGACTCCGGCGGCATCTCGCTCAAGCCCGGAGCCAAGATGAGCGAGATGAAGTTCGACATGTCCGGCGGCGCCGCCGTGCTGGGCGCGGTCGAGGCGGTGGCCAGGCTGCGCATGCCCGTGCGGGTCCTGGCCGTCATCGGCGCTACCGAGAATCTTCCCTCCGGGCGCTCGGTCAAGCCGGGCGATGTCGTGCGGGCCGGTAACGGGACGACCATCGAGGTGATCAACACCGACGCTGAGGGCCGGCTCGTGCTCGCCGACTGCCTGGCCTACGCGGTGGCCCAGGGCGTCGACTCACTCGTCGATCTGGCCACCTTGACCGGAGCGATCGTCACCACCTTCGGCAGCACGTACGCAGGTCTGATGGGCCGGGGCGAGGAGTGGCTGGACGAGCTGGCGGCTGCCTCACAGGCCAGTGGCGAGGAGCTGTGGCGCCTTCCGCTCCATGACGACTACGACGAGCTGATCAAGGGCACGGTGGCCGACATCCTCAACGCGGTGGAGGCGCGCAAGGCGGGGTCGATCACGGCCGCGCAGTTCCTCGCGCGCTTCACCGGAGAGCTGCCCTGGGCCCACGTCGACATCGCCGGGGTGGCCTACGAGCGAGGCCGGGCCTACGCGCCCAAGGGCGGCTCGGGCTTCGGCGTGCGCCTGCTCGTCGAGCTGGCCCGCGGCGTGGCGGCCGGGACGCCCCCTGGCCCTCGGCCAGATCGCCCCCCTTCCGCGTCCTGACCTCCAGGGCGCCGTGGACTTCGATCTCTCCTCCGAGCACGAGCTGATCCGGCGCACGGTGCGGAACTTCGCCGAGCAGCGGGTGGCCCCGGTGGCCGAAGAGCTCGACCGCGACAAGCGCTTCCCCTACGAGATCGTCGGCGAGCTCGGCGAGCTGGGACTGATGGGCATCCCCTTCCCCGAGCGCTACGGCGGAGGCGGCGGCGACACGCTGGCCTACGCCATCGCCATCGGGGAGCTGGCCCGCATCGACTCCAGCGTGGCCATCACCGTCTGCGCCCACACATCCCTGGGAACCCAGCCCATCGCCCTGTTCGGCACCGAGGCCCAGCGGGAGGAGTGGATGCCCAGGCTCTGCTCCGGGCGGGCCCTCGGCGCCTTCGGCCTGACCGAGCCCGAGGCGGGCTCGGACGCCGGGGCGACGCGGACCCGGGCCCGGCTGCGGGACGGCCGGTGGGTCATCGACGGGGTCAAGCAGTTCATCACCAATGCCGGCACCGACATCTCCGGCGTCGTGTGCACCACCGCGCGCACCGGCGAGGGTCTCAACGACGGCGAGATCTCCGCCTTCATCGTGCCCAACGGCACGCCGGGCTACGAGCAGGGCGAGCCCTACCGCAAGATGGGCTGGAATGCGTCCGACACCCGCCCGCTGACCTTCACCGACTGCGCCGTACCCGAGGCCAACCTGCTGGGCCCGCGAGGCCAGGGCTTCCGCCAGTTCCTGCACATCCTCGACATCGGCCGCATCGGGGTGGCCGCGATGGGCGTCGGGCTGGCCCAGGGGGCCCTGGACCAGTCGGTCGCCTACGCGCGCGAGCGCCGGGCCTTCGGCCAGCCCATCTCGCGCTTCGGAGCCATCCAGATCAAGCTCGCCGACATGGCCACGGAGATCGAGGCGGCCCGGCTGCTCACGTACAAGGCGGCGCGGTGCAAGGACGCCGGGCGCTCGTTCAGCCTGACGGCGGCCCAGGCCAAGCTCAAGACCGGCCGCCTCGCCGTCCGTGCGTCGGAGGAGGCGGTGCAGATCCACGGCGGCTACGGCTACATGGAGGAGTACCCGGTGTGCCGGTTCTACCGCGACGCCAAGATCCTCACCATCGGCGAGGGCATCGACGAGATCCAGCAGCTCGTCATCGCCCGGGCGCTCGGCGCCTGAGCGCGCGGGCCGGCAGCCCACTAACGCCCGGTCGATGATCGTCCTGCGCCGCCGGATCCGGGTCTGGCTGGCGCTGTGGGTTGCCCTGTTCGCGATCTACGCCGCCACGATCCCCCTCGCCGTCGCTCCCGGTCAACGCTACGCCGCGGACGAGCCCCATCACCTGCTCGGGGCTGCCGCCCTGGCCGACCACGGGAGCCTGGACGCCACTCCGGAGTACCGCGCGGGCGAATGGCGCTCGTTCACGGCGATCGCGGTGACGCCCCTGGGACATCCCGTGGGCGGTCGCCGGGACGAGCCGACGGGGCCCCTGGTGGCGCTGATGGCCCTGCCCGCCTGGGCGCTGGGGGGCGCCGATGCCGTCGCCCTCGAGTGGGCGGCGATGGCGGCGCTCGCCTTTGTCCTGGCTGGGGGCCTCGCCCGCCGCATGGTGCCCGAGCCGTGGGCCACGGGCGGGGTTTGCGTCGTCGCGCTCTCACCGCCCGCGCTGGCCTGGTCAACGACGGTGGGCCCGGAGGTTCCGGCGGCGCTGGCCCTGACGGCCGCCGTGCTCATGGCGCTGCGGGCGCGCGAACGACCCAAGCCGGGGCGCGCGGCGGCGTGCGGCCTGCTCGTCGCCCCCCTGCCCTGGCTGGGGAGCGCCCTGCTCGCCCCCGCGGCGGTGCTGCTGGTGACGGTGGTCTCATGGCTGGCCCGCCGCTCGCGTGGCTTGGCCGGACTGGTGGCCATCGAGGCCCTGCTCGCCTCCATGGTGATGCTCATCACCATCTCCGATCGCCTGTACGGCGGCCTCACCCCGAGCGCCGCCGGCTCCCTCGCGCCGGGTGCAGCCCGTGGGGCCTATCCCGGTGACCCGATCGGGCACGTCACCCGGCTGGTCTCGGTCTGGCTTGACCGGGACGCCGGCCTGTTGCGCTGGGCGCCGGTGCTCGCACTGGCCGGCGTGGCCACCTGGAGCCTCTGGCGCTCGCGGCGCGAGCGCGTGAGCCGCGCCCTGAGCCACCTCGAGGACGTCGAGCTGGCGCTGGGCGTCACCGTCGCCGTCGTGGCCGCGGGGCTCGTGCCGGCGCTGCTTGCCCCGTGGCTCACCGGGCCGTGGTTCCCCGGTCGTGGTCTGGTCCCGGTGCTGCCCATGCTGGCCGCGCTGACGGCAGCCGGGCTGCGGCGCATGCCGCGCACCGGAGCGCTGCTGGCGGCGATCACGCTCGTGGCGTCGGTCTGGCTGGTCGCCGGCCTGGTGCTCGCCGGGGGCGGGTGGTCGGCCCCGACGGACGGGCCATGGGCGGGGATCGAGGGGGTGCTTCCGCGCTGGGGAACGGGCTCGGCCGGCGCCGCCGTGCTCAGCCTGCTCCCGTTGGCGGCGATCGGCGCCCTGGTCCTCGACGAGCGCCGGCGGCGGGGGCGCCGCCGGCCGGAGGCCCTGGGCGAGGCCGCGGGCTGACGGGCCGCGCCGGCCACCGCCGGCGTCGCGCCGCTCCCAGCGCTTTGGCGGGCGCCAGCGGGGGAGGGACGCGTCAGGCCGCCGGAGGCGTGGCGTCGATGCTCGCGCCCTGGGCGAGCGCACGCTCGGCGATCTGACCGGCGGCGGTCGCCGGGTCCACCCGGCGGGCCGCCACCTCGTCCACGAGGCGGGCAAAGCTCTCGTCCTGCTCGAGGGAGACCTCCAGCGCGCGGCGCACACGCATGGTGGCCAGGCTGAGCACCTCGGCCCGGAGGTTGCGGCGGCGGCGGACGTCCAGCTCGCCGTCGGAGCTGATGTGCTCGCGGTGGCGCGAGAGCTGGGTCACCAGTTCGTCTACCCCGTGGCCGCGGACCGCGTCGGTGCGGACGATCGGCACCCGCCAGCCCTCCTGGGGCGCGAGCGACAGCGTGCCGCGGATCTCACGCACCATCTGGTCGGTGAGCGGGTGGTCGGCCTTGTTGACGACGATCACGTCGGGGATCTCCATCACCCCGGCCTTCAACGCCTGGATGGAGTCCCCCGATCCGGGCATGAGCACGAGGACGACAGTGTCGGCGTGGTCGATGATCTCGATCTCGGCCTGACCGACGCCGACGGTCTCGACGTAGACGTCCTGCCAACCGGCGGCGTCCATGAGCAGTGCCGCCTGCAGTGCCGCCTCGGAAAGCCCGCCGAGGGCGCCGCGGTTGGCCATCGAGCGGATGTAGACGTCGGGGTCGAGGAAGTGCTCGCTGAGGCGGATGCGGTCACCGAGCACGGCGCCGCCGGTATAGGCCGATGACGGATCGATGGACAGGACCCCGACGCGGCGACCGGCGGCGCGCCGGATGGCGGTCATGGCTCCGATCAACGTGGACTTCCCCGCCCCGGGCGCGCCGGTGATGCCAACCACCGCTGCCCGTCCGGTGCGCGGGTAGACCTCGCGCACCAGCGCCCAGCCCGCGGGGTCGTCGTCCTCGACCAGGGAGATCGCCCGGGCCAGCGCCCGCGGCTCGCCCCGGAGCAGGCGCTCGGCGAGACTTGAGTCCGGGGAGGTCATCGGGCGCGGCATGATCGCAGGGCGGGCCGGCGCCCATCAGCGGCTCGATCTAGGATCGCGAGCGCCGTGGAGCCCACGCTGGTCCCGCCCGAGCTCGATGCCGTCCCCGAGGCGGTGCGCGCCGGACCCCCTGCGCGGCACGGAGGGCTTCTGGCCCTGCTTCGCTTCGCTCGCCGCCACCGGATGCTCAACCACCACTACGCCCGGCTCATGCTCCGGCTGGCGTGGCTGCGCCTGCGCTTCCGCGGCCGGCTGCAGACCGACGGCCCGGCCTTCATCGGGCCGGGGGTGACCCTGGAGATCGGCCCGGGCGCCACGCTGCGCCTGGGACGGTGGTCGTGGATCGGCCACGGCACCAAGATCCGCGTCCACGAGGGTGAGGTCTTCATCGGGGCAAAGACGGTGCTCGGCCAGGACTGCACGATCTCCAGCTATCAGCACGTCGCCCTCGGACGCGAATGCATAGTCGCCGACCGGGTGATGCTCATCGACTTTGACCATGGCGTGACCGAGGTCGAGCGACCCATCCGCCTCCAGGGCATCTACAAGCGCGACGTCGACGTCGGCGACAACGTCTGGCTCGGCTACGGCGCCTGCGTGCTGCGGGGCGTGCGGATCGGCGACAACGCCATCGTGGGAACGAGCGCCGTGGTCACCCACGACGTCGACGCCAATGCGGTGGTCGGCGGCGTGCCGGCCCGGGTGATCCGGACGCGCCAGGCGCCGCACGGGCTGCGCTGGAGGTAGGTCCTACTTCCGCTCCCGTCTGCGGCGCGGCGCGTCGTCATCTCGCGGACGCACGACCATCAGCCACCACAGCACCCCACAGACGACAAAGCCACCGAACAGGAAGACCAGCGAAGCCAGGGTCAGGGCGAGGCTGCCCGCCGCGAGACTCGTCATACGCGGTCCACCGCGCCGGTGGGCGCGCCGATCATCCCGCGATCCCCGACCCCGTCGCGCCGCTTGCGCGCGACCCGCGCCGGGCCGAGCGCGGCGTAGAGGGCCGCCGTCTGGTGCGCAACATCGGCCCAGTCGAACCGCAGCACGTGCTCGGAGGCCTCGGCCACCAGGCGCTCGCGCAGGGCGTCGTCGCACAGGACGCGCTCGACCATCGCCGCCAGCGAGTCGGGGTCGCGGGAGCGGAAGCGCAGACCCACCTCGTCGTGGGGCACGACCTCGCGCAGGCCTCCGGTGTCGGCCACGATGCACGGGCATCCCGACGCCATCGCCTCGAGCGCGACAAGGCCGAACGGCTCGTAGATCGAGGGCACCACGCAGAGGTCGGCGATGCGATAGAGCGAGTGCAGGACGTCGTCGCCGATCCAGCCGAGGAAGTGCCCGTGGGCGTCGAGGCCCAGCTCGACCGCCTGCTCGCGCAGCAAGCCCTCGTGGGTGCCCGATCCGGCGACGATGAACCGGACATCGCCCAGGCGGTCGATGAGCCCCGGAAGCGCCTCGAGGGCGAGCTGGAAGCCCTTCTCATAGACAAGGCGCCCGACCAGGAGCACGAGTCGCTCGTGCGGCGCGGCGAACTCCGCGCGCAGGGTGGGCAGGTCGGCCACCGGCCGCAGATCGAGGGGGTCGATCCCGTTGGGTATCACCGCCACGCGGTCCTCGTCGAGTCCATAGACGTCGGAGACGTGTCCGCGCATGTAGTGCGAGCAGGCGATCACCCGATCGGCCCGCCGGGCCATCCAGTGCTCGATGCCGTGGATCCAGCGCTGCGGGTGGGCGTCGACGTAGCCTTGGTGGCGCCCGTATTCGGTCGCGTGGATGGTCGTGACGTACGGGCAGCCAAAGCGATTGGCCAGGTGGTCGCAGGCCACGGCGACCAGCCAGTCGTGTCCGTGCACGAGGTCGAAGTCGAAGCGGTCGCCGAGCTCCACCCCGGCCGCGAGCATGTCGGCGTTCATGTGCTCGACCCAGGCGACGAACTCGCCGAGGTCGCGCGGCCGGCGCGGCTCACGCACCCGGTGGACCACCACGCCGTCCAGCTCGGTCTCGTGGGGGTGGCGCTCGTCGCCCCGGGAGAGCACGTGGACCTCGATGCCCTCGGCCACGAGGCCCTCTGCGAGCTTGCGCACGTGCCGGGCCAGGCCGCCCTCGATGAGCGGCGGGTACTCCCAGGTGAGCACGAGGATGCGGGTCACGGTGCAGCGGGCACGGGCCAGAGGTCAGACCAGGGCGCCGGGATCGAGGTGAGGGGCGAGATTCCGCAGCGCCGCCGGGCCGCAGTCTATGCCGGCCAGGGCCCGGTCGAGTTGGGCGAGGTGCTCGGCCGCGCGACGCCGGCCGTAGGGCTCGGCGACGCGGCCCGAGACCATGAACGCCCAGTCGCTCGACTGCAGGGCCAGCAGCTCGCGCAGGGCGCGGGGGCGTGGACGATCCCGGCCCGACAGCACGCGCAGCTCGGCGTCGCGGGCAGCGAAGGCGAGCTCGGCGACCTCCGGCCCGCTCCAGGTGGCCAGCGTTCGAGGTCGGCCCCAGCTGGTCACCGGCAGGCCGTCGGTCGGGGCCGGCGCCGCCTCGTGGCGGGTGAGCGCGTCGTCCAGGCGGGTCACAGCGAGCCCGCGCCCAGCGGCCTCGGCCAGCACGGCCTCCAGCCAGACCGGGCCCTCATGCCACCAGTGGCCGAGAAGCTCGGTGTCCACGGCGCACACGCACAGGGCGCGGTGTCCTAGGGCCCGAGCGCCCGCGGAGAGGCGGCGTTGGACGTGGTCGACGAAGTCGCAAGCGTCGTCGCGGGCCTGCTGGGCGCCGGCCCGGGGGTCGTAAGGGCCGCCGTGGTTGGCGTGGGCGTTGTGATCGTGCGCGGTGCGCCGGAAGCTGTCGCGGTAGGCGGCCCCGGCCGGATAGCCCGTCGGGTGCCAGATCAGCTCAACCACCTCGCGATCGATCGGGACGAGCAGCGGCCCGTCCGGTGAGCGCATTGGACGCAGGTGCTCAGGGCTGCCCAGGCCCAGCACGTCGGTGAGGTCCACGCAGGCGACATGGACGCCGAGCTCCTCGAGCAGACCGTCCAACCATGAAGCGTGTGCGCATTCAGGCAACCAGAACCCGCCGCGCCAGTCCGCTCCGAAACGGATTCGATGGGCGGCGATGCCGCCCGCGACCTGGAGGCGCACGCCGGCCTCGGTGGCCACCAGGGGCAGAACGGCGTGGGTAGCACTCGAAGTCCAGGCCACGTGCGGGGCGAGGGCCGCGATCAGCTCCCCGCCCAGCGCCTCGAGCAGGTCGGCGGAACGGCGGTAGAGAGATTCGGAGTGGGCGAGCGCCGCCTCTTGTCCTGGCTCTCGGGCGCGCCGGGCGCTGGCCCGATCGCGCCCGTGAGTCTCGGGCCGGACCTCGCGCAGGAAGCGCAGGCAGCGCCCGAGCGCCCCTGGCGCCTCGAGCTGATCGGCGAGAACGGGGGTCACCGATACGGTGAGCGGCGCTCCGGCATCCAACAGCTTCAGCAGCGGCAGGTAGCTGGTGGCCACCGCCTCCCAGAGCCACTCCTCCCCGAACGGCCACGTACCGAAGCCCTCCACGTAGGGCATATGGGAGTGCAGCAGGAGCACCAGCTCGCCGTCATCGGCTGGTGCCGCGGCGGGCGCCGGTGACGCGGCTGGCGCCGGCGCCTGGATGCGAACGCCGCACCGGCTCACGGGCGGCAGACGGCGAGCAGGTCCAGAGCTCCATCGAGCTCGAACGCGGCGGCACGGCGCAGGGTGAAGTCGCGCACGTCGATGGCTGGGGTGAACCAGCCATAGAAGCGCCGGGTGAGCCCAAGGCGGGCGTGGACCGCGTCCCACCCGGCCCGCAAGGCCAACGCGTGGACGCGAAGTCGCCGGGCGTGGAAGAGGCCATTCAGCGCCACCGAGCCGGCGTGGGAGGCGCACAGCGCGGCGAACTCCTCCGGGCGGTACTCGTGGACGTGCCAGGGGTTTGCAGAGCGCTGCGCGCCGGCGGGCGCCAGCGTGAGGACGTTGGGGGTGGAGAGATACAGGGCACCGCCGGGTCCGAGCATCCCGATGAGGTGGTCGAGCAGGCCGTCGGGGTCCTGTACGTGCTCGATGGTCTGCAGGAAGACGATGTCGTCCACTTCGCCGCTCCAGCGCTCCACCAGGTCGCGCTCGAAGCACAGGTTCTCGCGCCGATAGCGCAGGCGCGCATGCTCGTGGGCCTCGGGGTTGGCGTCGACCCCCACCACCCACGCCGCGGTCTGGGCCAGCACGTCGGATCCGTATCCCTCGCCGCAGGCCAGGTCCACCACCCGGCGCCCCGCCACCCGCTCAGCGATCCAGCGGTAGACCACGAGGTGGCGCTGGAACCAGTAGTTCTCCTCCGGGACGTCGGGCAAGGTCCGCTCCCCGGTCAGGGCGAGCGGCGGCACGCCGGGTGGCTGGTCGCGCTGGAGGTAGCGCGGTTCGGCGGGGCCGGTGGGCGCCACAGCGGCGCGCAAGTATATTGCCGGCGCGATGGCCCCCGCGTCGGCAACCGTAGAGGGCGTCCGTGCCGGCGCGATGGCGCCCCCGCCAATCGTCGAGCGCATCCACGATGTCAACGAGCGCTACCACGATGTGGCAGCGGCCGAGTACGACGCCAAGTGGGGCATCGACTTCGGCGAGCTCGGCCGTGGCCAGGTGCTGGGCAAGCTCGAGAAGACCCTGGGAGCGCCGGCAACGGGTGCGTTCCCGCGAGCACTGGAGATCGGCTCGGGCACCGGCTACTTCGCCTTGAACCTGCTGCGGGCCGGAGCGATCGGCGAGGCCACCTGCACCGATCTGTCCCCCGGCATGCTTGCTGCGCTTGCGCGCAATGCGCGCGAGCTCGGCCTGCCGGTGCGCACCCGGGTAGCCGAGGCGACGGCCCTGCCCTTCCCGCCGGCGAGCTTCGACCTCGTCGTGGGCCACGCCGTGCTCCACCACCTCCCCAACCTCGACTCCGCGTTCGCGGAGTTTCGCCGTGTCCTGGCGCCGGGGGGGATCGTCGCCTTTGCCGGGGAGCCCTCCCGCCGCGGCGACCGCCTGGCCGCCGTGCCCAAGCGCCTGGCCGGCTGGACCGCCCCGGCCTGGCGCCGGCTCGTGGGCGCCCCGCCGCTGGCGGCTGGGCACGCCTCGGGCGGGGGTCGGGCGCTCGCCGACCATGCACTGGAGCACGTGGTGGACGTCCATGCCTTCACATCCGCGAGCCTCGCCGGGCCAGCCCGGCGCGCCGGATTCGAGGAGGTGCGGGTGCGCGGGGAGGAGCTGCTGGCCAACTGGTTCGGCTGGTTCAACCGCGGACTGGAGGCGACCGCCGAGCCCGACGGGATCCCCGCCCTGTGGCGGCGCTACGCCTATCACGGCTACCTGCTCCTCCAGCGGGCCGACCGCCGCTGGCTGGAGCCCCGGCTGCCGGCGGAGATCTTCTACAACCTCATGCTCAGCGGCCGCGCGCCGCGATCCGCGTCATGAAGCTCTACGTCTGCTGGGGCACCTTCACCGCGACGCCGCGGCCCGGCGGCCACCCGTGCGGCAACGCTCACCGTGCGCTGGTGGGAGCCGGCCACCGGCCCGAGGTCATCCGCTCCTACGGGCTGGCGTGGCTACCCGACACGCCGTTCAACCAGACGCCCGGCCGCCGGAGGGTCAAACAGCTCACCGGCTCGACGATGGTGCCGGTCCTCGAGCTCGACGACGGCAGCGTCATCGACGGCTCCCAGCGCATCGCCGAGTGGTCCCGCGTCCACGCGGTCACCTGATATGGAGAGCGGTTTGTCAAGTGGGGGTTGTCGATTTTGCGCTTTTGGCGCTCCTGCGGGGGGGTGTGGTCGGCTGGGCTGGTGGCGGTCCGGCAGGCTGTGCGCGACGCGCGGTCAG